>Ga0316189_10001099_pt1 | contig 26896 bp, 20 predicted proteins | sample LowCovwburrow_MG_FD_204930 | JGI IMG/M metagenome (GOLD analysis project Ga0316189, IMG submission 204930) | Coastal sediment microbial communities from Maine, United States - Lowes Cove worm burrow | ecosystem: Environmental > Aquatic > Marine > Coastal > Sediment | place: USA: Maine...
AAGGCATCGACATCCTCGAGAGTGCCGTCGACACCCTCATCACGATTCCCAACGACCGCTTGCTCGACGTCTCCAGCAGCGGGACGAGCTTGCTCGACAGCTTCCGACTGGCGGACGAGGTCCTCCAGCACGCAACGCAAGGCGTGTCCGACCTCATCACCATTCCCGGCATCATCAACGTCGACTTCGCGGACGTGCGCACCATCATGAGCGACCAGGGGCGCGCGCTGATGGGCATGGGCATCGCCAACGAAGAGGGCAGGGCGGTCGCCGCCGCGCAGCAGGCCATCAACTCGCCGCTGCTCGAGGACGTCACGATCCAAGGCGCGCAGGGCATCCTCATCAACATCACCGCGGGTCCGGACCTCAAACTGCACGAGGTCGAGGAGGCCGCGTCGCTGGTCCAAGAGGCAGCCCACGAGGACTGCAACATCATCTTTGGCGCCGTGATCGATCCCAACATGGGCGAGATGCTGCGCATTACCGTCATCGCGACCGGTTTCGATCAACACGAGCCCGCCGAGGAGGTCATGGAGCGTGCGATTCAGACCCACAGCGGCCGACGCCGTCAGTCGCAGCTGGTCGCGACCGGCTCGCTGGGCCCCGGAATGAGCGAGCACTCCGCGCCTCAAGTCATGCAGGGCGCTCCGCAGTCGTCGCGAACGGTGACCTACGGCCAGCAGCCAGCGCTGTTCAGCCAAACGCAGATGCAGGCCGCCACCACACCTTCACGGCCCGTCGCTCCGACGGTCGCTCGCGGCAACGGCCAGCCGATGCCGCGTCACGGAGGGCAGGCCCAGCCGCGCAACCCGATGGCAGCGCCCCAGGCCCAGCCGCGCAACCCGATGGCAGCGCCCCAGGCTCAGCCGCGCAACCCGATGGCAACGCCGCACGCCGAGCCGCGTGCAGAGACCGCCAGCAACCCGATGCTGGGTGGCGGCAAAGCCCAGGTGAAGACCTGGGGTGCCGATGCCGATCCTTCCGAAATCCCGGCGTTCCTTCGCCGCCGCTGATAGGGCTTGGCCCAAACGATTCTGACTGGCTTGTCTTAACGCGCGGCAACCGTACGCCGACGCGGCTGATAACGACCGAACGGCGGTGCTTTTGGCACCGCCGTTCTTGTTTTGTCGCCGCAACGCAAACGGGCGGTGCCTGCAAAGGCGCCGCCCGTGAAGTTTGCAGGAGTCGAAGTCGGCTCCTGATGTGAGGCGCTTTGCGCCTCGGGTCGCACTACAGATCGTAGGGCCGAACGGTGCCGCGCTTGTTTGCCTGCGCGCGCCCAATGGCCCGCTCGAGCATTTCGTGCACCTGATCGGAGACCGCCTGGACCAGGTCGCCGTCGCTGCGCAGACCCGCGCTGCGGACCACGTCCTTGACCTTGGAGCCGACGACCACGATCTCGCGGGCCTTCTTCTTGGATGCCTTCTTTGCCTTCGCCATGTTTCTGTCCTCGTTCGATTTGGTTTGAATTCGACGAAACTCGGCCACAAACGGCGAGATCGAGCTAATTCGGTGGTCGCGATTCTAGGCGTCTGCGGCTGGCTGACAACCCCAAAACCTCTGTCCGCGGCGGAATTCGTGCCCGCACCGTGGACGGCCGCTCAAAGCGATCGCGTCGGCCGGGCGCCGTCGGCTGCACGATGTCGTTGCGCGCTGCTTTTTTGCCTGGCGCAGGGCAAACCGGGTATCCCGAAGAACGGGCGGTTTGCCCCCTTGCGAGCTGGAATTCGTGCAGTTGCTTCGTTCCAAAAGCCGTGCGCCCAAGCGGACCACGCGGAGGCCCTCACAGCGGACTGCCGCGGGCAACCGGCGTCGAAAGACCGCCTCCGAGCGGGCTTGTCCGCCCCAAAAGGGTGAGCGACGGCCCCGCAAGAATGCGGAAAAAGGCACTGGGGGGCAGGGATCACCTCCGCGTGGGGGTCGGTGGGTCCGCCGTACCGCGCGGATAGGCCTTCGCTTGGGGATCACGGGCACCATCGCCTGGGCCCTGCTGGCCGGCGCCAGAGAGGGCTACGACTACGCGACGACGTCCCCGCGCTTTGAAGTTCGGGCGCTGCTGTTTGAGCCCACGACGCATATCGACCACGAGGCTGTGCGCGCTTTGATGGCGCTTCCTCCTGGGACGAACATTCTTTCTCTCGAGCTCGAGGACATCGCGGCCCGCGTCGTGAGCAATCCTTGGGTGGAGACAGCTTCGGTGGTGCGGGTCCTTCCCGATGCGCTGGACGTTTCCGTTGTCGAGTATGAACCCCGCGCCGTATTGATGGCGGCCAAGCCCATGCTGGTGGATGGCAAGGGGCACGCATTCAAGCGACTCGAAGCGGGTGAGCGCGGTCGGTTGCCGCTGGTCACGGGCGTCAGCGACGTCATGTTGCTGACCAACCCCGAAGAGTCGGAGCTACGCATTACCCGGGCGATCGATGTGCTGACCGCATGGGAAACGAAGATTCGTCCTCGGCTGGGTGAGATTCACGTGGCCGAAGCCGGCGAGGTGACCGTGTACACCGCGGAGGTCGGTACGCAGCTTGTGCTTGGCCGCGGTGAGCTGGCGCCTGCGCTCGAACGCTACGACGCCCTGCGCGCTGCGATCGGCGACGACGCCGAGACGCTCGCCGTTGTGCACCTCAATCACACGCCTGGGCCCGATCGGCCCGACCGCGTGATCGCAACCTTCCTCCCCACGCAGACCCCAGACCTCCTCGCGGAGGCCGAAGCCGAAGCGGTGGCCCGCACCGAGCAGGCAGCCCAAGACGCGCTCAAGGCAGACGAGCGCAAAGAACGACGCAGCCGCAAACGACGGGGTCAACGGCGCGCAAAACAACAATCCCGCCTGCCCAAGTACCAGTAGGCACACAGCGAGACACACGATGGCTGACGTTGGAGACATAATCTGCGGACTTGATATCGGCACCACCAAGATCGCCGCCTTGATAGGCGAGGTCACGGAAAAGGGTGTTGAGATTCTGGGCGTGGGCACAAGTCCTTCGGATGGGTTGCGGCAGGGAGTCGTCGTCAATATCGAGGCGACCACTGGCAGCATCGCGCACGCTATTGCCGAAGCCGAGCAGATGGCGGCTGCGGACGTGCAGTCTGTCTACGTCGGGATCGCAGGCGGTCACATCCGCGGGTTCTCCTCGGTGGGCCAGGTCAGCATGCGCTCGCGCGAGGTGACCGACGAAGATGTCGCCCGGGTGATCGAGCAGGCCAAGGCGGTCAACATCCCGCTGGACCGGCAGATCATTCACACCGTGCCGCTGGAGTACATCATCGACGGCCAGACGCAGATCCGCGATCCCATCGGGATGAACGGGGTGCGCATGGAAGTCCGGGCGCACGTCATCACGGCGGCGGTGACTTCCGTGCAAAACATCGTCAAGTGCTGCAACCGGGCGGGACTCGAGGTGCTCGAGGTGGTGCTCGAGCCCATCGCCAGCTCGACCGCGGTGCTTCACGCTGACGAGCGTGACCTCGGCGTGGCGTTGATCGATATCGGCGGCGGCACGACCGACCTGGCGGTCTACAGCGAAGGCAGCAACGTGCACACGTCTGTCATCGTGATGGGCGGCCATCGGATCACGCAGGATGTGGCCCACGGGTTGCGCACGTCGGTGAGTGAGGCTGAGGCCATCAAGCGCAAGCATGGCTGCGCCCTGGTTTCGATGCTCGAGAGCGACGACCTCATCGAGGTCCCGGGCGTGGGTCCGCGGCCGCCTCGCGAATTCCAGCGTCGGTTCTTGTCGGAGATCATCGAGCCGCGCGTCGAAGAGATCTTCTTGCTCGCCCAGCAGGAGCTGCTGGCGTCGGGCTGTGCGGAGCTTGCGGCCAGCGGGCTCGTACTGACCGGTGGCGCCTCCGAGATGCCCGGCATGGTCGAGATCGCCGAAGACATCTTCCAGATGCCGATCCGCAAGGGCGTGCCCACGGGCACGGCTGTGACCAGCGCGGGTCGTCAGCGGCTCACGCTGGCCGAGGGGGGCTTCTCCGCCATGATCGGCGAACCCAAGTTCGCGACCGGCGTTGGGCTGGTGCTCTACGGCGCCTCGCACGAGCCGCTCGAGGCCGACCTGACGCCACAGCGGAGCTTGGAGCCCACGGGGCCCGGAATCGGCCGCAAGATGGTCGACTGGGTCCGCGACTTCTTCTAGGCCGCTGCGATAACTGGCGGAGAAACTGGTCTCCGCCACAGATCGCGCTGGGTTTTGTGCTCTACTCGCGGCCGTGCCGCACCAAGAGCACACGATCGAAGCTGCCGACGGCATCAACCTGTTCTCCGAGCGGTGGTTGCCGGACGGCGACCCCAAGTTCGTCGTCGTGGTTGCGCACGGCGGTGCCGAGCACGTCGGGCGCTATGCCGGCATGGCGAAGCGGTGGAATGCCGCGGGCGGGCTTGTCATCGGCGCCGACCATCGCGGCCAGGGCAAGTCGGAGGGGTCCAAGGGGCACGTCGATCACTTCGAGACGTTTGCTCGCGACCTTCGCACGGTGATCGACAAGACCGCCGCAGACCTGCCCGCGTCCTCGCGGCCGGATGCTCTGCCGTGGTTCTTGTTTGCGCACAGCATGGGCGGACTCATCGGTCTGGTCTACCTGCTCGACCATGAGCAGGCCGTGCCGCTGCGCGGCGCGATGATCTCGGCGCCGCTCATCGAGCCCGCGGTCGACGTCGGCGCGGTCAAGCGCTTTGCGGCCAACGTGCTGATGACGGTGGCACCCAAGGTCGCGCTGCCGACAGGAATCCCCGCCGACCACATCAGTCGCGATTCGGAGGCCGTGGCGGCCTACGTCGCCGACACCCGTCGGGTGGACGTGCTCTCGGCCGGGTGGCTACGGGCGATGCTCGCGGCGGTGGCACGCGTCGAGGCCGAGGTGCAGAGTGTGCAGCTGCCCATGCGCTGGTACCTGGGCACAGGCGACAAAATCTGCAACGCCGACGCGACGCGGCGCGTGTTTCGGACGATCCCCGAGGCGCAGGCCAAGGAGCGCGAGCAAACCCTGCTCGAGTTCGACGGCTACTACCACGAGCTCCACAACGAGCCCGAGGCGCTCCGCGAGCCGATCTTGGCGATGCTCGACGCTTGGATCGCCGAACGCCTCTAGCTGTGGCGGCGGCCCTTAGGGCGTCGTCGTCTTGATGCTGTCGACCGCGTGCACGGGCGCGTTGTCACCCTTCATGAGGTGGGCTATCGCCGACAGCACCAGGCGCTGCTTGGCCAAGCTGCGCTTGCCCTCGAAAACGGACGAGACCACCTCGATCCGGAAGTGGCCACCGCCGCCCTCGACGTGCACCTGGGAGCCTTCAATCGCCGCCGAGATGGCGTCGCGCATCGTGTTGCAGATTTCTTCAGACATGGTGGGTCACTGCTGGCCTAGGGCCTCAAGGATTTTCGGGCCGACGCGGGTGATCGTGCCCGCTCCGAGGGTCAGGACGACGTCGCCCTCTCGAAGCAGTGCCGCGACGCGTGCCGGCAGGGTGTCGAAGTCTTGCTCGACGCGCACGGATGGCTCTCCGTTGCGCGCGCGCATCTTGTCGGCGAGGGCGTCCACGCCGTACCCGTCGATCGGGCTCTCGCCCGCGGGGTGGATGTCGGTCAAGATCACCAGGTCGGCCGCGTCGCCACACGCGACAAACCCGTCGAAGTTGTCGCGGACCCGCGTGTAGCGGTGCGGCTGCAGCACCGCCACGATGCGGCGGTCGGCGTACGCCAAGCGTGCCCCCGCGAGCGTCGCCTCGATCTCGGTGGGATGGTGGCCGTAGTCGTCGATGACGGTGACGCCGTTGGCTTCGCCCCGCAGGGTAAACCGCCGCTGCACGCCCTCGAACTCGGCCAGGGCGGCGGTGATGGTCTCTGCGGGGACCTGCAGCTCGTCGCACAGCGCGATGGCACCCAACGCGTTGCGTACGTTGTGCACGCCCGGCATGTGCAGCGAAAACTCGCCGCGGTCGCGCCCACGCACCACCACGCGAAAGTCGGTGATGGGCCCGCGGTGTCGCAGGTCGGTGGCGACGTAGTCGGCGGTCGGCTCATCGATGCCGTAGGTCACCGTTCGCTTGCTCAGCCGGGGCAGGATCTTCTTGATGTTGGGATCGTCGAGGCACACGACCGACATGCCGTAAAACGGCACCCGATTGGTGAACCCGACAAAGGCCTCGAGCAACGTGTCGATCGAGCCGTAGTGGTCGAGGTGCTCGTTGTCGATGTTGGTCAGCAGCGCAAACGTCGGCGTCAGGTACAAGAACGAGCCGTCGCTCTCGTCGGCCTCGGCCAGCAGCGCATCGCCGCCGCCCAGCCGCGCGTTGGACCCAAACGAGTTGACCTTGCCGCCAATGACGACGGTGGGGTCTTGCCCGGCCTTGTGCAGGATGGACGCGACGATCGACGTGGTGGTCGTCTTGCCGTGCGAGCCCGCAATCGCGATGCCCTCCTTGAGCCGCATGAGCTCGGCGAGCATCTCGGCCCGTGGGATGACGGGGATCTTTCGCTGTCGGGCGGCGACCACCTCGGGGTTGCCCATCCCCACCGCGCTGGAGATCACGACGACATCCGCGTTGCCCAGGTGGTCTGCGCTGTGCCCCTTGAAGACCGTGGCGCCCAGGCCCGACAGCCGCGCCGTTGTCTCCGAGCTGGCCAGGTCGGTTCCCGTGACGGCGTAGCCGAGGTTGAGCAGTACCTCGGCGATCCCGCTCATGCCGATCCCGCCAATGCCGACGAAGTGAATGTGTGTGTCGCGCTTCTTGAACATCGGATAAGGGCTGCGGGACAGCGGGCCGCGGTGGCACGTTATTGCACGGTCGCCCAATTGCCGCACCCCCGCTCGCTGGGGCATCCTCGCCCGCGGATGACCCTCCCCAAACCGGGCTCTGTTGCCGCGGCGCTGAGCAAGTGGTTCGGCGTGGCCCAGCGCGATCTTCCCTGGCGGCGGACGCGGGATCCGTACGCGATTTGGGTGTCGGAGGTGATGCTGCAGCAAACGCGCGTCGACACGGTTCAGCGCTACTGGGACGCGTTCTTGGTGCGTTTTCCAACCGTGGAGCGGCTCGCGGCTGCCCCTGAGTCCGACGTGCTCGAGGCCTGGAGCGGCCTTGGCTACTACCGGCGCGCGCGGCTGCTTCACAAGGGCGCCAAGTACGTCGTGCAGACGCTGGATGGGAAGCTGCCCCACGAGCCCAAGGGGCTGCTCGCTGTCCCCGGCATCGGCAAGTACACAGCGGGCGCGCTGACCACGATAGCGTTCGACCAGCCCGCGGCGCTGGTCGACGGCAACGTGGCGCGGGTCCTGTCGCGGATCGACGCGGTGGTCGATCCGGCGGAGCAGCCCGCAGCCGCCAACCGACACTGGCCCCGCGTCGCCGCGATCGTTGCAGCGGGCCAGCCTCGCGTCATTGCGCAGGCGCTGATGGAGCTTGGTGCCACCGTGTGCACGCCCCGCTCTCCGCGCTGTGGCGAGTGCCCACTTCGCCGCCAATGCCGAGCGCGCGCCAACGACTTGGTCGCAACGATCCCCGCGCCCAAAAAGCGCGCGCCCTCGCCCGAGCAGGATCTGTGGGCGTTGGCGATCACGTGGCGCGGCAAGTTGGGCCTGGTGCAGCGTCCGCCCGAGGGCCTCCTGGCCGGTCTGTGGTGCTTGCCCCTGGTTCCGCGGGCCGAGCTCCCTGCGCCCACGGCGGCCGCGCTCTCGGAGCTGCTGGGCGTGGCGATCAAGACGGCCAAGGCGACCGACTCCGGGGTCAAGCACGTCTTCACGCACAGGGTGTGGCACTTGCAGCCTGTGTGCGCGACAGCGACGCACAAGCCTCCAGCGCTGCCGGGTGGCGACGCGGCGTGGACTCCCCTGGGCACGCGACCCCCTGGCGGAATCCCTGCGGTGACCGAGAAGCTACTCGCCGCGCTTTGACGCTCTACACGGAGTAGAACGTGCCGCGGCCCATGCCGTGCCGCGACAGGTGGCCGTGCTTGACCAGCTGGCCCACGTGAAACCGAAGCTTGCGGCGGCCCAGGCCCGTGGCCTGCTCCAAGTCTTGCATCGTCGCCTCGCCGAGCTGGCGCACCAGCGGAACGAACGCGTCGATGGCTTCGGCCAGGCTCATTCGCTCGTCGAAGGCCTCGGACGGCGGGGCCTGAGTCTTTGCCTTCGCCGGCTTGCTCGCCGCAGCCTTCGCAGGCTTTGACGCCTTCTTTGCGGCAGGCTTGGACGCCTTGGCTCGCGCGGGCGGCTCTGCGACCACAGCGGCCAGGGGCACGACCTCGCGGGGTGGCTCGGCGGCGGGCTCTTGCAGCAGCGCCTCGGCCAAGTCGATGAGGCGAAGGTCGCCCACACCCTCTGTCCAGCCGAGGGTGGTCGACGCGTCGATGATGTCGCCCAGCGTGGTCTCCGAGGGCAGGGCGCTCCCGATCGTCGTCAGCATGGTGCGCTGCTGCTGTGCACCCAACAGTCGCTGAAACTGGGGCTCGAAGCCACTGGCGTCGCCGCTCACGCAACGACTTTAGCAAGGATCACTGACGTGGGCCAACGGTGTGGCCCGCGGGGTTGGTAGCCGCCCGCGGCGGGGCTAGGGCGCGACTTCGGTGATCTCGACGCTGCTGTCGACTTCCTCACCGTCGACGGGTGGCTCTTCTTTGACCGGGCGCGGGACGTACTCGGCGATCGGCGAGTGGCGACGACCCTTGATCCGGCCGTTGGTGACCTCGATGGGAATCGGGTCTGCCAGCTCGTAGCGATAGCCACGCGTCTTGATCTTCATGTGGAACTGGCGCTCCTCGTGTTGGATGTAGCGGCCCACACCCACCGACTGCTGCCCTTGGCGCTCGTAGTCACGATGCAGCAACACAAACGAGAACATGCGCACCGCGTTCATGTTGTAGAGCCGATGGCAGCCGTGTGAGAAGCGTCGGAGAATCGACATGTAGTCGACGCTGCCGTGCGTCCGGATGCCGTTGTCAAACTCCGCGATCGTGCCGTCGGCGCGCGTCACCTGCTTGATGTGGTACGCGGCGACCAGGCCGTAGGCAGAGCGGTAGCCCGGCCCGATGATCGGGTAGTTCACGTCGGTCTTGAACTTGCCTTTGCGCCACGCGCCCTTGATCAACTCGGCGGCCGGTGTGTTGGACGGCGGGATCCAAACGGGGGCGGCCACGATGTGCTTCCAGACCCGCGCGCCCACGTCGGAGTTCTTGTACTTGAGCATCAGCTCGCCGTCTTTGATCTCGTTGCGCCACGAGCCGATCGTGGTGCCCCAGTGGACGATCGGGATCTTCTGGCCCTCGTACTCGACGTACAGCGTGAACTTCGGACGACGTCGGCGACGCTGCGATACCTTGTTGCCCTCGTCGTCGTAGGGGAAGTCGTACCAAACGTCGCCGCGGTCCACGACGGCGTTGAACTGCATGTTCTGCGCGTAGTAGGCCGGTTTGGGCGGGAGCTTGACCGCGATAAGCAGCGACTCGAAGCCCTTTTCGGAGAGGTCCGAGAGCGTGGCGAGACGCTCTCTGGCCTTGGCTGGGGTGTCGATGTCGAGCGCAGCGACGACGGCTTGGGTGTACTCGGTGGCGAGGTCACGCAGGGCGTGCTCCTGGCCCTCGGCGTCCTTCCATGTCCACTCCTTGCCGCCGCTGTTCTTCCAATCGGCGGCCGAGCCGTCCTCGAGCACACCCGCGGAGATCATGGTGCGCTCCTCGATGATTCGAATCAGTCGACCGTGCACCGAGTCGTTGGGGTCCAGCCCGAGCATCGCGAGGTTGTCGGCCTTGAAGTGGCCCCAACCCATCAAGTCGTGCTTGCGTTCGAAGGTCGCCAGCGCGTGCGTGGTGGGGGAGTCGTAGATGCCTGGCTTGAACTTGCCGCTGCCGTCGCCGCCCGTGAAGAGCCGCTCGCACCGAAAACGGATCTGAGCCTGCGTGATGACGTCGACCTCGTCTTGGAACCCACGCCACCGCCCGTACATCTGCTTGGTTTTGGGGTTGGTCGCCGCGGCGAGTACGTCGTCGGCATTGTCCGGATCCAAGCCTGCGCGCCGCATCTTTTTGTGTAGCTGCGCGCGGTAGTACCTCGCGCTCTTGTTGCGCTTGGATTTGACGCCCTTGCGATACGCGATGACCCCCGCAAACCGGCCAAAGGCGGAGCCGTCGTAGCCCGCCGCTTCGAGGCAGGGCGCGACGTCGGTGTCGAGCTCGTTCCACTCCTGCTGCAGCACGGTGAGCGTCGAGGGGATGCCGTACAACTCCAGGTAGTTGCGGTCGGTGGGCTCGAGCGCGTCGCCCCAGTGATCCACGCGGTTGTTGGCGAGATCGACATAGGTCGAGGCGTAGGTGTTCTCGGTGGCGTCGTCGGCTCCGGCCGTCTTGTTGGACAGGATGTAGGGCACCCAGTTGTCGGAGAGGTCGATCACGGTGTAGCCGCGCGCCTCGGCCTCTCCGATGTCCATTTTGGCTGGGTTGGTTGGGTCGTCGTCGAACACCCACGCCACGCCCGCCTCATGCTCCCGCTGGCTGCCCTTGGTCACGGGGCCCAGCTCGATGGTGGGCTCGACCTTGGCACTGGCGGCCGGCTCGCCGGTGTCATCCGCGCCCGAGGGATCTGGCTCATCCCCCGTGATCTTTGTCGGTGTGGAGCAGCCCACGAGCGCAGCCAGACCAGCCGTGGTGGCGATCGCGAGCGCGCGCCCGATGAACCGCGGCCCCGATCCTGTGCTTTGCCTCATGCGATGCCCGTACAACCTACGTAATGCCATGTTTCCTCCTCGATCCTAGCTCGCCAGCGACTACGCGCCAAAGGGCTGACGGGATTCCGTAGTTCGACGACTGGGTTGGCTATTGACCGTGCGCGCGACCGCTCTGCTCGCTGGATCCTTTACATCGTGCGGCGGCCATGCGACCGTCCGCAGCGTGCAGAGCGCGTCTGGTGGGCAGATCCCACCCGCTCCACAACAGGGGACACAATGTCTAAGCAGTCGGTGATTCGGTTTGTGTTGTGGTACGGGATGGCGCTCGGCGTTGGCGCGACGGTCGCGACCTCGTGTATCGGGGTGAACTATCCGACGGTGGCGTTTCGCTGCAACCCTCGGCAGTCCGACAACTGCCCAGATTCCCACTTCTGTTGTTCCGATGACCCAGCCGCCGAAGATGGCGCGCTGCCGGACTACGCCCAGAAGAACATCGCTGGCGCCTCGACCCCGTACTTCTCTGGGGTGAACAACGCGCTGGGCAACCAGGGCATGTGCGTCAACCAAGACGACATTCCCACCGGTTCCGGGCTGCTCGAGCCGGGCGTCACGAACTGCCCGATCCCGTGCAACCCCACGTGGGATACCGACGAGATCGACGTTGTTTGCGGCGCAACCCGGGTTTGCTGCCAGACCACCGAGCTGACGCAGAGCGACTGCGTCATGGGCGACGACGGCTTCCGGCCGGTCACGGGCGCCGATATCGGTGGTCTTTCCGATTGGAACCCCGCGGCACACGGGACCCATCAGGACCCTGCCGGCACCGCGTGCGCAGGGTTTGCCGGTGGCGATCAGAGCAGCCCCGTGTTCCTCGATTGCATCGCCCAGCTTTCGGTCGCCGATCAGCGTGGCTTCTGCATGGCGCTGGCGCCAGGCCAGAGCTGCCCGACCGACCAGCCGACCTATGTCGACGCCTGCACGGCGCTCAACACGGGCGCCGCGCCCGCTGGCTGAACCCCAGCCCCCGACGGTTAAAACCGCTCGTGTTCCCAACGCTCTAGCGCCGTAATTGCGGCGCTATACGCGCCGCTGCGGGTCCGACCCGTTGCCGGACGGCTTGGCTGCGTTCGGGTCGCGGGGCCGAAAACAGCCTCTCAGCGGCCCCTAGGGCCTGATCCTGAGGAACGCTCTGAGCGCGCGTTCCTAGCCTGCCCCCCAGGCATCCTTTACAGTCGCTCGCCCCGAGCCCGGGTTGGCATGAGTACGTCCAAGAAGACAACGGCTGACGCGAACGAGACCGCAGCCAAAAAAGTGTCGGCCAAGGCCGCTGCTGGGAAACCCGCGGCCAAGAAGAAGGCTGCAAAGAAGAAGACCGCCGCGAAGAAGAAGTCCGCCGCGAAGAAGAAGTCTGCCGCGAAGAAGAAGACGACCGCGAAGAAGACAACCGCGAAGAAGACAACCGCGAAGAAGACGACCGCGAAGAAGACGGCCGCGAAGAAGACGACCGCGAAGAAGACGGCGAAGAAGGCCGCGAAAAAGACGACAAAGAAGGTCGCAAAGAAGGCGACCAAGAAGAAAACCGCCAAGAAGGCGGGATCGGCCGCAACGGGCAAGTCTGGCAAGGGACGCCAGCTGGTGATCGTCGAGAGTCCCGCAAAGGCAAAGACGATCAACAAGTACCTGGGGTCGGACTTCATCGTACACGCGTCCGTTGGCCATATCCGCGATCTGCCGTCCAAAGCGCCCAAGGGGGTCAAGCAGCCGGTGCCTGGCGTCGATCTGGAGCACGATTTTGCGCCGACCTACGTCGTGCTCGCGGGCAAGGCCAAGAATGTGGCCGAGCTCAAGCGAATCGCGAAGGAGGCCACCGACGTCTGGTTTGCGACTGACCTCGACCGCGAGGGGGAGGCCATTGCCTGGCATCTCGCCCAGGAGCTCAATATCGATCCAACCGGCGCCAAGCGCGTTGTGTTCAACGCGATCACCAAGGACGAGGTGCACCGCGCCTTCGCCAAGCCGCGCCCGATCGACGGCTCCAAGGTCAACGCGCAGCAGGCACGCCGAATCCTCGACCGCATCGTGGGTTACCAGGCGTCGCCCCTATTGTGGAAGAAGGTCGCTCGCGGCCTCTCGGCGGGCCGTGTGCAGTCGGTCGCCGTGCGCGTTGTCGTCGAGCGCGAGCGCGAGATCGAAGTTTTTGTCCCTGACGAGGCGTGGCGCGTCACCGCCCAGCTCGCCTTGGATCCCAAGCAGGCTCCCGGGCTCCTGCCCCAGTGGACGGCGCTGCTGGCCGAGCGCGACGAGAAGGGCAAGCCCGTCACCGGCAAGGCCAAGAATGCATGGCTCGCGGCCAACGCTGGCTTGCAAGCCGAGCTTGTCCAGTTTGACGGCAAGCGCTTCTCGCTCGGCTGCTCCGCCGAGGAGCCCAAGGACCTCTCCGCCGATGTGCTCGCCATTGTCGATGCCGTCGGCTTGGTCGACGCAAAGGTCGACACCCAAGAGGATCCCGACGGCAAAGGCCCCGCGCAGTTCAGACGCACCGTCTCGGGCGCCGTCGACCCTGCCGCGCGCTACGAGGTGACCTCGATCGACACGCGGCGGACCACGTCTCGGCCGTCGGCCCCGTTCATCACCTCGAGCCTGCAGATCGCAGCATCCAACCAGCTGAGCTTTGCGGCCAAGCGCACGATGCGAACGGCCCAAGCTTTGTACGAGGGGATCAACGTTCCGGGTGAGGGCCAGGTCGGCCTCATCACGTACATGAGGACCGACTCCACGTTCATCGCCCCCGAGGCGATCACGTCCGCGCGGGAGTTCATTGCGGCGCTGGGCGATGAGTACCTGCCCGAAACGGCCAACAGCTACGCGTCGGCCAACAAGGACGCCCAAGAGGCACACGAGGCCATCCGGCCCACGAGCGTCGAGCGACGTCCCGAGGATCTCGCCTCGGCGCTGACGCCCGAGCAGCTCAAGCTGTACGACCTCATCTGGCGGCGGTTTGTCGCCTCGCAGATGATGCCGGCCAAGTGGGACGCAACCGCCGTCCTGATGACGCGCGCCGACAAGAAAACTGGCGCCGTGCTCAAGTCCACCGGGCGCGTGCTGGCGTTCGACGGCTTTTACCGCGTCATGGGAGTGCCCACGGCCAGCGACGAGCAGACGCTGCCCGAGCTGGCCAAAGAAGACGCGCTTGCGCCGTTCGGCGTGGCCGCCGACCAACGGTTCTCCAACCCGCCGCCGCGGTACTCCGAGGCATCGCTGGTCAAGACGCTCGAGAGCGAGGGTATCGGACGCCCGTCGACCTACGCATCGATCATCAGCGTCATCCAAGACCGGAAGTACGTCGAGCAGACGGACCGCCGCTTTTACGCGACCGATCTGGGCGAGGTCGTCACCGACAAGCTGACCGAGGCGTTCCCCAACCTCATGGACGTTGGGTACACGCGCGGCATGGAGGAGAAGCTGGACGAAGTCGAGGCCGAAACGGTCGACTGGATCCAGATGCTCCACGACTTTTACAAGCCGTTCTCCGCCGCGCTGGAGCTGGCCCACGAGTCGTTGACCCACGCCAAGGCGGAGACGCAGCCGGCGATCTACGAGTGTCCCAAGGACGGCTCCAAGACGGAGTACCGCTTTGGTCGCAACGGTCGGTTCCTGTCCTGCACCGCGTACCCCGAGTGCGACTACTCGGCGCCGATCGACCGCACGGGCCGCCCGCTGCTGCCCGAGCGCGTCGATGTTGTTTGCCCCGAGGACGGGTCGGATATGGAGCTGCGCAACGGCCGTTTCGGTCCGTTCATGGCGTCGGTCAACTATCCGAACACGACCTACGTGTTGAACATGGATAAGAAGGGTGGGCTCAAGTACCCATCCATCCCGCCGATTCTGACGGACCTTCAGTGCCCCAAGTGCGACTCGGGGATGAACCTCCGCCGCGGCAAGCGGGGCCCTTGGCTGGGCTGCTCCACGTTCCCCAAGTGTCGTGGGCGTCTGGGCTGGAACTCGCTCGAGGAGACGGAGCAGCAGGCGCTGGAAAAGCGGTTGGTCAAGCACGAAAAGGCCAATCCCGTGCCGCCGATCCTGCGCCGCAACGGCGAGGTCATCCCCGAAGGCTTCCCCGTGGTCGAGCTCATCTTGCCCGGCGGCGTCGCGGAGCTGGAGGTGCACCCCGAGGTGGTGCCCACCGACGCCATCGGGCTCAAGCGACCCGCACCCGCTTCGAGCACCCCGCGCGTGGCGGGCTAGCCGAGCGGCCGAACCCTGCGTGGAGCGACCCCGGGCTCGCCTGGGGTCGACGGGCTAGAAGAGACAGCGTGAGCGGAAGCTGAAGTCGTCGTCGCCGCTTAACGCAGATCGCTTCCCACGACGTGCTTAGATTCGGAAACCGATTGGGATGGTTTCGGTCCGCACGCCGCCCGAATCCTGCGCGCCGCGGGCCCCTTCTGCTGCGCGCTCCTCCAGCGTTTCAGACAAGCGTTCGCTACAACCGGCGAAGCAGAATGACAGCGCGACCGAGCTCGACAAGGCCAAGGAAGCTCGACGTTTCGTTCCGCCAAGAGTCGCGCGTCCAATTTGTTGGTGTCGTAGGCCATGTCCGTGATCGCCACACAGACCGTAGATCACACGACACAGTCTTGGTCGTCCGACGCCCGCTTCCCCTTAATCCTCGCGGACTTAGCCGCGCGGAGTTCCGAGATGGCTTCTAGTTCGTTCCGCCGCCGTCGCCGCCCGTGCCGCCGCCTTCGCCCGCGTATGTCGGCGCGTCGGGGGCTCCCATGCCGAGCCAGTCGAGCAACAGGTCACGGTCGCCCGTCGAGATCGGCGCGCCACCCTCGACCACGCAGAACGCCATGGGCATCGTTCCGTCGCCCACACGGTCGCGCACGGCCTCCCAGTTGGGGAGCCCAGCGTAGTTGGAGTTGCTGCCCGAGTAGTCCTCTTGGAACTCGGCGTAGGTGCTCATGCCCAGCGCGCCGTTGTAGGCAAAGCCTCCGTTTGCCCCGAGCTCGGCGCTGCTGGCGTAGTGGCACCCGCAGTTGCCCTCGAGCACGACGCCTATCTCCGTCGGAATCGTGTCCGCGCCCGGGCCGCTGACGACGGGGCTGCTGGCGCCTGGAGCAAGCTCGAAGATCGAGCAGGCCTGCAGGCCATTGCCGCCGTCGTCGCCGTCGTCGCCGTCGTCGTCGACGGAGCCGCCCGGCAACGAAGCACCGCCCACCCAGCCCAGCACCAGCGCCAGGTCGACGGCAAGCTCGGGGTCGTCGAAGTTGCCGCCAATCGGCATCCGCGCCCCCTGGATCGTCGCCCCAGCGGGGACCGCCTCGAGGATCTTCAGCGCCAGATACGAGCCGCTGATGTCGCCCAATGCGACCATCGGCAGCGGGCTGCCCGTGCTCGAGCCACCGATGATCGAGTTTGAGTTGGGCGCCGTGAGCACCAGACCGCCTGCTGCGGTCGCGTCGTGGCAGCCGCCCGTGCCGCAGCGGTCGTCGAAGACCCGCTGAACCTCGGTGGGTACCGCGGCCCCAGCAGCGTCGCCGGACTCGATGACCTTGTCGACTTGGTCACATCCACTGACGCCGATCACAGCGGCAGCGCACAGCAGGAGCGGAGATGTCAGACGGTTCATCGGTTGGGCCTCCCCTGGCGTGCTTTGTCTTCTTCGGCCCGTTTCTTCTTCCTCGCGTCGATGCGTTTACCCATCGTGAACTTGCGCGCCAGATTGAAGCCGAGGAAGAAGTTCGCTTTGAGGAACGGGTTCTTGCTGTCCACGCCCTCGGTCTTGAACGGGTTGCCGGACTGACCGCCTGGGGCGGCGAGGTTGGTCGATATCTCTCGGTTGTTGGTGAAGAACAACTGAAAGAAGTGCTTGCCCGTGTGGTACGAGCCGCCGAACGACCAGGCGCCGATCCGTGAACCGTCGGTGTCCGTGTCGCCTCCGCGGTAGTACAGCGCGTTGGGGTTGCCTTGGTCGGGGATCGGAACGAACCACTCCATATCCACCCCCCACTTCTTCTTCTTGCCCACCCACACCGTCGACGCCACGCCGAGCGTGACCGTGTCGCGCTTGTCGGTGGCCAGCACGGGGCCCTTGCCGTCGCCAAAATCGATCGTGACGCGCGCATCGTGATTGGTACGCAGGTGGTAGCCGGCCGTCAGCATCGTGCTCCACCGATCAAACCACAAGCGCGACAGCATCAGGATGGCGTCGCCCGTGTAGCGGTTGGACACATCGAAGTCCCGCAACGCCGTGCCTGCGATGTAGCCGCCGAAGCTGACGCCCGCGCCGTCCTCTTGGCGGATGGGCACGTACTTGGTGCCGAACTCCCACGCCTTGCGCGAGTTGGCCCGACGCAGGATGACGTCCCACCCGTCGAAGATGCCGTACTGCAGCTGCATCGCCATCGACACGCCCGCGTCCAGCCCAAAGGCCCCGCGCTCGGTGCCGATACGACCAAAGCGATGGTCGATGCGGTACTGCAGGGTGCGCTTGCCCAGCGTGCTGGTGGTGGGCAGGACTATCTGCCGCGTGCCGTGGAACGGCTTGGGCCGCTTCTTGGGCGGCGGCGTGTAGTCGATGGCCGTGGTCGTCAGCGGGGTGACACCCGGGCCGGTCGGATCGCCTCCAGGCCCCGGCGCGGGCACGCCGGCCGCGGGCATCGATGCGATCCAGTCGCGCACCGCGGTGAGCTGGTCTGCGGGGAGCGGGTCGTCGCCGATCGGCATGACCTCGCCCTCGATGGCGCCCCCCTTCATCTTGTCGAGCAGGTAGCTGGCCGCCGGGTTCCCGGGCACGACAAGGGTCTTGCCGGCTGCGTCCACCGAGCCTCGTCCGATCATGGTCGAGGGGGCACCGAGATCGATGCCCTCGGCGCTGGACGGGTCATCCTCGTCGTGACAGGCCGTGCACGACGAGTCGAAGATCTCGATGACGCGGGCCTCGAGGGCGGGGTCGCCACCCAAGGCCTTCACCTGAGCGGCGAAGGGACTGCCACGGTGGGACGAGAGCTGGGAATCCAGCTCGTTGGCCATGAGCGGCGGCGACAGCAAAGCCGCGGACACAAGCGCTGCGCAGAGCATACGGCGGAAGGATACTCGGGTTGCGTGCGCTCGGGTGCCCCCCCGCGGGAGGCGCGCTCGCGCTGGATTGGGAGCCGCCGCGGGGCGTTGCGTGTGAGCACAGGGGCCGCAGGAGCCCGTTTGCGTCGGGCCCTGCTTGCCGTAGCATCCTCGGGATGACTCGCAGCCTGTTCATCCAGTCGACTTCCTGCCTGGCACTAGCGTTGGCGCTGGGGTGTGGCGACGGGAGCAAAGGGGCCAAGACCCCCGCGAAGGTGGGCGAAAGTGGCAAGGCCACGCCCGCAGCGGACGGCGGAAAAGTGGCGGCCGAGGGGGGATCGTCTGTCGCCGACGGCAAGGCGCCGGCTGCGGCCGACGACGCGGGCAAGGCCGACGGCGCGGGCAAGGCCGACGACGCGGGCAAGGCCGACGCCGCGGGCAAGGCCGACGACACGGGCAAGGCCGATGACACGGGCAAGGCCGATGCGGCTGGCACGGGCGGCGCCGCGGCGGCGACCGGCGGGGCCGACTCGAAAGTGGCAGCCACCGCCGACGCCGAGTCGGGCGCCGACGATGGAGAGCCGGGCGGCTCCACGGGCGAGGCCGGCCCCGACACCAAGGCGCTGCTCAAGGAGGTCGCGAACAAGCGCACCACCGACGAGCGCGCGACCGAGGCGCTGACCGAGGCGGAGGCGGCTGGCGTTGAGGCCAAAGACCTCGCCCGCGCTGCGCACAAGCGTGGCAAGGCGCTGCACACAGATTCGGAGCGCGCCAAGGTCTTTTACGAGTACGCGCGGGACAAGGACAAGAAGTACGCGGCCCCTGTGTTCGAGCTGGCCAAGCAGTCGGTCAATGCGGGCGAACTCGACGACGCAATCGTGCATCTGACCGAGGTCAAGAAGCGTTGGGGCGGAAAGAAACTGCTGCAACAGATCGACTTCGATCCCATGTGGGAAGTGGTCAAGGACGACCCCGACGTGCGCGCCCTCCTGGGCGGCTAGCTCGGTGACAATCAGCACCAGGGATTTCATGGCCGAGTTCTCCGTCCTGTGGGTCTGCCACGCCAACATCTGCCGCAGCCCCTTGGCCCAGGCGTTGTTCATGCATCGCGCCGCCGAGCGCGGCGCCGCCGGCCGCGTGGAGTCCGATAGCGCCGGAACTTGGGGCATGGACGGGCACAAGCCGTTTCACCTCAGCGTCGACGTCGCGACCCGCAACGGAATCGACTTGGCGCCGTTCAACCGCGTCGCGCGAGGGCTTGTCCCCAACGACTTGGAGCGCTTCGATCACATCGTTGTGATGGACCGCCGCAACCTGGCGGACATGCAGCGATTGCTGCGGATCTCCGCGTTTGGGACGGTGGAGCAAAAGCAGGCGCGGATACGGTTGCTCAAGCACCTCACCGCCCCGGGGAGCAAAGACGCCGCGTCCGACGTCGCCGACCCAGTGCAAGGCGGGCCGCGCGACTTCGACCGCGCTTTTGCAGAGATCGACGCGGGCTGCTGCGCGCTGCTCGACGAGCTGTTGGGTCCCGCCGTGACCTGACGTCGCGACGCCGAATGCGCAGCAGTGACCATGCCCTTGGCATTTGCGGCGTAGATGCGATCCTTGCGGCGGATCTTATGCCGCGCGCAATTGTGCTGACAACGCTCGTTCTTTTGCCGGTCCTCACCTTTGGGTGCGCGGAGGGTGGCGGCCCGATGGTCACGGGTTTCGAGCTGCCTACCAGCGATGGTGATGACGGCGGCGCCGACACGTCGATCACGACGGTCGCGCCTACGGGCGGCGACGACACGGGCGCGGACACCATGGGGGTCGACGATGACCAAGGCGTGACGGACGACGACGCCGGGTCCACCGACGCCAGCGCGACCGACGGTGGCTCGTCGGGGGCCGTGACCAATGGCTCCACGGACGACGGGTCGACGGACGGCGGGGAGAGCTCGTCCGAAGCGGGCGGCGAATCGTCGAGCGAGTCGGGGCGCGTGCAAGAGCCGGTCACGGTGTGCTCGAGTCCTGGAACCGCGATCGGCCCGGACGCGGGCGCGGTGACGTTGGACAGCGTCGATCTGGCCGCATGGGTCGGCGGACTCGGCGACGTCAACGTCGAGATTCAGGCCACGCACACCTTCGTGGGTGACCTGACCATTACGATCGAGCACGTATCCAGCGGGACGAGCGTGACGCTCATCCAGGCCGATTGCAGCCTCGAGGACGATATCGACGGAACGTTTGACGATGCCGCCGCGGCCCCGCCCGCCTGTGGCGTGCCCGCGGTCTCGGGCGCCGTGCAGCCCACGGGCTTGCTGTCGAGCTTCAACGGGCTCATGGACCCCACAGGATCGTGGCAGCTGTCGATCACCGATGGCGCCAACGCCGACGGCGGCAGCCTCGCGATGTGGTGTGTCGAGTTCAGCCCGGTCTAGCCGCCCCCATCGTCGATCCGCCGCAGAGGGTGCTACGGTGACCTGCGAACCGTGATGTCCCCGCGCGCGTGTACCGTTTGTCTGCTCCTGGCCACGTTTGCGCTGTCCGGTTGTTCCGATGATGAGGGCAGCACGGGCGCAGCCGCCACATCGGCGGGGGCAACCGCGCGGACGACCGGGGCAACCTCCACCAGCGCTCCGACCCCCAGCTCCAGCGGCACACCCGTCGCGGACTCAAGCTCAGGAGGCACGCCCGATCCCTGCACCCTCACCGCTGCCGCCGCGCGCGATTGCGTGGAGAAGGATCGGTACGTCGAGGACCTCAGCTTCATCGCCGACATCCGCGTTCCCGGATCCGCGCACTGGCAGGCGGTGCAAGACCTGTGTGCCGATCGACTCACCGACCTCGGCTACGAGGTCGATCTGTTCGAGTATGGATCGGGCACCAACGTGGTCGGCCGCAAGGTCGGGACCAACCCCGATGGCGAGATCGTCGTGGTCGGCGCGCACTACGACCACATTCCAGAGTGCGTCGGCGCCGATGACAATGCGACGGGCGTCTCAGGCGTCCTGGAGATAGCGCGCGTGCTCGCGGGCGGCACGTTTGAGCGCACCTTGATGGTCGCGTGCTGGGACGAAGAAGAGCAGGGGCTGCTCGGGTCGATAGCGTTTGTGGAGTGGGCGGTGGCCAACGCGGCCAACATCGCCGTGTACTTCAACTTCGACATGATCGGCTTTGCCAGCGACGAGCCCGACAGCCAGACCTTTCCGGCGGGCATTGAGCTGCTGTTCCCGACGCAGCTGGCGGAGGTCGAGGCCAACGACAACCGGGCCGACTTCGTGGTGGTCATCGCCGACGAGTACGCACACGACGAGGTGCTGGCGCTCGAGATGCACGCCGATGCGGTGGGCGTGCCCAACCTCGTGGGTGAGCTCAGCGCCACCCTCAAGAACGACGACTTGGTGTCGGACTTGCGGCGGTCGGACCACGCGCCGTTTTGGATGGCCGATATCCCTGCCATCTTCTTGAGCGACAGCGCCAACTTTCGCAATGGCGCCTATCACTGCGTCGATGGCGAAGACACCATCGACTCGCTCGATCACGACTTCGCCACGGGGATCGTGCAGGCGACGGTCGGGGCCGTGGTGGACTCGCTCAACGGGCTCTAAGCGCGCGCGGCGTTGCGGGTGCTCCTGGGGCGGAACACCACCGCGCACCGCTCTGGGTTCTCGGCCAGATAGAGCACGCAAACGCGGTCGCCGATCGCGAGGAACTTGCTGATGCTGTGGGGGTATTGGGCGAACCCGCGGCACTTGACCTCCCCCGCCATGAACTCGTAGCTCAGCGTGGCGTACATGTTGGCGTTGGGGTCCCCGCTGATCCCCACCAGGGTGCCGTTGGCCCGTAACCCCGTGCGGAACACAGCGTCGTGCCGTTTGCGACGGGCGGCACGGTCTGAGTAATAGATCGCGGGCAGGATCCCGAGCGTGCACACAAACAGCCCCCACATGCCGACGGTGGTCAGGGTGCGCAGCGCTCCGTGGGTGCGCGGCAGCGGGTTGAACGGTTCTGTGAGGAGCTTGTACACGTCGGCAAACTCGCCCTCGGGGTCACGGGGTGGGGGGCCGACGTCGACAAACCGCGGCCCGTCGCCACCGACCAATGCAGGCGGCCCCGAGCGCATCGGCACCAGCGCTGTCGAGGGCGCGTCGGCCGTCTCGCGGCTGTGGCCCAGCGCGATGGCGCGCGCATCGGCGACGCTGCGCGGCCGATTGTTGGGCGCGGGTTCGAGCAAGGCCGTCACCAACGCGCGCAGTGGCGGCGATGCTGGCAGGTCGGCAGGAACCTCGATGCGCCCGCTGTCGAACGGAAAATCGGTCGGGTCGCGCCCCGTCATCACGTGCAGCAACGTCGCCCCCAGTGCGTACAGATCGGAGGTGGGCCCCACCTGACCCAGCAGCTGCTCGGGCGGCATATACCCAAACGTCCCCGTCACGGTGGAGCCTGCCGCCGTCGCCGGCCGCCAGCCGTGCGTCACGCTGCCAAAATCCACAAGCACGGGCGCGCCCGTCGGCCGCACGATGATGTTCGAGGGCTTGATGTCGCGGTGATAGATGGGCGGGCTGCGGCCGTGCAGGTACTCGAGCACGTCGAGCACGCCCAGTGTGAGCTGAAACAGCTCCACTTGGCCCAGCGTCGGGCCGTCCTCCATGCGCTGGGCCAGCGACAGCCCTTCGATAAACTCCTGCACCAAGATCAGAACGCCAGGCCCGCTCGGCTCGGCGTCTGACTCGCCTTGGTGCTCGATGGTGTCGAACACCTGCGGGATGGCGTGGTGCCGCAAGCCGGCCAGCACCTTGGCCTCGCGCTCGAAAAGCTCGAGGTGCTTCCAATCGTCCAGGTGCTGAACGCGGAGCTCTTTGAGCGCGACCTCGCGCTCGTCTTGACGGTCGCGGCACAGCAGCGTGCGGGCGGATGTGCCCTCGCCCAAAACACGAACGACCTCGAATCGATCGGCGATGACGCGCGCTGTCGCTGGGAGCGGGCTCACGGTGGCCATAGCCTAGGGCGGCTCGTGCGCCGAAGCCAGCGCCGCGTTGCTTGCGAGCACTGGGCAGATTTGACAGCCTTCCGCGATGAAGCGTCGTTCGTGCACGGTGGTGGCTCTGAGTTTGTGCGCCGTGGTCGCCTGTGCCGACGACGAGGATGCGCCTGCGGGTGGGACCGACGGCGGCACCGCTGGTGGCACCGCGACCGTCGGGGACTCCGCTGACGGTACGGCCGACGACAGCAGCGGCGGTGGCGTGGATGTCGACGCGCAGTGCAGCGTGCGCTACCGATGGGAGCCCGGGGTCGGCGACGTCTCCAGCTTTCCCACCATGGACATGGTGACGCCCGACGGCGGGGCGGCCAGCGGATACAGCGTGTCGCTCGCAGTCGACGACTACCCAGACTTGGCCGCCTACGGCCCCTACACCGACGAGCTGTCCAAATCGATCTCGAGCCTGGACGGGTTTGGGATCCAGGGCGAGGCGTTTGCTCGGTTTGACGGTGCGTTGGATGCGGCCGGATTGCCCCCCGCCAACGCGGAGGCTGCGGCCGGCGACGCCATCGGGATTGTGGTCATGCCCGCGGGCGGCGAGCCCTACCTGGCACCCGTGGGCGTGGAACTCACCGATGACGGCGAGACGGCGCTTGTGCATCCAATGTTTCCGCTGCCGCCGAGCACCGAGGTCGCGTTCTGGGTGGCGAGCGACTTTGGTGTCTCCGACGGAGACTGCCTGGGTGCGTCGCCCGGGATGCGTGGGTTGCTCGACACCGCCGACGGCACGGTCGGCCAGGCCGTCGATGCGCTGACCGGACTTGGCGTCATTGCATCGAGTGCGGAGCTGGCCGTGCTCCAGCCGTACCCCACGCAAAGTGCCCGCCGCGTGTCGCTGGCCATCGCCGAGCACATCGCCGCGCAGCCCGACAGCGCGTTCGGCCTCAGCGACACCAGCTGCGAGCAAGAAGACGACTTCACCTACTGCACCTCGGTGTTCGCCGCCTCGGACTATCGCAACGACGACGGTGTCGTCACCGTGGATGTCGATGATGTTCAGCCCCAGGCGCCCTGGGACATTGTCGTGCACGCATGGCTGCCGCTCAAAGGCACCGCGCCGTACCCGACCATCCTGTACGGCCATGGCCTGACGGGAAGCGGGGAGCAGGGCTCGGCGCTGGCGATGACCGCGGCCGCCAAGGGCTACGCCACGGTGGGCATCTCGGCGATCATGCACGGCGATCACCCGAGCCTGGGCGGCGAGGTCCTCAGCGGGCTTGTCGCCACCCTCGAGTTCTTCGCCGCCGATCTCGGTGCGGGCAAGATCGACTCGCTGCGTCTCCGCGACCACTTCCGTCAGTCGACCTACGACAAACTCAACCTGACGCGTCTGCTGCAGACCGGGCCCGACCTCGATGGCGACGGCGCCGCCGACGTCGACCCGTCGGCACTCGCCTATCTAGGCATCTCACTGGGAGGCGTGATGGGCAGCGAGTTCTTGGCGCTGACCGATGCCTATCAAGGCGGCGTGCTCGTGATGCCCGGCGGTCGGGTCACCACCGTGATGACCGACCCGATGGGAAGCTTTGTCGACGTGCTGTCGCTGCTGGTGCCCGCCGACTTCTCCGCGGGCGACGAGCGGCGCTTGTTTGCGATGCTGCAGACGGTGCTCGACGGCGGAGACCCGTCGACGTACGCACCCAACCTGCTGCAAGGGCGGCCCGACTTCGCAGGCGATGCCCCCGACCTGCTGATGGGCGCCGTGCTCGACGACAATACCGTCGTCAACGCCGCGAGCTGGGCGTTGGCGCGGGCGCTGGGCGTGAGCGTGGTGCCGCCGACGCTCCGGGCGGTTCCGGGCGTGGGGGAGACCAACGCGGCGCCCGTGTCGGCCAACGCCGACGGCGGCGTGACGGCCGGGTTGCTGCAGTTCGATGTCATCGCGCAGCAAGACGGCACGGTCACGGCCGCGACGCACACCAACCTCTCGTTTTCTGAGGTCGGACTCGCGGCGTGGTGGGGGTTCTTGGACACCCTGTTCGCCGATGGCACGGCGACGATCGCCGACCCGTACATCGCCGTCGGGCTCGAGCACCCGTAGCGCGATTGGGCCGCGGAGTCGTGCGGTACACTGTGCCGCATGGATCTTAGAACCCTGGTCTTGTGCACGGGCGTGGGCGCTCTGTTGGCCGGCTGCGGCGACGACGGCGAGACCAACGCGACGGGATCGGAGCCTGGCACCACCTCGGGGGGCGAATCGGCCACGTCGGATACCGCCCCGAGCGCGGAGTCGACCGGAGACACCGCGGCGCCCGGCACCGGGGAGTCGGGCGCGACCGACGGCTCGAGCGAAACGGCTGCAGTCGACTCGACGGGGCCCCAGACCGCCTGCGGTGACGACGTCATCGACGCCGACGAGGTCTGTGATGGCACTGACTTGGGCGGACTCGATTGCCGCAGCGAGGGCTTTGATGCGGGCACGCTCGCGTGCGCGGCCGACTGCTCCGCGCTGGACACGAGCGGATGCAGCACGGCTGCGTGTGGCGATGGGGCGGCCCGCGGAGCAGAGGTCTGCGATGGCAAAGACCTGGGCGGGGCGACCTGCGAGTCTGAGGGCTTCGACAGCGGCGTGCTCGCGTGCGCCGCGGATTGTACGGCGCTTGTCACCGACGGCTGTGGGGTCTGCGGCGACGGCTTCGTGCAGGGCGAGGAGGAGTGTGACACCGACGCCATCGGCGGTCAGAACTGCGTGACGCAGGGCTTTGACACGGGCACCCTGACTTGCGCTGACGACTGCTCCGGCTACGACATCAGCGGGTGCGCGGCCTGTGGCAATGGCATGGTCGACGGCCCCGAGGCCTGCGACGGAGCCTTGCTCGACGGCGAGACCTGCCTGACCCAAGGCTTCGACTCCGGCACGCTCGATTGCAACGCGCTGTGCAGTGCGCTCGACACCAGCGGTTGCGGTACCTGTGGCAACGGCTCGCGCGACGGCGACGAGGTCTGCGACGGCGAAGACGCGGGCGCGGAGAGCTGCGAGACCCAGGGCTTTGACGGCGGTGTGCTGGGCTGCTCGGCCGATTGCGGCGCCATCGATGTGGCGGCGTGCACGACGTGCGGCGACGGCATGCTCGGGGCCGGCGAGGGCTGCGAGGGCATGGATCTGGGCGGCGCGACCTGTGGGTCGTTGGGTGCAGGCGGCGGCGTGCTGGCCTGCGGCCCGGACTGCCAGCTCGACTTGTCGGGCTGCGACAATCCGCTGTCGCAGTACGACGTCAGCCTGCCCACCATCAGCTCGACCACGAGCAACTACTTCCGCTCCAACGGCTACGATGCCGATGCCAACGGCGTGCTCGGCGACTTTGAGGTCTACCTCGGCCTTGTCGGGGCCTGCGATCTGGACTTTTACGTGTACGAGGCACCCGGCGTTGCGGGGCCGTTCACCCTGCTGGAGCGCACGACCGTGAACGCCGGGCCGGGTGAGGACTACTACGCCGCAGGGCTGTCCAATCACGCGGTGACGGCCGGGATGTACTACGTGCTCGGCGTCGCCTGGAACTGCTCGGCCTCGTACTTCTACGACAGCAGCGGGGCGTTTGCGGGCGTCGACGCGGGCATCGGCACGATGAACGTGAGCCACTGGGACAACGCGTACCCAGGCGCTTCCGATCTGTACGTGCCGCCCAACACAGGCGGCGGTGGCACCGTTTACGTGCAGCGCGTGTTCTTCGGCGGGTAGGGCCCGCGGGCCTATCGGGTCGGCGCGGTGTCGATACGCGCCGCGATGCGCTGCAGGACGTCGGCGTTCCACGGGAACTCGACGTGCGTCGTATCGACCTCCACGTGCTCGACCCCGTTGGCCACGTGCGGATCGATGCACGCTTCCCACGCGACCACCCCATCGCGCTTGCTGTACAGCGCGGTGACCGGAACCGTCAGCGGCACCGCGTTGCGCTTGGCAAACGCACGCTCGATCTCATCAAGCCCCTGCTCGCCACCCCGCCGGCCCCGCGCCATGACCGTGTACTTGGGCCCGCCAATGACCGGCGAGCCCATCGTGATCACCTGCGCCACCGCCTCGGGGATTTCGCGCGCCACCTCGCGAGCGATGATCCCGCCCAGACTCCAGCCAACGAGGTGCACGGGCTGCCCAGCCGCCTCGTGCCGCTTGGCCACCGCTTGGATCACCCGCGGCACCAGTCGGCGGACGT
>Ga0316189_10001100_pt1 | contig 26878 bp, 27 predicted proteins | sample LowCovwburrow_MG_FD_204930 | JGI IMG/M metagenome (GOLD analysis project Ga0316189, IMG submission 204930) | Coastal sediment microbial communities from Maine, United States - Lowes Cove worm burrow | ecosystem: Environmental > Aquatic > Marine > Coastal > Sediment | place: USA: Maine...
GACGGTCTTTACGAGTGTATTTTGTGTGCATGCTGCTCAACTAGCTGCCCAAGCTATTGGTGGAATAGTGATAAATATCTTGGCCCAGCAATCTTATTACAGTCTTACCGTTGGTTAGCGGATAGCCGTGATGAGGCCACTGGTGAGCGATTAGATGAATTGGAAGATCCATATAAGTTGTATCGCTGCCACACCATTATGAACTGTACTAATACTTGCCCTAAAGGATTGAATCCGGGGTTGGCGATTGCTGAAATCAAGAAGATGATCGCGGAGCGGTCGCTTTAATTTAAATTTTGGTGATTAGTTTTAGGGTCTATAAGAAAACCATTTTTTTATGCTCAACGACAATCAACTAGTCTGGCGCTGCAGACGCGGTATTCGTGAGTTGGATGTGTTGTTTGGGCGGTTTTTGGAATCGAATTATGCCAATTTGGATGCTCGCCAAAAGGCGGCATTTGAACGTTTGTTGGAAGTTCAAGACCCAGTAATTATGGATTGGCTATTCCGCAAAACCGAAACCGAGGATGCTGAATTGGCAGAATTGATCGATTCCTTAAGAGCTTTGTCGGGCTTGTAGGCAGCGGTTTAGGTTTAGAGTTTATCGGAGTAAGGGAATATTGTTTGTTCTTTGCTGTGTCAATCGTGTTTGTGCTCCTCGACATCACAGTCTTGCTGTTGAAAGCTCTCTATGATTAGATCTGTTAGATAGATATGCAACGGCGAATTTTTTGTTCGCACATGCTGCACCAAGGTTAGGGAATCAATTTTCAAATTGATATCGTCTTCCAATTGCTTGAAGACAAAATGATCTGATACCAGATTTGAGTCCATCAAACGATCTGATGCAATCATAAGCATGTCGGTTTCACGCAGTGTTTCTAAGCACATGAGCAGGTTGGTGCTTAAAAATGGCACGTTAGACAGTATGCCAAAGGATGCGAATAGCTTTTGCATGTCTTCACGCGTAGTTTCAAAGTTTGGGAAATAAACCGCCATGTGTTGGTATTGTCGACGTTGTGCCAAGGTAATTCGCTCGACCGATGCCAATGGGTGGTCGCTGCGCATATACAGCACCGGATGGATGTTCATTAATTTGTGGGTAAGAAAGTCGTCGCTATGGTTTTTTCTGGCAACAATGGCAAAATCTAAGCTCCCCGATCTTAGTCTTTCTTCATAGCTAGAATCTAAGTTTTGACTCAACAACATCATTTTAGGAGCGCTTGAGCGGAGTCTATTAATTAGGGTCGGCATACCCACACTGGCAGAGGCGCCAAGTGTCGCAATCGAGATTGACGCCGCGGTATTCATTGGGTCGAACTCTGTGTTAGTGACCATCAATTCTGTTAACTGATTCAGAATGTGGTTAACCGGTTTTTCCAGTTCAAGCGTTTTGGGTGTGGGAGTTAACCCATGAGACGATCGCACGAACAGTTCGTCGTCTAACAAATTGCGCAATCTGTTTAGAGTTTTACTCATCGCAGGCTGGGTTACAAACATTCGTTCAGCCGCACGCGTAACATTTTTTTCCTGCATCAAAACTTGATAGGAAACTAACAAATTTAGGTCTACTCGCGATAGCGGATCTTGCACTGTCTTTCTCTCAATAACTGTATGGCTTGAGACATGATTTTAAGTTATGACTCAAGCCAAAGCAAATGCCTGCAGATTATTTCATCCTTGCCGGATAATTGTTTTTGCTACGACCATTCTCTAATCGGCGCATGACTGACAAAATTATTCGGTGTCAGTATAGTATCCGCCGGATGTTCATGCATGTCTGGATAGTCAAGAGTGAAGTGGAGGCCTCGACTTTCTTTGCGGGTGAGTGCGCACTCAATGGTAAGTGCGGCGATTGTTACTAGGTTACGAAGCTCAATTAAGTCGTTGTTTACCTTAAAGTTTCCATAATATTCAACAATTTCTTCCTGTAGCAACATAACTCTGTTCTGGGCGCGTTCCAAACGCTTATTGGTGCGCACTATGCCAACATAATCCCACATGAATCTTCGTAGCTCATCCCAATTATGCGAAACCACAATCTGTTCATCGGGGTCGGCCACCTGGCTTTCGTCCCAGCTTGGCAACTCAGGGATTTCGTGATTATCAGTGCTCAGGCGCTCACGAATATCTTCTGCTGCAGAAGCGGCAATAACCAGGCATTCCAACAGCGAGTTACTTGCTAATCGATTGGCACCATGCAGACCAGTGCAGCTACTTTCACCTACCGCATACAGTCTCTTAAGGTCTGTTTTACCTTTTAAGTCGGTCAATATTCCGCCACAGGTGTAATGTGCCGCCGGCACCACTGGAATGGCCTGGGTAGTCATATCGTAGCCATACTTTTCGCAGCTGGCCGCAATATTGGGGAAATGATCAAGTATGAAATCTGCTTGTTTGTGGCTGATATCTAGAAATACTGAATCAAAGCCGCCTTTTTTCATTTCATAATCGATAGCCCTCGCCACAATGTCGCGCGGAGCGAGCTCCGCTAACTCATGATGCGCATCCATAAAACGCTCGCCGTTGGGTAGGCGCAACAGACCGCCTTCGCCTCGTACCGCTTCTGAAATCAGTGAGCCCTTGGCATAGGGGTGGTATAGGCAAGTAGGGTGGAATTGTACAAATTCCATATTGGCAATACGGCAACCGGCACGCCAAGCCATGGCAATGCCATCGCCAGTGGATGTGTCTGGGTTAGTGGTATAAAGGTAGGCTTTGGATGCACCGCCAGAAGATAAAACCACCGAGCGGGCGGCGAAGGTTTTAACTTCGTTCTGATCGATGTCTAGCGCATAGGCACCATAGCATCGAGAATCCGAGTGGCTGCCCAGTTTTTGTGCAGTGATTAGGTCAATCGCAATGTGGTTTTCTAAAACAGTAACATTTGGCAGTGCTCGCACATGCTGCTCCAGCGTGGTTTCAACCTCGCGCCCGGTAGCGTCTTTAGCGTGAATAACCCGTCTATGCGAGTGTCCGCCTTCATGAGTCAAATGATACTCCGAGTCTTCACCATCATACTCAGCGCCATCAACCAAGGTGAATTTGACGCCTTTCTCGATCAACCAATTAATGGCCTCAGGCGCGCCTTCAACAACTTTTCGAACCGCCGCATCCTTACATAAATCGGCACCCGCAATATGCGTGTCGTTGATATGAGAATCAAAGTTGTCTTGGTGGTCCAGCACCGCCGCTATCCCACCCTGAGCGTATAGACTAGAGCCTTCCGTTAACTCAGATTTAGACAAAATAGTAATCGAAATATCGTCTTTTGAAAGCCGCAAAGCAAGACTTAATCCAGCGGCTCCACCGCCGATTATTAAAACGTCAGACAAGTTTTTATTCATAGTAATCGTAGCCAGCAGCTGCTGTAAGACTCAAGTAGTTATAGTGCTGCCACAAGTATAGCGTATGAACTAACAAGATCGGTCAAGAACTTCGGGCTGGCCGAGGTATTGGCAATGCAACAGAGTCGTAGTTCAAAAGCTCAAATGGTTCTCGACCAAGCGATAAGGCTCTAACTGTTAGGGGTTATCATCTTGAAATAAAGTCACACTAAAAGCGAAAGGGTCGCTGGGATTACCGCTTGCGTCATGAGTATGTACAAGTGTCTTTGATTGGATTGAATCCAATGCAATAAAATGGGGACTAGCACTATTAATGGTTGCTTGCGCATTTTGATCGAGAATGCTAAAACTTTCGCCAGGCCACGTTATCTCGTATTTTCCTGTCATATTATGAGTTACAGTCGGCGTTCCTCCTGTGGCCATCCAAGACTTTAATACAGTTCCGACACTGTTAACAATAACGTACCCAAGAACATCTCCATTATTCAAGCCAGTATTTATTTGAGCATCTGCGGCCATAGGTATAACCACAACTTTATTTTGAGCATATGCTCCTGGGGCGACGCTTATTAGAGTTAAAAATACCAAGGTTGTTAATTGTTTCATGTTTATGTCCATTATTTTTTGTTAAACCGAAGCTTATTCTATCTCAAGTAGTGATCGTTCTGAAGCTGGCGTATAGTACTTTTTGTGGTGCCCAGTTATGAGTCTTTGTTTTAAGCGGCGCAATGCTATTTGCTATTTCTTTCGCACAGATTATTGAGCTTTTAGCCCATCCAAATGGTAATATAGCGGCGTTTTGGCGCTGATGGCGCTTTTTGTTTTTTTGGACCGGTGATTTTCTTCCCATACTTATGTTACATGATATTTCTAAGATTCGTAATTTCTCCATAATTGCGCATATCGACCACGGCAAATCGACTCTCGCAGATCGGTTTATCCACGTATGTGGCGGCCTTAGCGATCGCGAAATGGAAGAGCAGGTGCTCGACTCAATGGATATTGAGCGGGAACGAGGGATTACCATTAAGGCGCAGAGTGTGGCGCTTAAATACACAGCAAAGGATGGTAATGAGTATCAATTGAACATGATTGATACGCCCGGCCATGTCGATTTTTCCTACGAGGTATCGCGCTCACTAACCGCCTGCGAAGGCGCCTTGCTGGTGGTGGATGCATCACAAGGGGTAGAAGCGCAGACGGTGGCGAATTGCTATACGGCCGTCGATTTGGGCTTAGAAGTACTGCCAGTATTGAATAAAATTGACTTACCTGCCGCGGATGTTGATAGAGTGGCCGAAGAGATTGAAGACGTAGTGGGTATTGATTGCTCAGGCGCGCTACATGTTAGCGCTAAGAGTGGGCTGGGTGTTGAAGCGTTGTTAGAGCAAATAGTCAAGGAATTACCCGCGCCGGCAGGGGATAACGATGCGCCATTATCCGCGTTGATTATGGACTCCTGGTTCGATAATTATCTTGGTACGGTATCTTTAATTCGTATTATTTCAGGCAATATTAAAAAGCGTGATCGAATAAAAATGATGTCGACCGGCATTGAGTATAATGTCGAAGATCTTGGAATATTCACCCCCAAAAGAACGCCCAAAGACCGTTTATTGGTGGGTGAAGTTGGGTATCTTATATCGGGTGTTAAGGATATTATTGGCGCCAAAGTGGGTGATACCATTACTTCTGCTAAGGATGGCGTTGAGGCGCCGTTGGATGGCTTTCAAGAAGTTCAGCCGCGAGTTTTTGCCGGGCTTTATCCAATAAACTCAGCTGATTATGAGTCGTTTCGAGATGCCTTGGGGAAATTGCGTTTGAATGATGCATCGCTGGTGTATGAACCGGAAGTGTCTGATGCTTTAGGGCTTGGTTTTAGATGTGGTTTCCTAGGGATGTTGCATATGGAAATTATTCAAGAACGCCTAGAGCGCGAATATGATATGGACTTAATCACCACCGCGCCGACGGTGGTATATGAGGTTGAATTGAAGAGCGGCGAGCAGATTACAATTGATAATCCGTCGGCGCTACCAGATTTATCCAAGATAGAGGAAATTCGAGAACCTATCATCAACGCCAACATGCTGATGCCTGAAGAATACGTAGGTGCGGTTATGACTCTATGCATAGAGAAGCGGGGCATTCAGAAAAACATAGAATACCTGGGCCGACAGGTTATGTTGCATTTTGAGATGCCATTGAATGAAGTGGTGATGGATTTTTTCGACCGCTTAAAGTCCGTGAGTCGCGGCTACGCGTCATTGGACTATGAAATTAAAGAGTATCGCGCAACGGATATGGTTAAGGTGGATGTGTTGATCAATGGTGAGGCAGTTGATCCGCTTGCCATTTTGGTGCATCGTGAGCAATCTATTTATAGGGGGAGAGAATTGGTTAAGCGTATGCGAGAGCTGATCCCTCGACAAATGTTTGATGTTGCTATCCAGGCTGCTATTGGTTCAAAAGTGATTTCTCGTGAAACGGTAAAAGCGTTGCGAAAAAATGTAACTGCGAAGTGTTATGGTGGCGATATTTCTCGCAAAAGAAAATTATTAGAAAAACAAAAAGAAGGTAAAAAGCGAATGAAGCAGATTGGTTCAGTTGAAATTCCACAAGAGGCTTTCCTTGCGGTATTGCGGGTCAAGGGAGATTAACCGATGTTTGAAATCATATTATTTTCTTTAGTCGTTGTGTGTGGTCTGGTTATACTCGCTTGCACCCTGTTCTTTCCTGCGCTTAGTAAGCGCGATCCAGAGCCTTGGTATCTGGATTATGCACGTTCATTTTTTCCAGTGTTGCTGGTCGTGTTTTTGTTGCGAGCCTTCATTGTTGAGCCATTCCGCATTCCTTCTGGTTCCATGCTTCCAACCTTGGAGGTTGGTGACTTTATTCTGGTGAATAAATATAACTATGGAATCCGACTGCCAATATTGCACAAGAAAGTATTGGAGACTGGAGACCCAAAGCGCGGCGATATTATGGTTTTCCGTTACCCTGGTGATAATAAAACCAATTATATAAAAAGGGTGATTGGACTGCCTGGTGATACCATTGAATACCGAAATAAGACTCTTTTTGTAAATGGTTTTAAAGTAGCAACATCAGCCGATGGTGAATACACACCATTTTCGAAAAATGGCAGACCGCAATTGCATAAAAGGCTAAGCCAATCGATACCTATTCTTGGCAAGCCGCGTCTGGCCGAACCGAGTTTGACCGCTGGTACTGAATCAACAGATGAAGACGCAACGGTTGAATTCTCCATATTGCATGATCCTACACGCTACTCAACGCGAAGTCGTACCATTAAAGTACCTGCAAAAAGCTACTTTATGCTGGGTGATAATCGCGATCATAGTCAGGATAGCCGGTACTGGGGATTTGTCCCCGATGAAAATATAGTTGGCAAAGCCTTCTTTATTTGGTTTCATTACAATGGTAATCCTGGTGGTGGATGGAATTTTTCTCGTATTGGGGAAGATATCTAGAAGTCAGCTAGTCTTGCAATACATTGCAGTAAATCTGCCCTAATTCGATTAAATGGTGAACAATATGAATAAACAAATCAGTCAGATGGGACCAAGCCGTCAAGTTGGACAAAATACTCAATTTGGAAGAGTGCTTAACTTTAAAAATAGTAAGCGACAAGGGGGTTGGACTTTTTGGAGTTTGATGTTTGTAATGGGCGTGATTCTGTTTTTTTCTTATATCGGGATGCAGCTACTGCCTGTTTATTCGGCGAATAACAATGTAATCAACGCCATGCGTAGAAGCATGCAAGAAGTTGAATTAACCAAAGTGAATAGATCGCAAATTATTCGCAAAATGAATGCCCAACTGTATTTAGACGGTAGTCATGACTTGTTGAATTACAAAACAGACTTAAAGGTTAGGCGTTCGCGCAAGAAGCTCATTGTTGAGACACATTATCGTCGTGAAATACCGTTGTTCTTTAATTTGAGCCTAGTCGCCAAATTCGATAACGTGGAAGAGAAAGCGCTTTCTGGCAGCACTCCTTAAGCTTTCCTGACTTATGGTTTTTTCAATATTCATTCTCAATAATTACCGTCGCGGATCATGTTAAGAGCACAGTTTTGAGTGTCGATAAGCTTGCCACTTTGATGAGAAAGCTGGGCTATAAATTTGAAGATGGCAATCTTCTTAAGTTGGCGCTCACCCATCGTAGTCGCGGCTCAAATAACTACGAGCGGCTTGAGTTTCTTGGCGATAGCATATTGGGTTTTATAGTTGCTGATTGGTTGTATAGCGAATTCCCTCAGCTGGCTGAGGGTAAATTAAGTAGGATGCGTTCAAGTTTGGTGCGCAAAGAAACCTTGGCTCAGGTCGCTCGTGAACTCGACCTTGGTGAGCACTTGATATTGGGTGAAGGAGAACTAAAAAGCGGTGGTTTTAATCGAGATTCGATATTGTCAGACGTGGTGGAAAGTTTGATTGGCGGCATCTATTTAGACGCGGGTTTTCAACAAGCCAGTGAGTTTGTATTCAAACATTTTGAACCTCATTTCAGTACCACTACCGCTCAATCTAACTTCAAGGACGCCAAAAGCAAACTACAGGAATTGATGCAGAAGGGTGGCTTATCGTTACCGGTGTATTCAATTGTAGACACCCAAGGTGAGCAACATGAGCAAGAGTTTTCGGTTGAATGTAGTCTAGTCGACATACCGGTGAGCGCCATCGCTAAGGGTATGTCGCGACGTATAGCCGAACAGGAGTCAGCGTCGCTGGTTTTACAACAATTAAATGAAATGGGTTTGGCGGACTCAAATTTGTCATTGAAGGCTCTCAAGGCCAAAGGTATAAGTAATGGCGAATAAGCCTCAAGACAACTCTCAAGGTAAATTTCATTTTGGTTTTGTGACCATAATTGGTAAGCCTAACGTGGGTAAATCCACTCTGATGAATCGAATAATTGGCCAGAAAATTTCAATTACCTCGCACCGACCACAAACAACCAGGCACCGCATACTCGGCATCCATACCGATAACCACAAACAAATAGTGTTTGTTGATACGCCAGGCATTCATTCTCTGGCAAAAAAATCCAACCGAAAGACCATAAACAAAATCATTAATAAAACGGCCATCTCTAGTATTGAGGGCGTGGACGTAGTTTGTCTGATGATAACCGCACGTGGTTGGTCAGAACAGGACAAATTAGTGATACAGTCATTGCGAGATACCAAGATTCCAGTGGTGCTGGTGATCAATAAGTTGGATAAACTGAAATCAGTAAACGAGGTATTGCCGCTAATTGCTGAGTCCGCCGAACTGTACGATTTTGCGGACATCGTTCCGCTTAGCGCAATCGCAAAAACTGGAATTGCCAATGTTGATCATTTTGTTTCAGTGGTTTCCAAATACTTGCCAGAACAGGGGGCGGGCTTTGACGAAGATCAAATCACCGATAGAAGCTTTCGCTTTTTGGTATCTGAATTGGTTAGAGAGCAGTTATTTAGACGCTTGGGTGACGAGTTACCCTATGCCACGGCAGTGGAAGTAAGCGAATTTAAGAAAGAGGGTAAGATTTATCATGTCAATGCTGACATATGGGTTGAGAAAGCATCGCATAAGGCTATGGTGATTGGTAAAAAAGGTGAAGCCCTAAAAAAAATAGGCACTGCGGCACGCAAGAGCTGCGAGACCTTGTTGGACGCAAAAGTGTTTATGGAGCTGTATGTTAAAGTTCGCTCTGGTTGGTCGGACAATGCTCGGGATTTGTATAGTCTCGGCTATGATGAAGATGTGACTTAAGAGCAGATACACCAAAAAAATGCGCGTGCACCAACAGTCAGCCTATGTATTATTGAATAGGTCTTATAGCGAGACAAGTTGGATTGTTGAGGTTTTCACCAAGGATTACGGGCGCATGGCGCTTATGGCGAAGGGCGCTCGGCGAATCAAGTCTCAGCTCAAGGGGGTATTGCTTCCCTTTCAGCCTATATTGGTAAGTTGGACAGGCAAAGGAGAGATGCCCACTCTAACCGCAGCGGAGATCCAGCCCTCTCAGTTAAATCTAATTGAACAGGAGCTGCGGGGCGACCAATTGGTTTGCGGTTTTTATTGTAATGAACTAACAATGTATCTATTGCATCGATACGACCCTCATCCGAGATTGTTTGATCGCTATCACACAACCATTCTCGGGCTTTATGATCCAGACTCGGTTGCCAACGAAACGTGCTTGGCAAATACCATAAGAGCCTTTGAACAAATCATGATTAAAGAAATTGGGTATGAAGTAAACTTTGAATTCGAAGCCGATGGAAAGTCGCCTATTCGACCGACTGCGTATTACCAATTTCAAGTTGGGCAGGGATTTGTAGCAAGTTCAGCCGCTGCTAGGAATGCTATTGAGGGCCGCATTGTGTTAGCCTTGCAGTCTGAGAATATTGAGTTTTCTAAGGATCTGGATAGGTCGCAGAGAAAACTCCTTATGCGAAATATATTAAGCCAAACACTAGGCTATAAAAAGATTAATAGCCGAGAACTATTCTTTCCAAAGAGCAGATGAGCGAACATCACATAATCCAATTAGGCGTCAACGTTGATCATATTGCAACCTTGCGACAGGCGCGTGGCACTAGTTATCCTGATCCAATGCAGGCAGCAGACATTGCGCGCAAGGCAGGCGCCGATGGAATTACCGTCCACCTCAGAGAGGATCGCAGGCATATTCAGGACTACGATGTTTTCAATATTAAACAGGGAGTGCCACTGCCGCTAAACCTGGAGATGGCGGCCACTCAAGAGATGTTGGCTATTGCACTAAAGGTTAAGCCTGCCGAATGTTGTCTGGTTCCGGAAAAACGCGCAGAGCTCACTACCGAGGGTGGTCTGGATGTGGCCGGTCAACTTGCTTTGCTTAAAGGCTATGTATCTGCTCTAAAACACAAGGAAATCAAGGTCTCGCTTTTTATTGATGCGGACCAACAACAGATTGAAGCCAGTCACGAGGTAGGAGCTGATATCGTAGAACTGCATACCGGCTGTTATGCTGATTGTGAAGACGGCGAACTTGAGAATGAGTTGGATCGCATTGTGAAAGGAGTCGCTATTGCCCATGAACTGGGTATGCAAGTGAATGCAGGGCATGGCTTGCACTACCGAAACGTTGATGCAATCGCAGCGATTCCCGAAGTGGTCTGTTTAAATATTGGGCATGCAATTGTGGCCAGAGCAGCCTTGACGGGGTTTCACGAGGCAGTGTTCGCAATGAAACAATTGATGATTTCTGCTCGTTTAGCCGCAGAGGGAACATAATAACTGTGATCGATATGTTTAGAGAGCCCGCTTAATCTATCGACAATAGTTGAGCGGAGCTAAATCTCTTTCTTATAGAGCTTGTACAGCCGCATAACTTTAACAATATAGTTTTCTGTTTCTTGGTAAGGCGGCACGCCGTTGTAGCGGCTAACCGCGCCTTCTCCTGCATTATACGCTGCCAATGAAAGCTTCATATCACCGCTATAGCGTTGCATGAGTTCCTTTAGATGCTGTACTCCAGCTTCGACATTTCTATTCGCATCAAATTGATTTTGATTTAGCTGATAGTTAGCTGCTGTACCAGGCATGATCTGCATTAATCCCATCGCGCCTGCATGCGACAGCGCGTGACGGTCAAAAGCGGATTCAATATGAATGACCGCTTTTACAAAAGCCGGTTCCAAATCATATTTTAGCGAGGCATTAACAATTAATGCATCGTATTGCGATTTGATGGGCAGTGCTCGATAAATAGCCGTGCTTTTTCCAGATGATGAGCGATAGGGTGTGGTTTTGTAAGTTCGCTTTAAGGTATACCCCTTGGCTCTGCTTTTCTTATCTGTTATCAATTTGCTACCATCGGGTAGCTCATAAACATATACCGTTGCCCATGCGGTAGGTGTTATGGCGTACAGCCACAACATAGTGAGCAAGATTATTGGTCTTTTGACGGTCATGAATTATATGCGTGCAATTGTGTTAAGTTTTGTATTAATGGTTGGGTTTGAAATCACATGTGAAAATCACACAAGTTATTGATCTTTCGTTATTTAAGGTTATATAAAGTTATTCAATTTGCGCTATTTTATTCGATTTTATTGCAGCGTGCTTGGTGTTTTACATTTTAAGCCTATGGTACATTATCGCTTCAAAATGAAACACACCATACCTTATAAAAGAGATTATGCCATCATTTGATATTGTGTCTGAAATAGACAAGCCTGAGTTAAATAACGCCGTGCATCAAGCCAATAAAGAAATCAGCACGCGCTTCGATTTCAAAGGTAGCGATGCCCGCGTTGAGGTATCGGATAAGTTGTTAAGCGTATTTGCCGACAATGACTTTCAAGTGAAACAAGCGGCAGATGTGTTGAGTATTAAGCTTGCCAAAAGAGGCATAGATTTGGCTTGTTTGAAGTATCGAGAAATTGAAGAGGTTGGCGGCGGCAAAGCCCGTCAATTAATTGATCTTCAGGAAGGTATAAATTCAGATTTAGGTCGAAAGTTAGTTAAACAAATTAAAGATAAAAAGCTTAAGGTACAAACCGCTATTCAAGGTGAACAACTTAGAGTCACCGGTAAGAAGCGCGACGATTTACAGGCGGTTATGGCCTTTTTGAAGGAAGCTGATGCTGGAATTCCATTACAATTCAATAACTTTCGAGACTAAGGGCCGGCATCTTAGGATAATCCGTTAAACTGAGGCGGATGTTGCTTTTTTCTAACAAACATTTTAAATCAATTATTTTCATCAAAAATATTTTAACACTGGGCTAATAGGCTCACATTTATTGGAAGTACGAATTATGACTAAATTAAGTTCATTTATATCTATTGTCTGCATTTTTGCTGTGATATTGCTATCACCAATTGCCAGCGCAAACCAGGCAGCCGATATTGCTAAAGTTCGTGCAGAACTAGTGAAAATGATTCCCTCGGCAGCACAGGCCGAAATTGAGCCTTCGCCGCTAACCGGCGTATATCGGATGCAAGTTCAAGGCAACTATGCCTTTGCTTACGTGCAGGGAGATTACGTCTTGCTTGGTGATTTATATAATACCAAAAAGCAGGTTAACCTTGGTGATCAAGCGTCTGCAGCACGAATGGCAAGCCAGTTAAAGGATGTGCCAACCAGTCAGATGATTGTTTTCGGCCCAGACAAGCCCAAGCGATACATAACCGTATTCACTGATATAGATTGTGGTTATTGTCGCAAGTTACACAAAGAGGTTGGCGAATTGACTGATGCTGGAATTCAGGTTCGCTACCTCGCTTTCCCGCGCGCAGGAGTGGGCTCAGAAAGCCACAAAAAATATGTTTCAGTGTGGTGTAATGACGATCAACAATCAGCTCTAACCGCCGCAAAATCAGGCCAGCCTGTAGCTCCTGCCAGTTGTGATAACCCTATTGAAGATACTTATAAGTTAGGCGTGCAAGTCGGTGTTCGTGGCACACCAACCATCATCTTTGACGATGGGACTGTTAGACCTGGTTATGTTCCTTCTGCGACTTTAATTAAACAATTGGGAATTGATAAGGAGTCCTAAATTCAGTTTAGTTGAGCGAAGTTTAGAAGTTTAGAAGTTTAGAAGTTTAGAAGTTTAGAAGTTTAGAAGTTTAGAAGTTTAGAAGTTTAGAAGTTTAGAAGTTTAGAAGTTTAGAAGTTTAGAAGTTTAAATAGTTGCTTGCCTACAGGACGTAGGTAAGCGCCGTAAGCAGGAGTGGAAGGCTTTCGGCAGGGAGCTTCAATTAGAATAAAAAAAACAGCCGATGGCTGTTTTTTTTGGCTTATTTTTTCGTGCTAGAGCAGGAATCTAACGTTCTAACAAACTGAGTTTATCTTCTTTATCTGCCCATTCGTCGGCATCGTCTGGGGCTGGTTTTTTCTCAGTGATTACTGGCCAAAGGGCGGTTAGCTCTTCATTGAGTTGCAAGAAATGCTCTTGTTCAGGCTCCAGATCATCATCGGCAACAATCGCATTTACTGGGCATTCGGGCTCACAAAGACTACAGTCAATGCACTCTTCAGGATCGATTACTAGATAGTTAGGACCTTCGTGAAAACAATCAACGGGACACACCTCAACACAATCTGTGTATTTGCACTTAATGCACTCGTCTTTTACAACATAGGTCATGCTTTTCTCCTGGAGCTATTTTTTAGCCAAATTGAGAGTTAGGGGTAAGTATTCCAAGCCCCCAATAAATCTAAGCCCCAATTATCATGCACTTAGGCCTAATAGCCTACACGCGATGGCGCTCTTTGAATCGCGCGTATTTTAGGTGTTGGTCGGCATGAAATCAATTGGTTTGTCAAAGCTTTCTAGGTTTATTGTTCAGTGCTTAGTAATTTGAGTTGATAGACCAAGTCAAGCGCTTGTTTTGGACTAAGCTCATCGGCGTTTAGATCTTCAAGGAGCTTCAGCGCAGGGTTAATGTGATTCAGCGCAGGGTTATTAAGTGATTCCACTGCAGGGGGGGACAGATTTTGGCCGGAGCCTGAGAATAAATCATGTTGCATTATCTGCTGTTCCAAAGCGCCGAGCTTATTGCGAGCTGCCTCTAGCACATTGTCGGGTAGACCAGCCAAGCGCGCTACTTGAATACCATAGCTTTGATTCGCAGGGCCGTTCTTTAACAGATACATGAAAACGATGTCCTGGCCGTGTTCAACTGCATCTAAATGCATGTTTTCTACGCTTTCAAGTTGATCTGCCAGTTCGGTTATTTCAAAATAGTGGGTGGCGAATAGGCTGTAGGCTGTAAGGCGTTGGGCAAGATCCAAGGCGCAAGCCCAGGCTAAAGACAAGCCATCATATGTGCTTGTGCCACGCCCGATTTCATCCACCAGCACTAGGCTGTTAGCGGTCGCATTACGCAATATATTGGCCATTTCAGTCATCTCCACCATAAAGGTAGAGCGTCCGCCGGCTAGATCATCAGCAGCCCCAATACGGGTAAAAATCCGATCGATTGGGCCAATTTTAGCGCGGCTGGCCGGAACATAACTGCCGGTGTAAGCGAGTAGCGCTATCAAGGCGTTTTGACGCATATAAGTGCTTTTGCCGCCCATGTTTGGCCCGGTTATCACCAGCATCTTGGTGTCATCGTTTAGCACTAAGTCATTGGCGATAAACGGCTTGGTTTGATTCGCTTCCACCACCGGATGACGACCTTCAATAATTTCGATACCGTCATCGGCGCTAATTTCTGGGCGACAGAAGTTAAGCGTCATTGCGCGTTCGGCAAAATTAGTCAGCACATCAAGCTGCGATAAAGAATCTGCCATTGCCTGCATTGCATGTAACTCTGATTGCAGCTGGTCAATAACGCTTTGGTATAAAAATTTCTCTCTGGCGAGGGCTTTTTCTCTTGCGCTTAGTACCTTGTCTTCATATTCCTTTAATTCTTCGGTGACATATCGTTCGGCATTTTTTAGGGTTTGTCGGCGTATATAGTCTTCAGGTACCTGGGTGCTTTGTGCTTTGCTCACTTCTATGTAATAGCCATGCACGCGATTGTATTTAACCTTAAGGGTGCTGATGCCGGTTTGCTTTCGTTCACGCTGTTCCAGCTCTATCAAGAATGCGCTGGAGTTCTTGCTCAGTGTGTGCAATTCTAAAAAATCATCGTCAAATTCAGGACGAATAACGCCCCCATCTCTAATGATGGCTGCAGGCTCATCGAGGATAGCTTCGTCAAGCAAGTTTTTAGCCTGATCAAAGGGCCCCAAAGACTGCTTGATTGCGGCCAAATAATCACTGTTGGCGTTGCTTAATAAAGTAGCTAGGCCTGGCAAGCAATGCAAGGCGATACGTAATCGCACTAGGTCACGAGGGCGCGCGCTGTTTAATGCAATACGCGTGAGAATGCGCTCAATATCGCCACATTTTTTCAGCAAGTCATGGATGTTGTCTATGTCTAAGGAATTAATTATCTCGCCAACAGACAATTGCCGTTGTGCAATTATCTGTCGGTTGGTAATGGGGCCGTGTAGCCAGCGTCGTAACAATCGCGCGCCCATTGGGTTAGCGCAATGATCCAGCAGGGCGACCAGCGTAAAGTCATTGCCGCCCGATAGGTTGGTTTCTATCTCAAGATTTTGGCGACTCGATGCATCGATGATTAGAAAATCACTTTTTTGCGTGATCTTAAGGTCTGTGATGTGCGGCATTGCCGCGTATTGCATGTCCTTTGCATATTGCAGTAGAGCGCCAGCAGCACTTACCGCCAATGGGAAATCTTGACAGCCAAAAGCAACCATATCTTTAGTTTGAAATTGACGGCAGAGCAACTCATTGGCCACATCAAAGTCGAAATACCAGCTCGCAACTTTGGTCGGTTCAATGCCAGCAAAGATAGAAGACAAATCTTTGCTGTCTTTAGAGCGATGTTCGCTGACTAAAATCTCGGCAGGATTTATTCGTTGTAACTCTGATTCAAGTTGTTCGGGTGACTCGATTTGTTGGGCCTGAAAATGGCCGAGCGACACCTCCAAAGTTGCAATCGCATAAGTGTCTGCGCGTTGATAAACCGCGCACAAAATATTGTCGCGTCGCTCATCAAGTAAGCTATCTTCAACCAAAGTGCCAGGCGTAACCACTCTTACAACTTTTCGTTCGACCGGACCTTTGCTGGTAGCAGGGTCGCCAATTTGCTCCGCAATTGCAACTGAGCGACCCAGTCTGACTAGCTTTGCTAGGTATTGGTCAATGCTATGGTATGGCACACCAGCCATGGGGATTGGTTCACCATTAGACTTGCCTCGCTGGGTTAAGGTAATGCCAAGTAACTCTGATGCCAGTTGAGCATCGCCAAAGAACACCTCATAGAAGTCTCCCATCCGATACAGAACGATGGTGTCAGGGTAGTCCGCCTTGATGCCCAAATACTGCTGCATCATGGGCGTGTGTTGGGTGTTGCTAGTGTTCAATTTGAGATCTAGCGAGTATGACCCACGAGCTGACTGAGCTTGTCGTGTACTTTTGGGTTGCCAGCGACTACATTGCCGGAGGTGAATATATCGGTTTTGCCGGAGATATCTGTGATCAAGCCTCCGGCTTCCTTAATTAACAGCGAGCCTGCGGCGATGTCCCAAGTTTGCAAGCCAAACTCCCAGAACCCGTCGTAGCGTCCAGCCGCCACATAGGCGAGGTCTAGCACGGAAGAACCAGTTCTGTGTATGCTTTGTGCTCTTGGTAATACCATCGCGAATGTTTTTAGCCAAGGTTTGGTCTCGGCATTGTCACGATAGGGGAATCCAGTACACAGCAAACTGTCGGATAATCTGCTGGTAGCCGAAACGCGAATTCGCCGGCCGTCTAATTGTGCGCCAGCGCCTTTGCGAGCACTAAATAGCTCATTACGGAGCGCGTCATACACAACCGCGACTATGATTTCCTCTTTATAGCGCAATGCGATTGAAACGGCGCAATGTGGATGCCCGTGTATGAAGTTGTGGGTGCCGTCGATGGGATCAATAATCCAACAAAAGTCACTGGTCCGGCCTAGGTCGCCAGACTCTTCTGCCAAGATATTAAAATCGGGGTAGGCTTCGTCCAGCATGGCGATGATCAGTTGTTCGGCCGCGATGTCTACCTCGGTCACCATTTCAGTACGGCTTTTGTTGGTGATCTGTATACGATCGAGCTGCGTAATGCTTTGCGCTATTAGCTTGCCGGCTTCAATTGCCGCATTTGAAGCTACATTTAGAGCGCCGCTGGTTTGGTTGGATTCCATAGAGAATGCCTAATTAACAGTGAGTTTGACCAGTGCCACCCTCAAGGATTTGATTCGGCGCAATTGTAACTTTGTGGTCTCTAGAAAGAAAGAACAAACGGAGTTTCCTACAAAAGAATTGCCTTGCTTGTGCACTTGCATGCTTTAGAATGATCGGCAACCAATATCGAACGTCGACAAGCTAAGCTGTTTATACCGTGGATAATCTTAAAAACATACGAATAGTGCTGATAGAGCCAAGCCATCCAGGCAATATTGGCGCCGTTGCGCGCAGTATGAAAACTATGGGGCTGCAACGCCTAACTTTGGTTAATCCGAAAAAATTCCCTCATTCTGAAGCCACAAAGCGGGCTGCCGGTGCTGAGAGCGTTCTATTGTCAGCACAGGTGGCTGCTGGAGTTAAAGAGGCTATTGCTGACTGTAATATGGTGCTGGGAACCTCGGTCAGAGATCGGGAAGTTAGTTGGCCCACGCATGATCCTCGAGTCGCAGCTAGTATGGTGGAGAAGCATTTCCGACGGTCGCATAACGGCGAAGCTGGATGTTGTGAATTGCAGCAAGTGGCTATATTGTTTGGACGTGAGAGCAGTGGTTTGACGAATGAAGAATTGGATCTGTGTGAGTCGCAAATACGCATCCCAGCTAATATCGAATATAGCTCACTGAATTTGGCTAGCGCAGTGCAAATTATCGCCTATGAGCTAAGAATGGCTGTGATCAAACAAAACCCGCTGAGCGAACAGCGCACTGAATTATCGAATACAACAGCGGCTCAACGACGGCAGCTCAAGGCTACTCAGACTGAAAAAGAGGGCCATATGCAGCATTTAAGTCAGACCCTAGAGCAATTGCAGTTTATCAAGGCGAAACCGGCGACCATGCTTATGCGCAAGCTTACTAGGCTGTATAATAAAGCAGAACTTACGGTTGAAGAAATTCAAATACTTCGTGGAATATTGACTGCAATACAATCACGAGAGAACGGGTCTAGAAAGCTGTCCGATGATGAATAAGCTATTACAATAGTCACTTTTTGCTCAGGTTTTTCGTGAGTTTTTGTTGAATTGAGTAATTATACGCCCCATATGAACAGGACTCTGCCTCAAAAATCGATGATATCGCTGCACTTCTTATTCTCGATTGTACCTTCTATTTTTTTGCTCAAGAGGGACTGGGTTTTTGCTCAAGAGGGCTGGCGAAACACAACAAGCGATTTTAGATTAGTGGTTTAGAAAAATTATTATGTTTGAACGAATTAGAGAAGATATTGGTATCGTGTTTGAGCGAGACCCAGCTGCGCGGCATGCGTTTGAAGTTATTACCGCGTATCCCGGCGTGCACGCAGTGCTAATTCATCGTCTTTCACACAGCCTGTGGAATTTTGGTTTGAAGTGGTTAGCGAGATTTCTTTCTCATTTGGCGCGATGGATTACCGGTATCGAAATCCATCCTGGTGCGACCATTGGACGCCGTTTGTTTATCGATCACGGCATGGGCGTTGTGATTGGCCAAACAGCAGAAATAGGTGATGATTGTACTCTCTATCATGGCGTTACCTTAGGCGGCACCAGTTGGGAGCAGGGCAAGCGACATCCAACCCTGGGAAACGACGTTGTAATAGGTGCTGGAGCTAAGGTTTTGGGGCCCATTATGGTAGGCGATGGGGCGCGGATAGGCTCTAACTCTGTGGTAGTCAAAGATGTTGGTGAAGGTGCAACCATGGTGGGTATTCCAGCGCATGAAGTGGGTTCGGCGGAATATAATAGAGCCAACGGGAAAGAGGTAGAAGGTCATTTCGAGGCCTATGGTTTGAAGACCTCTGCTGACGACCCAATCGCGGTAGCTATTCACAGCCTTTGCGAGCAAGTACAGAAAATGGCGGCCCACAATCAGCATCTACTGGTAAAGCTGTCTGATGCCGGCGTTGATGTTAGCGGGCTCAGTGCGCCCGATGCGAAAACCGATTGCATTGAATTGCAGAGATTTGCACAAGGCATTGACAGTGAGCAAGACAGCAAGGCGACAGATGTTGAGGGGTCCGATGCTACAAAAGATAATTTATAATCGTGATAATTGCTTGATATTGAGCGGCTAGTATCTATATTGGTACTAGATTGGTGCTTAAGTGGTATTTGGCTTTGATATTTAGAACGGCACCATCTTTTGCAGCTACTGAACTTTATCTGGTAATTAACTATTAAAATTAGTTGGGTCGGAATAGGCAATACTTAGAATACTGCTGTTAGGACTAGAATTGACTTAGAGCTAGCATCGACTTAGATCTAGAAATTGAAACACTTTAGAATACGATTATTATGGCTATAACACTAACTGAAGCGGCAGCAGGTCGAATCGCGCAACAATTGGACATGAACAATGCCGTGGCTTTGCGCTTTGCCGCAAAAGAGTCAGGCTGTTCAGGATTTTCCTATGTAATGGATTTTGCTGAGTCGATAGGTGAGAGTGATATGGTTTTTGAAAACTTTGATGTTCAAGTTGTCATTGACCCACGGAGTTTGGAGTTGCTGGATGGCACGCAAATCGATTATGTTGCAGAGGGCCTGAATCAAACCTTTAAGTTTTCCAACCCATTAGCCACAGATGAATGTGGGTGTGGCGAGAGTTTCGCAATTCAAAGCTAAATATGCTTGGTCTGTCTTAAATTAGTGATCGGACTTGCATTTGCTAGAATAGAAGGCGGTTTTTGCCAAATGTGACCTTGAGCCCGGATTATGTATTAGAAATCTACTCGGCAACAGCTCCTGCGTTGCCCTACCTCCTGCTCCATGCAGTCGTACGAATGAAAGTAGCTTTGAAAACAATCACTTTCTCGAATTATTTCGCTCACCATAGAGTGACTATGGCATCGCCAAATAATCCTTCGAAAGCCCTTGTTTTCTTTGCTCTTTTCCTTCTCGCAACGATCCCTAATGCATAATCCGGGTTGAATTGACCAAATCATTACCAATAATTATCAATTTAGTTGTGGTATTGATAGGTAAAACGCATAAAATAAGCAGATATTATTTTTAATAAGAGCTCATCGTCAGACTATTGAAAAATAGGCTTGGCGAGGGGGGGCAAATAACTAAATCATTAGAGGGAAGATCCATGTTTAGACCATTTACAATTATCAGTGCTTTCTCCGACAGCACTTTTTCCAGCAGTGCTTTTTCCAAGAAAGCGGTAAGAATATCAGCCATGTTAATAACCATGATATTGGCATTTAACAGCCAATTGGCATCGGCACAACAATATAAGAAAATTACTCGCTTAGGCACCTCTCAGGCAATGTGTTCAGGCGGTGTCGAAACTGCGGCTCAATTGCAAGAGTATTTTGCCAATAACCCCAGTGCAATCAGAAGCGTGCTCGCCAACTCAGGCTGGTCTGGTAATGCAGATGATCTATTAGCTGCGGTGGCCAACGGTGAAATGATTGAGCGTGCCTATCCGGTTGGCACACAGATGGCTTGGATGGGTGCCAAGGTTAAGGGTGAATACCTTGCTAATCCATATCGTGAATGGGCTGGTGCGAAATCGTTCGAAGCGTTTCAAGTTAACCTTTCAAGTGGATGCCAAGTTTATGAGATTGCCATACCGAAAGCATGCTGTAATGTTTCTCTAATTTCTGTTACGCCAGATAGCTCTAGTGAATGTCAGCCAGTTACTGTTGCACCTGTGGCTGACTCTGAGCCACTTACAGCTGCACCTGTGGCCGCCAAAAAGGCATTGGGTCTAGTTCCGTTCTTTGGCGTTTTTGCTGGAACCGAAACTCGAGCCCGTTACGAGACATCATGGGATATGGATATGCGAGATTCCTCTGGAATCGCTGGCGTTCGAGCCGGCCTGATGAAAGCTATTTCTGATAAGACCTCAATGTTTGGGCAACTGTCATACTATGATCGGAATGGCATTAACGAAGGCAATGTTTACCCAGAAAATAACTTGGGATTGGATATAGGCTTAGAGCGCAAACTCAGCGAAAAAGCATTTATCGGCGGCGGTATCGGTGCTTGGAATGTTGATGATAGTGATTTCCGAGACACTTCAATCTTTGGGCATGTTGGCGCAGATATTGGTGCTAGCAACTTTCAATGGTTTCTAGAAGGTCGTGTATTTGATAGCGACTCTGAACATCTTGATTCAATTTCAGACAATAAGATGTTTAGCGCTGGTGTTCGCTATCTAGTAAAGTAAAATTAGCAGTAGAGCGGGGCAGTGAAGGCCCACTTCAACTGTATCGCAGTAACCTTTATTGCAGTAACCTTTATTGCAGTAACCTTTATTGCAGTAACATAAAAAAGCGGCAATAGCCGCTTTTTTCATGTGTGGGGTATTTCAGCTCAGAAAAGTTAGAGTGCAAGTCGCGCTCTTAATTCTCCTGCACTCGCGAATACGACTTGTTTGTGAAAAAAGGTTTGTGAAGAAATTGTTTTGTGAAGAAAATGCAAAAAATTGAAATTAAAGTTGAGGCATTCGCTAGCCCAGCTTCGCTTGGTAACGGAGTTCATCCAATTGTGCCTATAAAGCCAGTCGATGGGCATACCAAGCGAGTTGGAATTGCTACTTTGGGCTGCAAGGTGAATACCTTTGAATCTGAATTGATCGCGCAGACATTGAAGTCGGATAATTGGCGTATCGTTCCAAGTACTGATGTGGCTGATCTTTATTTGATTAATACATGCACCGTCACTAAGGAGGCTGACCGACAAGCACGTCAGCAAGTGAGGCGAGCGGTTAAGCGAAATCCTGATGCATTGGTGGTTGTAACCGGTTGTTATGCTCAAATTGACCCCCAGGCATGTGCCGATATAGCGGGCGTAGATTTGGTGCTTGGTAATGACCGCAAATTAGACACACACCTGTTGTTGCCAGCCTTAGAAAAAGGTCAACTGCCTAAGGTTTTGGTGGGTGATCTTAATGAGCATGTCAGCCTCCCAGACGAAATACTCGGTGGGTTTGAAGGCCATACTCGTGCCTTTGTGCAGATTCAACAAGGCTGTGATCAAGGATGTACCTTTTGCATAATTCATGTCGCTCGTGGCCCCAGTAAATCTTTGGCACCAAATTTGGTGAAGCGGCAAGTACAAAGGCTTGCCATGAACGGCTACCCGGAGATAGTGATTTGCGGAGTAGATTTAGGTTCCTACGGGGAGGATTTTCCTGACACTAGTGAGAGATTTGACTTAGTGGATCTGCTAGAAGAGTTGTTGGAGCTCGACTACGATTCCGAAAACCCGTTTCGCATTAGGCTCAGCTCCATCGACCCGTATCATATTACGGATCGACTCATAACGCTGATTGCACAGCAAGAAAGAATATGCCCACAGATTCATCTGTCCTTACAAAGCGGCAGTACTTTGATTTTGAAGCGCATGAAAAGGCGCTACGATGCCCAGCACGTTCGATCTAGAATTGCCGCTTTGCGCGATGCGGTGCCGAATTTAGTTATCAGTGCCGATGTGATGGTTGGCTTTCCAACCGAATCTGAAGAGGATTACCTGCAGACCGAAGCAATGGTCCGTGATCTTGATATCGCCTACCCACATGTGTTCTCGTATTCAGAGCGAAGTGGTACGCCAGCGGCTCGAATTCCGGAATCTAAGCAAGTACCAGTAGCGGTCAGAAAGCAGAGAAATAAGCGGCTGCGAGAAACTGGTTTACAGTTAAAAGCGGCTTTGCTCGAATCTAGACTTGGTCTGAGCACCTGGGTGCTAGCTGAGAAGCTTGCTAAGCGCGAAGGGTACACGCTTTGTCGCGCCGAAGACTACATTGAAGTCTTAGTCAGAAGCGACTTAGTACAACTCGGTCGATGGTCCAGAGTGAAATTGGGTGTTATCGAGGATGGCTATTTGCTTGCGACTGAGTAGGGGTTTATAGCTAAACAGTCGATGTGATATGGCTTAGTCAGATCTAAATTTACTCGCATTTCAGGTACTATTTAACTTGCCTAAAGGTTAGAATATGCGCCCCGAATCGGACGGATCTATCCCTTAGTCGTAAATTTCCGAATTCGGCAAAATTTCTACCTAGCTAATGCTAGGTTTAATCGTAATTATTATTCATTTTTCTATTTTGGAGTCCGAAAATGGCTGTTGAACGTACCCTCTCTATTATTAAACCTGACGCGGTTGCAAAAAACGTGATTGGCGAAATCTATACCCGTTTTGAAAAGGCTGGATTACAGGTTGTCGCTGCGCGCATGATGCACTTGAGTGCCGAACAAGCTGGCGAATTTTACGCTGTTCACAAAGAACGACCTTTCTATAATGACCTTGTCGAATTCATGACTTCTGGCCCAGTTCAGGTTCAGGCATTAGAAGGTGAAAATGCCATTGCAACCCACCGCGATGTGATGGGTGCTACTAATCCTGCTGAAGCAGCGGCTGGAACTATCCGGGCTGATTTCGCGAATAGCATTGATGAAAATGCAGTGCATGGTTCTGATGCGGCAGAAACTGCAGCCGAAGAGATTGCTTTTTTCTTCGGTGAAGATGGCGTTTGCCCACGTACACGATAGTAGCTCTGAATTGGTTTCATGCTATCTGTTTGCCACGTCTCTTCACTTGGTCTTTAAGATTATTGATGAAGAGACGCTAGGCTGGACAGCAGAAAGCTCAGACCTTTTTCGATTTGAGATGCAAAATTAAAATGCAAGAAAAGATTCATCAAATAGCTGTCACTACCCAGACACCTGTCGATGCAAGCTGTCCGTCCGCCATTAATTTAATGGGTTTGGATCGAGCGGCGATGGAGGCTTTTTTTGTTGACCTTGGCGAGAAGCCATTTCGTGCTACACAAGTTCTGAAGTGGATTCACCAATTGGGCGTAAACGATTTTTCAGAAATGACGAATCTGAGTAAGCAGCTTAGGCAGTCGTTGAGTGAAAGTTGTGAGATAAGGGTCCCAGATATCGTTTCTGACGAGCTTTCCAAAGATGGAACTCGCAAATGGCTGCTGAGCGTACCGGGTAAAAGCGCCATTGAAATGGTTTTTATTCCAGAGGAATCGCGCGGCACGCTTTGTGTCTCCTCGCAAGTTGGTTGTACTCTTAATTGTTCCTTTTGTGCTACAGGTAAACAGGGCTATAACCGTGACTTAACAACTGCAGAAATAATCGGTCAGGTCTGGATAGCAAAACACTTGTTGGCAGCGCAGTATCAAACCGATGATCGAATCATATCCAATGTTGTTATGATGGGGATGGGTGAACCATTACTCAATTTTGAAAATGTTGTATCGGCTATGCACATGATGCAGGATGACTTTTGTTTTGGGCTGTCGAAACGCCGTATCACATTGAGCACCGCTGGTGTGGTGCCTAAGATTGATGCGTTGAAAGAGTCCTGTCCGGTAAGCCTAGCAGTTTCGTTGCATGCGCCTAATGATGAATTACGCAATGAGTTAGTGCCACTTAATAAGAAATACCCAATCGCGGACTTATTGGCTGCCTGTAATCGGTATGTGGAAGATTCTGCTAGATCCAGAATTACCTTTGAATACGTGATGCTACAGGGCGTCAATGATGAGCTTGCACATGCCCATCAATTAGCGGTGCTTATGAAACAAGTGCCCTCCAAAGTTAATTTGATTCCATTTAATACCTTTGAAGGGATAGACTATACCCGTTCATCGAATTCAAGAATAAATCGTTTTCGCGATGTATTGCATGAAAATGGTGTTATTGTCACGGTTCGAAAGACGCGTGGAGATGACATCGGCGCTGCCTGCGGTCAGTTGGCTGGCGACGTCATGGATAGAACTCGTCGAGCTGAAAAATTTAAACAACAGCAAAACAAAATTTACACAAAATTTACACAAAAGTTTGGCAAGATGTAGGCAGTAGTTTGAAAGCAGTTTGATAGTAGTTTGGCAATATTTACTCAACAGTAGGCAGAGAAAATCTTATGACTTTAAGGCACAACGATAGATGGGTTAACAGTTTTAGCCTATGCATATTTTTTGCTATGTTTTTAAGTGCTTGCGCGACTGGCGGTTCCAGCAATTCATCACATAGTGCGAAGACTAAGAGGGGCAGTGACAATGCCCTGATTCATGCGCAACTGGCAAAAGGTTATCTACAACAGAAGCAATATTCTATTGCTAAAGATGAGTTGGAAAAAGCGCTCAGCATTGATTCAAATCATTCTGATTCTAATTACATAATGGCCTTGTTGATGATGGAGTTAGAACAATATGAAGAAACTGAGACCCACTTTGCTAGGGCGGTTAAGTCCGACCCTGAGAATGCCTCGGCGGCCCATGATTTTGGTATGTTTCTCTGCCAAATAGGCAAAGAGAGAGAGTCGGTTGGTTATTTTGAGATCGCAGCGAAAAATGCTCTATTTGAAAAGCAAGAATTGAGCTTTATGCGTGCCGGTGAGTGCTTAGCTAGAATCAACGACTCCAGTGCAGAGAGCTATCTAAAACATGCCTTGTCAATTGATCCAAAACTAAAGCCAGCGCTGTATCGATTGGCTTTGCTCAAATATGATTCGGCTTCTTATTTCTCAGCAAGAGCATATATAGAACGCTATATGGCCATTACCAAACCGCAACCTGCAGCACTTCTTTTGGCCTATAAAATAGAATCGAAACTCAATGCAACTGATGTTGCTGACGAGTATCGCAAACAAATATTAGAAAATTTTTCGGGCTCTCAACAGGCTAGCGACTTACGCAGCCAGCAGAGAAATCGTTAAGCCTAAAACTTCTTTAAAACAAATTCATTGGTCTGGATTATTTGAGGTATCTGAAATGGATGATGACGCAAAGCAGGAAGAAAAGATTGGAGAGTTCACTCAAGGTAGTGGCAGTATATTGGCAGCTGAGCGTAAAAAGCAGCAAAAAACCATTGAGGAAATCGCCGGAGAGTTAAATCTGTCCGTTACTCAGGTTAAAACTATTGAGTTGGATCAAGCTGAGGGTCTGCCAGAGCCCACCTATGTGCGCGGCTATATTCGCGGGTATGCTAAATTACTGGGTTTGAAGCCTGAAGAAGTATTACAGAATTACTTAAACCCTAACTGGCAGCAAACATCGAGTTTAAATGATATTCCGCGAGGAATTGGAAACGCGCAAGAAGAAAAAAGAAGCATTGTAACTCCAGGGAAGGTGATTTCAGTATTGCTGCTTGCGGCTATAATATTTTTTGCATGGTCTTCCGGGCTTGTTTCTGAGTTGTTATCAGGCAAGACCGAACCACAACAAAATGAGTTGGTTCAAAGCTCGTCGCTTGATGCGGGCGCTGATCGAACTAGTGCAACTAATGTTGCGCAAGCATCGAATTCACAACTACTGAATAGCGATGCTGGTAGTGACGACAGCGATGGTGTCAGCGGTGATGTTGCTGCAACACCTGCGGGTGATGCGGTTCTTGAAGCTACATCTGTGCCACAAGAACCTAGTCCTCTGAATAGCCTTTTGGTGACATTTTCTGAGACATCTTGGATTGATGTTCGAGATCAAGAAGATCAGCGCTTAGCCTACAAGAGTTACGTCCAGGGCGAAGAATTGAAGGTAGAGAGTGATGGTGCGCTGAGTGTGTTTATTGGTAACGCTAGCGGTGTTTCTGTGCAACTTAATGGTCAAGCATTTGATATTGAGCCGCATCGTGAAGGAGTCTATGCTAAGTTTGTCATTAATGATGAACAATAACCTGCTGACAATGAATAAGTTTTCGCGACAATCGCCTTTTGGATACGTTTTCTGCTAATCCTTGTTAGCTCTCGTTAGCTCTCGTTAGCTCTCGTTAAATAGAACGATTATTTGACTCAAAT
>Ga0316189_10001101_pt1 | contig 26868 bp, 24 predicted proteins | sample LowCovwburrow_MG_FD_204930 | JGI IMG/M metagenome (GOLD analysis project Ga0316189, IMG submission 204930) | Coastal sediment microbial communities from Maine, United States - Lowes Cove worm burrow | ecosystem: Environmental > Aquatic > Marine > Coastal > Sediment | place: USA: Maine...
AGTTAGTTAGACTTAATTAAAGCAGAAAGCATGTTTAAAGATTGCTTTCTGCTTTTTTACACTTTAAATTTCAAATCATGAAAACATCAAACAAAAAAGAAGATTATGTAGAGTGGCTAAATGCCGAGGTCATGCATAAGACTTCGAAAAATTGGCTATCAGAATTAAATTTCATTAAAGATGAACAACTATTTTTTGATGATCTTGTAAAATCATATACGCTTCAACTTATAGATTCAAAACACTTTGAAGACAGTAAAAAAATAGTGAATGAATTAAGTGATTTCCAAGTGAAGACCAATTTGACTATAGAAAAGGTCATAATTCATGAAAAAGAGCTTAAAATAATGGTAGATGAAACATACCAGCATGAAGAAGAGGAGAATTATAAAAAAGACCATAGATATCTTATTGGCATAATCAGTAAGTTCACTAAAGATTATAGAGCATTTAAAAGACAATTATTTACACTTGTAAAAAATGTGATGAAAGAAGGCAAACAAAAGCGTCTATTGAATTAATGGATTCGAGTATTTAATTTCCATAATTCTGTAATTTAAGATTCAACATATTATATCTGTACACTTTATAAATATAACCTTCAACCTTTTTAGGTTGGAGGTTCTTTTATGAATTTAAAATTAATGTCAATTTTATTTTGGTCTAAAGTGCGTGGGAGTCAAATCATCGAAAAATGTAAGATATAGACATTAATGATTCGAAATTATTTGTTAGATTATCAATTGATAAATAATGATTCCAAATTGGTCTCACCTGAAAACGAAAAATCCTAAAAAATTGAAGAACAATTAATTAGGATTTATCTTGTGACCTGGCTGGGGCTCGAACCCAGGACCCTCTCCTTAAAAGGGAGATGCTCTACCAACTGAGCTACCAGGTCAAAAAGGATTTCTCTTACGAGGGTGCAAATATAAAATGATTAATTAATAAAACAATACTTTTTCTAGATAAATTTTGTTTTTTTGTAGTGCAATACGTTATGCTTTTAACAATCAATTTATAACAAAATAATGATCGTAGTTTTAGTGGGATATATGGCTTCTGGAAAATCAACAATTGGTAAGATTTTGGCAAGAAAACTGGATTATAAATTTGTTGATTTAGATGAATATATTGAAAAAAAAGAGGGACAATTTGTTAAAAATATTTTTGCTTCTAAAGGTGAAATATACTTCAGAAAAAAAGAATCTTTATACTTAAAAGAAATCGTCGTGAGTAGATCCAATTTGGTCTTATCATTGGGAGGAGGTACGCCATGCTATTCTGGCAATATGGATTTATTGTTGGAGAATCATAATGTGGTTTCTATTTACCTTAAGTCATCGATAGATACATTAGTTGGGCGATTAAAACTTGAAGAAAACGAAAGACCTCTTATTGCCCATTTAAAAAGTGAAGAACAATTAACAGAATTTATTGGGAAACATCTTTTTGAACGTATGCAATTTTATGCTCAATCAAACTTTACAGTAACTACTGACATAAAAAGTGAAACTGAAATAATTGAAGATATAATAGTAAAATTATTTTAAAACCGCTTCATAAACTTTACCACCAAGATCAATGTCAATATGTTCATGTAAAGATGTTGACAACGAAATACCTTTAAAATCAGCTTTAACAGGATATTTTTTATGGTTTCTATTTACCAAAACGGCCGTCTTAAATTGTTTTAGAGGAACATTCAAAAAATGTTTTATACCATAGGCCAATGTCGTCCCTGAATTTAAAACATCATCTACTAAAACTAATGATTTATTTGCATAATCTTGTCCTGTCAAAGATGTAGTAATCTCGTTCCTTGGATTTTTTTTGTCAATACTGACTTTGCAAAGTTTTGACTCAATTGGCGAGATTTTGCTTAAGACTGATTTTAATTTTTTAGCAAGAATAAAACCATTGCTATCAATACCAGCCAATATTATTTCACTTTCGTCAACGTTGCTTTCATAAATTTGATACGCAATGCGTCTTATTTTATGATTTATTTGCTGATGTGATAATATAACATTGTTCTTAACTGTCATGTTTATAGGAGATATAATTTTATATAAAATTACTCATTTTCATCATTAAAACCATCAATGTCTCTTCGGTCTTTTTTTGTAGGCCTTCCAATGCCTTTTTTTCGATAATAATCTTTAGAATATTTTAATAACTCGTTGGCTTTAAATTGCTCTTTAGGTGTTGTATCCGTCCTATAGATATCAACCAATTTTGCTCCAACTCGATTTGGAGGAAGGTCATTTACAGTAAGCTCATAATTAATTTGGTCTTTTCTTACAATAATTTTATCCAAGGGATAAACTTCTCTACTAGCTTTTACTATAGCATTATTTACTCTTATATGGCCTTTTTTACAAGCCGTTGTGGCAATGTTTCTAGTTTTAAAGTATCTAACACACCAAAGATATTTGTCTATTCGCATAAAAAGTGTAAAAACAACGTTAATGTAATAGTACAAAAATATTATAAAATTGTATCTTGCCGCTCGAAAAATATGCTTTCTGAATTGTACGTAATTTTTGTTTCTTATTAGCAGAAATTAATTAATTAGGGCAATTTTAATTATTGAAATTGAAACAAATGAAAATAAATTATTATCTACTAATTGCATTGGTTATTGCAATCACCACTGTAGCTTGTAACAAAGATGATGGACCGGGAGAAACATCTGCACCATTGAAGGATAGAACAGAACAACAAGTAATAGACAATGATTCTTTAATAGATTATTTGGAAACACATTATTATAATTCTAGTGCTTTTGTATCCAATCCTGATCCTAGTTTAACAGATTTAATTATATCAGATTTACCAGTCGATGGTATACTTCCAGATCCAGTAAATAACACATTGTTGATAGATGCAGTTGAAACTAAAACAAGAGTTTATGAAGAAACGGATTATAAGCTTTATATTTTAAAATTGAATCAAGGTGGGGGAGATACGCCATCTTTTGCAGATACAGTACATTTGACATATGAGGGATCTTTATTGGATGACACGATTTTTGATAGTACCGTAACGCCTGATAATCCTTTAGATTTAACAGGATTAATTCCTGGATGGGGAATGGTATTTCCTGAATTTAGCGCTTCCGAATCTTTTGCCGATAATGGAGATGGAACTATAGATTTTTTGAATCATGGCGTTGGGTTAATGTTTTTACCATCAGGTTTAGGATATTTTTCACAAACTCAGGCAGGTATTCCTGCTTATTCACCATTGATTTTTAAGTTTGAATTATTTCATGTAACTCAGAATGATCATGATAATGATGGCATCCCTTCATATTTAGAAGATTTAGATGGCGATAGTTTTTTTATAAGTGATGTAGATGATACAGATGGTGATGAAATTCCAAATTACTTTGACATTGATGATGATGCAGATGGTGTTTTTACTATTAATGAATTACAACCAACAGTGTATATCGTTGATACTAATCAAGGTGAACAAGAGCCAGTTTTAGCTCAAGGAGAGTTTGAAATTAGTAGATCTGAAGATGAAGGAGTTATTACAATTAATACGGTCAAAATAGTTGATTCAAATAATGATGGACTTGATGATTATCTTGATGAAAATATTACAATTAATTATAATGAGGAAGATTAGAATTATTTAAGAGCATAAAAAAAGAGCCACTAAACAGTGGCTCTTTTTTTATGCTCTTTGTTTTTCAAAGGATAATGGACAAACTTAAAATAAGTTGATTAGGTCTAGTATCCAATCTACTCGTATCAATATTATTGTTGTTTAAAAAGTTGGCTTCATTATTACTAAAACCTCTTTCATATCGGACATCAACAGCAAACTTATTGAAGTTAATTGCAGCGCCAAAATTTAGACCAACCGAAAAATCACTTTCAATATCACTGATAGATGTTCCATCAAAATCACTGTCCAAAATATATTGCAAAGCAGGACCTGCAAAAACACTTATGGGACCAATTACTTTAATACCAACCAAAAGAGGTACATCAAGTTTTTTCATATTAAACCCACCAGCATTATAGTCACTTTTGGTACGCGTGTAAACTATCTCCGGTCTAAAATACAGGGTGTTACCTAACTTACCAAAAACACCAATGTGGTATCCAATATTTCTGTCTGGATTATCAGCTGTTGCTCCAATAGCTTCAAAATAATCACCATTAGCATTATAGTTTAATCCGGCTTTAATACCGAAAGAAGTTCCAGCTTGGGACCAGACATTGGAACCCATACAAATGATTGCTACTAAACAAATTAATTTTCTCATAATTATTTACGTTTTTTGATTTGAATGTTTATGTATCAAAAACGTTGCCAAATAAATATTATTTTTTCAATTAACTTAAATAATAAAAAAAGGTTCTTTTATTGATTTAAAAAACCTTTTCAGAAATTTATTATTTATTGTTATTTTCTCGCAATAACTGATTTTGCTTTTTTAATAATGGCCGCACTGTCAAGGCCGTATTTTTCCATAAGTTGAGCTGGTGTACCTGATTCGCCAAAAGTATCATTGGTTGCCACAAATTCTTGTGGCGTTGGTTTGTTTAGGGCTAAAACCCTAGCTACACTTTCCCCAAGACCACCAAAATAGTTATGCTCTTCTGCTGTAACAATGCAGCCTGTTTTGCTAACCGATTCCAATATAGCATCTTGATCTAGGGGTTTAATGGTATGTATATTTATAACTTCCGCCGAGATTCCTTTTTTAAGTAAAACTTTTGAGGCTTCCAGTGCTTCCCAAACTAAATGCCCTGTAGCAACTATTGTAACATCCTTGCCTTCAGTTAACTTAATTGCTTTACCAATTTCAAATTTTTGATTAGCGGGTGTGAAAATTGGGACAGATGGTCTTCCAAAGCGTAAATAAACGGGGCCATTGTACTCTGCAATTGCAATTGTTGCAGCCTTGGTTTGATTATAATCACAAGGATTGATAACTACCATTCCTGGCAGCATTTTCATTAATCCGATATCTTCTAATATTTGATGTGTAGCACCATCCTCACCAAGAGTTAAACCGGCATGTGAAGCACAAATTTTCACATTTTTACCAGAATATGCTATCGATTGACGAATTTGGTCATAAACACGACCTGTCGAAAAATTAGCAAAAGTCCCAGTGAATGGAATCTTGCCTCCAATGGTCATACCAGCAGCGATTCCCATCATATTAGCTTCTGCAATGCCGACTTGGAAAAAGCGCTCAGGATTTTCCTTAATAAACTGATCCATCTTTAAAGATCCAACCAAATCTGCACAAAGGGTAACTACGTTTGGATTTGTTCTTCCTAACTCTGCGAGCCCAGCACCAAAACCACTTCTTGTATCTTTTTTTTCTGTGTAAGTATATGTTTTCATCTTTTTCCTAAGTGTAATTAGTAATCTCCTAAGGTTTCAGGATTTTGGTTTAATGCACTTGCCAATTGGTCGTCATTAGGTGCTTTGCCGTGCCATGCATGTGTGTGCATCATAAAATCAACGCCATTTCCCATCATCGTTGTGAGTAATACACATACTGGTTTACCTTGTCCAGTTTCCAACTTTGCTTCTGCCATTCCTTTTAAAATAGCATCAATGTTATTACCGTCTTCAATTTCTAATACAATCCATCCAAAGGCTTCAAACTTAGCTTTAATACTTCCCATTGGTAAAACATCATCGGTTGCGCCATCTATTTGTTTTCCGTTTAAATCAACTGTTGCTATCAAGTTGTCCACTTTTTTTGCAGATGCATACATAATTGCTTCCCAGTTTTGTCCTTCTTGAAGTTCACCATCACCATGCAAACTATAAACAATGTGTGAATCATTATTCAACTTTTTTGTTTGAGCTGCACCGATGGCAACTGACATCCCTTGACCTAAAGATCCAGAAGCAATACGTACTCCAGGTAAACCTTCGTGGGTTGTTGGATGACCTTGTAATCTTGAATTCAATAATCTAAAGGTGTTAAGTTCGTCTATTGGGAAATAACCAGCTCTAGCTAAAACACTATAAAATACTGGAGAAATATGACCATTGGATAAGAAGAAAAGGTCTTCACCAATACCGTCCATTTCAAATCCATTTTTACGGTCCATTATTTCATTATAGAGAGCTACTAAAAACTCAGTACAACCTAAAGAACCTCCTGGATGACCAGAATTTACTTTATGAACCATTCGTAAAATATCCCTACGAACCTGAATTGTTAAGTCTATTAATTGTTGAGTGTTTGACATGTTAATTGAAGTTGCATTTTAAAGGGGCAAAAATAGGTTTTTAGAGAAGTATAAAAAAGCAAAATGGAGCTAAATTACAAAAAGGTTTAAGCATTGTTAACAAGCCCTGGGTAATGTTAATAAGTTAATTTAATTGCAATTATCTGCGTTACAATTTTGAGTTATTTATCTTTGCTCGCTGATAAAGAGAAGATATGTTTTTTAAACTTCAAGAGAAGGATAGTCAAAGTAGAGCAAGGGCAGGAAAAATCACCACAGATCATGGTGTTATTGAAACTCCAATTTTTATGCCTGTTGGCACGGTAGCTTCAGTTAAAGGTGTGCATCAACGTGAACTAAAAAATGATATCAACCCAGATATAATTCTTGGAAATACTTATCATTTATTTTTGAGACCTCAAACCCACATCCTTGAAAAAGCAGGTGGATTGCATAAATTCATGAATTGGGATAGAAACATTTTAACTGATTCTGGGGGCTATCAAGTGTATTCTCTTTCTGCCAATAGAAAGATAAAGGAAGAAGGCGTTAAGTTTAAAAGTCATATTGATGGAAGTTCACATGTATTTACACCTGAAAATGTGATGGAAATTCAGAGAAGTATTGGTGCGGATATTATTATGGCGTTTGATGAGTGTACGCCGTATCCATGTGATTACAATTATGCAAAACAGTCTATGCATATGACCCATCGTTGGTTAGATAGATGCATAAATCATCTTAAGAAAACGCCCTTGAAGTATGATTATAACCAGGCTTTTTTTCCAATAGTGCAAGGGAGTACGTATAAAGATTTACGTCAAGAATCTGCTGAATATATAGCAAATGCAGGAGCTGTTGGAAATGCGATTGGCGGTTTGTCTGTTGGTGAACCAGCTGAGGAGATGTATGCCATGACCGATATTGTTTGCAATATTCTACCTGAAGACAAACCGAGATACCTTATGGGTGTAGGTACGCCTATCAATATTCTTGAAAATATAGCGTTAGGTATTGATATGTTTGATTGTGTTATGCCAACACGAAATGCAAGAAACGGGATGTTATTTACGGCTCATGGTACTATAAATATTAAAAACAAAAAATGGGAAGACGATTTTTCTGTAATTGACGATATGGCCATGACATTTGTTGATACAGAATATTCTAAGGCCTATTTAAAACACTTGTTTACAGTTAATGAGCTTTTAGGAAAACAAATAGCAACAATACATAACCTAGGTTTTTACTTATGGTTGGTAAGAGAAGCTAGAAAGCATATCTTAGCAGGAGATTTTAGGACCTGGAAAGATAAAATGGTAAAACAAATGGACAAACGCTTGTAGCGAAATGAAGATTTTAGATTGGTACATATTAAAGCGTTATTTGTTTACATTTTTATTGATGATTTTGCTGTTTATTCCCATTGGAATTACGGTGCACTTGGCAGAAAAGATTGATAAAATTTTAGCCAATGAAGTTCCATTTGGAGAAGTTGCTCAATATTTTTTAGACTTTACTATTTATTTTGCAAATTTATTATTTCCACTATTTTTATTTCTTTCGGTTATTTTCTTTACATCAAAATTGGCGAATAATACAGAAGTCATCGCTTTTTTGAGTTCGGGAGTGTCATTTTCTAGGTTTTTAAGGCCGTATATTATTGGTGCCACAATTGTAGCCATTTTTGCACTTGTTTTAGGAATGTATTTAGCACCTCATGCAAGTAAGGGGTTTAATGAATTCACGTATAAATATTTGAGCGGCGGCAAAAAAGATAAAGAGACACAGCAAATTTATAGGCAGATTAATGACAATGATGTTATTTATGTTTCTAGCTTTACTAGTAGAACAAGCCGAGGAAATAATTTCACTTTAGAACATTTTGTTGATAATAAGTTGGAATATAAAATTGAAGCGGATAATATTAGATACATTGAAAAAGATACTACATATAGGTTAACAGGATATGTCAAAAGAATTATTGGCCTAGATAATGATAGTTTAATTTTTAAAAGAAGATTAGATACCTTGTTTACATTTGACTTGGAAGACCTGACCCCAGTTAAATATATTGCCGAAACCTTAAGTTATGGAGAGCTTACATCGTTTATTAAAAAGGAAGAGTCAAGAGGTTCTTCTAGTATTGGGCGCTATAAAGTTGTGTTATACAAAAAGTGGAGTCTACCAGTATCCGTGTTTATTTTGACAATTATTGCTGTTGCGGTATCTTCAATAAAACGACGTGGTGGTATGGGTGTAAATTTAGCATTCGGAATCTTTATTGCCATGATTTTTGTCTTTTTTGATAAAGTCTTTGGAGTAATGGCAGAACAATCAGATTTCCCTCCAGCCATTGCCGTTTGGTTTCCAAATATACTTTTTGGTATTTTGGCTGTATATTTATTGTATAATGCTAAGCGATAAATTAAAAAATTATTTACATCTTCATTTTCTCGTTTTTATAGCAGGATTTACGGCCACATTAGGAGAATTGATAACAGTCAAGGCAGTGCCATTAGTTTGGTTCAGAATGTTAATTGCTGGGATTTTAATGTTTGGGTATATTAATATCAGAAAAATCAATTTTGCAATTAGCTTAAAGACTTTTCTAAAATTTGTAGTAGCGGGAATCGTTATCGCCATGCATTGGATAACTTTTTTTGAGGCAATCAAACAATCCAATATCTCTATCACTTTAGCCATGTTTTCTACCGGAGCTTTTTTCGCTTCTTTTATAGAACCCTTATTTTTTAAACGAAGAATCATTCTGTATGAAATTGTATTTGGTATATTAGTTATTATTGGAGTTTGGTTAATTGTACAAGCAGAGTTGAAGTATATTAATGGCATTATTTTAGGCCTTATATCTGCATTATTTTCTACATTATTTGCTGTTATAAACGGTAAACTTGTAGAACGTCATAGTGCATCAGTAATTTCATTTTATGAATTTTTGAGTGGTGTGCTTTTCATTACTATTTTCATTGCAATTTTTGGTAGCGGTTTTAGTACTGATTTTTTTAAGCTTAATGACTCAGATTGGAAATATCTAATTATACTGGGATCTATTTGCACAGCATATGCATTTATAGCATCAGTATATATCATGAAACAAATAACACCATATACCGTGGTGCTAACTTATAATATGGAGCCTATTTACGGAATCACCTTAGCCATTTTATTGTTTCCTATGCAAGAAAAAATGAGTTCTGGTTTCTATATTGGTGCACTAATTATCTTTAGCACTGTTATACTCAACGGAATACTTAAAAATTCCAACAGGTTAAAAAGAGGTCGTTCGTAATGACTTAAGACAATTAAAGTTTTTATATTTGTAGGCTAACTAATAAACTTAAATTTCTATGGAATATTTAGAATTTGAGCTCCCAATAAAAGAACTCGAAGACCAACTTCATAAATGTCAACTGATTGGAGAAGAAAGTGATGTTGATGTTTCCGAAACCTGTAATCAAATTGAAAAGAAATTGGCAGCTGCCAAAACAGATATCTATAAAAACCTTACACCTTGGCAGCGTGTACAAATGTCACGACACCCAAATAGGCCATATACACTAGATTATATTAATGCTATTTTTGGAGACACCTATTTAGAGCTTCATGGGGATCGTAATTTTAAAGATGATAAGGCCATGATTGGTGGTTTAGGTAAGATTGGTGACCAAAGCTATATGTTTGTTGGCCAACAGAAAGGATATAATACTAAGACGAGGCAATACCGTAACTTTGGTATGGCAAACCCAGAAGGCTATAGAAAGGCTTTAAGGTTGATGAAAACTGCTGAAAAATTTGGAATCCCAGTTGTTACACTTATAGACACTCCAGGTGCTTATCCAGGGTTAGAAGCCGAGGAACGTGGACAAGGAGAGGCTATTGCAAGAAATATTTTGGAAATGACTCGCTTGAAAGTGCCAATTATTACAGTTATTATCGGTGAAGGCGCTTCTGGTGGAGCATTAGGAATTGGAGTGGGAGATAAGGTATTGATGTTAGAAAACACATGGTACTCTGTGATTTCTCCAGAATCTTGTTCCTCCATTTTATGGCGCAGTTGGGAATACAAAGAACAAGCTGCCGAAGCTTTAAAGCTAACAGCCAAAGACATGAAAAAAATGAAGCTTGTTGATGAAATTGTTAAAGAACCATTGGGAGGAGCCCATAAGGATAGAGAAAAAGCGTTTAAGATAGTTAGTGATGCAATTGTTAAGTCTTATGCAGAGTTTAAAAACTTATCACCAAAAGAATTGGTAGACAAACGCATGGAAAAATATTCACAGATGGGAGTCTATAAAGACTAATCTGTTACTAATCATGCATTAATGAAAACCTAAGTTTTTGACTTTGGTTTTTTTTATCCTTATTAACAATAATGTTGACTTATCAACAGTTAAAATGTTGACTTATCGTTAACAATGACGTATCTTAAATAATCAAAAAATCTTAACAAATTAGTTACTTTCGGTGTCATGAAACAACCCAACCAATTACAAGGCTATAAAGTAGATAAAAGTACTTTAATTAGTCTCGAAAAAGGAAAAATCCCTCCACAAGCCCTTGATTTAGAAGAAGTTGTGTTGGGAGCAATGATGATTGATAAAAAAGGGGTCGATGAAGTAATTGATATTCTAAGTGCTGATGCTTTTTATAAAGAAGCGCATCAATATATTTTTGAAGCAATTTTTAAGTTATTTGAAAACAGTGAACCGGTAGATTTATTAACGGTTTCAAGTCAATTAAAAAAAGAAAGAAGATTAGAGCAGGTTGGTGGTGACTTTTATCTTATTTCGTTAACTCAAAAAGTATCTTCTTCTGCTCATATTGAATTTCATGCTCGTATTATTTTACAGAAGTTCATTCAACGTAGTTTGATTAAAATTTCAAGTGAGATTATTGAAGATTCCTATGATGAAACCAAAGATGTTTTTGATTTATTGGATAAGGCAGAATCAAGACTTTATGAGGTTACTCAAGGAAACATCAAAAAATCTTCTGAGACAGCTCAAGAATTGGTAATTCAGGCGAAAAAGAAAATTGAGGAAATTTCTAATAAGGAAGGTTTGAGTGGTATTCCTTCAGGATTTGATAAATTAGATAAGCTAACATCGGGTTGGCAAGAAAGTGATTTGATTATTGTGGCTGCACGTCCTGGTATGGGTAAAACGGCTTTAACACTGTCAATGGCAAGAAATATTGCGGTCAACCAAAATATTCCCGTTGCATTTTTCTCTTTAGAGATGGCATCTGTACAATTGATTACGCGTTTAATCTCATCTGAAACCGGATTGTCTTCAGAAAAGTTAAGGACCGGTAGATTGGAAAAGCATGAATGGGAGCAATTAAACGTTAAGGTAAAAAGCCTTGAAAAAGCACCGTTATTTATTGATGATACACCGTCACTATCTATTTTTGATTTACGTGCAAAAGCGAGACGTTTGTCATCACAACATGGCATAAAGTTAATTGTTATTGATTATTTGCAATTAATGACCGGTGGCTCTACTCATGGAGGAAATAGAGAGCAAGAAATATCCATGATTTCTAGAAATCTTAAAGCGTTGGCGAAAGAGTTGAGTATTCCTGTAATTGCATTATCGCAATTGTCACGTGCTGTTGAAACTAGAGGGGGAAGTAAACGGCCCTTATTGTCTGACCTTCGTGAATCTGGAGCTATTGAGCAGGATGCAGATATCGTATCTTTTATTTATCGCCCAGAATATTACAAAATTGACGAATGGGATGATGAAGAACGTTCTCCAACCGAAGGACAAGCAGAGTTTATTGTCGCTAAACATAGAAATGGTGGTTTAGACAGTATTAGATTGAAGTTCATTGGCCATTTAGGAAAATTCGATAACCTTGATAATTTCGATTCACCGTTTGGCACCGAGTTTCATTCTAAAATGAATGCAGCCGCCAATGATGATACGTTTAAACCTAATAGTTTCCCATCACCTGATGAAGCTTTTGGAAGTTCTTTTAATGATGATGAAAATGATGTACCGTTTTAATCCCTAAAATTCCTTTAAAACTCACAACTTAGCAATTATTTTTGATTATATTTCAACTATGAAAAAGATATTACTCATAGTATTGCTATTGTTTTCAAAAAACACTTTTGCGTCTTACATCCTAATTCCAATGGATGCAGAGAGCCAAAAAAATCATTTGAAAGCTTACGGTATTACCTACTGGACTTTGGAGAAACAGCAAAAAGTAAAATGGTTGCTTAATTATCGCGGTGGTTCTTTTTTGTTGCCAGATTTTGAAGAAATTAGAAAAGAATGTCAAATTCGTGGAGTTTCTTTTGAAGTTATAAGTGGTACAAAAACAGAAAGTATTCTGCAAGAAATAAGTAGCCCAAGTCAAAATATGGAAGCTGTTGTTTTGGAGAAAGCACCAAAAATTGCAGTATATACACCTTATGGTAAGCAACCTTGGGATGATGCCGTTACCATGGTGTTAACTTATGCAGAAATTCCTTATGAAACTATTTATGATGAAGAAGTATTAAATGATGCTTTGTTATTATTTGATTGGTTGCATTTGCATCATGAAGATTTTACAGGACAATTTGGTAAGTTTTATCGAAGCTATAGAAGTACGCCCTGGTATATAAAAGAAAAGAAAGATGCTGAAGCTTTGGCAGCAAAATTGGGATATAGTAAGGTTTCTCAAGAAAAACTGGACGTGTCCCTTAAAATCAGGGACTATGTTGTTGGAGGTGGATTTATGTTTGCCATGTGCAGTGCGACGGATAGTTTTGATATAGCACTGTCTGCAGAAGGTATTGATATTTGTGAACCTATGTTTGACGGTGATGGTAGTGATGCCAATTATCAAAATAAGGTAGATTATAGCAAAACATTTGCTTTCAAAGATTTTATACTGGAACGAAGCCCTAACGTTTACGAATTTTCTTCAATTGATATGACAAATAAGAGGAAAATTCCAAAAACTACCGATTATTTTACCTTGATGGATTTTTCCGCAAAATGGGATCCAATTCCAACGATGTTAAACCAAAATCATACAGCATTAGTAAAAGGATTTATGGGACAAACAACAGCATTTACGAGAGATCAAATAAAGGCAAAAGTTTTAGTATTAGGAGAAAACAAAACCAATGGCGAAGCAAAATACATTCATGGGATAAAAGGCAAAGGCTTTTTTACATTTTATGGAGGTCATGATCCTGAAGATTATACACATCGTGTGGGTGATCCTAAAACAGAGTTAGATTTGCACCCGACTTCTCCAGGTTACCGACTAATACTCAATAATGTGCTGTTTCCCGCGGCTAGAAAGAAAAAGCAAAAGACTTAATTGAATTTTAGTTACTATATCTAATCTCCGCCCATTGTGCATTACCGCTTGGGATTATTCTAACAACCTTTACAACATCTCCAGCTTTTATTGCATCACCGTTTCTACCTTGACGAGTGAAATCACTATTGCCAACAACGCCTCTTCTAATACTTCTATCGCTTAATGCTTCATAAAAATTATCCTCGGTATCTATATTATTTAACTTTTCAAGAAGTACATTTCCATTGGATTCCGTTACCTGAACATAACCTTGTTTTTTCGCTAAATCGTTCATTTTTGTCAAAGCTTCACCATAATGTTTATCTCCTTCAATGGCCTTTGAAAGGTAATTTGCATAGTGTTTTATTCTATTTTTATTTACAGCATCTGTCCAATAAGATTCTATACTGCCACGAGCTTGAAGTAATTTTGCATTTTTTATTGTCAAGATAGAATCACTTTTGGCAAGAGCGTTCTTAACTTTTGAAATAGAATCATAACTGATTTTTAAATTAGTTTCACTCTCCGTTAATGCCTTCTTTTCCTTTTTTAACTGACTATATAACATAACACTAGAGACCATGAAGATGATAACAACAAAACCTAAAATATTCATCATAAGTTTATTTTGACGTGATTTTTTTTCTCTAGCTTTAATTTGCTCTGATAAATTACTCATACTATATGTTGATTAAAATTTGATTAATTTTCCTAAGTCTTCTTCAAGTTTTACAATCTCTGGTTCAGAAAACGTGGCTATTGCATCTTTCATTCGGTCTCTCTTACTTTTAATTTGATTAACCAATGCTATATTTTGTTTATACTCTTTTAATTTTTTAAAGGATCCTCCACTAATTACGGTTGGTAGGGCAGCTGTTATTCCTGGATAAAACTTTTCTAAAAAATCTAAGGCACCATCTACTTCTTCTTTGCTAGCACTAAACATTTCTTTGAATGACCCATTAGTTAAAACCAAAATTATCAGCCCAACTGCACCAGCAATGTAAATATAGGTCTGGTTTCTAGCTCCACGTAATTGGTTTTTAACAATTGAACGAACATTATCAATATCTTCATCGCTTACTAGCAGACTTTCTTTTCTGAGTAAATCTTCACTATTTGATGTAGTAGTCTTAATTGCTTCTGGTGTTTTAGGAACTATAATGTTTTGTTCTTGTACTGTTTCTTCAACCTTTTCTATAACTTTATCTTTCTTTGATTGAGGAGTAGATTTAACGACACCTTTTCTTTCACCACATTTTTCCAAAAGAATTTTGATTCCTTCTTCTTTATTAGATGATAAGTCAATACTAGTCAAACTGTCCCACCGAAATATATCTGTGTCACAAGCTTCAACTTTTACAAGTATTCTTTCAACTCTGTTTTTTCTAGCAAAATCCTTTTCTTGTACTAATGTTTCATCATTTATGGCATTACTCGAAGTTATTATTAAGAATTGTTTTGCCGATTTTATTGCCTCTTGCTTGGCGATATCATCTTTCCCATTAATGGTATCTATCCAAACATTTATGCCATTATTTTTAAGAGTATTTGCAATTTCATTTGCAACATCGACATCGTTATTTGAATAACTAATAAAAACAGAATCTGTCATCATTGTGTTATATTTTTAAATTGTAGGAAGAACTTGATGATTTAGAGGGTGATGAAGATACTATAATTTTTAAATTAAATAAAATTTTAATTAAGACAGGAAATTTAACTTCAGTAAGCCAAGAAATACATCTTCCTGATTTTTAGTATCATCAAGTTTAGCATAAGCTGTATAGGCATTAGTATAAATTTCAATTTTTTCTTTTAGAGTTGCTTTTGTTGATGCGGCCTCATAATATAAGTTTGCGGTCTCTAAATTGTTTAAATAAAGGTTTCCTTCAGCTAGGGCGCGCAGTTTCCATAGTTTATCAAAGTTAAACTCATTGGCCGCTTTTATAGCTGTAATTGCCAAAGTTTTCATGTCTTTATAATCTTCCTCAAGCATTAAATTTAAAAAAGCTAAATCAATGGCATTTTTACAAATTTGTTCTGTTTGGTCATTGTTTTGAGCAAGCTCTAAAGCTTTTGTGTAGCAGTCAAAAGCGGACTTGCCATCAGAAAGCTTACTATTGTCCAAATATTTACGTTTGTATAAGTCGCCTAATAAGTTTAACATATCCGCATCATTTTGAGCTATTGGGTGCGTCCTTAAAATGTGTTCTGCATCTTTAGTTCTCCCTGTGCATTCTAGTGCATCAATAAGATTTTCTAATCCACGTTCATCTAGCTGATTTAGTTTTGGTTCTAATTCTCTAATAATGGCTTCATATTCTCCAAGGACTAAATTAATTTCGGCTTGATTAGTGTATTCATTGAAAAAGGCATTATCGGTTAAAGTGTTTAGGATAAGATTATAGGTGTCATTTTCCTTGTTTTCTATATTTACAATTGTGAAATGATTACCTGATACAGTAACCCAGTGTTCTTTGTTGAAGGGTCTGAAACTTGAATCTGATGTAACAAAATCATCTTTGGTTGCAGTAACTGTTTTAAAAACAAACGGATACTTTCCTTGAAAATTATCATTCCAACTTGTTCTTAAACTCACAATAAAACGTTGTCCTTCAACAAGTTCAAAAATTTTATTTTTCCATAAATTTTTAATGGCATTGTTTGTAATACCATTACTTGGAGTTGCAAACAACAATAAATGACTAATTCTGTCTCTATTGTTATTGTCTAAATTTAGAATGGCCCTTTGAGCAACTAATCCACCAAGGCTATATGCAATTATGGCAATCCTATCGTATTTTTTGAACTTGTAATTGATGGCTGAACTTAGGTTGTCTCCAATTCTCTTAATATCATTAACAGTTGCCCAAATTTCTTTTCCCATTTCAGGGTTTACATTGGTATTAAAACCAAAGGGGAACATATCCCAACCTTCGAGTTGAGCTTCATTCATAAACAAGTCTGGCATTTTACCAAAGGATTCGTGAGCTTCACCAGAAAAACCATGAACAAAAATTATAGCACTATTGGCGTTTTCGCTTTCACGAAAAACTTTTTTTACTTCTTTTTTGTCAATAATTACTTGTTGATTAATTTGAGTGTTGTTAAGTTTTAAGTTTTGCAGTTTAGATTTTGGAACTTTACTTAATTCAAAATTCTTGTCGATTTGTAAATTAACAAATGGATTCTGTTTAAAATCATCTCTAGCAGCGTCCTTGGGAACTTCTTCAACCAAATAACCTGCAACATCTAATACTTTAATGTATTTGTCGTCGAAATAGGTCTTATGTTCTCCCTTTAACACTTTAAGAAGATATGCTGTAAATAGACTATTCCTATCACCTTGAAAATATAACGATTTTTGATTGTCCTTGCATGATGAGATAATTGCCATTCCTTCTTCATCATCTACATCATGAACCAATCCTTCGGGGTTATTCAATTTTGAAGATTTTTCCAAGGCTTCAAATTTGGTCGCAGCGTCAATTAGTTCAGGGCCTTCAGTCATGCCTTGTGCATGGCAGCAATCAAAAAAGAAAATTATTCGTTCTGCAATAATATTATTAAGTTTTTCTTTTATTTCATGACCTTTAATACCTGTCATGTCTGGATTTTCGGGATTCCATCCTTCAGCCTCTAAATAATAAGATTCGGTATTATTCTCCTCGTAACTTATGGCACCATGACCCGAGTAGTAAAGTAGTACTTTAGAATCAATATTTGTTCTTGCAATCAAATCATCAAAAGCATCGAGTATACCTTTTCTTGTTGGTTTGTTATTGGTTAATAAAATAACGTTTTCTGGTTTGTATCCCGCAAAATCCTTATCAATTAAAACATCGTGAATATCAGTAGCATCATTTGTTGAACCCAACTTGGGGTCATGTACCCCAATGATTAATGCAAAAGAATTATCTAGTGTTTCCATAGGCTCTTATCCCTTTTATTATTGAAGATTAAGTGCTGATTTGGGGTTTTAATTATCTCTTTTAATGCCAGTATGACATAATTTCATTCCATTTTTCAGAATTTTTGAAAAGTATGAAATTGGTATCGTTTTTAAAGTTTTGATCCGTGTAAAAATTACCAGCAGCTATTGATTTTAACAAATATATAAATGTATTGTTTTCATCATTTTGGGCCGCGTAAATCTCGGCAATTCTATAATCTATTTCACCATACTGATATGGGCCTCTTAATTGTTCTAAAGAATCCATAAGACGCTTTCCTTCATTCGGCTTCCCGTTTTTGAAGTGGCATTTACTTAAATTGGTAATTATTTTAGAGTCCGTGGAACTTACCGTTATTAACTTTGAATAGATGTTTTCTGCTTTAACATAATCTCCAATTTCATAATAAGTCTCGGCCATTAAAGTAAGATTGTCTTTATTATTGTCAGTTTTAACAATGGTATCCAAATAAGATTTTGAAGATTTATTATCTCCAACCAATAAAAATTGTCTACTTATAAATAAATTAAGGCTTAACCAATTTTCGGCATTGATTCTTAATTTAAGTCGATCTAATAAGTCATCTGCTTTTACTTTATTGTTTGATTTAATATAAGCCGACATTATTATTCTTAAAAAGTAAATATCATCAATAATATCTACATAAGGCTCCAGAAGCTCAATCGCTTTTGAATAATTCTTCATTTCATTATGGGCGATTGCCATCATATATATGCGATCAGCACAGGGTTGACAATTTTCTAATTTGAAGTTATCAAAAGAAATCACATCAAAAATAGCCTCTAAATCTTTAGGCTGATTAACAAACTGAAGTGCAATTACCATTTGTGAAAGATTAGTGTCGAGGTCAAATGGTGAAATACTATATTCATTACCATTATATCTGTAAACTTTATCATTATCACCATGTAAAGCCGCTTCGTACATGCTTAACAGATATTGTTGCCGCTCAGTAATTCCGGTATTTTCTTTAATAGTAACGATTAAAGAATCAGCCTTTGCGTAATCACCATAATTATAATAATAACCAACCTTAAGGGATTTGGGTTCGAAAAAACTTGAATCTAAAGCAATGGCTTTATCCAATAATTCCAAATATTTATCATTATCACGAGCTCTATTACTTGCTTTAGCTTCGAGCATGGCCTTATAAGCTTCATATTTTGGCGGAAGTTTTTCTAAGCTTTTCGTTCCAGATTTAGCAGTTACAAGATAGCCAACAATTTTTTGCTTCAGCTCTTCAATACAGTCTAATGGAGAATTTGAGTTACAAACAACACTCTCTAAAGCAATTAAAGTTTCTTCGTTTAGACCATTTTTTACTGAACACTTAAAGATTAATTGATTGCCATTTAAAAAGTAACTTCCAGTAATTTTTTTACCAGGTTTAAAGTAGTTATTTAAAATCTCGTTTGCTGTTAAATTCAGTTTTTGGGTTTTTATAACTTCAGTATAATCTTTTACAACATCTTGGCTAATAATTTGTCCGGCTTTGTTTTCAGTAATACCGTGCATTATCCAATCTTCGGTCATTTTACCAATGATATCTAATTTTTCATCACCAGTATTATTTCCAAATTTTAACACGGCAATTTTATCATTAGAAACCATTTCAGGTAAGCTAAAACCATTGCCAAACGTATTGTTAATTATAATAACTACAGATAACCCTGATAGAAAAAGGATAATACCCAAGCTCGTGAAGTACATCTGTCTAAATTTACTTTTGTCAAGTAATTCAGAAGAACTATCATCTTCATCAGATTTCCAGGAACCAGATAATCGTGAATTCCAGATATAAATAATATAAAGCGGGAATCCAATAATTAGTAAAAGGATTAATAACGGGATACTTTGCTTTGGTAATCCAAGAGGTTCAGCAATAACCGATAATACCTGTAGAATTACCCAACCTGACACTATATATATAGAAAGAAGTTTAAAAACTTCTCTTTTGCTGCACTCCTTTAAAAATATTTTTATATTCATTTAAGACTTAAATGTTGAAATGTCATAGCGTATTGGGGGTCAAGATTTGTTTAACTTACATTTTTTCACTAATATAGAGTATTAATTTAAAATAATTATATCATGTCAGAAAAAACAAGCTCAAACCAAAACTCAAATCAAAATAGGGTGGCGGTAGAAAAAGGAACCACAATTGGTAAAAAAGGGGGTAGTAGAGTAGCCGTTGAAAAAGGGACTACTATCGGTAAAAAAGGGGGGTCTTAATTTAGTTTTTGATTATTTAATTAAAAAGCAAATTGCTGACTAGTTTTTACTCCAAGTGTTTCCTAAATCTTTTATATATAACCTATTAATACTTAAAATAAAATATAAATTTTGAGGGTGCTTTATAGTGCCTTTTTTTTGGTCTGGAATTACGAAAAAAATAGCACAGCTAACCGATTGCAATTGTAACGATAATCCCAGATTACTAATGCTTCTGGGATATTTCTAAAGATTTTTAAACTTTCATTATTCTTTTTTAGTGACTACCGATATTACACCCACAAGTATCCCTAGTAAAGCTTTGACTTTCTTCATGCCATGGAAAGGCCTTATTGTATTTTGAGTTTTCCCAATAAAATTTTGTTCGATCCTTGGGTTCGTTTCCAATTTCATTCATAGTTTCTGTATCATACAATCGTCCATTAATCATGGTATAAATTATACTTTCAGAGTTCTTAATATCGTCTAACGGGTTTTTATCCATTACAATTAAATCTGCTAGCTTACCTTTTTTCAGAGAGCCAATATCTTTACTAGCTCCAATATAATCAGCACCGTTTATTGTCGCAGCTTTTAACGCTTCGTGATTGGTCATTCCACCTTGTTGGAGCAACCACAATTCCCAATGGGCACCTAAGCCCTGTAATTGTCCATGTGCACCAAGATTTACTTTAACTCCAGCATCACTTAGAGCTTTACAAGTTTCAGAAACCAAAATATGTCCATTTTTATATTCTTCATCTGGAACCATAGTTCTATGTCTAGATCTAGAATCAATAATTGATCTAGGTATATATTTTAAGAGCTTTTCGTTCTCCCAGACATTTGTATTTTGATACCAATAAAATTCTCCATTTACACCCCCATAATTAACAATTAAAGTTGGTGTATACCCAACATTACTATTACCCCAAAGTTGTAATACATCTTTATATACGGGAGCCACAGGAATATTATGTTCGACCCCAGTATGGCCATCCATTACCATTGTTATATTATGATAAAAGGTAGAGCCTCCTTCCGGAACTACAAATATGCCTTCTTCACGTGCAGCTTGCAACACTTGCTGACGTTGTTCACGCCGCGGTTGGTTATAACTTTTTACAGATAAGGCGCCAAATGCTTTTGTGCGTCTAATGGATGAACGGGCATCTTCAAGATTATCAATAACGGCTTTAAAATCGCCATCCGCACCATATAAAATAAATCCAGTTGAATATAGTCTAGGGCCAACAAGTGTCCCATTTTTTTGTAATTCAGATAATGCAAAGACTGTTTCAGAATTTGCAGAAGGGTCATGAGCGGTTGTAACACCATATGCGAGATTAGCATAGAATTGCCAATGCTTTTGTGTTGTCAGTCCATATCGGAAGCCTCCAATATGAGCATGAGCATCAATCATGCCTGGCATAATAGTCTTACCTGTTACATCATAAAATTTGGCATCGGAGGGAATTGATATTTCTGAAGATTTACCAATAGCTTCAATCGTATTGTTGTTAATCACTATGGTCCCGTTTTCAATAACTTCATCACCTTCCATTGTAATAATTCGAGCATTTTTAAAAGCAATTCTACCCTTTGGTTTATCAGTTTTTACTTCAAGGTTTATTTTAATTCCAGTTTCAACTAGTTTAGTTTCTAAAGAAGCTTGCGCAGAATAATATTGATTTCCTAAGGTCCAATGAATTGATTTGCTGTCTTTTGACCAATGTAAATTAATACCAGCATCTTTTGAAAGTTTTGTAATTGGGACAAACTTGCTCTTATCTGAAAGGTCTAATACTTTTCCTGCTTGAGGCATTGGAGCCATATAGACTTTATATAAATGAACAAAAGCAATCCACTTTCCATTAGGGCTTGGTACAAGTCTATTACCATGTTTTGACTTAACAAGAATTCTTTCGTCAAAACCATTTATATCAATACTCTTTAATTCTTTAGTCAACGAGCCAAAAAACTGACCTCCTTTTTGGTATATAATCCTTAAGTTGTCTGCACTAAAAACAGGAAAATCACCTTCTTTACTTATGAGTTTGGTATTCGAGCCATTAGCATTCATTATATACAATCCAGTATTTTTTGAAAACGTTCTTCCTTGTTCGTTGTTGCCTCCTTCTTTTCTGTAAACTATTTGTTTTCCGTTGTGCGAATAAGATGGATTTCTATAGATGCCTTTTTTAGTGCTCAATTTTGTCGTAGTACCTCCCGAAGATAAAACAGAATGAATAGCTCCAAGGTTTTGATCGTTCCATGTAACAAAGCTTATGGTTTTTCCATCGGGAGAAAATGTAGGTTCAAATTCAAAATCTGTCCCAGACGTTAAGCGTTTAGGTTTTCCATTTGGCAATTTCTGCGTCCATAAATAGCCTAGAGCATTAAATACGATTGATTTTTCGTCGGGAGATGTTACGGCATGACGAATGACTTTCGCTTCAAAGTTATCTGGAGCAACCGGTGTATCAAATTCAATGGCCTTAGCAATCTTAATCGTTGTATTTACTTGAAAAGGAATATTGGATACCTTTAAGGTATTAATGTTTATGCGGTTTATTATTCCACCGGACCAAAACACAATATCTTCATTATTCGGCATCCAGTTGAAATTAGTATAAACACCAAATATGGCCCATGCTTCTTGTTGATCTTTATTAAGTTGATTATAGATTGGCCATTCTTCTCCAGTTTCTAAATCATGAATATATAATACCGTTTTTGTTCGCACGCGCTTTACAAAAGCTAACTTTTTGCCATCTTTTGATATTTGTGGTCGGGCAGCTCCTCCTGGACCTCCAGTAACACGTTCAGTTTTTCCAGTTTCCATATCATATTTATTAATGACATAGATTTGACTGTTAGGATCTTTATTGTATTGAAAGAAACCTCCTGGATAAACATCTTCACTATAGTATAGGTGTTTACCATCTGGTGAGATGCAAGGTTCATTAACATCTTGCTGCTCATTTTTCTTTTTTGTAAGTTGGATACCACTACCACCAGTTTTATGGTACATCCACATTTCTCCAGCTCCTAAAGAACGTTCCGAAGTAAAATGCTTTCTTGCAATTAAATAATTGCCATCTGGGGTCCAAATGGCATTATTTAATAACCTAAAACTTTCTTTTGTTATCTGCTTTGGTTCACTACCATCACTATTCATTATCCAAATATTGTCACCACCTCCAGCATCACTTGTAAATGAAATTTGTTTTCCGTTAGGACTAAAACGCGGCTGAATTTCAAAAGGTAAACCTTCTCTTAGAATAGAGGCGTTTCCGCCATTGATATCCATTATATAAATATCACCAAGCAAATCAAACACAATACTTTTCCCATCCGGGCTAACGTCTAAATTCATCCATGTACCTTCGTTCGTGGATAGTTTTAGCTCTTTAAAATCCCAATTACCTTCCGGGTTAGATACATCCCAAGATTTTTCTTTTTCCTTGTCTTTTTCTTGACTGAATGAATTTATTGAAAGTGATAAAAATAGAATTGTGATTAATTTGAAATGATTCATGTGATGTAGTTATTTAAATTGGATTCGAAAGATATAATTATATAATATGAAATACAATAAGATTTCATCCCAGTTCTGAACAATTAATTAAGACAAATAAAAAAGGGTACAAAAAAAATCCGATTCTATTTAGAATCGGATTTTACAATAAGCGAAATATTGTTATACAATAGGCGAAATGCCTTAGTTTACTTTATCTACAATAGCTTTAAAAGCTTCTGGGTTATTCATAGCTAAATCGGCTAAAACCTTACGGTTTAATTCGATATTGTTTGCTTTTAATTTCCCCATAAATTGAGAATAAGATAATCCATGCTCTCTAGCTCCTGCGTTAATACGCGTAATCCACAATGCACGGAATGTTCTTTTTTTGTTTCTACGGTCTCTATACGAATATTGCATCGCTTTGTCAACCGCATTTTTTGCTACAGTCCAAACGTTTTTACGTCGTCCGAAGTAACCTTTTGCTTGCTTAAGAACCTTTTTTCTTCTGGCTCTTTTTGCAACTGAATTTACTGATCTTGGCATAATTTTAATTGTTTTTGTAGTAGGCGGTCAATGACACTTTAAAGCCTAACTCCATGGTTTATAAATTGTTTTACCCTAAACTTTAATTACTTTAAACGTAATTGGTGTTTAATGTTAGCTTCATCACTCGCATGCACCAAAGTACTGTGAGTTAAAGCCAACTTACGCTTTTTAGACTTCTTTGTTAAGATGTGACTTTTAAAAGCGTGTTTTCTTTTAATCTTACCAGTACCAGTCAACTTAAATCGTTTTTTGGCACTAGATTTGGTTTTCATTTTAGGCATCGTTCTCCTTTTATTTAATTTACTTCGCTTAAACTTTTTTAAATTATATTACTTGCCCTTTTTTGGGGCAATAAACATAATCATACGCTTACCTTCTAATTTAGGCATTTGTTCTACTTTTCCGAACTCTTCCAAATCCTGTGCTAACCTAAGCAGTAAAATTTGACCTTGCTCTTTAAATATAATTGAACGCCCCTTAAAAAACACAAAGGCTTTTAACTTTGCACCATCTTTTAAGAACTTTTCAGCGTGTTTCTTTTTAAATTCGTAATCGTGATCATCAGTTTGTGGTCCAAAACGAATTTCTTTTACAACAACTTTAGAAGCCTTAGACTTAATAACTTTGTCTCTTTTCTTTTGTTCGTAAAGGAACTTTTTATAGTCCATAATTTTACAAACAGGAGGAACCGCATTTGGTGAAATTTCGACAAGATCTAGACCTTGTTCGTCGGCTATTTCTAAAGCCTTTTTGGTTGGGTAAACCCCAACCTCTATATTTTCACCAACCAATCTTACTTCTTCAGCTCTAATTTTTGAGTTGATTTTGTGTTGATCTTCTTTTATTATTCTTGCTGGTCCTCTATTTCTTCTTCTACGTATTGCTATGGCCTTATGTTTTAATTAAAAATTAAACTTAAAATTGTTTTAATGTTTTTTGTATCTCGTTATCAACAATGTTTGAAAATTCAGTGACACTAATCATGCCTAAATCTTCACCACCGTGCTGACGTACAGTTATTTTGTTTTCTTTTTCTTCATTCTCACCAACAACAATCATATATGGGATTTTTTTCATTTCGGCTTCCCGAATTTTTTTACCCATAGTTTCATTCCTATTATCAATGAGGGCGCGAATTTCGTCATTTTCTAACAAATTTAAAACTTTTTCAGCGTATTTCTCAAATTTCTCACTAATTGATAGAATAATGACTTGCTCTGGCATAAGCCATAAAGGGAAATTTCCACCTGTATGTTCTAGTAAAATAGCAACAAAACGTTCGATGCTTCCAAACGGAGCGCGATGTATCATTACCGGCCTGTGCAATTCATTGTCACTGCCTTTATAGGTAAGTTCAAAACGCTCGGGTAGATTGTAGTCTACTTGTATCGTTCCTAATTGCCATTGTCTGCCAAGTGCATCCTTGACCATAAAATCTAGTTTTGGGCCATAAAAAGCAGCTTCACCAGTTTCAATGACATAGTTAAGACCTTTATCTTCTGCTGCACTAATTATAGCTTGCTCGGCTTTTTCCCAATTGTCAAGGTCACCAATATATTTATCAGGATTTTCAGGATCTCTAATAGAAACTTGCGTTGTAAAATTTTCAAAACCTAAAGATCCAAATACATATAACACCAAATCAATTACATTTTTGAATTCAGCATCTAATTGATCTGGTGTACAGAAAATATGAGCATCATCTTGAGTAAACCCTCTTACTCTAGTTAATCCATGTAATTCACCACTTTGTTCATATCTATATACAGTTCCAAATTCAGCATAGCGCTTTGGTAATTCTTTGTAGCTAAAAGGCTTGGCATTATAAATTTCACAGTGATGTGGACAGTTCATGGGCTTAAGCAAAAACTCCTCATCTTCTTTTGGAGTTTTTATGGGTTGAAAACTATCTTCACCATATTTAGCATAATGGCCAGATGTTACATAAAGTTCTTTTTGACCTATGTGTGGCGTAATAACCATTTCGTAGCCAGCCTTCTTTTGTGCGGCTTTTAAAAAGTTTTCTAATCGCTCACGTAGAGCAGCCCCTTTTGGTAACCAAAGCGGAAGTCCCTGTCCAACTTTTTGAGAGAACGTGAATAATTCAAGTTGCTTTCCTAGTTTTCTATGATCTCGCTTTTTTGCTTCTTCTAATAGTTCTAAATATTCTTTTAAGTCTTTTTGCTTTGGGAAGGAAATACCATAAACTCGAGTAAGTTGTGTATTGTTTTCATCTCCTCTCCAATAAGCCCCGGCTACACTTAATACTTTAACTGCTTTTACAATTCCTGTATTGGGAATGTGACCTCCACGACATAAATCTGTAAAAGTTGAATGATCACAAAAAGTAATCTCCCCATCTTCAAGATTTTCAATAAGTTCAACTTTATACTCGTTTTGTTGTTCTTTATATAAGCTGAGTGCATCGGCTTTAGAAACAGATTTCATTTTAAACTCATGTTTACCACGAGCTATGTCTATCATTTTATCTTCTATAGTTTTAAAATCCTTGTCAGAAATAGATTTATCGCCAAGGTCAATATCATAATAAAATCCATTTTCAATGGCTGGCCCAATAGATAGTTTTACGCCGGGGTATAACTCTTCTAATGCCTGGGCTAAAATATGAGAGGAAGAATGCCAGAAAGCTTTTTTGCCTTCGTCATTATTCCATGTGTATAATATAAGGTTACCATCTGTTGTTAAAAGCGTAGAAGCTTCGATAGTAATATCGTTAAATTTTGCTGAAATAACATTTCTTGCAAAACCCTCACTAATATCTTTTGCAACATCCATTGCAGTTATACTACTAGTATAAGTCCTTATACTGCCATCAGGTAATGTAATATTAATCATTGTGCTGTAAAAAATTAAGCAGCAAAGATAATGGTATATTAAATTAGATACAATATATATATTAAGTATATTTCATTACACCACCCCTAATGTAATTTACCGAGATTTTGGTATTCGATTTGGAATTGTTTGGGATTTCTTTTTGTGATAAGTTGTTCATTTAGAGTGTTTCATTGTTTGGTAATTTGGGTGTTAAAAAAAA
>Ga0316189_10001102_pt1 | contig 26816 bp, 23 predicted proteins | sample LowCovwburrow_MG_FD_204930 | JGI IMG/M metagenome (GOLD analysis project Ga0316189, IMG submission 204930) | Coastal sediment microbial communities from Maine, United States - Lowes Cove worm burrow | ecosystem: Environmental > Aquatic > Marine > Coastal > Sediment | place: USA: Maine...
AGTCATGCCCGACTGCGCCGGTCCAGCCAGTCCGGCGCCTGGCACATCGATGAAGGCAAAGCCCAGTTCCGCCAGAGACGGCAGTTCATCATACAGCATGCCTTCGCCGGTCAGACAGAACGTTGCGCCGAGGCTGGCAAGCCAGGCCACACCCTGAAGCCCGGCTTCACTCAAATCGGCCAGAGCGGTGTGGTGGATATCAAGCACAATACCGGCGGCGGCTGCCGGATTGGCCTGCAGCACACCGACGAGGTCCTGCAAAGCCTGGGTATTCTCCAGTGTTGCAGTCGATATCGGACAGAAAATTCCTGTTGCGCCCCGGCGTGCTCGTAACTTTTCCAGCAGGGGAAGAACCTGCTGCATCAACTGCCTGTCCAATGCCGGATCCCACAAGCTGCTCTGGCCATTGAGTACAGGCAGGTCAGCGGAGACAACAATCTGGCTGCGATTTGCCGGCGCATGATCGCGCAAATGGAAACTTGCCTTGTAATATGCGGTACGTCCCTCCGCCAGTCGAACCACTGGTTCAAGGAACAACTGGACCTGTTGCGGCCGCAGAATCTGGGCCCGCGCCGGCCGTTTTGGCGCCCGCGCCGGCCGCGGTAGAGGCGCTTTTGGCGCCGACCGTTGCGCAGCCGCAGTCAGCCGAAATGTGCGGGGCTTGTCCGGCGCGACCTGACGGGAAGTGCTGGTATCAATCCGCGCGCCCATGTCAGCCAGACGTTGTGCCTGATCGGCGATACGGCGAGACAGGCTTTCTATGTCATTGGTATTCTTGCCAAGGCGTTGCGACACCATGTTGGTCAAGCGTGCAGTGTTTTCCTGATGAGGGTAGATGGAAGCCGCAGCAGATACGATGATGGCGACAGCCAGGCAGGACACGGCCGCAAGCAGCGCGATGTCATAGCGCACGAGCACAAATATGCACACCGCCGCCAACACCAACGCACTAACTGAAAACAGCCAAACCAGCAGCTTCATTCGATCAATTTCCCACCCCATGACTGCCGACACCAGCAGCGGTTGCCCGGTATAGGTTAAAATACTAGCTTGCTCAACAAGCCTAGCCAATCGAGCGGTGTTTAAAAGTTAATACATGGTTAAGAGCCTGCCTGCTTTGTTTCAACGCCGTGACAAATTGTTACGTGAAAGCGATTCCGCGCACCTTGCGCATAACGTCGAATATCCTCATTATAGTTGCAGGGAAAGCGGACGGGTTGATGCAAATTCCGCGCAAGGCGGTTGATTTCGCTGCATCGACGACAACATTTAGACCGACAGGACCTGAAATATGCGATTTGGAAGATTTTTTATTGTGGCGGGTGTTGCTGCTGCAAGCCTGAATTTTTACGGCGTTACCAATGTTGCCCACGCGGCGGCCTGCGGCGCCAATTGGGCTGAGCCCGGTGTTTATAAAATCACCGGCAACTTTCGCGGCAAGAAAGAATCTGCCGGCGCGGAGTTAACTCGCGATTGCCGAATTGACCTGAAAATTCCTGGTGTCTATACCGGCGGGCCGGTCAAGCGCGCTGGCAGTTGCCTGCGATTCACGTTCAAGATCGACAAGGAAAAAAAGCTGTTCAAAGGCAGATGGTGTGATGGCTTTGCTGTTGTCGACTGGAAGGGCAAGGATGTTCGCGCGGACGTGAAGGCCGTGCGTCAGGGCGCCAAGTAAGGGCGAGCAACCAGCCCGCGCTTTGCCATGAACCCGGGATCGCGGCAGAAACGGTACCTGACAAGCAAACCTGGTGATGCAACAAGTCAACACCCTCGGTCAGGTATCGCAGGTATTTGCCGTTTTGAGCCATTCTTTAACATGTGCAGAACGCAGAGCGGGCCAAGGTGCCCGGTCACAAGAACACGCAGGCGCAATCAGCACGCGTCTCAAAAGCGCCGCGAGAGCTGTACCAAGGAAAACATGACCGAAATCCCGGCACCAGAGCCATCTATCCCGATTAACCATTCCTGGTAACAAACCCTCATTGCCAAAAAAATTGTAACACCAAACCTTGACGTGTGGGGTCACGCATCATACATCACTCTGCAACTGTTGGCACTCGCCTCAGGTGAGTGCTAACAGACTGATCCGAACATCGGCTCATGAGGGGTTGAGTCCGGGTCATCACAATTAACCAGAGTGTTTGTATACTCAAGGAGAAGCGTAGATGAATTTCCGTCCTCTGCACGACCGTGTGGTCGTTCGCCGGATTGAGGAAGATACCAAAACCGCAGGTGGTATCATCATTCCTGAAACCGCACAGGAAAAGCCCATGCAGGGCGAAGTTGTCGCCGTAGGCGCAGGCGCGCGCGACGATGCAGGCAAGCTGATTGCCCCTGACGTCAAGGCTGGCGATCAGGTTCTGTTCGGCAAATGGTCCGGCACTGAAGTCAAGATTGATGGTCAGGAACTGCTGATCATGAAAGAAAGCGACATCATGGGTGTTCTGGAAGGCAAGAAGTCCAAGAAGTAATTCTTCCGGGCTTTTTTTGTGCTCCAACGCACGCAGACACATCTTTCGACAAACCGTTAAAATAAACCAATTCAATCCAAAGGAGCCTCAATATGGCTGCTAAAGAAGTAAAATTCGGCGCCGACGCCCGCGAGCGTATGCTGCGTGGTGTCGACATCCTCGCCAATGCCGTCAAGGTAACGCTCGGCCCGAAAGGCCGCAACGTTGTTATTGACAAGTCTTTCGGTGCACCGCGCACCACCAAGGACGGCGTAACCGTTGCCAAGGAAATCGAACTGGAAGACAAGTTCGAGAACATGGGCGCACAGATGGTGCGTGAAGTTGCCTCCAAGACCAACGACCTGGCTGGCGACGGCACCACTACAGCAACTATCCTGGCCCAGGCCATCGTTCGTGAAGGTGGCAAGTCAGTTGCAGCCGGCATGAACCCGATGGATCTGAAGCGCGGCGTCGATCTGGCTGTTGCGGCTGCCATTGCAGACCTGATCAAGCGTTCCAAGAAGATCAAGACTTCTGAAGAAGTTGCCCAGGTCGGCACCATCTCTGCCAACGGCGAAAGCGAAATCGGCCAGATGATCGCTCAGGCGATGCAGAAAGTCGGTAATGAAGGCGTCATCACGGTTGAAGAAGCAAAGACTGCTGAAACCGAACTGGACGTTGTTGAAGGCATGCAGTTTGACCGCGGTTACCTGTCACCTTACTTCATCACCAATGCAGACAAGATGGTCACCGAAATGGAAGACCCGTATATCCTGCTGCACGAAAAGAAGCTGTCCAACCTGCAGGCCATCCTGCCGCTGCTGGAAGCTACGGTTCAGTCTTCACGCCCGCTGCTGATCATTGCAGAAGACGTTGAAGGCGAAGCACTGGCGACCCTGGTGGTCAACAAGCTGCGTGGCGGCCTCAAGGTTGCTGCTGTCAAGGCTCCTGGCTTCGGCGATCGCCGCAAGGCCATGCTGGAAGACATTGCCGTTCTCACTGGTGGTCAGGTGATCTCCGAGGACCTCGGCATCAAGCTTGAAAACGTTACCCTTGACATGCTGGGCCGCGCCAAGCGGATTTCCATTGACAAGGAAAACACCATCATCGTCGACGGTGCAGGCAAAAAGAACGACATTGAAGCCCGTTGCAACCAGATCCGTCGTCAGGTTGAAGACACCACGTCTGACTATGACCGTGAGAAGCTGCAGGAACGTCTTGCCAAGCTGGCAGGCGGCGTTGCCGTTCTCAAGGTTGGCGGTGTGACCGAGATTGAAGTGAAAGAACGCAAGGATCGCGTTGACGATGCACTGAACGCAACCCGGGCAGCTGTCGAAGAAGGCATCGTTCCCGGTGGTGGCGTGGCTCTGCTGCGTGCCAAGAAGGCCGTTGAAAAGCTCGTAGACGACAATCCGGACATCATGGCCGGCATCAAGATCGTATCGAAGGCTCTCGAAGCCCCGATCCGTCAGATCGCCATAAATGCCGGTGTTGAAGGCTCGATCGTTGTTGGCAAAGTGCTGGAAAAGACCGGCAACTTCGGCTTCAATGCGCAGACCGAAGAGTATTGCGACATGGTTGCCGAAGGCATCATGGACCCGACCAAGGTGGTTCGTATTGCCCTGCAGGATGCTGCTTCTGTTGCAGCCCTGCTGATCACAACCGAAGCCATGGTTGCTGAAGCGCCGAAGAAGGATGCAGGCGGCGGTATGCCTCCAATGCCAGGCGGCGGCGGCATGGGCGGCATGGGTGGCATGGACTTCTAAGGTCCGTTTTACCTAGGCCTCATCGAGCAGATCGCAGATCGAGCCCGAAAAGCCTCAAGCAAATGCGAAACCGCAGATCGAAAGATCTGCGGTTTTTTTATCAAACCGGTGCAGCCGGCGGCGCGTCAGAAACAACGGCCGCAAGCAACGCTCGATCAGCAAGCAAGTCGAAGACAAGTCTTCACAAGAAATCCACTTATCAAGAGGCCTCAAATATGCTAGGTCCCTGCGCGCGCTGATTGTTTGATGTTTTCTGAACGACCCCGGTACTGCCGAGAAGCCCAGTGATCTCCGACAATGTAAAGCGAAACGACCGGCCTGTCCGGCTGCACAAGGCAGTGCGGGGGTCACATGAGCATTGAATAAGGAAATACGATCAATGACTATCGGTACCGTGAAATTCTTCAACACCACCAAAGGGTATGGCTTTATCGAGCCTGAAGATGGTTCCAAGGACGCTTTTGTCCACATTTCTGCTGTAGAACGCGCCGGCATGTCCACCCTGAACGAAGGCCAGAAGGTCGAGTTTGAACTGGTTACCGACCGCAAGTCCGGCAAGATGTCTGCTGACAACCTCAAGGCCGTTTAAGTCTAGACGCCTGGAGTTAATTTGAGCCGGCTCGCTGGGGTATCCTGGCGGGCCGGTTTTTTTGATTGCAGATGTTCATGTTTTGATCTTTTCAGTTTGCAGAATCACGGTATGCTGGTGAAATGGACTTTTCCGAGACAGTCATTCTGATTGGCCACACGGCTGTAACATGGGGGCACCTGAGCGTGCTTGCGGCTGCGCTGGCGCTCATATTGCTGGTAACCGCCGTGATCCTGGCCTGGCGCGCGGCCAATGGCGGCGGGCAGCAGTCGATAGATGCCTTGCGCCGGGCAGCAGAGCTTGAAACCAAGCTCGCGGAAATGTCCGGGCAGTTGCGCGGTCTGGCCGAACATTCGGCCTCGACGCAGGCGCACCTGGCACAGACGCTGGACACCCGGCTTGACCAGGTGTCGCAACGCCTTGGAGCCGGGTTGAGCGAAAGCAGTCAACGCACAACCCAGTCGCTGCAAAAACTCAATGAACGCCTGGCGGTGATTGACACCGCACAGACCAATCTGACCAATCTCTCATCGGAAATGCTGACACTTCGCGACATTCTGTCCAACAAGCAGTCGCGAGGCGCCTATGGCCAGGCCCGCATGGAAGCCATTATCCGCGACGGTCTGCACTCGACCGCCTATTCATTCCAGACCACCTTGTCGAACGGCACACGCCCTGACTGCCTTATCCGCCTGCCCGAAAATGACATTTCCGTCGTGGTGGATGCCAAGTTTCCACTCGAAGGCTTCAACGCCTTGAAGCAGGCAGGACCGGAGGAGGATATCAAGCCGTATCAGCAGCGCTTCAGGGCGGATGTACACAAACACGTCAAGGACATTTCAGAGAAGTACCTGCTCAAGGGCGAGACCCACGAGACTGCCATCATGTTCGTGCCGTCTGAATCCATCTATGCCGATCTGCACGAGAATTTTGAAGACATCATCCAGCGCGCCCATCGCCAGCACGTGATCATTGCCTCACCCAATGTCCTGATGCTGCTGGTGCAGACCCTGCAGGCCGTGTTCAAGGACGCGCGAATGCGTGAACAGGCGGTGGTCATCCAGACCGAGGTCGCACGCTTGATGGAAGACATCGGTCGCATGCATGACAGGGTGCTGGATCTGCAGCGCCATTTCGGCCAGGCAGGAAAAGACATCGAGAAAATTGTCATTTCCTCCGAAAAGGTCACTCGTCGCGGTGCGAAAATCGAGCAGGTCGAATTTACAGATACCAGCCAACGCGATGATGATGGCGAAACATCTCCGCCCCGTCTTGTCGCCGGTGAATAGCGAAAACGCCACTGCCAGGCTGTCTGGAGCAATATCTATCCACTCGGATGGATGAAATTGCTTTCACGTTTTGGAATCGAGCATCTTTATCCGATCAGATGAACCAAATCTTGCCTTTGGTATTACCTGGACAGGAAGATGGCTTTTGCGATCTGCTGACGGATGTCTTCGAAGGCACTTGTCAGATCATTGGAATTCTCCGCCTTGAAAAAGTGCTGGTCCGGATCGGTGGCACAATTGCGCAAGCGGCTTTCCGTTGCATTGTCATCGAGAGCAAACGCAATGGCAATCACCGTGATCTTGTTTCCGGCCTTGATGTTGGAGCACAGTTTGGTGAGGTTGCTTTCACCGTCAAACCGGTCCCTGGACCGGCCACGCCCGAATGCCGGGGTCGTCTGTTTGCCGTCAGTCAAGACAACGATGAATTTCTTGTTTTCCTGATCGCTGTAGCTGCGTGCGTCATAGGGTGCGCCCGGTTCCAGCAAATGCCAGCCAAATTCAACACCAAGCGAAATATTGGTGTAGCCGTAGGGTTTCATGGCCTCCAGCTGACTTATGACGGCGGAATGGTTCGACGACAATTCACGGACTTGAAGATGGTTTGCCTGATAGCCGTTTCCATTGTGTTTGTATCCATCACAGTGATAACTGGCCTGGGTCCGGTAACTGCCGAAGTCGGTTGGTTTGTCCTGGCCCCACTTTGATTTTCTGGAACCACCCGGTGTGCCGGCAGCCGTGTTGTACGGATACTGGCGATCATAGGTACACCCGGTCCAGCTACCGCCGCGCGCGCCAACGACATGGCTGGACGGCAGTGTCGCGAAAACATTGTGCGAAAATGGTACAAGACCAAACCTGACATCAGGGTTCTTGCCATCGTCAGTCAGACTGTTGACCATGTCGATCGCTGCCTTGCGCATGGTGACATATTTTCGCTGACCTGCAGAATAGGAATCCATGGATGCCGAATAGTCCAGCACGAGCGCAATTTCAGCATGTGCCGGCAGGTTGATACTGACGGTTGAACTGGCGCCTACATTGAATTCGGAGAACCCTCCCACGCTCAGCAATGTCGATGGCAAGCCAGCATTGTACGAAACGGTAAGCTGGCCACCTTCGAATTTGACATCGGGCGTGCCCTTCAAATCATCTGCAAAGCCACCGCGGAAATTGGCAGCAAATGCATCGAGGGCAATCTGGCGACGCTCGGCTTCAGACGTCCCGGTCCTGGCCGCTGCACCAGCCAGGGCGCTCGCGTCCAGTGAAACCTGGAGTTCAGCCCGGGCGGCTTCTATCCGGAAAAAATCAACCGCCGCACCCGCGGCGAGAATAACCGGTACTGCAGCAAGTCCCAACATCAACGCAACGGCGCCTCGAGTGTCTCGAGCAAACCCTGAAGTGAGCTGCGTAACAGCTGTGTCAATCCTGTTTGCGATCAATTTCATTGCATAAATTCCTGTTGTATTCACGCCATTGGAGCGTAGTCCAGATGACGTGGCCGGCATCGCCAACCGGCTCTTGTGAAGCACGATCATTCACAAGCACAGCAATCTTCGGGCCAATCTCGACAGATATGGCGTGCGCCGACTCGAAACCGGAGAACAAGGTTAAAAAAGAACTAATTCAGGGTGTTTAGAGAGCTCTGCGCGACAGTTTCCGCGCGCTATATTCAGAGCGTCCGGCGCGCCTTTACAGCCGCCGCCAGCGTACCTTCATCAAGATAATCCAGCTCGCCGCCGACCGGTACGCCGTGTGCCAATCTGGTCACACTCACGTTGGAGCCTTCGAGCTGATCCATGATGTAATGGGCTGTTGTCTGGCCATCCACGGTGGCATTGACGGCAATCACCACCTCGACCACACCGCTGCCGGTTACCCGCTCAACCAGTTCAGCAATCCGCAGATCTTCAGGCCTGATTCCGTCGATTGCCGACAGGGTGCCGCCGAGCACGTGATAGACGCCTGAAATGGCTGCAGCGCGTTCAAGCGCCCAAAGGTCGGCGACCTCTTCCACCACACAAATTTGGGTCGTGTCGCGGCGCGGATCGGAGCACAAGGTACACGGATTGACGACATCCACATTTCCGCAGATGCCGCATTCTGAGACCTTGTCGAGCACATCCGCCAGCGCCGCACCCAGCGGCCGCATCAGCTTTTCGCGGTTCTTGACAAGGTGCAGCGCGGCACGACGGGCAGACCGCGGACCCAGGCCGGGCAATCGGGACAACAACTGAATGAGGCGTTCAATTTCCACCCCGACTACATTGCGCTTCATGATTGTACCTGACGGCCGGAATTACGTTTTGTATTACATGCCCGGTATGTTGAAACCGGGTGGCAACGCCATGCCGCCGGTGACATCCTTCATCTGGTCAGCCACCAGTTGATCCACCTTGGCCCTGGCTTCATTGTAGGCCGCCATCAACAGATCCTCGAGAATTTCCTTCTCGTCGGGCTTCATGAGGCTGTCATCCACCTCAATGGACTGCATCAGGTTCTTGCCGTTAAGGGTCACCTTGACCAGGCCGGCACCGGCCTGTCCGGTCACTGCCATTTCATCCAGGCGAGCCTGCATGTCGGCCATCTTGGCCTGCATTTCCTGAACCTGTTTCATCATATTGCCGAGATTTTTCATGGGCGTTTACCTTTTACATGTCGAAATTCAGAGTAGTTATACCAAAGGAACTGACTATTGAACGTGTTGCCGGGGTTTCAGTCAGCCAGATCATCGTGACTGTCAGCATCAAAGCCGGGTTGCTCATCAGACGGCGCAGCTGTTTCGGCCCTGAGATCACGCACTTCGAGGATTTCAGCGCGCGGAAATCCTTTCAACACGGCCTGAACACCTTCACTCTCTCGCGCCCGGCGGAACAGGTCATCGCGGTGTTCACGCTTCTGGTCGGCAATGGTCTGGCCGGGCGCTTCGGCTGAAGACACCGAGACAATCCAGCGATTTCCCGTCCACGCCTCGAGACGGCGCGAAAGCTCATTTGCGATACCGAGCGGGGCATCCGGCAACAGAGCCAGTTCGATGCGGCCTGTGCCAACCGATACAGGCACCACATGGCGCTCCAGTTCGCGCACCAGTTTTACGTCACGCTTGCTCGACACGTACGCCACCAGCTCTTCGAACGACGCAAATCCCGCCGGCTGGGGCCGCTGGTGAGTGGCACTGTCATCGTCATCGGATAAGGACGGCCTGGGCTGAGCAGCAGTCATTACCGGCGCATGTGTTGCGGGCGGAATGCCAGGACCCGGCGCGGGTGCAGGCGCACGCGATGCGGCAACAGATTGCCCTGCCGCATCATTTGTGCCGGAAGCAGCCGCTGTATTTTGCACAGCCGGCGCACCATCGCCGGCAGCGGTCGCCTTTACAAGGCGCGCCAGCGCTTCCGGTGTTGGCATGTCGGCAATATGAGCCATCCGGATCAGCAGCATTTCTGCTGCCATCAGTGCATTGTTGGCTCGCGAGACTTCTTCCATGCCCTTCAACAACATCTGCCAGGCACGCGCCAGCACCGGCATGGCGAGCTTGTCGGCAAATTCCTTGCCCCTGATGCGCTCGGCTTGTGACACGGCGGCATCATCTGCTGATTTTGGTGATACTTTCAGCTTGGTGACCCAATGCACGAAACCGGCAAGGTCGCCGATGATCACTTCGGGATCTGCGCCCAGATTGTGCTGTGCTTCAAGTTCATCCAGGGCCGCGGCCGCATCACCGCGCATGACAGCTTCAAACAGGTCAATGATACGAGCCCGGTCGGACAGGCCCAGCATCGACTGCACATCGTCGGCGCGAACCTGATCGGTTCCATAGGCAATGGCCTGATCCAGCAGTGACAGTCCATCGCGAACCGATCCTTCGGCAGCACGCGAGATCATGCGCAGAGCCTCGATCTCGGCCTTGACGCCTTCAAGATCGGAAATTCGCTGGAAATGCTCCACCAGCAACCCGGCATCAAGCCGCCGCAAGTCGAACCGCTGGCAACGCGACAGGACCGTCACGGGGACTTTCCGGATTTCGGTTGTGGCGAAAATGAACTTTACGTGCGGTGGCGGCTCCTCGAGGGTTTTCAGCAAGGCATTGAAAGCAGCCGTCGACAGCATGTGCACTTCGTCAATGATGTAGACCTTGTAGCGCGCCGAGGCCGGCTTGTACTTCACGGCGTCGTTGATCTCGCGGACATTGTCGACGCCTGTATGGGATGCGGCATCCATCTCGATCACGTCTACATGGCGCGATTCCAGGATGGCCTCACAATGGTCGCCCTTGACCGACAGGTCGACTGAAGGACCTGAGTCTTCTCCGCTTTTCTGAAAATTCAGCGCGCGTGCGATCAGGCGGGCGGTGGTGGTCTTGCCGATCCCGCGAACACCGGTGAGCATGTAGGCCTGGGCGATGCGACCGGATGCAAATGCATTGGTGAGAGTTCTCACCATCGCATCCTGACCGATCAGGTCTTCAAAGGTCTGGGGGCGATACTTGCGCGCCAGCACCCGATACGGCGTGTTGGGATTTGTCGTATTTTCAACTGTCTCAGACATAGCCCGCGCGGATCAGTTAAAGGTGCAGATTGCATGCAGCCAGTTGGTCCGTATCGGCTTTTGTAGATCAGGATGATTTTTGGTTGCATCAACCAAAACCATAAATCTGATCGCTTCCAAAGTGTTAGAGCAACTTTACGGGTTCAGTTGAACCCATGTTGCTCCAGACATTTGCCGGTTTGCCAGCTTCAAGCCGCTATTCGAGTGGGAGGCTGGACGGGCAACCCGAACCAAACTCACTAGGGCTGCTTCCTTCCGGACCTGACCCGGTTGGCGAGCGATACGTCTGCTGCCAACCTCCCGCCTCCTATATCGGACGGAATGAGGCGGGATGCAAGAGGTCAAGACGCTGAATACCGCAGGAAGTAATTAATGAGCGCTGTAATATAGTCAGCAAAGGTCTTGCCAGTGATGCAGGTGCATGGCACACCCGGCGCGATTGCAGATGATTTCATGCAGCCAATTCGTGCAAACAAACAGCAAAGGTGTGCCTGACGTGACCCGAACCCACCCGGCATTTATGAACGGTAAACTTGACCGCTTGTCCGGTCACCGCAGTGAACCGGGCTGGTATTCGGAAAAACTCAATGCACCGGGCACCCGGATTGCGGTGTTTTCAGCGGACAGACTGATGGTTCATGCCGGACCTGCCGGCAGTGGCGGCATGCAGTGGTGGTCGAATGACGACCTGCCCGCCCTGATGGACGGCACCGAACCGGTGTTTCTGGGGGTCGACACCGATGGCATCAACCATTTTGCAGCCCAGGCCGCCGATGGCGAGCTTGAGCCGGCAGACGGCATGGTCGCGCTCGACCTGAGATCGATTGCCCTGCAGGGACTGATCAACGATGAATGCCTCGGTCTGGCGGCACAGGCACGCGCGCTGTTGCACTGGCACGCACGCCACCGGTTCTGCTCGAACTGCGGTGCATCGACGCGCCAGGGCGATGGCGGATACAAGCGGATATGCGACACCTGTTCCGGCGAACACTTTCCCCGCACCGACCCGGTTGCGATTATTGCCATCACCAGGGGCCGCTCCATGCTGCTCGGGCGCTCGGCACGGTTTGCCAGCGGGATGTATTCAACCCTGGCCGGCTTTGTGGAACCCGGCGAGACGGCAGAAGACGCCGCGCGACGCGAGGTGTTCGAGGAATCCGGCATCCGGGTTGGCGATGTGCGCTATGTCATGAGCCAGCCATGGCCGTTTCCGGCAAATCTGATGCTGGGCATGGTCGGCGAAGCCATCAGCGAAGACATCACCATCGATCACGACGAACTTGACGATGCGCGCTGGTTCAGTTTCGACGAGGTCGCTGCCATGGGCAATGGCAGCCACCCGGACGATCTGCAGCTGCCGCCCGACATTTCAATTGCCCATCATCTGATCAAGCAGATACTGAACAGCTGATACCCAAGGAACAGCCTATTGACCCGTTTGACCGGCTTTACGCGGTAGTGTCCATTTGCGCGCGCCGCCTGGCCAGTTCCAGCCGGTGCGGCGAACTCTTGTAGACACCCAGCACACGCAGGTAGCTGGTGAAGAAATCCAGTTCCTCAAGTGCCAGGCGAACCGGCCTGTCCTGCGGATGTCCCTCGATGTCGGCATAGAACTGGGCCACGTTGAATGACCCGTCCACATACGACTCCAGCTTGATCATGTTGACCCCGTTGGTGGCAAACCCGCCCATCGCCTTGTAGAGGGCTGCCGGCACGTTGCGCACCGTAAAAATGAAAGAGGTGATGACCGGGGCATCTTCGGGCGCTGCATCATCAGGTTCTGCCGACATGATGACAAACCGGGTTGTATTATGGTCTTCATCCTCGATATCGGCCCGCAACACCTCAAGGCCGTAGATTTCACCGGCGTCCCTGCTGGCGATCACGGCCGTTGTGCGGTCGCCCGATCTGGCAAGAGCAGCAGCAGCACCGGCAGTGTCCACGGCAACAACAGCCTCAAGGCCCATCTCCGCCGTCAGCCGGCGGCACTGGCCCAGGGCATGTGTATGCGAGGTAACCCGTTTCAGTTCCTCAGCCTTGGTGCCGGGCAATACCAGTAATTGATGGCGCACCCGCAGAAAGTGCTCGCCGACAATGAACAGGTCGGACGAGGGCATGAGATGATGGATATCGGCCACGCGACCGGCCACGGTGTTATCAATCGGAATCATTGCCAGAGCGGCCTCGCCCGAGGTCACTGCAGCAAAAGCATCTTCGAACGTACGGCAGGCAAACGGTTCATGGTCGGGGCGGGCCTCCTTGCACGCGATATGTGAATTGGCACCTGGTTCGCCCTGATAGGCAATTTTCTGGCTTTGGGCCGCCATGCTAAAAAACCTTCCCTGTCATACAGACTTTATATATTGCCGAACTTCAGCGCGGCATATGGACACTTTGCGCCTTATAAGTATTGCGCGGACGCAGAGAAACAACTAGTTTCCGCGCCAAATTGGAAGGGGTAAAGTCATTCGATGGCGGTACCCGATGTCACAGAAGATGGGTTGAGGGCTAGCATGTTCGGAATGGACACAATGACATTCAACAAGATTGCAGGTGCCTTGCTGGGCGCTGCCTTGCTTGTGATGGGGCTGAATATTGTATCAGACGGCATTTATCACGCCGAGAAACCTGAAAAAACCGCAATAGCTATCGAGATTCCCGAGGGTGAAGATCAGGGCCAGGCCGCTGCGGCAGAAGCGCCGACGGTTTCGCTGGCGAGCCTGATGGCGTCTGCCGATGCTGCAAAAGGGGAATCGGCATTCAAGGCCTGCAAGGCATGTCATACGGCAGAAGATGGCGGTGCCAACAAGGTTGGCCCGAATCTGTACGACATTGTTGATCGCGCCATCGCCTCTCACGAGGGGTTTGCCTTTTCTGATGCGCTCACCAGCAAGGCGTCTGAAAAATGGAGCTTTGAGCACCTGAACGCATTCATCCTCAAGCCAAAGGACTGGGCTCCCGGCACAAAAATGGGGTATGGCGGTCTGAAAAACGATGCCAAGCGAGCTGACCTTCTGGCCTATCTGCGGACATTGTCTGCAAGCCCTGTTGCCCTGCCCGTGGAGTCAGCGGAACAGCCGACAGAGGCACAACCTTCAGCGGAACAGCCGAAGGTAATGGACGGTTCGGCAGAGCAGCCGAAGGAATAAACTGGCGCCTGACAGGGGCTTGTGTCCTTCACGTCTTTATTACGAAGATTTCACACCGGTAGCCTGCTGCCGGTGTTTTATTATGTGCAGGAAGCCCATAGACTTCACATGCATGACGTGACGCTATTGCTTTGTCCGAAGCCTGACACAGGAGCCGACCTTGATAGATCGCAGAACCCTACTCCAGCTAACCGCCGCTGCAGGCGCTGCAGGCCTGCCCCTTTCAATTCAAAACAGTGTCCAGGCACAGGAAGTCGAATGGCGGCACGGCCTGTCGCTGTTCGGTGATCTCAAATACCCGGCAAGTTTCAACCATTTTGACTATGTGAACCCGGACGCTCCGAAGGGCGGGCGGGCGAGATTGTTCTCGGTCGGCAGTTTTGACAGTCTCAACCCCTATACTTTCAAGGGCAATGCGACCGGCCTGATCGGACAGACAATGGACAGCCTGATGACGTCCTCGTTCGACGAGGCCAGTTCGGAATACGGCCTGATTGCAGAAGCCGTGCGAATGCCGGATGATTTTTCGTCGGTTACATTCAAGTTGCGACCCGAGGCACGATTCCATGATGGTTCACCGGTCACGCCGGAAGATGTGATCTGGTCAATGAGCGAACTGAAAAAATCGCACCCGGCCTACAATTTTTACTACAAGAACGTGACATCAGGCGAAAAGACCGGTGACCTGGAAGTGACGTTCAGGTTTTCGGAGAGCGGCAATCGCGAACTGCCGCAGATTGTCGGTCAACTGCCGGTGCTTTCGAAAGCCTGGTGGACCGGCAAGAATGACAAGGGCGAAACCCGAAACCTGTCCGAGACAACACTCGAGCCGCCATTGGGCAATGGCGCCTACAAGGTTGCCAGCGTGAAACCGGGACGATCCATCAGCCTGGAAAAGGTTGATGACTACTGGGGCAAAGACCTGCCGGTCAATCGCGGCAGCAACAATTTCGACGAACTCTTCACTGCTTATTATCGTGACAGCACCGTTGCGCTGGAGGCATTCAAGGGTGACGAGTATGATTTTCGGGTTGAATCCTCGTCGAAGGACTGGGCAACGGCCTATGACTTTCCGGCCGTAAAAAGGGGCGATGTGATCAAGGAAGAGATCACGCTGAAAAACTCGCAAGGCATGCAAAGCTTCGCCTTCAATATCCGGCGGAAAAAATTCGCCGATGCGCGTGTCCGCCAGGCTTTCAATCTGGCCTTCGATTTTGAATGGGCCAACGAGAACCTTTTCTTCGGCCAGTATGTGCGGACCAACAGTTACTTCTCAAACTCCGAGCTGGCAGCCACAGGCACACCGGGCGATGCCGAGCTTGAAGTACTTGAGCCCCTGAAAGACAAGTTGCCGCCCGAGGTTTTCACGACCGAATACACCAACCCGGTTTACGGCTCGCAGAAGAACAAGCGCAACAATCTGCGCGCAGCCGCCAAACTGCTGCAGGAAGCCGGCTGGAAAGTCGATGCCAAGCAGGTTCTGCGCAATGCGCAAGGCGAGGCGTTTTCTGTTGAGTTCCTGCTGGTATCGCCGTTGTTCGAACGCATCGTGCTGCCATATGTGCAGCAATTGAAACTGCTCGGCATCCAGACCACGGTACGCACGGTGGACGACAGCCAGTACACCCGCCGCACCCAGACATTCGACTTTGATATTGTCGTCGGCAGTTGGGGGCAATCCCTGTCGCCCGGCAATGAACAACGCGATTTCTGGGGGTCGGCATCTGCGCAGCGAAACGGCAGCCGCAATCTGATCGGCATCAAGAACGAGGCCATTGACCAGCTTATCGACAAGGTGATTTTTGCCCGGGACAGGGCGGGACTTGTGGCTGCCACAAAGGCGCTGGACCGCGCCTTGTTGTGGAGCCACTATGTCGTGCCCATGTGGCACATTCCCTATCAACGCGTTGCCTACTGGAATCGTTTCGGCAAACCCACCATTCAACCGGAACATTCGATCGGCTTCCCGTCTGTGTGGTGGTTTGACGAGGCGAAAGCAGCGAAGGTAAAATCCTGATGCGAGCCCTGTTTGCAAGCGCGTTGGGCACTTGCCTGCTCGCCCTTCCGGCACTGGCAGAACCACGCCACGGCATTTCCGCCTTTGGTGAACTGGCCCTGCCGGAAAGTTTTGAGCAGTTCGCCTATGTCAATCCAGATGCGCCAAAAGGCGGCCGCATTACCACGCTGGGAACCGAAGGCCGCATCACCTTTGACAGCCTTAACGGCTATATACTGAAAGGCGTCCCTGCACAGCAGCTGTCATTGCTGTTTGATACGCTCATGGTGCGCAACCAGGATGAGCCGGACGCGGTGTACGCCCTTGTCGCCAAAACCGCGGATGTTGCAGCAGACAGGATGAGCGTCACCTTTGTGCTGGACGATGCAGCCCGTTTTTCCGATGGATCAAAGCTGACCGCAGACGATGTGTGTGCCTCGTTCGATCTGCTGAAGGACAAGGGCCATCCCAGTTTCCAGATATCGCTGGGCGATGTGGAAACCTGCACTGTCGATGCACCCAGCCAGGCAAGCTACACATTCAAGGGATCCAATGTTCGTGACCTGCCGGGTACCGTTGCGCTGTTGCCGGTTTTTTCAAAGGCCTTCTACGAAGCCAATGAGTTTGACAAAACCACGCTGACGCCGCCGATCGGGTCCGGGCCCTACAAGGTCAAGCAACTCAAGCAGGGCCAGTTCATCACCTATGAACGGCGCGAAGACTACTGGGCGAAGGACAGGCCGGTGAATCGCGGACGGTACAATTTCGATGAGATCAAGCTGTTGTATTTTCGCGATCGAACAGCTGAGCTTGAAGCCGTCAAGGCCGGTAATCTGGACCTGCGCGAGGAATTCACCTCGAAGAGCTGGGCAACCGAGTATGATATTGCAGCGGTGGAACAGGGGCGGCTGATCATGGCAACCCTGCCGGACGATCGCGCGTCGGGCGCGCAGGGGTTTTTCCTGAACATGCGGCGCGACAAGTTTGCCGACATCCAGGTGCGCCAGGCACTGGACCTGGCCTTCGATTTTGAATGGACCAACAAGAACCTGTTTTTCGATGCCTATCAGCGCACCGGCTCGTTTTTTGAAAACTCTGCGCTGCGCGCTGCCGGAAAACCAACTGCAGAAGAACTTGTGCTGCTGGATCCGCTGAAAGAGCAGCTGCCGGCTGCGGCTTTTGACACAGCTTATGAACCACCGGTCACCGACGGATCCGGGCAGGATCGAAAACAGCTGCGCAAAGCCGCAAAGCTGCTGGACGCTGCCGGATGGCAAGCCAGGAACGGGGTACGGGTCAACGCACAGGGCAAGTCCCTGGATGTGGAGTTCCTGATATTCGCACCGGGGTTTGAGCGGGTTATTGCGCCGTATGTGCGCAACCTCAAGCTGCTTGGCATAAACGCGTCAATCCGTCAGGTGGAGGCCGCGCAGTACCAGGAACGATTGAAGAGCTTCGATTTTGACGTCGCCGTGCAGCGATTTTCAATGTCCGAAACACCGGGCGTCGAGTTGAAGGCGTTTTTCGGCTCAGCCAATGCACAAACCCCCGGAAGCTTCAACCTTGCCGGCATCAAGAGCAAGGCCGTGGACGCGCTGGTCGACAAGATCATGCAGGCCCGTGATCGCAAGTCATTGACTGCGGCTGCAAAAGCACTCGACCGGACGTTGCGGGCCGAACAGTTCTGGGTCCCGCAATGGTACAAGGGCGCGCATACGCTGGCCTACTGGGACATATTCGGAAAACCCGCATCCAAGCCGCGATACGCCAGAGGCGTGTTCGACACGTGGTGGATTGATGCCGCCAAGGCCGCTAGTGTGAAGCGCGGTCCATAAGGGCGAATCACGCAAACCTGCCTTAAACATACAGTAAACCGAAACCAGACCGGAAAAGTGCATGGGCGCATATATCGCCAAACGACTGTTGCTGATGATCCCGACCCTGTTCGGCATCATGCTGATCGCATTTGCCATCATCCAGTTTGCGCCCGGTGGTCCGGTCGAACGGGTGCTTGCGCAACTGGCCGGCACCGATGTGGGCGCAACCGCGCGCATTGGTGGGGGCACCGGTGCTGGAGAAGTCGGCGGCGGGCAGTCAGCCGGCGCGGGTGGCGGTGAAGGCAGTTTCAAGTATCGCGGTGCACAAGGCCTTGATCCGGAGTTCATCAAGAAGCTCGAAGTGCAATTCGGGTTTGACAAGCCGACGCACGAGCGCTTCTTCATCATGCTCAAGAATTATGCCACGTTCGACTTCGGACAGAGCTATTTCCGCGATGTACCGGTGTTGCAACTGGTCAAGGAAAAGCTGCCCGTCTCGATCTCGCTGGGCCTGTGGCTGACGTTTGTCTCCTATGCGATCTCCATTCCGCTGGGCGTGGCGAAAGCGGTACGTGACGGGTCGAAATTCGACATCTGGACGTCCGCCGTCATCATCATCGGCTACGCCATCCCATCGTTCCTGTTTGCCATCCTGCTGGTCGTGCTGTTCGCCGGCGGTTCGTTCTGGAACATATTCCCGCTTCGAGGCCTGACGTCGGACAATTTTGCCGATCTCAGCTGGTGGCAAAAGGTGCTGGATTATGCCTGGCACCTGGTGTTGCCGCTGACGGCACTGGCGGTGTCGTCGTTTGCCACGATGACACTGTTGACGAAAAATTCCTTCCTGGACGAAATCAAGAAGCAGTATGTCACCACGGCGCGCGCCAAGGGATTGACCGAAAGACGCGTGTTGTACGGGCATGTATTCCGCAATGCCATGCTGATTGTCATCGCCGGTTTCCCCGGCGCATTCATCTCGGCGTTCTTTGCCGGCTCGCTGCTGATCGAGCAGATATTCTCGCTCGACGGGCTTGGTCTGCTCGGCTTTGAAGCGGCGGTCAACCGGGACTATCCGGTGGTGTTTGCCACTTTGTATATTTTCTCTCTACTCGGGCTGGTGATGAACCTGGTGACCGATCTGGTCTACACCTGGATTGACCCGCGCATCGACTTTGAGTCACGGCAGGTGTGATCATGGACGCCAGCACCACAATTGACCAGGTCGCCCTGAAACCGAAAAAGCCGTCGCGCTTGTCCGGCATCAATCAGCGCCGGCTTGCCCTGTTCAAGGCCAACAAGCGCGGGTTCTGGTCATTCTGGATTTTCATGTTCCTGTTTATCGCATCCCTGCTTGCGCAATTCATTGCCAATGACCGGCCCATCATTGCGAGTTACAAGGGTGAAATACTGATGCCGATGTTTGCGGATTATCCGGAATCCAAGTTCGGAGGCTTTCTTGCCAGAACCGATTTCCGCGATCCGTTCATCCAGGAGGAAGTCGCTGCCAACGGATGGATGATCTGGCCTGTGATCCGCTACAGCTACCAGACAGTCAACAATGAGTTGCCCAGCCCGGCGCCCTCGCCACCCGCCATATCATTGTCAGAGGAAGCAGCATGCGCGCGCTACGACAAGGGCGTTGACGACATCAACTGTGTGTTCGGCAACATGAACTGGCTGGGCACCGATGATCAGGGCCGCGATGTCATTGCCCGGCTGATCTACGGGTTCCGAATATCGGTGCTCTTCGGGCTCGTCCTGACCGTGCTGTCGTCCTTCGTGGGCGTGGCGGCCGGAGCGGTACAGGGATATTTTGGCGGCTGGACCGACTTGCTGTTCCAGCGCTTTATCGAGGTCTGGACATCCATCCCGACACTCTATCTGCTGATCATTCTGGCTGCATTCCTGACACCGAATTTCTGGCTGCTGCTTGGCATCATGCTGTTGTTTTCATGGACTGCCCTCGTCGGTGTGGTGCGGGCCGAGTTCCTGCGCGGGCGCAACTTTGAATATGTCAGGGCCGCGCGCGCCCTGGGTCTCAGTGATCGCAAGATCATGTTCAAGCACCTGCTGCCAAACGCCATGGTGGCCACAGTTACTTTCATGCCGTTTATCCTGTCGGGTTCCGTCACCACGCTGACCGCGCTGGATTTTCTCGGTTTCGGACTGCCGCCCGGCTCCGCCTCGCTCGGTGAGTTGCTGGCACAAGGCAAGGCAAACCTGCAGGCACCCTGGCTGGGACTGACAGGGTTTGCCGTTGTCTCGATCATGCTGTCACTGCTGGTATTTATCGGCGAAGGCGTACGCGACGCCCTGGATCCGCGAAAGACGTTCTCATGAGCACCGACAAAAATGTGCTGCTGAAGGTCACAGATCTGGCGGTCGATTTCCGGCAGGGCGAAACGGTGACCCATGCCGTCAATGGCGTGTCATTCGAAGTCAAACGCGGCGAGACACTGGCGCTGGTGGGAGAGTCCGGATCCGGCAAGTCGGTCACGGCCCTGTCGATCCTGAAGCTGCTGCCGTATCCTGCCGCGCATCACCCGTCGGGATCCGTGGTGTTCAAGGGCGAGGAACTGCTGGACAGCGATGAGAGTGATCTGCGCCGGGTTCGCGGCAACGACATTACCATGATTTTCCAGGAGCCGATGACGTCACTCAATCCGCTGCATACAATCGAGCGGCAAATTGGCGAAATACTGGAAGTCCATCAGGGCATGCGCGAAACACAGGCGCGCGAACGCACTTTGGAACTGCTTGCAAAAGTCGGCATTCGCGACGCCGAAAGCAGGCTTGGCGCCTACCCGCACCAATTGTCTGGCGGTCAACGCCAGCGCGTGATGATTGCCATGGCACTGGCCAACAATCCCGAACTGCTGATCGCAGATGAACCTACCACCGCACTTGATGTTACAGTGCAGGCGCAGATACTTGAACTGCTGCGCAACCTGCAAAAGGAATTCGGCATGGCAATCGTGCTGATTACCCATGATCTCGGCATTGTACGGCATGTGTCGGACCATGTGTGTGTCATGCAGCAGGGCAAGATTGTCGAAGCGGGACAGACCAGGGCGATTTTTGCGAAGCCTCAGAATGCCTACACAAAGATGCTCCTGGAAGCCGAACCAAAGGGAAAGCCGCCCAAGGCCGACGCCTCTGCTTCTGTCGTGGTCGAGACAACGGACCTGAGGGTCTGGTTCCCCATAAAGCGTGGGTTTTTCCGCCGGACAGTCGGTCATGTGAAGGCCTGCAATGACGTGTCGGTCATTGTCCGCGCAGGCCAGACGCTGGGTGTGGTTGGCGAGTCCGGGTCCGGAAAAACGACGCTGGGCCTGGCCCTTCTCAGGCTGATCAGTTCTGAAGGCCAAATCGTCTATATGGGCGACCGGATCGACAGCAAGACCGAAAAGGACATGCGCCCGTTGCGCAGGGACATGCAGGTGGTGTTTCAGGACCCGTACGGATCCCTGTCACCGCGCATGTCGATACGACAGATTGTCGAAGAAGGCCTGCTGATCCAGCAACCCGAACTGTCCTATGACCAACGCACCGAGCGCATCGCGAAGGTGCTGGAGGAAGTCGCCGTTCCTGCTGAAGCCATGGATCGATATCCGCATGAATTCTCCGGCGGTCAGCGTCAGCGCATCGCCATCGCGCGGGCCATGGTGCTGGAACCGAAGTTCGTCATGCTGGATGAGCCGACCAGTGCGCTTGACATGTCGGTCCAGGCACAAATTGTCGACCTGTTGCGCAAGCTTCAGAAAGACCACGGACTTGCCTATCTGTTCATCAGCCATGATCTGAAGGTGGTGCGCGCGCTTGCCAACGATGTTGTTGTCATGCGCAATGGCGTCGTGGTGGAACAGGGCCCGGCCGAGCAGATTTTCGAACGACCGGAAACCGACTATACGCGTGCCCTTCTTGCGGCCGCATTCGACCTGAAAACCGAGCATGGCGCGGAGATAGCACAGTAACAATGACGAAACTTGCACTGATCATATCAAGGTGGGATCCAGATCCCTGGATCAAGAGATTTGCAGAGCACGCGCCAGAGCTTGAGGTCTGCAAATGGCCTGATGGCGACACCGCGCCTGAAGACATCGACTATGCGCTGGCCTGGCAACCGCCGGAAGGTGTGCTCGCCGGTTTTCCAAATCTGAAAGCCATCTTTTCGCTCGGCGCAGGTGTTGATCATATATTGCAGGAACCGCAATTGCCGAATGTGCCACTGGTGCGAGCCGTTGATGCGGATCTGACCATGCGGATGAGCGAGTATGTCTGTCTGCATGTCCTGATGGCACACCGCCAGCAAAGGCTTCTGGATGCAGACCAGGCAAAGGCCGACTGGACCGAGCGGCCGCAATGGTCTGCGTCTGCCATGCGTGTCGGGATTATGGGCCTGGGCGAACTTGGCCGCGACGCCGCTGAAAAACTCGTCCATCTGGGTTTTCAGGTCAATGGCTGGAGCAATTCCGCAAAGCAGATAGATGGCGTCAGGGCATATGCCGGCGGGGACCAGCTGGATGCGTTCCTGGGTGTGACCGACATCCTGGTGTGCCTGTTGCCGCATACACCGGATACCCATGGCATACTTAATCGTGACCTGTTCTCGAAACTCAGCCATACCGGCCCCCTGGGCGCACCGGTGCTGATCAATGCCGGACGCGGCAAACTGCAGGTCGAGGCGGATATCCTGGCCAGCCTTGATGCAGGCGAGCTTGGCGCTGCAACCCTGGATGTGTTTGAAACCGAACCGTTAGCCTCAGACAGCCCGCTGTGGCACCATGCCAGGGTGACAGTGACCCCTCACAACGCAGCAGATAGCGATCCCGGTGCCCTGTGCAAGTATGTGCTGGGCCAGATCAGGCGGCATGAGGCGGGCGAGGAGCTGTTGAATGTGGTCAACCGTCAGACAGGTTATTGATAAGTAAAAATTAATACCAATGACAGTCATTGTTGACCCATCAGGGTCAATCGTGACTGTCTTTGGTAACAGGTGCCTCGCCGGGGCTCCCCGGTTTGTACATCTCGGGCACTCTTGAAACGCCGGTTATCTGGCCGTACAGGCTGGCGATACGGCCAATTGCACTGCTCAGCGGTTCAACCACCACCTGCATGTGATAACCGTTGGAATGGATCAGATTGGTGCTGTCCAGCATCAGCCCTACATGGCCTTTCCAGAACACCATGTCATTGCGGGCGAGCTTGAGGTTGCGGTCCCGCTGCAACGGCTTTCCAAATGTCGACTGGATCATGTCTGCATCGCGTGGGCAATCAAAGCCGCAAGCCTGCCAGGCCAGTTGCACAAGAGCAGAACAATCCAGGCCGGCAGCACTCTTGCCGCCCCACAGGTATGGTGCATTGACAAAGGCTTCCGCGATCGTTGCGGGGTCGTCCCAGGTGGTGCCTGCCGGCATCAGGTGCTTGAGCCAGACAAAGCGGTGATCCCGGAGGCGGGCAAAATCTCCCTCGATCTTGATCACCGAAACAAGTGAATTCATGTAAACGTGCTGGACAGGTGTCGCTTTGATATCGGGTCTTACATAGAGCAGGGTCGAGGGAACCGCGATCCGGTGTGTCGTTTCCAGCACGTGGCTGGTCAGACAGCGCGCCGGCAGATACCCCACATAACTGTCCGCTACAAGTTGGACGAATGCCCATCCATCCTTGGTCTGGAACACATTGACCTGTTCGCCCAGCAAGACTTCTGTCACGGTTGCCGCGTCCATGCGCGGTTCCGCGTGAACCGACGCAATGGAAACGGTCATTTGACGCAATTCGGGTTTTACAAAACGCAACGCCTCAACCTTGCCCCGCAAGGCAATGTCAGCAAGGTCGTCGTGGTAGGCATGCAGACGTGGATCAAGCGTCATGGACCGGTTCTCAACTCTTGTGCGCGCACTGAAATAGTATCGGCAAGGCGTTCAACAAACAATGCTCCCTCAACGGTTCGCTGGATCAGCACATTGCGCCGGTCTTTCTCGTCACGGCGTCTGCTGACCAGGCCCATTTTCCCCATCGTGTCCAGTGCACGGGTAATCACCGGCTTTGACACGTCCAAACGCGCTGCCAGATCCCGCACGGTATGCGGTGGTGCCTCCAGATATACCGTCAACAGGATGGATACCTGACGGGCAGACAAATCCGGTTCATCATCACGCACCAGCGCCAGATGCACACTGTGCCAAAGGCCCAGTACTTCAGCGGTTGTCAGTTGGATACTCATCCGGTCCATGAACCGTCCCTTTTTGAGAACGGCCCTCACTCACTTGCACAAAATCACAACTCACCACGGTAGAACACTCGATCCCGCGCGATTGCCAGATAGCATGTCTCACAAGGGCTGATTCAGGCTTTCGACCAAGCCCTTGTCGGCAGCCACCTGAAAATCGTTACGGAACCGTATCAGTTAAACGCGATTTCCGGGTGCGACACAAGGGCTATTTGACCCGCGGATAGCGTTCACTCAGCAACGAGAACAGAGCGCGTGCAGCCTGCGGTTCGCCGCCGGCAGGCCTGCCGGCACGCGCGGCAGGTACCCAACCGTAAATGTCCAGATGAATATAGGTTCCGGCTTTCTCAACGAAGCGTCTGAGAAACAGCGCTGCAGTTATCGAACCGGCAAACCCGCCTGTTCCGGCATTGTTGATGTCGGCAATCTTGCTGGCAAACATTTCATTGTAGCGATGCCAGAAAGGCAGCCGCCACACCGGATCATTGCTTGCCATGGAATGGCTGGCCAGACTTGCTGCCAAGTCATCATCATCCGTGTAGAACGGCGGCAGGTCCGGACCAAGTGCAACACGTGCAGCCCCGGTGAGCGTTGCCATGTCTATCAGCAGGTCCGGGCGTTCGGCGTCGGCCAGATCTAGTGCATCGGCCAGCACGAGACGGCCTTCTGCATCAGTGTTGCCGATCTCGACGCTGAGCCCATTGCGGCTGGTCAACACGTCGCCGGGCCGAAAGGCATTGCCTGCCACGGCGTTTTCAACTGCCGGTACCAGGACACGGAGCCTGACGTTCAACTGTGCCGCCATGATCATGGAGGCAAGCGACAGCACAGCCGCAGCACCGCCCATGTCCTTCTTCATCAAGGCCATGCCGGATGACGGCTTCATGTCCAGCCCACCAGTGTCGAAGCACACGCCCTTACCCACCAGCGTGACCCTGGGAGCGCGCACGGGGCCCCAGCGCATGTCCAAAAGGCGCGGGGCGTCATCTGCTGCACGTCCGACCATGTGAATCAGGGGAAATTTCTTCTCAAGTGCCGCGCCCTTTGTAACCGTAACTGCTGCCTTGAACTGCCTGGCAACACCACGCATTGCGGTTTCAAGTTGCGACGGCCCCATGTCTTCGGCCGGTGTGTTGATCAAATCACGACCCAGCATGACCGCATCGGCACGCGATAGCAGACCTGCGCGGTCTACATCTTCCGGGCATACCAGTCGGGCACACCTGCCGGGCCTGGAGCCGTCATCGCCACTCAGGTACCGGGTGAACTTGTAGCTGTGCAAAATCCATCCAAGGGCAACCAGATCCAAATTGGAAAACCCGGATGCCAGAACGTAATCGCCAGGCGGCAATGCGGCTGACAGTGTGCCGGGTTCAAAAGGATCGACCGCAGTTCCGGTGCTCAACCCGTACAGCACCAGGTCCAGACCGCCTTTACTGTCAGCAATGCACAAATGAGTGTTGGGCTTGGCTTCAAATCCATTGGCTTCAATCCACGCCTGCTGCGCCTTCGACAGCGGCTTGACGATGTCCGCAAGCGTGTCGGGCGTTACTGCATGCACTTTTACTGCGCGCTTCGCATTCGACGCACCCAGAAGAATCGATTTAGCCGATATCATGGCTGATGCACCTCTCTGCATGGTGGAGCAGGCAAAACACCGGGGCAGTCTGCCTCGAGAATGACTGTGTCCCACAAGATGGCGATCAGGCAACACGCCGTCAATCATGGTTAACAGTTTATTGAGGGTTCGCACGCCAAGATCACTGTTGAGATTAACAGGCCAGTCGGTGATTCCACCGATGGGGGTAAGCATATGCGGCGAACAGGGTATACAGTCACCATGCATCAAACGCTGGCAGCAACTTGCTGCGCGGCTGCGCTGTTACTGACCGGATGCGCCGGCGACAGCAAACTGTTGTCCGGCAATGCAGACCCGGTTGTGACCGGTTCCGTTGGCCAGCAACCGTCGATCAGGGCAACAGCGGAAGCAGCAAATGCCTGGAGAGAAAACCCGCAAAGCGTGCGACACGCAGTGGTTTATGCACGCCTGCTGGACGCCGGTGGCAACAAGGCTGCAGTGATCAAGGTTCTGGAGACAACGCTGACACATAATCCCCAGGACGCAAAGCTGACCGCGTACCTGGGCAAGGAACTGGTTCTGTCCGGTCGCGCGAAAGCAGGGATAGGACAATTGAACAAGGCCATAGCGGCCGGAGAAAACAACTGGAAGGTCTATTCGGCGCTTGGATCGGCCTATGATCAGACCGGCGAACACCGCAAGGCACGCGCCGCCTACCAGAACGCCCTTGCTCAGCAACCGCAACAGGTTTCGATCCACAACAATATCGGTATGTCCTATATTCTTGAAGGCAACCTCAAACAGGCCGAGACTTCACTGCGGGCGGCGCAAAAACTGCCCGAAGGTGAATTCAACCAGACAATTCGCCAGAACCTGGCGCTGTCGGTCGGCCTGCAGGGCAGGTTCAAGGAAGCCAGCGAAATTGCAAGCCGTGACCTGCCGCCCGAGCAGGTTGAACAGAACCTGGCATTTCTCAAACGCATGCTGAACCAGAAGAATACATGGCAGCAGATGAAGACTGCCGGATAGAGCAACATGGGTTTTTGATAGGCCCAGTAAAGTTGCTCTGACGCTTTGAAAACAATCTTCCAGCCCGGCGAATGCGCCAACTACTTCAGATCGTGTGGATATGAAACAGATTAATCAAAAACCGCTCTGAATGACGGGGGGGTTGTTATTGCATACCGGCACTGAGGGCATTGAACTGGGTCTCCAGACCGGTCTGGATAGCTGGCATCACGGCAGCAAGCGTCAATCCGGTTACTCCGGCAATCAGCCCGTACTCGATTGCTGTTGCGCCATCCTCGTCGCACAGGAACTGCGAAATCCACTTAATCATTTTGCTCTCCTATGGCAACAAGAGTACCAGTCTTGACGTTGTTTGGGCAGTCAAATTCACACTTC
>Ga0316189_10001103_pt1 | contig 26804 bp, 21 predicted proteins | sample LowCovwburrow_MG_FD_204930 | JGI IMG/M metagenome (GOLD analysis project Ga0316189, IMG submission 204930) | Coastal sediment microbial communities from Maine, United States - Lowes Cove worm burrow | ecosystem: Environmental > Aquatic > Marine > Coastal > Sediment | place: USA: Maine...
TAGTTGCTATATTGGCATTACCCCAAGCAAATTCACCAGGCTTGGGAGCAATAGGACCTCTACAGGTCTTTTCATATTCAAGTTCTGTCATATGGCGTAGTCCTGCCCAATCGAGATAATTGCTCGTCAAGGCCGCAGCAACGAAGTTAAGTGCGATATCTGGATTTGTTGTTGTTGCATTTGAGTTGCCGTCTAACCATGAAATTCCATTACGAGTAATTTCCCCATCTGAATTCTTACCTAATGGCCCAGTCACATCGTTAGTTACTTTCTGTGTTCCGGTGAGCGTATTAAAGAAATCAACCCATTGAGCTTGACTCACCTCATATTTCATTGTGTAGAAGGCGTTGAATCCTTTTGGAAAAGAAGCGGGAATTGGCCCTAATTGGTCACCTATGTTTTCTTCTCCCAGTCCATCGGTATTATCATAATAAAGGTTACCCGCTGAAGGAGAAATGTTTATAACGTTTTCTGAAGTGACTTCATAAGGAATTTCACTGCTACCCGAGAAAAACATCCCGTTCTCCTCTGTTCCTGTGCTTCCAATAAAAAAAGAACCTTCAGGTACATATACCATTTCAACAGCAAATACCTTGATATCTATAATATCGTTAGTATCTATAGTTCCGTAGTCCCATCGTAAACGCATGCCTTGTAAGTTTAAATCACCACTACCATCACTGTCTCTATACACAAAAGCTCCAACACCATCAGCCGATACATCTATTGTGCTTCCTGTAGCGGCTACAAAATCTGATGAATTTAATTGAGCATGTGCCCATTCTCCGCTGTTTACACGATATTTAATAAATACCCAAGCAGCATCCCAATTAGAAGGACCTGCGCTTAATCGCCAAGAATTTTCCCAGCTTAAGTCGAATTCTACCTGAACCCAATCAGGATCGTTTAAGTTTTCTAATGAGATGTTACTAACCTTAATGTTGTTAGCATAAGAAAACCAAAATGTTATACATGCTAATAGTAATGTGATTTTTGATTTCATAATTTTAAAGTTTTAATTATATATTTTGGTGTTTGTTTTTTTAAGATGTAAACATCCTTTTCAAAAAAAATCATGAAACTGCTACTGGATATTATGTGTTAAAAAGCGCAGGACATATGTGAATTTGGTTTTCATGATAATCTCTTTTCTCAAATGTATTTATAACTTGTTGAACCCTATATCTGTAATGTAACAAAGCTTGCAACATATGTAACACTTGTGTTACTCTTGATAAAAAACATGTAAGTACTGATGTTAGTGAGTGTATAAGTTATCAGTTTTTGGGCGAGATTTTAAATAGAATTGTATAGATGGGAAAGAATCACTTCTATTTAGGAAGAAAGCATGTATTACTGGTAAAAAAAAGACCCAACTAAAAGTTGAGTCTTTATAATATTTTAATTATTTATCCTTTTATGAGGCTTCTTGAAATCACAATTTTTTGAATTTCTGAAGTACCTTCATAGATCTGAGTGATTTTTGCATCTCGCATCATACGCTCTACATGATATTCTTTTACAAAACCATTTCCGCCGTGAATTTGAACAGCCTCAACCGTTTGTTCCATAGCCACTTTACTTGCATATAATTTTGCCATAGCACTAGACATGTCGTAATTGTTACCTTGATCTTTATCCCAAGCAGATTTCATAACTAGCATACGAGCAGCTTCAATTTCGGTATACATATCTGCTAATTTAAAAGCAATGGCTTGGTGGTTGCATATTTCAGTACCAAAAGCTTTACGTTCTTTTGAATATTTTAAAGCTAATTCATAAGCACCAGACGCAATTCCTAGAGCTTGTGCAGCAATACCGATACGTCCACCTGATAAGGTCTTCATAGCAAATTTGAATCCAAAACCATCTTCACCAATTCTATTTTCCTTTGGGACTTTTACATCGTTAAATTGTAAGGTATGCGTATCACTTCCGCGAATTCCTAATTTATCTTCTTTTGGTCCAATATCAAATCCTTTCATGCCTTTTTCAACAATAAAAGCATTAATTCCTCTGTGACCTTTGTCTCTATCTGTTTGCGCAATGACCAGATAAACTTCTGCTCGTCCACCGTTTGTAATCCAGTTTTTTGTACCATTAAGGACGTAATGGTCACCTTTGTCAATCGCGGTTGTAGCTTGTGATGTCGCATCGCTTCCTGCTTCTGGCTCACTTAAGCAAAATGCTCCTATGCATTCACCAGTTGCAAGTTTTGTTAGGTATTTTTGTTTTTGCTCTTCATTTCCGTAGGCTTCCAATCCGTAGCAAACTAGTGAGTTATTTACAGAAACCATCACTGAAGCTGAAGCGTCAATTTTTGAGAGTTCTTCCATAATCAAAACATAGGCAAATGAATCCATACCACTTCCACCATATTTTGGGTCTACCATAATTCCCATAAAACCGAGTTCACCCATTTTACGAACGAGTTCTTCAGGAAATGTTTGTGCATTATCACGTTCTATAACGCCTGGAAGTAATTCCGTTTGTGCAAAATCACGAGCTGCATCTCGTATCATTATATGTTCTTCGGTTAAGCTAAAATCCATAGTGTGTATAAATTATTGAATTGATAAAAAATGAATGCAAAGATAAGGTATAAAAGGGATTTATTCAATTTGAATCGCTAATTTTACGATTATGATAACAAATCACTATAACGTTATAGGTGTTATGTCAGGAACTTCGCTAGATGGCATTGATTTAGCACATATTACTTTTGAGTTTAATGAGAAATGGAGTTTTAAAATTCATAACGCTCAAACCGTCTCTTATACTTCTTTTTGGACTGATAAACTCTTTAATCTTATTGGTTTTAACCTAGAAGAACTTAAAGCAATAGACAAAGATTACACGATATACCTATCTGGAATTATAAATGATTTCATTAAGAAACATCAACTCAATGATATTGATGCTGTTTGTTCTCATGGTCACACAGCATTGCATCAACCGCAGGATAAACTCACTTACCAAATAGGAAATCTTCCAGAAATCGCGAAACTCACCAACCATACTGTAGTTTGTGATTTTAGAACGCAGGATGTTGCACTTAATGGTCAAGGCGCTCCTTTAGTTCCTATTGGAGATGAGTTATTGTTTCAAAACTATGACTACTGCATTAATTTAGGAGGCTTTGCTAATATTTCTTATCCATCAGAAAACACTCGTATCGCTTTTGATATTTGTCCTGTGAATATTGTTATGAATCGCTATGCCAAATTATTAGGTTCTGATTTTGATAACCGTGGAAATTTCGCCAAATCAGGACAAGTAGATTCTGAAGTATTAAATCATCTGAATGCTCTTGATTTTTATGCACAACAAGCGCCTAAATCCCTTGGTCTAGAATGGGTTGAAAATCAAATATTTCCAATGTTGCAGGCTTCTAAACTTTCCGAAGAAGATATTTTAAGAACATTTGTCGAGCATATTGCAATTCAAATTTCAAAAATAATCAAACCCAAATCGAAAGTGTTATTTACAGGAGGCGGAACGTATAACGATTTTCTTCTAGAGAGAATTAAGAGCCAAAAAGATTTTGAGCTTATCGTACCCTCAAAAGATATCATAGAATACAAAGAGGCTTTAATTTTTGGACTGTTAGGCGTGCTAAAACTGCGAGGCGAAGTCAATTGTTTGTCTAGTGTTACTGGAGCAAATCGCAATCACAGCTCGGGTGAGATATATTCTGCATAAAATTATTAAAAAAGTGATATCTAGCGTTTTTTTGTTTTTATATTTGTTAAAACTAACTAATATAACTTTTTAACTCATGAATCAACTTTAGCTATACTTTTAATTACACCACAAATTTTAAATAAGTTAATGACGATTCAATAATTACAAATGAAAGAGTTACTACAAAAATACGAGGATAAAGCACCCGAAATTATTTTCAATTGGAAAGATCCTGAAACAAATGCAGAAGGCTGGACAGTGATTAACTCACTTAGAGGAGGCGCTGCAGGAGGTGGTACTAGAATGCGTAAAGGACTGGATATGAATGAGGTGTTGTCGCTTGCCAAAACTATGGAAGTGAAATTTACCGTATCTGGACCAGCAATTGGAGGTGCAAAATCAGGTATTAATTTCGATCCTAAAGATCCAAGAAAAAAAGGTGTTTTAGAACGTTGGTATAAAGCCGTGTCACCATTGCTAAAAAGTTATTATGGTACAGGAGGCGATTTAAATGTTGATGAAATTCATGAAGTGATTCCTATCACTGAAGAAAGTGGTGTTTGGCATCCGCAAGAAGGCGTTTTTGAAGGACATTTTAAACCTACAATTGCTGATAAAATAAATCGTATTGGACAATTGCGCCAAGGCGTGATCAAAGTCATTGAAAACCCGAGTTTTTCGCCAAGCGTAGCAAGAAAATATACAATTGCGGATATGATTACCGGTTTTGGTGTTGCCGAAGCTGTTAAACAATATTACGCCATTTATGGTGGTTCTGTAGAAGGGAAAAAAGCTATAATTCAAGGTTTTGGTAATGTAGGTGCTGCAGCAGCATTTTATTTATCTCAAATGGGAGCAAAAATTGTGGGTATTATCGATCGTGCTGGTGGGTTAATAAATGAAGAAGGTTTTACTTTTGAAGAAATTACAGCCCTATTTCTTGCCAAAGATGGAAATACACTTGTAGCAGATAATATGATTTCATTTGAAGAAATGAATGAGAAAATATGGTCACTACAAACCGAAATATTTGCACCATGTGCCGCTTCCCGTTTAATTACGTTGCATCAAATTGATGAAATGATCGATTCTGGATTAGAAGTCATTTCTTGTGGTGCTAACGTGCCTTTTGCAGATAAAGAAATCTTTTTTGGTTCTATTATGGAACATACAGATTATCGTGTGAGCCTCATACCAGACTTCATATCAAACTGTGGTATGGCAAGGGTTTTTGCATATTTTATGGAACGTAAAGTTCAAATGACAGATGAAGCTATTTTTAACGATACTTCTGAAATTATAAGAGAAGCCATTCAAAACGTATATAATAAAAACACATCTAAAACAGGAATAAGCGCAACCGCTTTTGAAATAGCCTTAACACAATTAATATAAGCAACACCTATGGAAAGTATCATTATAATAGTATTTGTTTTAGGCTACTTAGCCATCACTGTAGAACATAGTATAAAAATAGATAAGTTAATTCCTGCTTTAGTCATGATGGCTATAAGTTGGGCATTAATTTCTTTAGGGATAGATTCATTCCCACAATGGTTTGACTCATCAAATCATGGATTAGTTGAAGGATTTGATGTCTTAGGACACGAAGATAAAATGCACTGGATGGAAGAGACACTGCTTCACCATTTAGGCAAAACAGCTGAGATTCTTGTGTTCTTACTCGGTGCTATGACCATTGTTGAAATCATTGATTATTTTGATGGATTTTCTACTATTAAAGGGTTTATAAAAACAAAAAGTAAAAAGAAAATTCTATGGATTTTCGGATTTTTAGCATTCTTTTTATCTGCTATTATAGATAACCTAACAGCAACTATTGTATTGATTTCGATATTACAGAAAATTGTTGCTGATAGAAATGTTCGTATCTGGTATGCTGGTTTAATTATCATTGCGGCTAATGCTGGAGGTGCTTGGTCACCAATTGGTGATGTGACGACAACAATGTTATGGATTGGTAAAAAAGTGACTACAGGTCATTTATTTGTATATCTGTTTTTACCATCATTAGTATGTATGTTAGTGCCATTCCTAATTGCGTCATTTATGAAGCCTTTTCAAGGAAATTTAGAAGTAAGTGCTGACGACGAACCAGATGGGCCAAAAAGCAAATTTAGCTCAACGATGTTATATTTAGGTCTTGGAGGTATTGTCTCTGTGCCTGTTTTTAAAACGGTAACGCATTTGCCTCCTTATGTAGGTATGATGTTGGCACTCGGTATTGTTGCCATATTTGCAGAAATTTATAGTAATTCTAAGTTTAGTTTATCTAGTCATGATTCTCAGGAACATGATGAACATGCACATCATAGCCCAGTGCATCATTCTTTATCTAAAATTGAATTACCTAGTATCTTATTTTTCCTTGGAATATTGATGGCAGTTGCTGCCTTAGAATCTCTAGGGATCTTATTTGGATTTGCTGGAACACTGCAAGAAACAATGCCTATGTTAGGTACAGAGTTGCACGGAGAAGGTGTTTCAGATTTGGTGGTGTTATTATTAGGAGTGGGTTCTGCGGTTATTGACAATGTGCCTTTAGTTGCTGCAAGTTTAGGGATGTTCTCTGAACCTATAGATAACGAACTTTGGCATTTTATTGCTTATTCTGCAGGAACAGGTGGAAGTATGCTCATCATAGGTTCAGCTGCTGGAGTTGTTGCAATGGGAATGGAAAAAATAGACTTTTTCTGGTACCTTAAAAAAATAGCATGGTTAGCACTTATAGGCTTTTTGGCAGGTGCAATCGTATTTATGTTTACAAGAACAATATTTTAACACATATACTTTAGATCGAAAACTATCGTTATTAGAATAGTAAAAATTAATTTTCAACCTTAATTTTATGATATTACAAAGTAATATTCAAGATGGAGCAGAAGTCATCACTGATGGAGAGTCTGTGGAAAAAACACTATCCATTATTGAACTCATTAGTAGTGGAGGATTAGCAGGACAAGTCATTATCGCACTGTTGTTTATCATGCTGGTTTTCGCGATTTATATATATTTTGAACGCCTTTTCGCTATCAAAGCAGCATCACAAATAGATTCTAATTTCATGAATCAAATTAAAGATCATGTCTCTAATGGTAAAATTGATTCTGCTCAAATGTTATGTGCGCAAGTCAATTCACCAGTATCGCGATTGATTAATAAAGGAATTACACGTATTGGGAAACCGCTAGAAGATATTAATACAGCGATTGAAAATGCAGGACGATTAGAAATCTATAGCCTTGAAAAGAACGTCAGTATTTTGGCAACCATATCTGGTGTTGCTCCAATGATTGGGTTTTTAGGAACTGTGATCGGTATGATATTAGCCATTTTTGAGCTAGCTAATGCTGGAGGTACAATTCAAATGGATACTCTTGCAAGTGGACTTTATACGGCAATGACGACTACGGTTGCTGGACTTATCGTTGGTATTGTTGCTTACATGGCTTATAACCATTTAGTGGTTAAAACGGATAAGGTCGTGTATCAAATGGAAGCAAATTCATTAGAATTTTTAGACCACTTAAACGAGCCTATTTAATGAATTTAAGAGGAAGAAATAAAGTCACACCAGAGTTCAATATGTCATCCATGACAGATATTGTGTTTCTGTTGTTGATCTTTTTTATGATAGCTTCTACCTTGGTAACTACCAGTGCTATTGATATTCTATTACCAACAGCAAGTGGGAAAACTGAAAACAAACGCTCGGTTGCGGTTAGTATAAAAAAAGATTTAACGTATTACATAGATGAAAACCGTGTTGGCGAAAGTGTTTTAGAAACCGAATTAATTTCCGCCTTATCCTCTCAAGAACAGCCTACCGTTGTATTAAGAGCAGAAAAGTCAGTACCTGTTGAACATGTTGTGAAAGTGATGGATATCGCTAATAGAAACAAATTCAAGGTGATTTTAGCAGTGAAACCAAACAATTAATAATTCCAATGTATTTGCTTCGGAACGAATCTTGTATATGATATAATTCACGGAAGACAATAAGAAGTAACAGATGAAATATTTTCAAACCAAACACGAGCAAAATTCGGCAAAAATAACGGCATTGATTACTGTGATTTTAGTGCTGTTATTGTTTGTTATGGGAACGACATATATGGATCCACCAGAAGAGTACGGTGTTGCTGTTAATTTTGGTAATTCTCCGGTGGGTACAGGAAATGTTCAACCTACCGAACCTATAAAATCTCAACCAACAGAAGACATTGTTAAAGAAAACACAGAAGCAGATAAGGCACAACCAGAAGAAACCTCTGAAGCCGATAGTAAATCTGAAGATGTATTAACTACAGAGTCTCCTGAAGCTATTTCAATAAAAAAAGCGAAAGAAGCCGAAGCTAAAGCAAAGGCAGAAGCTGAACGTCTAGAGCAACTTAAAAAAGCAGAAGAGGAACGAAAAGCTAAAGAAGAGAAAGATAAAAAGGACAAATTAGATGCTCTTATTGGAGGTGTTACAAACTCCGATGGGCCAACATCTGAAGGCGAAGGTCCTGGTGATGGTCCTGGAGATAATGGAGATCTAGATGGTAGTCCTTATGCACCTTATAACGGAACTCCAGGTTCTGGAAGCGGTGGTATGGGTTACGGATTAAACGGAAGAGGGAAACCAACATACAAAGTGTTTGAGGGTTGTGATAATGAATACGGACTCATAGTTATTGATATTGTAGTCAATCAAAGTGGTAAAGTTATTGAAGCGACTCCAGGCGTTAGAGGCAGTAATAATGCAACCACATGCTTAAAAGCACAAGCAAAAAAAATAGCCATGTCTTACAAATGGCCAGCCGATTCTAAGGCTCCTGCACGACAATATGGTAAAGTAAGTGTGAACTTTACACCTTCAAATTAAAAATGAACTATCAAGATACAGTAAACTGGATGTTTAAGCAGTTGCCTATGTATCAAAATCAAGGTCAAACTGCTTTTAAAAAAGACCTGTCCAATACGATTCGTCTAGCCGAACAATTAAAAAACCCACAACATAAATTTAAAAGTATCCATGTTGCAGGAACCAATGGTAAAGGTTCTACGAGTCATATGCTCGCTTCGGTGTTACAAGATGCTGGTTACAAGGTTGGACTCTATACATCACCTCATTTAAAAGATTTTAGAGAACGCATTAAAATCAACGGGAAAGACATCAGCAAGCACTTTGTTATCGGTTTTATAAAGCGGAATCTCACTTTTTTTAAATCGAATAACTTATCATTCTTTGAAATGACTGTTGGTATGGCTTTCGATTATTTCGCGAAACAAAAGGTCGATATTGCTGTGATAGAAGTTGGTCTTGGAGGTCGATTAGATTCTACAAATATCATTACTCCTGAGGTTTCTGTGATTACTAATATTGGTTTTGATCATATACAGTTTTTAGGGAATACCTATGAAGCAATAGCTAAAGAGAAAGCAGGAATTATAAAGCCCAAAATCCCTGTTGTTATTGGTGAAACACAATTAGAAACCAAACCTGTTTTTATCAATAGCGCAGAAATTAATGCGTCTGAAATTTATTTTGCAGATGAATTAATCACAACATCTTATCCAAGTGATTTAAAGGGAAGTTATCAAAAGCATAATATAAAAACCGTTGTTCAAACCTTAAAAGTTCTCCATGGGAAAACATTTAAAATTTCCGAAGCACATTTAAAAAGCGGATTGCAAAATGTTGTAAAAAATACAGGGCTAAAAGGACGTTGGCAAATACTAAATGAACAGCCAAAAATTATTTGTGATACAGCGCATAATAAAGAAGGTTTGCAGTATGTGATGGCACAGTTAAGAGCTGAAAATTACAAGCAGCTTCATATCGTTTTTGGCGTTGTTAATGATAAAGATGTCGATTCTATTTTGCCATTACTGCCAAAAGAAGCAAGCTATTATTTTTGTAAACCCAATGTGCCACGAGGTTTAGATGCTGACATTCTAAAATCTAATTTTATGAGTAAAGGGTTTCATGGTCAGACTTACGATAGTGTGTCTGAAGCCTTGAAAGCTGCTAAAAAGCATGCAACGACTAAAGATGTAATCTATGTTGGAGGTAGTACTTTTGTCGTAGCCGAAATCGTATAGATTATAAATAATCGTATCTTTAAAATTCAATTTAAATACTCATAATGACCGAGATTATCAATCAAATATTTGCACTAGATCTAAAGATGAAAAAGGATAATAACGATAGTGTAAATCGCTATTTAGATCGCATTTATCATGAGTTTGAAGCTATGGGTTTTCAAATTATAAATCCTATAGGTCAGGCGTATCGTAATGAAATGACAGATGTAGAAGCGAATATTGTTGGTGATTTAAACCATAAATCTAAAATCACCAAAGTCTTAAAGCCTGTCATTTATCAAATTGAACACAATGAAACCAAACTCCTTCAAAAGGGAATTGTAATCGTAGAATAGCCTCAAATGAAAACAATAAATTTTGCCATAGATTTAGGAACAACCAACAGTCTTATTGCTAAATATGACGACGGAAATATTAAGATTTATAACAATCCTTTAGGATTAAAACAAACCTTACCATCGTGTATTGCTTTTCGCGGAAATAGAACCGTTATTGGTGATAAAGCACTAGATTACTTAGAGAAAGATGCTGAAAATATCTGCATGCTCTTTAAGCGAAAAATGGGAACGCAAGATACTTATTTTGTGCCAGCCATTGATAAAGAAATGTCACCTATTGAGCTGTCATCTTTGATTTTGAAAGAGCTCAAGAACTTCGTGAATGATGAAGATGTATTGAATTCTGTAGTGATTACAATTCCTGCGTCATTTGATACCATACAATCCAACGCGACCAAAAAAGCTGGTTATATGGCTGGTTTTAAAGAAGTTGTTTTGCTTCAAGAACCTATTGCCGCTTGTTTAGCATTTGCAAATACATCCAATGTTGAAGTTGAGGATAAACAGAACTGGATTGTCTATGATTTTGGAGGCGGAACCTTTGATGTGGCCCTAGTTGAAGTTAATGACAGAGAATTAAAAGTAACTGATAATTTAGGGGATAATTATTTGGGAGGTGCTGATTTTGATAATCTTATTGTCGAAAAACTGATTGTTCCATTTATAGAAGAAAAATTAGGCTTAACCAATCTTTGGAAAGACTTAAAATCTAAAACCACAAGCTATAAAGGCCTCTATTTTGAATTGCTAAAAACTGCTGAAGAAGCCAAAAAGGAATTGTCTCATTATCAAGAAACGGAAATTGAACTCGAGTTCGATATTAATGGAAACGATTTTTATGAGCAATTTATGATTAAACGCGAACAGTTTGAAGATTTAATTTCGTCAAAAGTAGAGCAGACCATCACCTTTATTCAAGATGTGATAAAAAATAATCAGTTACTCAATTCTCAAATAGAACGCGTCATATTAATTGGTGGAAGTACCTACGTTCCATTAATTAAAAGACGTATTGCCGAAGCTATTGGTGTTGAAGTTGATTCTACTATCGATCCAACATCTGCGGTAGTTCATGGAGCTGCATATTACGCTGGATCTAAACCAACAACAGTATCTCAAGACATAGAAACCGAAAATGATACTATCAAAGAGGATAGTATTGATTTCAAGTTGTTTTATGAACAAAACACTAGAGATTTAGAAGAATTGATTACGGGTAAAATCACTTCTGATAAAGTGAGTAGTTTTAGGATTATGCGGAAAGATGGCGGTTATGATTCTGGAGTAAAAAATTTGGATGATGGCTCATTTTCAGAATTTGTACCATTGCTTGAAGGTCGTTTAAATACGTTTAAAATTCAGTTATTAAACTCGGCATTAGATGTTGTGAAAGTGATCACTTCTGTCGCTATAAATCAAGGGAGCTACAATGTTCAAGGACAACCCTTACCCAACGATATTTGTATGGAAGTCGACGATTTAGACGCTTCTGCAACACGACTTGAAAAAGTGTTTGCCAAAGGAAGTATTCTTCCACTAAAAAAGAAAATTTACAAAACCGCATCTAAAACCATACTTCAAAAATCAAGTTCTAATTTGATTATCAATATCATAGAAGGAAAAGCTAAAGGCTTACCAAGTTCAGGCTTGAGTATCGGTTATATTGAAATTTCTGGAAAAGATCTTGAAGAAGATTTAATAAAAGGTACTGATATAGAAATTGAATTAGAGGTCACCGAGTCTCGTGATTTAAAGATTAATGTGTTTTTACAGTCTTGTGATCAAGAGTTTAAAAATGTGTTTAGTGAGTCTGAGCGAGCGATCAGCATGAATAAGATTAATATGGAAATTAATACGGTTTTGGGTGACGTAGAGCAGTTGATAAGAACTCATATTTCCGAAGAAAATTTCGAATATTCACAACAGTTAGAAAACATTAGAGTAGGACTTATAGAGACCCAAATTTCGGCGACTTTAATAACGGATGATGATGTGTCAGATTCTAAATTTCAGTTGGATGATAAAAAGCGAAAATTGATTCAAGATTTCGATGACTTAACACGAAATAAGCTCATCGCAAAAGAAATTGAAGCGTATAACGACACAAAATCTAATTTAGAATATCATTTAAATAAAGAAGAAAACGAGCGATTTCAAGATAAATATACACGCATTATAAAAAACGAACGTGAAGTCATCAACTCTGGAAATAAATACTTGATACGATCAAAAATTAAGGAATTAGATGAGTTGTATGATTCAATAATACAGTCTAGTGATGAGAATTTTATCACCTACTTTTTAAACCTTAAGTTTTGTACTGAATTTTCTAATCAACGAAAAGCTGATAAACTATTCAAACAAGGTGACCAGGCCTTAGAAAAGGAAGATTATAAATCGTTACGTCATATTGTATATGGTTTATCTGCGTTGTTACCAGATTATGAAAAGGAAAAGCAGAAAAAATTCAAGGACGATAGTAGAACAGGACTTAGTTAGAACGAAAGGCTTCAATTACAGCCTTATTTCGCGCTGCTGATAATGTTGTTGTAGAATAATGAATGTTTTTTAAATGAATAGAATCTGATGCTCTCGTGTTTTGAGACGAGTCTGTGAGTGTTTCTTGAATGACTTCAGGATAAACATCTATGATATGGTCTTTATCAAAACTTATGCTATCAATCACGTATAGTTTGCTCATATAAGCATCCGATTTGAAAAATTTAGATGAGGTCGAGTAGCTTACAAAGTCATTTCCGGAATAAAATAAGATGGTGTCTTTAGCACTTATTTGTAAAGATGCTTTTTCGTTCTTCGGAATATAAACTGCCTTATCATCATTCTTATACAGCATAAACATGATTAAATCCTTATCGGTTTTATTGGTGACATAAGTATCAAATCTTGAAATATCTCCAGAAGTTTTTGGAGGATAAAACTTATGAAATTTTGGACTATAAGGATTCTCATAGAGATTATGATGCAGCGGAACGGTAGGCCTGTTTTTACTTATTCTTGGGTATACGGTCGTTATATTGCTTAATTCGTTAAGATTATTTTTCCCCAAATCTTTCATCCAACTCACACTATTATTTGATGAAGGATAGGAACTATAGTTGTTATTACTACTACTTTTTCCGGCCCAAATCACAATCCGTATCACAATCATTACAATGACAAAAATACTCCAGCCACCAAAACCAGAACCGGTTTTTCTACTTGAACGAGAGGGATACGTGTATTCCCTTGCAATACTGGCATTAGACTTTAACGTTTCTTCTAAAAACACATTTGAAGTATCCAGTATTGAGAATGCAACCATTGCTTTTGCAGCAAATCTGAATTCTTGATTGCTCGTGTTTCTGCGATTGTTATTGTAAATATCAATAACTTCAGAGTTGAGTTCTTGAATATCTCCATTGAAGCAATCAGGATATTCATTTAGACAGTTAATAAACACCTTGTTTGTAATAAAAGCAACAGGATGCTCCTTGTCTTTCAATCTTTTTTCTCGTAAATAAACCGCAGCATAATTGAGACGGGATTTAAAAAAGTTGATAACCAATTGATTGTTTTCTTCCGAAAAAAGATAATTATGAATTATGACTTTAAGGATAAGTACGTATTTGCCTTTTTTTAAACTTTCAGATAAGAACACTTTTAAATTCTCTTTTAAAAAAGGTGCAAGAAAATATTTTAATTCGTCGAGGTTAGAAATAAGAGAATCGTCAACGTCGATTTCGCTTTGTTTAATGTCTTCATGATGTCCAGAGACTAGTTGCTTTAACCATTGGTGCTTTTCTACAAAGACGTGACATTGTCTTACGTTTTCGTCTTTAAGTTTATCAATAAGGTTGGCTACTTCCCCTAAATTATTGGCATCTCCAAGCATTGCTTTGGCTTTCAGCTGCTTTTGAAGTTTGATAATTCCGTTAGTATCAATACGAGATAACTGCTCGATATCTAATCCTAATTGGTCAATAAATGAGATGTATTTCAATATGAATTTTATATAAGCTTAAAAATATTAAAATAAACTAGAACACGATTGATAAGTCTGTTTTTTCGAGTTTTTAGAGTATAGAAAAATTATTTTATTTTTTTTCAAAAAAGCTTTTGGTAATTGAAAATCTAAGTTATATTTGCAGTCCAATATTTAGGGCGCGTAGCTCAGTTGGTTCAGAGCACTTGGTTTACACCCAAGGGGTCAGGGGTTCGAATCCCTTCGCGCCCACTACGTTAAAAACCGTAACAATTATTAGTTACGGTTTTTTTTTGTGCCTTGATTTACGACTGTTAGTCGATATCTCTGCTGGGTTGTTATATACAATTGTTTATATCTTATTTACTCTGTTTTTTGTAATACCCTCAAATATCTAAAGCACAATATATTGAAAGCGAATACACCAGGGTTTCTGTTGTTACTGTAGTAGACTCGAATCATAAATAGATGTCGTCGATATGAAATAAAAATTTAAGTGACAATAATGTCCTGAAGATTTAAAAATTATACTTTAAACTCAGCGCATATCTAAAAGAAACAGTATTGAATACGCTCTTTCTGTTATTTCTATTAAATTCAAAATCACTATCTATAATGTCGAAAATACCTACACTTTCGAGTGCATCACTTAAATCTTCAAAAAATTCATCAGGTAAATCATCAGAATTATTTTTTAAATTGAAGCTGTAATTACCAGTTCCAGGGCCAGCAATTAAGAAATCTAAAGCAAAGCGCTTGCTTAAGGGCAATTTATAGCCAACCATAAAGCCAATAGATAAAACATCAATGCCTGCATCAAAATTAAAATTGAAATCTTCACCTTCACTATTCGTATATAGGCCTGTTAAATCGGAACTGAAACTAGAGAACTTTGTATATAGACCTAGATAAAAACCTGTCGCACGTCCATTCACATGATCTTTTAAGTAATAGCGTCCTTCTAATAACAATTTGTAGCCTGAATAACTCAGACCACCTGTTTTAATCGTTGGACCATCAATACCAGAAATATTCAATAGGCCTTCCTCAGATTTCGTACCTCCACCAATTAAACCTGTGAATTTTCTACCGAAAGAGCGTTCGTAAGTGAGTAAAGTTTGACCGTCAATCAAACCTAAAAATTCGATACCAATTTCATTGGCTCTTTTTTTTGTAACATCGGTATCTTCTTGCGCAAAACTAAATTGAGCAAAAAGAACCGCTAGCAGTAGTAATATTTTTTTCATAATAAATTGGTGTTCATAAATTTTACTACAAGTTAAATTAATTTTAATAAATATAAAATATTATCCTAATAGATTTGTTTAAAATCAAGTCGTACTGTGGTTCTCTCAAGAATCGATGTCTGAAGGTTTTTTTATGATATATAATCGCATTGATATTTTTAATATAGTTTTAGAAACCGTATTTTTGGTGCAACAAAAGGGTTATTAACTCAGTTGGTTTAGAGTGTTACCTTGACAGGGTAGAAGTCACTGGTTCGAATCCAGTATAACCCACCATAATTATAATTCCGTTTTACTATTTGTAATTCGGAATTATTGCTTTATGGTCTTTCCTTTGAGCCAAATCTGTTTTTCTTTATGAACACTTCCCAAATAAAAACAGAATATACAATGATATATTCCAAAGCAATAATGTATAGATTTTCAGATTTATCCATACTATTAAGGTTGATGTAAGAGAGGTAACTTAGAATAATCACAAAACTCCACACTACAGGAAATTTATAGTTGGTAAATACACTCATAATTAAAAGTGTTGCAAGATACCAAGGGTGAACAGTTGTGCTTAGAAATAGATACACAAAAAAGGCAAAAAGCATATTTGTAATCAGCATTTTAGTGTTTGTTTTTCTTTTGAAAAAGGTCAATCCCATCACAAACAAAAACACTAAAACTGGCAAGATTTTACCAATTACAGCTATTTCATTGTATCCTGTAAACCAATATCCAATCTCGCGAGCTAAGTAGTATATACTGGCATTAAACTCAAAATTATTAAACCACAGTGCAACAGTTTCTGAATAATTATTTACAAATTCTGAAGCGTAGAATGGCGCGAATAATAGCAGAGTTGTTATACCAATGATACTATAGAAGTAAATTAATTTTACAATGTCATTGCGAGGAACTTGCGAATCAGCGAGAGTAATAGGGCTGTCTCCTCGAGCGGAGTCGAGAGGTCTATGAGGTTGATCTTGTGTGTTATTTAAAGATTTCTCTACTTTGCTCGACATGACAAGTGGTTTTTTAAAATAGAAAAACAACAAAGGCAGAAACAATAGCGGAATTAATTTTACTGAAATTGACAATGCAAAAACAATAGCTGCCCATTTCCATTTACCAGTATGTAAGAGATACAGACTCCAAATGAGAAAGAATATCATGACGCCTTCAAAATGAAGGTTTCCTGTGAGTTCAATAATAATAAATGGATTTAGGAGATACCAAAATATGTTTTTTACAGGAATATTCAATTTTTCAAGCAATAGCTTTCCAAAGAAAAAAGTTCCGAAATCTGCTGCAATTATAAGGAGACGTAATACCATCGCAGAACCTAAAATACTATGACCCGAAAACAAACCGGCAATTACAAAGCACAATTGATTAATTGGTGGATAATTGGAGAAATGACTACTGTTGAGTGGTCCCATTCCTGCATAAAGTTCTTGAGCTTCAGCGACTGGCAGTTTGCCTGACTGCACAAAAGATGCAGGAGTATAGAGATACGGGTTTAAACCTTCTAAAATCATACGGCCGTCCCAAATAAAGCGATAAAAATCCTGAGATAAATTCGGAATTGCTAAAATGAATATGGCTCGAGATAAGAAAGCGACAACGGTTAAAAATTTGATATTGTTTTTAGCATATTTCAGAAGCAACATAAAGGTTAGCCAGAGCGCACAATAAAGGGTGATAAGCTTTGTGTATTCGGTTCTAATTAAATCATAGGCAAATAGCCCATAAAGAAAAAGGCAAACCAAAGTAAGCAATACAGGAACTTTATAAAGTTTCCAGAACTGCATTGCGCTAGAATTTAGAGGATAAAGATTTGAAAAACACGTAACCAAAACCTAAAAAGAGCATCAAATGAAAAGGGAAGAGTCCAAAGTCACCACCTTGATCGCCTACCACAAAAGCGTAGTACAATCCAAAACCAAAGTATAACATTAGAATTCCTTCAACAATAACATTTAAGGATAGTTTTTTTCTGAGATATTTGTTGCCTTTCCAAGTGTCTTTAATAGAACTAATATTGAATTTTGGTGTGCGAACAAATTCACTGCGCTTGCCAACATGACCTTCTAGTACAGCAATAGAGTTATGAAGCGAAAAGCCCATAGCTATTGAGAAAAAAGTGAAGAACATAGCAACATAACCAAAGAATTTTTTAAAACCACTACCATAAATCTGTTTGTACATAAACCAGTAGCACACAAAGAAAATAACAGTACTCATCACGAAGAAACTCATAAAGTAAAAGTAAAATCGTAAGTGCGCATATTCATTTTTTATATACAACATCGGAATACTCAAAATAGCCACAATTAATACGTTTAAAAACATAGTGCTGTTTAGTAAATGAAGTAATCCATGGACTTTCGTTTTGGTAGAAATATTTTTAGATTTAAGAACGCGCCAAAGCATTTTTTTAAAGTTTTCGGCACCACCTTTATTCCAGCGAAACTGCTGTGAACGTGCAGCACTAATAACAACTGGCAACTCTGCAGGAGTTTCAACATCTTCTAAATATTTGAATTTCCAGTTTTTGAGTTGTGCTCTGTAGCTTAAATCTAAATCTTCGGTTAGGGTATCACCTTCCCAATTTCCTGCATCAATGATACATTCTTTTCTCCAAACACCAGCAGTGCCATTAAAATTGATAAAATGCCCTTTACTATTTCGTCCCACTTGTTCTAATGTAAAATGAGCATCGAGCGCAAAAGCTTGAATTTTTGTGAGTATGGAGTAGTTTCTATTGATGTGAGACCAACGTGTTTGCACAACACCAATTTCAGGATCTTTAAAATAAGGAATGGTGCGTTTGAGCCAGTTTTTCTTCGGAAGAAAATCAGCATCAAAAATGACAATAAATTCGCCTTTGGCAACTTTTAATCCTTCTTTTAGAGCTCCAGCTTTAAAACCAGTCCTGTCGGTTCGAGTGATATGTTTAATATCAAGACCTGTAGCTTGTAATTTATTTATTTGCGCTAGTGTGGTTGCCACCGTTTCATCAGTAGAATCGTCAAGAACTTGAATTTCTAATTTATCTTTTGGATACTCAAGAAGCGCAATATTATCGAGTAAACGTTCCATAACATACATCTCATTAAATACAGGAAGTTGTATGGTCACTAAAGGGATTTCATTTGAATTTGAGAAATCAAAGGTTTCAGAGGTGTCAACAGTTTTTTTAGATGATAGATAGTTATAGAGCAGATTTAACTGCGCCAATGCATACATAAATATAAGCAAGATGGCTATGGTATAAATGACTATAATTATCGTTTCGAGAATCATTTTTTAAAACTGTATTTAAAAATCCAACCTAAGATTTTTACGCCTGCAAATATAGCACCTTTTACAGTACCTGAAACTTTTGAGACACCTATTCTGTTTCTGTAGTTTACAGGGATTTCGGTATATGTTAATTTTTGACGTGAAGCCTTGAGTTGCATTTCAACCGTCCAGCCATAAGTTTTGTCTTCCATTTTTAACTGTAGAAGCTTGTTGTATTTAATGGCTCTAAAAGGTCCTAAATCAGTAAACTTAGCTCTAAATAAAACAGCCATAAGGGTTGTGGCTAGCCAATTTCCGAAGATTTGCGGACCAGTCATTGATCCTTTTTCTCGTAATTTTTTGTCTCTTGTGCCAATTACAAAATCAATATTATTATCAATAATTGGGGTCACTATTTTAGTCAACTCTTCAGGATAATCACTATAATCTCCATCTAGAAACACAATGATATCGGGCTGTTGTTCTTGATTTGCAACGTAATCCATTCCTTTTAAACACGCATAACCGTAACCTTTTCTGTTTTCGGTTAAAACGGTGGCTCCAGCACTTTTGGCATTGATTTCGGTGTCATCAGTAGAATTATTGCTCACCACAATAACTTCATCAACAACAGAAGGAATATCCCTTATGACTAAAGGAATAGAATCGGCTTCATTATAAGCAGGAATGATAACTTTTATGATTGGCATTTAGTTAGTTTGAAAGTGCAAAAATAGACTTCTTATTTTTTATTTACGAAATCCATTAAATCAACATCATTTCCTAATAGAATTTCTGTTGGATTAATTCGACCTTCTTCTGGTCCATTTTCTAATTTTAAAACACCACGCGGACAAACAGCACTGCAAATACCGCAGCCTACGCAACTCGATCGGATAATGTTTTCGCCTTTTTGAGCATAAGCTCGTACGTCAATTCCTTGTTCGCAATAGGTGGAGCAATTTCCGCAAGAAATACATTGTCCGCCGTTAGTTGTAATTCTAAACCTTGATTTAAAACGTTGAACAAATCCTAAATATGCAGCGAGTGGACACCCAAAACGACACCACACACGATTTCCGAAAATCGGGTAGAAACCTGTGCCAATAACTCCAGCAAAAATAGAGCCTATTACTAAACTATAGATGCTTTGTACGGTCGATGTTTTTATCCCTAAAACGGTGCCTGTTTCACTGAAAAAACTATATAAAGTCATCGCCGTCATGACAACTACAAAGAGTAAAACCGTATGGATTAAATACCGTTCAATTTTCCAAGCAAATAATGATTTATCAGAATGTTGCCTGTAAGGATCACCGAGAGTTTCTGCTAATCCACCACAACCACAAACCCAAGAACAATACCAGCGTTTACCGAAGAAATACACCATTATTGGTACAATAACTAAGGTTAAAACAATTCCCCAAACTAGAATGAAAATTCCTATTCCACCATTATCAATGAGGGCTTTTAAATTCCATTGAAAAAAGAAATCGTAGTCTAAAGGAAATGCATTTTTAAAATCGTAGTAAGGCATTTGCAGTCTTACCATAATTTCTGGAATGATAAAAGCGAATACAATCTGAAAGAATAAAACGGAAGTCGTTCTAAAGACTTGGTAGATATTATGACGGTATTTTATATACATTCTTACGGCCATTACCGTCATCACAACGCAATACATAAAGCCATAAACGAACCAGTGTCCTGCAGGATTTCCACTTAAGGCTTCACTAATGGGGTCTACTAAGAGTGTCCAATTGGTCGCATATTCTGATGCAAAATAAAGCACTAAGTAAAACGAGACTAGAAAGATAAAAACCATCCAGCCAATCCAACCGCGATTTGTAGCACTCTCATGATAAATACCATCGTTTTTTATGCCTTTCTTACCTAACAAAATTAGGTTAGGTAAGATGAACATTAAAGCACCAATAATACCTAATCCAAAGGTTAATAACCACATTAAGCCTTTGTTATCGGCAATAAATCCATTGGCCGATTTTTTGCCAATCATTGCTGACATATCACTAGACTTGGTGTAGATTTTTTTATCCCATTCCTTGTTTGTTGTATGCGTTTTATTCGCGTTATCTAAGGCTTTAGAAATCTTAGGTGATAAGGATTGCATACCATTAAAATCTTTGCCAACTATATTTGATTTTATGTCATTTATAAAAACTTCACTTTTAATATTTTGCCCAATAACGATGTTATCAAAATCACCCTCATTTAAATTGAAGGTTCCTAAAACTGGTAAAGCGGTGAAAATGGCTAATCCAATTAAGAAAATAACCAATCCTATATGTTTAATTGCTTTCATTTACTTGTGTCATTTATTTGAATTGAAAAAGGCTGCATTAGGCTTTACTAAAAATGCGTTTCCAACTTTTTTTATGTGCTGTAAGATTGGTGTTAAATTCGGTATTGTATTGACTTAGAATGTCGTTTTCATAGGCTTTATAAAATTCTGGATCAAAATTAGCGTCTTTTAGATAGCTCATTACATAATCGACATCTCGTTTTTCAGTTAGCCATTTATCAAAAATTTCGTGACGCATTCTAATTCCGAAAGTATTGATGCCTAAAAACTTCTTGGACTCCTTATGGAAAGCAACTGTGATGCAAATATCTTCTTTAGGATGTTTCCAATGGAAATGTTGTTCATAATCAGGACGTCCTTTTTTTCCGAAGACCCAACCGTAGGTTTGATATTCGATGTCTAAAAATTTAGCAGAGTTAAACCAATGACCTGGTTTGTATTCTATACGATTTCCACAGAGGGTTTGCGCTAAAGTTTCACCCATCATTCTGCCTGTATACCAAACGGCTTCAATAGGTCTGCGATTTCCGATAGGCTCGTGCTGTTCGGCACAATCACCAATAGCAAATACATCTTTAATATTGGTTTCTAAAAAGCGATTGACTTTTATACCACGACCAGTTTCAATTTTTGAATCTTTTATAAAATCAATATTTGGAGACACACCTGCGGTTAAGCCAACAACGTTACAAGCTAGTTCTTCTCCAGTTTCTTCAATAATTACAGATTTAACTTTGCCGTTAGTGTCACTTTTAATCTCTTTTAAATTTGTAGATAAACGCAAATCGATATGGTGATTTTTTATATGTTTATTAATCATTTCGCTCTCACTTTCAGGTAAAACGCCATTCCAAAAACTAGATTCTCGAACTAAAAACGTTACAGGAATTTTTCTGGAATTTAACATTTCGGCTAATTCAATGCCAATCAATCCACCGCCAACAATAACAGCACGTTCACATGCTTTATTATCGGGTGCGTGGGTTTCAAGAGTCTCTAAATCTTGTTTGTGATATAATCCCATGACACCTTCTAAATCTTGTCCAGGCCAACCAAATTTATTAGGCTTACTTCCGGTTGCAATAACGAGTTTGTCATAATTAAGAGATTCGCCATCAGCAAACTTTAAGGATTTGTTATCTGTATCAATTTGGTTGACATATGCTTTGCGTAGTTCAATTCTGTTCTTTTTCCAGAACCAGTTTTCGTAAGGTTGTGTATGTTCAAACTTCATGTGTCCCATATAAATATACATGAGTGCGGTTCGAGAAAAAAAGTAGTCGGTTTCAGTCGAAACAATAGTGATTTTTTTATCGGAAAGCTTTCTAATATGCCTTGCTAAAGTGACTCCAGAAATACCATTTCCAATGATAACGATATGCTCCATTTTTTATGCCCGAGAAGTCGGGTAACTGTTGGTTTGATATAATAACTCTGTCGAAGGTTTTGTTAAATCCTTAACTAATACAATCGAATTTCTTTAAATTTAGGCATAAATCCAATGTATGCGTCATTATTTCTATTTCCTTTTATCATTAATTTTTGTTGGATGTGCTGCACTTCCTTACGAAGACTATAAAATTAATGGTGTCAGTTTTGTTGCCTCTCCAATTGCTATTGACGACACCCATACCAATCCTGCAGTTAATGTAGGTGCCAATTATGCTGCAATCATGCCTTTTGGTTTTATTAAAGAATTATCACATCCTGAAATAATTCACAATACAGATAGACAATGGTTTGGCGAAACTAGAGCAGGAGGTAAGCAGTACATAGAAGAGCTCAGAAAGAAACATATCAACATCATGATCAAACCTCAAATTTGGGTTTGGCGAGGTGAGTTTACAGGCAATATAGAAATGACTAGTGAGGACGATTGGAAAACTCTTGAAGCCTCATACACGAGCTTTGTAATGGAATATGCTGATTTAGCTCAAGAAACTAAAGCTGAAATTTTATGTATTGGTACTGAATTAGAAAACTTTATTAAAGAGCGTCCTGAGTATTGGCACAATCTAATCAAAGAAATTAAAACAGTCTATACAGGACAACTAACGTATGCTGCCAATTGGGATGAGTTTAAGCGCACGCCTTTTTGGAGTGAACTTGATTTTATAGGTGTTGATGCTTACTTCCCTGTAAGTGCAACTCAAACACCTACTGTTGAAGACTGCAAAGCTGGATGGCAAAAACATAAAGCGGTTATTAAATCACTATCCGAAAAACATGATAAACCTATTTTGTTTACAGAATATGGCTATCGTAGTACGGATTTTACAGGTAAAGAACCATGGGAGAGTGATCATACTTTAAAGTCACTTAATTTTGAAGGTCAAGCTAATGCCACGCAAGCACTTTTTGAAGAATTTTGGGATGAAGATTGGTTTGCTGGAGGCTTTGTTTGGAAATGGTTTCATGCACACAATGAGGTTGGTGGAGATAAAGACAATCAATTTACACCGCAAAACAAACCTGCTGAACAGATTATAAAAACATACTATACCCAGTTTTGAATACTAATCGATTTGCAAATGAGATGTAAAAACATATAAGTCTCAGCTAAATATTTTCTTACCACGTAATTTTTGAAATTTACTTTCGTCTAAGTTTCCATCGTGCTAACAACGAGGCGTCATCATTCTTACATTGAAATCGATTCTTATGGAACTTATAAACAGATATTTAAAGACGGTCTTATTAATTATTGTCCTTAGTTTAGGTACGTTAGGTTATGCACAAAATGCTAAAATTACTGAAGTTAGTATTGAAGGTAATAAGCGCACAAAAACCAAATTTTTAAAGCGATTGGCATTTGTGAAGGAAGGAAGTACCGTAGATTCCGTTCGGGTAGCTTCAGATGTGAGACGTTTTAAGTTGTTACCATCAGTTGCAAGTGCATCTTTTGAACTAGAACAAGTTGATGATAATAATTACAAGGTAATCTATACGGTTGTTGAAAATTTCGCAATCATTCCTGGACTTAATGTGTCGCAAGATAATAACGACGATTTCGCCTATCGTACATCTATTTTTGATTTTAATTTCCTTGGTCAAAATCAAGTTATTGGTGGTTTTTACAGCAAAAATGTGTTTGATTCCTATGGTTTCTTTTGGGAAGCACCCAATCTCTTTACACGTAAATCAGGCATTGGCATCAACTATCAGAATAATGTATTGCAAGAACCTATTTTTTTTGATGATAATAGAAATGTCAATTATAAATACGATAGTAAAGCCATTGAACTTCGGTTCATGTATGAACACAATTTTAATAACCGATTTGAATTTGGGTTGAACTTTGCCGATGAAGTATACAATTACCTTGAAGGAGAGTTGCCTGATGATTTTCCTGAGCAACTTGGTGTAAAACGAACATCTGTCATTGCAGAATATGAATACAATAACATCACAGTAGATTATCAATATTTGGATGGTTTTAGAAGTGTTTTCACCTCAAGTTTTACGCTAAATTCTGAAGGTGATAATGAGCTTTTGCGCAACTTTTTTATTGGTAGAAATGATTTTGAATATTTCAAACGTGTTGGTAATAAGGGAAATTGGGCCAACAGACTGAGACTGGGTTTTGCAACTAATGATACAACGCCTTTCGCTCCATTTGCATTGGATAATCAGCTTAACATAAGAGGAGTCGGTAATACTATCGACAGAGGAACGGCTTCAGTTGTCTTAAATACAGAGTATCGATATACCCTTCTTGAAAAGGGATGGTTTGCCATGCAGGCTAATGTTTTTGCTGATGCAGGTACTTGGCAAGATCCAGGAGGTGATTTAGGCGATTTAGTATCGGGACAAAATGCAACTTTGTTTTCTGGTTTGGGCTTAAGATTTATCCATAAACGTATTTTTAATGCCGTGTTTCGAATTGATTATGGTGTAAGCCTTGGTGATAAAGCTAGTAACGGTATTGTCTTTGGAATTGGGCAATATTTTTAGTCTAAAATCAGTTTTACTAAGCCTGTTCTTTGAAGAAAACCTTAGATTTGCATAAATGAAAAGAATATGCGAACACTAGCTATAGGTGATATTCACGGTGGATTAAAAGGGGTAAAACAACTTTTAGAACGATTGGAATTGACCAAAGATGATAAACTTATTTTCTTAGGTGATTATGTAGATGGATGGAGTGAGTCTGCTCAAGTGATTCAGTATTTGATTGAGTTGTCAAAAACAAACGACTGTGTTTTTATTAAAGGCAATCACGATGCTTGGTGTGAGGAATGGTTAGCTTTTGGGATTGATAACCAAGTATGGTTACGTCATGGAGGCAAGGAAACTATTGAAAGTTATAACGGTTTTTCTCAAGATGAAAAAAGAGTACATCAAAATTTCTTTGAAGCCATGGATATGTATCATATTGATGACGAAAATCGACTATTTGTTCATGCAGGATTTACCTCAATGCATGGTGTAGAGAAGGAGTATACTATGAAAAATTTCTATTTTGATAGAACGCTCTGGGAAATGGCATTAACTATGGATACTCGGATTAAGAAAAATTCGGAATTATATCCTAACCGACTTAAGCACTACCAAGAAATTTATATTGGTCACACACCAACTACCAATTATAATCAAAGTGAACCGATGAATGCGATTAATATTTGGAATGTGGATACTGGAGCCGCTTTTACTGGTAAATTATCTGCTATGAATATTGATACGAAAGCCATCTTCCAAAGTGATGCTTTAAAAGACTTATATCCTGATGAGTTGGGTCGTAATAAACAATAATCAACAAATATACTTCTTATAATAGGCAAACAAATCATCAGCTGAAGCACCAAACCATTTTTTAACGTAAATAGTCCAGAAGTGATATTGTAATTTCCAAACACCATGCTTACGGTAGAGTCGTGCTGATGTTTCTATTTTTTTATTGATCACTATAAACTGTTGTCGTGCATAGAGTTCATTAATCAATACATTGTCTTCATAAATGGTAAAGCTCTCATCAAAACCGCCTATGTTGTTAAACAATTCTTTGGTAATAAACTGACTTTGGTCACCGCCACGACAAGCCCTCCATCCAAATTGTGTGAGCCAACTTGCTAATCGTAACCACCAATGGTTACTGTCAAATTTCAACCTAAAACAACCTGCTGGATTTCCTTTTTGTACTTCGGAAATGATTAATGCATCAAAATGTTGAGGAGGAAATGAGTCGGCATGTAGGAAGTATAGAATATCTCCTGTTGCAGATTTTTCACCAAGATTCATTTGTTTGGCGCGACCTTTTTCAGAATGTAAAAGTGTTATATTAGAGTAAATGGTTTGCATGTATTTAACTCCTATGCATGTGCTGTCTTGACTTCCGCCATCAACCACAATAATCTCACTAATATTAGACTTAGAAGAATTATCATTTAAATGAACAATAAGTTTTTCTATACCTTTTTCTTCATTTAAAACAGGAATAATGATCGAAATTTTATTCATTTAAATTCCAATTATAGTCTTTGTAGCTCTTTTTAGCTTTTGATGAGATTTGAACATCTGTATACTGGTTTAGAAAATCAATTAAATCTTGGCCATCGTTTTTAAAATCACCACCATACCATTTGAATATTTTCGAGATTTCCATAGTGTTTTCGCTGAATTCATTTTTTGAAGGGTCATTCAAAAAGCCACGAGTTAACAGTTCTAAATCGGCTTCTAGCGTTTTTGCAGTAAAAGCTTTATTATATAGCCTTGGGCAAGATACAGCAGCGCAAACTAAGGCAAAATGGATTCGAGGTTCATCCATTTTTCTGATAATTTTATGCTCTACATCATTAAGTGTATACCATTTTTCACCAATTTTAATAAAGCGATGATTCCATGGT
>Ga0316189_10001104_pt1 | contig 26794 bp, 26 predicted proteins | sample LowCovwburrow_MG_FD_204930 | JGI IMG/M metagenome (GOLD analysis project Ga0316189, IMG submission 204930) | Coastal sediment microbial communities from Maine, United States - Lowes Cove worm burrow | ecosystem: Environmental > Aquatic > Marine > Coastal > Sediment | place: USA: Maine...
AAACCAAATTCATCCTACACAAAACAAATCGATATCCCTTTTGCGGGGGCAAAGATACATACCTTTTTATTAACAACAATAATTTTAAGAAAATTATTTTAATATTATTTCTTATCATAACTTAATATAACTGATAAATAAGACTTTAAAGATGTATTTTGTCAAACGCAAAACACAAAAATTAAATTAATTATTTCAAATATTGTAATCAATGATATAATATACAGTAATATCTACCTTGGATATCACAATATTTGATATTGAAAAGTTATGATTCGAGAAATACTTGATTAATTTTGCTTTCGTTAACCATATACTTGTTCAATAAAGAAAAATGATACTTACCAAAATAGATAAATATATTATTAAGAAATTTCTCGGGACTTTCTTCTTTATATTTATTCTGATCATGTCCATCAGTATGGTGTTTGATTTATCTGAAAAAGTAACAGTTTTTTTTGAACGCGGCGCAAGTTGGTTCGAAATATTAACGATATACTATTCTAACTTTGTTATCTACTTTGGGTTTCAGTTTATTTTCATGATCAATTTTATATCTGTTATTTGGTTTACTTCCAAGATGGCCCAAAATTCTGAAATTATTCCAATTTTAGGAACAGGAGCAAGTTTTAATCGGTTACTTAGACCATACTTTATCTCTTCTACTATTTTGGTGATTATCACCTTAATCATGTATAATTTTGTTTTACCGCCCTCAAATAAGCAGAGGTTAGAATTTGAGGAGCAGTTTTATAGAGTTTCGTTTAGCCCTTCTGCTGGTAAAGTGCAATTAGAAAATGGACAAAATATATTATATAAAAGATACATAGGTAAAGAGAATAAAATCAATGAGTTAGTGATTGAGCAATGGGATGATGAAAAGTTAGTTTATATTTTAAATGCTAAACATGCTATTGGTGATAGCACAACGAATCAATGGTACTTAGAAAAATATAATATTAGACATTTTAGAGAAAAGGATGATATTTATATGTTGGGTGAGGAAACTGACACAATATTAGGATTTAAGTTAACTGATATTATTTTCAGAGAAAATATTGTTGAAACTATGAACTTTTCTCAATTGAATGCATTTATCGAATCCGAGAAATTGAGAAATTCGAAACAGGTTCCAAAATATTTACTTGATAAGTACAATCGGATAGCAGCTCCATTCGCTATATATATACTAACTTTAATTGGTATGGTAGTTTCGAGTAAAAAAACAAGAGGAGGTACTGGAGCAAATGTGGCAATAGGTATAATCCTGTGCGTAACTTATATTTTTGCCATGAAGATGACAACGGTTGCTGCATTGAATGTCAACTTTGACCCTCTTATAGCGTCGTGGCTTCCAAATATAATCTTTTTGTTTATAGCTATTTTCCTTTATAAACAAGCTTCAAAATAATATTACTATGATCAATACAAGTGTGTCAATAGAAGCAGTCAATAAAATGAATCGGAACACATTAATGGAAGCTCTCGGAATCATTTTTACAGAAATTGGTTCTAACTATATTAAAGCCATCATGCCAGTTGACAAAAGAACACATCAGCCTATGGGGCTTCTACATGGAGGTGCTAGCGCGGCATTAATAGAAAGCATTGGTTCAATGGGGTCAGCATTGTGTATAGATCAGAAGAAAAACGCAATAGTGGGTCTTGAAGTCAATGCAAATCATGTTAGAGGAGTATCCTCTGGAAATGTTTATGCCCATGGACAATTGGTTCATGAAGGAAAATCTACCCATTTATGGCAAGTTGATATTAAAAATGAGGTTGATAAACTAGTATGTTCTGGTCGATTAACTGTTATGATAATCAATAAACAATAGTTCATCAAAGCTCATATTGCATATCGACTACCAAATTCAAAAAAGGTCCATTGTATAACTGGTCAAGCCACCTTTGTAAAATCAATTCACGAAACACTCAAATCTGATAATACTTTTATATTTCATTCATTTGACGGAAAAAAAAATCTTGAGATTAAGAATCCAGTCGTTTCACAAATGAAGGATTTCAAATATTACTTTACAAATCCAGATACAATCATAATAGATCAGTCTAATTACCTTAAAAATTGTCAAAAACTCATTAATTTATTAAAAACAGATCACTTTGAAAAGGTAGTTTATTCGCGTATTACCAAACATCCTTATCAGAAACGGCCAATTCAAATTTTTGAAGAACTCAACTTAATTAGCAGACAAACCTTTAACTATCTTATTAGCATTGAAAACTTGGGGGTTTGGATTGGGGCTACACCTGAGAAACTTGTTGACATTAACGGTACATCCATTAAAACTGTTTCAATTGCTGGCACTAAAGTCTCGCCAAAAAAAGAATGGGGTAACAAGGAGATGAATGAGCAAAAAATTGTGACTACCTTCATTTATTCTGTCTTGAATTCAAATCATTGTACTTCAATAGAAATTGATGGTCCAAAAGAGATGAATACAGGCGTAGTTGCTCACCTAAAAACGGATATTAGAGCTAATATAAATTTTGATAATTGGCCTCAGATTATTTCAGATTTGCATCCAACTCCTGCAACTTGTGGATTGCCAAAAACAAAAGTATTGACATTTCTTCAAACTTTTGAAAAACACGATCGCAGTTTCTATACTGGTTTTCTTGGTACTATTAAACAGCAATCTATCAACTTATTTGTGAACTTGAGGTGTATGCAATTAACTGAAGATTATGCTTACTTATATCTTGGTGGTGGGATTACTAAAGATTCTGTTGCATTAGACGAGTGGAATGAGACTGAAAATAAGGCAAAAACGTTATTGCGAGTGCTTTAAATTAAACAAACTCAAAATCAACTCTTCTATTAAGTTGCTTACCACGAAACGTCACATTTGAAACTGCAGGATCCTTTTCTCCTCTATATTCAATTACAACTCTATCCTCAGGCATCCCATATTTCACCAGCAGGGCTTTCACATTATTAGCTCGATTTTTAGACAGACCTACATTATAATGATCAGTTCCATTGGAATCAGTATGACCAATTATTTTAATCCTCAGATCAGTGTGTGAGTTAACTACATTTGCCATTTGCTCTAAATACGTATCAAATTCACTATTAATATCAGATTTGTCGTGTGCGAAATAAACTGGTTTGATTTCAAAATCTCTCATTTCTCTCTGTCGAACGTAATAAGCTGGCCATCCTCTTTTTAGGTCATTCTGAAAATTTGTCACCCAAGAATGGTATTTTGTAACCGTATCAGACTTTGACATTTCGTATTTTGACCTGAATAAAACAATTTTCCCAGTATTTGACCTGCAATCAGAAGATCTATACTTTCCTTCTAGGTATCCTGTAGAGTCATTATAAGTTAGGTTAGCACTTAGCAAGCACCAAAATTTATTTCCTGAATTTTTCTGATTACCCAACATGATATCTTCAAATGACAATTCATTTCTACCTTTAGACTTACCATTAATTGTTTTTAAAGCATAAAAATCAGTAAAAGGTGTTTCACATCTTGCTCGACCAGTAATTTCATTGGTCTCGGAATTAATATTAAATTGAATCCAAAAGGCAACAGGGTGCTTCACAGTAACGCCTTGCCTTTCAATAACACCTTGCCAAGTTCCTTGCAAAAAAGTGTTTTGAGCATTTGAAAAATGGCTTGCAAAAACCACCAGTAAGATCAACGAATATTTCAACATATCTTAATTTAAGCAAGATCTATACCATCTATTTTCAAAACAAATTAGAGATCATTCACTATTCTACTATTAATTATACGATAGAAATTAATTTTGTTACATTAAATTCTAAAAACATTGAAGTGTTACAAAACAAAAAATAGCTTAGTTAGCTTTTCTTCGCCATTCAGCGAAATTGGAGGTGATGCTTAACAGATTTACTGCTCCTGCAGCTGAATAAAAAGAGACTGAATAATTAAAATCAAGTTTTTTAACCTTGAAACCAACGCCAGTAGAAAATCCATGAATACCAATCCGGTCTGGAATTCCAAAAGTCTTTCTTCGGTCAAAGTTATATCCTAATCTGATTGAAAAATTATCGGTTGGAATAATCTCTGCGCCTATGGTCAAGTGTCTAAACGTTTTCTCAATAAAAGAAGCTTTTGGTACAGGAATGGTATCTTGTGTCAATTGATCAATTGTTGGCAGAGCTCCTGGCACATTATAGGACAGATCCCAATCTGTTAAATCATGCCCCATTATACTTAATCGAAATGGCGCATGTGGTAGTTTATATGACACTCCAGCAAGGATCTCAAGCGGTAAAGGTTCCTTATTATTTTTTGTATAAGCTTTAAATTGATACCCAATATTTCTTGCTAAAATTGTTGCTGTTAAATTATTATCTCTATTGTGGTACATAGCGCTAAAATCAACAGTTGCACCAATTGCTGAATAAGATTCATAATGTGAAAACAGTAAGTTCAGATTAGCCCCCATTGAAAACCTTTCATTGAGTTCTTTTCCGTAACCCATACCTAAAGCATAATCTCCTGCTGTAAAAGTTCCTAATTCCTGACCCGTAACATCAGTTCTATCAAACGATCCATAGGACACATAACGTAAATGACCAACAACCTGTCCCAACCCTTTAATTGTTTGACCAACGACGATCTGACCAAAATTAATACCAGATGGATAAAATGCATGATTAAGTGCTACATCTTGGTTCATTTTGTCTGAAATGCTTGCTGGATTATTAACCGTTAAATTAATATCATCATCTTTAACACCTATAAAGTCACCACCTAAAGCGGCAGACCTGGCATTAAAATCCAAATCCAAAAACTGAAAAGCATGTTCACCTCCAATTTGCGCCTTGGCATTATTGCCAAAAAATAAAACTAATAATACAAGAATTAATTCTTTCATTTGAGTACAGTGAACGTTTCTTCTTAGCTTTTATTTTAATTTCTTCGATCAATTCCCCACATCATTTTATTTCTGATTGTGTTTAGGAAGTTTTGATCTTCAGTTTGAATAATATCAATGCTATGATTGGCTTTTGATATAACCAACTCAATTGAAGAGTCGATTGCAATAGACCTTGAATCCATTGAGCAAAGAAAGTCCTTACTCCTACCTTCAATCTTCAACGTGATTTTTCTCGAATCTGGTACTACAACTGGTCTAACATTTAGGTTATGAGGTGCAATTGGTGTTAAAATAAAATCAGTTGCTCCAGGTACCATAATTGGACCTCCACAACTTAAAGAATAGGCAGTGGATCCTGTAGGTGTAGAAACAATCAACCCATCAGCCCAATATGAGTTCAAATACAGATCGTCAATATAGGTATGAATTGTAATCATGCTTGAGCTATCATTTTTATGAACCGTAACTTCGTTTAAAGCAAAATTATTTTCACCAAATAAATCATCATTTGTATTTAACTCAATTAATGACCTTGATTGTAATCTGTATTTTTTTTGCTGAATTTTATCCAACACATCATTAATCTCATCTTTATGCGTTGAAGCCAAAAAACCTAATCTTCCAGTATTTACGCCAAGTATTGGAATTTTAGAATCTTTCACAATATGAATTGTTTCAAGCAAGGTTCCATCTCCACCAATACTGATTAACAGGTCAGCATTATTTCTAACATCTTCGTGGGTTGAGTACAATTTAGGATTGTTATCAATAACCAATCTCTCTTTTAAAAAAGTGTAAAAAGGTTCATAAACACTATATGACCAATTATATAATTTTAGGATGTTAAAGAGTTCTTGTATATATGGTATAAAACTATCTTGAAAATTTCGACCGTAAATTGCTACTTTCATTTGAAGTTTTAATTACATGTTTAAATAATTCATTAACTCATCATATCTACGTTTCAAATCTTCAACGTAGTTTCCTTTAGAATATGATTCCTTAATGATATAATCGTATCTTTCAAAACTTCGAATAATTTTGTCAAGATCGGTTGTATTAATTTTTAGGGTCACTTGAATATTAGTTGATTCTTGTAATGATGTCACATAACTGCTCCATACTTTAGCATCATTTTCCTCAACAATTCTTGCGATTTGAGTCAGCGTATAATCATGCTGATTCATTTCCAACACCAAAATCCCCCCAGATTCTTTAATTGAACCAACTGCAGTAATTTGCGACATTAAAAATAATAAATCCGTACAACCCAAATAATTATTATCTCTATCTAAAATGGGAACAATTGTTATTTTTAAATCAGCTATCATTTTCATAACAGCGTAAACGTGCGCATCTGCATAAATGAAGGGTTGTTGTAAAACCGTTAATTCCGATTTTATTTCATTTTCGGGATCCTTCATGTCAAAAATATCATCATCCGAAATAATGCCGATATAATTATTCCCTTCGACAACTGGCAAATGACTCACTCTAAACTCGTTCATCCAATTAAGTGCCTTTTCACCTGTTTCGGAGTATTTTATTGGTGGAATGTATTCTGATATTAATTCTTCGGCCTTCATTCTATTTTAATGCAATTTTTGTCAACTATATTTGTAAATATTTAAGCAAAGTAAAGTAATTATTTTCTTAAATTATATTTTTGTCCTATAAATGTATACAATCCTGAAATAATGGCAACAAAACTTAGTGTAAATATCAATAAAATAGCAACGATTAGAAATGCCAGAGGTGGAATGATTCCTAATTTGGTTGAAGCTGCAAAAAACATTCAATCATACGGCGCTGATGGAATCACAATCCATCCAAGGTCAGATGAACGACACATTACTTTTAAAGATGTTTACGATTTGAAACCTGTTGTACATACAGAATATAATATTGAAGGTTATCCAAATGAAAGGTTTCTAAAAATTATTGAAGAAACATTGCCCTCTCAAGCCACTTTAGTTCCAGATCCTCCTGGAGTATTGACTTCAAATGCAGGCTGGGACACTCTTACTCATTTTGATTTTTTAAAAGACGTCAATCAAAAATTACAAAGTTTAGGCGTTAGAACTTCACTATTTATAGAAACTGACAATGAGATGATTTCTGCTGCCGCAGAAATTGGAGTGGACAGAATAGAATTTTATACTGGACCCTATGCTAATGAATATGATTCAGACAAGGAAAATGCCATAAAGATTTTTGTTGACTCTGCCAACCACGCCAATAATTGCGGGTTAGGAATCAATGCAGGTCATGATTTGAGTTTAGAAAATTTAAAATACTTCAAGCAAAACATTCCTGATTTATTAGAAGTTTCAATTGGACATGCTCTGATTTCTGACGCCCTTTATCTTGGATTGGAGAATGCTGTGGCCATGTATAAAGGTTTGTTGGCTTAACGATTCCACAATTCTCAGTTTCGCTAGAAGCACGTTACAGATTAGCGAAGGTTATACCCAATTCACTCTATTTTTTCCGAGTTCCATTTTTATATTTTTCCCTTTTTATTTCTTCACCTTGAGGAGAATAATATTTCCACCATCCATGTTTTTGTGCGTATTTCCATTTACCTTCATATTTGAGCAAATCCTTTTTACTATCAATACAGCTATTAATAATCTCGTGGATTTGATAATATCCTTGCTCTTTTCCATGTTTTAGGTCATATAGATAGCTGCATTTCCAAAATACATAATCAAAATCATCTGGCAAACGCCCAAATATTGTATCAATATTTACTGTGTCATTTTCTTGGGAATAAAACTGCAATAAACAATCAAAATCAGAAGATAATATGGAATCTGTCTGAGTTTCTGATAAATGGCCTGTGCTGTCTATTAGCATACTCACAGCAATTACAAAATTTGAATCAGCTTTGCGCCAATATTGGCAAGCTTCAACTTGATTGTACTTGGCGCCAAGAAAACTATTTCTTTCACAGCTGAGACTTAAGATCATATTATATTCAGTATCAGCGCCACTAACCCTTTTTTGCTCAACTAAGTATATAGCTGGTTCAGTATTATCACTACTTACAGCTTCAATTGAATATTTTGTTAAAATATGACTAGCACTATCATTTATGTAAAGATTATTATAGCGTGTCTTTTTATATTTTACCTTTAAGGAGTCATATATTGGAAGGTTATAGCTTTGTGCAACCAATTTTTTTTGCACTAATGCAATTAATAATACTACAGTAACTAAGCATTTTATTCTCATTTGTTATCCAGAACTTCCAACTTAAACCCTACCCCATGTATATTATTAATACTAACATTTTGATCCGGCTTTAAGTATTTCCTAAGTTTAGTAATAAAAACATCAAGACTTCTTCCTACAAAATAATCATCTTGCCCCCAGACTGCATTGAGCACGATATCTCTAGGCAGTACTCTTCCAATATGTGACACTAAGAGCGCTAAAATTTTAGCTTCCTTTTTAGTCAGTTTTTTTACTTCGCCATTATTGTACACCAAAATAAATTCCTTTGATTTAAATAAAATTGAGCCAATCTTAAAATCTACAGGTTCTTTTTTATTGAGGTCAGGAACTGATCGTTTTAACAATCCTTTAACGCGTAATAAGAACTCTTCTGAGTTAAAAGGCTTTGTCATGTAGTCATCCCCTCCTACTTTCAACCCTTCAATTTTGTCTTCAATTTCTGACTTCGCTGTTAAGAATAGAATTGGAATTTCGTCATTTTGTTTTCTGATATCAGTAGCCAATGTAAACCCATCTTTTTTGGGCATCATGACATCAAAAATGCAAAGGTGAAACCCAACAGAATTAAATTTCTTTAAGCCTTCAATACCATCAAGGCAAAGGTGAACATTATAACCTTCTTTTTTTAAGTTGTCTTGGATTACAAAACCAAGGTTAACATCATCTTCCACTAATAATATATTGATATCTCTATTCATTTTTCACTTATTTAGTTGGAATCGTTATTATAAATTCACTGCCCTTTTTTAGTTGACTTTTAACAATTACAGTTCCTTTTAATTTTTTTATAATAGACTTAACGTAAAACAGTCCTAAACCAAAGCCTTTTACATCATGTAGGTTACCTGTTGGTACTCTATAAAATTTATCAAAAATTAATTTAACATTTTCTTTGGAGATCCCTTTACCGTTATCTTTAATTGAAATGACAATTTTATTTCTATTCGTCTCTGTTGAGATAATAATATGTGGTTCTTGATTACAATATTTAATTGCGTTATCAAGTAAATTATAAATCACATTGGTTAGATGCACCATGTCACAACTGATGATATGATTTGTGGCTTTCAAATCCAATTCTATTGTTCCTCCATTTTCATCTAGCTGATTAAATTCAAAATTCTCTTTAGCTTCTTCAATAATTTCATGGAGATCGAAAGTACTGTACTTCAGTTTTATTTCGCCTTTGTCTAATTTTGCGATATTCAAAACGCGCTCTACTTGATGCTCCAATCTTCTATTTTCTTTATAAATAATGCTTGCGTAGCGCTCTAGTTTTTCAGGTGATTCATTGATGTCATTTAATAAAGTTTCACTAGACAATCGAATGGTTGAAATTGGCGTTTTCAATTCATGAGTCATATTATTAATGAAGTCGTTTTTAACTTCTGACAATTTTTTCTGTTGCAGGATTATTGAAATTGTATAGCCAAAATAAACCAGAATAAAAGCCAAGATTCCAAACATATAATACCAAGGTGTTACGCTTTCAGCAGGTTCTTTAACTGCATAACTCTTGCGGTTTGGGAATGATACAGCAAAATAATGAATATCAGTATCTAATTTATTTTGCAATTTTGGATCGAGTTTGTTATCTCTCTGTTCATCAATCACAAAAGTTGAATCTCCTTTAAATTTAATGTAATTACCATATATGATACTATCAGAATAACAGTCATAAATACCATATCTAAAATCATCTTTAATGTTCTGGCTATAGAATTCGGTTTTCAATAAATTTTCTAATAAATATGGGTGTAATGTATCATCAAGTTCAACTGTAAAATAATTAGACGACAATTGCTTAACCCTTTCATACAAATCACTTTCTTGATGATTTATTCTTTGGATTTCAGAGGCTACATTTTTTAATGCCAGACTAACATTCTCCGTAAATGTTTTGTAACTCAGGCTATCCTGAACATTTTGAATTTCAATATTCGTATTTTGGTAGTCAATGTTTTTTTTAACCCAAAAGAACTGAATAGTTAACACACAAATGATAGAAACAATACCAAGAATAATAACTGTTTTGACTGTTGAGTTATTCATGACTTAAAATTATGAAAAAATAATGATCATTAAAGTATTAAGCCAAATTTTAAAAAAATTAACCAATCAATTCTATATTTGTAAAAAAAACAAATATGAAAAATAAATTTTATAGCATATTAGCTTTAGGCTTGCTATTAACAGCCTGTGGTGAATCTGCAGATCATGAATCTGAAGACATGACTTCAGACACGTTAGCAGTTGAAGAAACTGCCGTTGAAGAAGTTGAGGAAGATGTTTCAGAAGAACCATTAGCATTTGATGGGGTTGAGAGAGGAGATTTTAAACTATATGGACATACTGACATCAATGAAAGTGATGCGATTGATTCAGAAACTATGTTTGCCCAATTTGACGAAAATGACGAATTTAACGGTAAGGTAAATGTTTCTATTAATGAAGTTTGCCAAATGGCTGGCTGTTGGATCAACATTAAAAAATCAGAGGATGAAGTTGTGAAAGTGTTTTTTAGAGATCATTTCACTATTCCAATTGAAAGTTCGGCAGGTAAAGAAGCTGTATTATATGGCAGCTTAGTTAGAGATACTATGACTGTTGATTTCCAAAAACACTTGTTAGATGATTCTAAAAAAGCTGGTGAGGAAGTAACAGAAGAAGAATACGAAGCTATAACTGAAGATATCATCACAACATCATTTGACTGTGAATCGATTTTGGTTAAGAACTGATTAAAAACTATTATTCCAATAAAAAATGGCGATTGAATATCAATCGCCATTTTTTATTTTTAGTCTATTTTCTTTTAAACTCTTTTATCAGTCTCAACTTGTTTTAAGTCGTCAGCTTTATATTTTCCAGCTTCTAGACCTTTTTGAACAGTTGTAAATGTTTCAATTGTATAATTAACATCTTCAATAGTATGAGATGCTGTTGGAATTAACCTCAACATGATCACATCCTTTGGCACAACAGGGTATACTACAATTGAACAGAAAATATTATAATTCTCTCTTAAATCAAACGTAATATTTGTTGCCTCAGCTAAAGTACCTGATAAAAACACTGGTGTTACTGCTGAATTAGTTCTACCGATATTAAAACCTGCAGCCTTTAATCCAGTTTGAAGCGCTGTAGCCACTTTCCATAAATTTTCTTTATGATGCGGTTGAGTTCTTAACAGTTCTAATCTTTTTCGTGCACCAACGACTAAAGGCATTGGCAATGATTTTGCGAATACTTGAGAACGCATATTATATCTTAAATACTCAATAATGTCTTCTGTTGATGAGATAAATGCGCCAATTGAAGCCATTGATTTTGCAAAGGTTCCAAAATACACATCAATTCCTTCATGACAATCTTGAAATTCTCCGGTTCCCATTCCTGTTTCACCTAAAGTTCCAAACCCATGGGCATCATCAACAAACAATCTGAAGTCATATTGACCTGATGTCCTATATTGAATCAATTCTTTCAACATCCCTTGGTCTCCTGCCATTCCAAAAACACCTTCAGTAATCACAAGGATACCGCCATTAGTTTCATTAACCAGTTTAGTAGCTCTATTCATTTGTTTTTCAAACGACTCCATGTCATTATGTTGGAAAACAAATCTTTTACCGGCATGCAAACGTACGCCATCAATAATACAAGCGTGAGATTCACTATCGTAAACAATGACATCTTTTCTGTCTACTAAAGCGTCAATTGCAGATAACATTCCTTGGTAACCAAAATTTAGCAAAATGGTATCCTCTTTTTTCATGAAATCGGACAATTCCGCTTCCAAAGCTTCATGCTCTGAAGTTTGACCTGTCATCATTCTTGACCCCATTGGATATGCTAACCCCCACTCAGCTGACGCATCAGCATCTGCTTTTCTAACTTCAGGTGTATTTGCCAATCCAAGGTAATTGTTAACGCTCCACACTAAACACTCTTTCCCTCTAAAGGACATTTTATTTGAAATTTCACCTTCTAGTTTAGGAAAGGTAAAATAACCATGTACGCCCTTAGCATGTTGACCCAAAGGTCCTCTATTTTCCTTGATTTTTTCAAAAATATCTGTTGCCATAATTATTTTTTTATCAGAATTAACTGATAATTTCTTTGCGAAAGTAGAAGTAAATTTCAAACTTTTTTAATCTTAGGGTGAATATTTATTCACATTTTTTCTTTTGAACCCCTTATTATTTGCATTTTTTAACAAATCAAAGTGTATCTTTGCAAAGATTTATGAAAATGATTTTGAAAAAGTATTTGACCATTTGCGTGTTGTCCATCATAGTAATTTCCTGTTCGGATTTTAGCAAAGTAATGAAAATGGACAGCAATGATCCTGAAAAAAAAGTCCGTGCCATTGCCTATTACGAAAGCAAGGAGTATGTGAATGCTTCAGCTGTTTTAGAGGATATTATACCTTTTTATAAGCTGACAATTGATGGCGAAAAACTGTATTATTATTATTGCATGTCTAATTATTACATTGGTGATTATTACTTAGCCTCATATTATTTCAGACGCTTTATCAATCAATATCCAAGTAGCAAATATGCTGAAGAATGTCAGTTTTTAAGTGCCATGTGTTCTGTTCATAATTCTCCCCATTATTCATTAGACCAAACCGAGACATTGAATGCTTTAGATCAATTACAAATTTTCATTGACATGCACCCAAATAGTAAATTGATAGATAGCTCAAATACAATAATGGATAAGCTGAATCATAAATTAGAAAAAAAACAATTCGAATCTGCCAAATTATATTACCAAACGGAGAACTATAAAGCCAGCGTTTCAGCATTTAAAACACATTTGACTGATTACCCTAATTCTAGCTTCAAAGAAGAGGCCATGTATTTGAAAGTTAAAAGTCACTTTCTATTAGCAATAAATAGTATTGAATCTAAAAAATTAGAAAGATTGAACGATACTCTGAAAAGTTATCGTAAATTTGTAGCCGCATTTCCTGATTCGGAATACAATAAAGAATTAATGTCACTTGTTAAAAAGACAGAAAAGGAAATTGAATTAATGAACAAATAGTTTTAAATAAAAATAAAATGAGTATAAGTTACAAGAACACTAATGCAGAGCGAACTACGATTACGAGAGATGTAGAATTTCTTGATAAAGATACTGGGAACATTTATAAAGCTATCACTGCCATTTCTAAAAGAGCAGATCAAATCAGCTCATCAGTTAAAGAGGAATTAATTGCCAAATTGGCTGAATTTGCTTCAAGCACTGATAATTTAGAGGAAATTTTTGAGAATAGAGAGCAGATTGAAATCTCTAAATTTTATGAGCAGTTACCTAAACCTGCTATGATTGCCATTCAGGAGTTCATTGAAAAAAAAATGTATATCAGAGAGGTGATTAAGGATGACGAATCAAATTAATTGATTTTGTTATCTGAGAAAAAAATATTAATCGGTGTTACTGGTAGCATTGCTGCTTATAAAACCGCTTATTTAATCAGAGAATTAATAAAGCTTGAGGCAGAGGTCAAAGTAGTTATGACACCTGCCTCAACTAGTTTTATATCCCCACTTACTCTATCGACTTTATCTAAAAACCCTGTTGCCATTCAATTTGAAAAAAATGAAAATGGTGAATGGGAGAACCATGTTGAATTAGGTCTTTGGGCAGACGTATTTGTTATTGCTCCCGCTACTGCAAGTACAATTTCAAAAATGGCAAATGGCCAATCAGATAATTTACTTCTTGCAACTTATTTAAGTGCTCGTTGTCCGGTTTGGGTAGCACCAGCAATGGATTTGGATATGTTTACTCATGTTACCACAACAAGCAATCTTGAAACCTTAGCAAATCAAAATGTCAGAATTATTGAGCCTACTTCGGGAGAATTAGCAAGTGGTTTAGAGGGAAAGGGACGGATGGAGGAACCCGAACAAATTGCTGCTTTAGTTAATGACTTCTTTGCGATAAAATCACCACTTAAAGGACAAAAAGTAGTCATTACTGGTGGTCCAACATATGAAGCCATTGACCCTGTTAGATTTATAGGTAACCACTCAAGCGGTAAAACTGGTGTGATACTAGCAGACGAATTTGCCAAACGAGGAGCCGAAGTTGTTTTAGTGTTAGGTCCTTCTGTTCATAGACCAAAATTGAATTCGATTAAAGTAATTGAAATACAATCAGCTAGCGATATGCTTGAGGTTGTTCAAAAAGAGTGGACAAATGCACAAATAGGTGTATTTAGCGCAGCTGTGGCAGACTACAGGCCTAAAGATCAAGCTGATCAAAAAATTAAAAAGAAAAGTGATTCACTTCATATTGAATTAATTAAAAACCCAGATATTTTAAAATGGGCGGGCGATCATAAAAACAAATCGCAATATTTGGTTGGTTTTGCACTTGAAACTGAAAATGAGGTTGACAATGCTAAACTGAAACTAAACAAAAAGAATTTAGACCTTTTGGTGTTAAACTCTCTCAATGATAAAAATGCTGGTTTTGGTTATGATACAAATAAGGTTACTTTTATTAAACCAAACAATATTTTAATTAATTTTGAGTTAAAAGCAAAGTCAGCAATGGCAAACGATATTATTAACGAAATTGAAATTGACTTAACATGATTAAAACTTTGACTTATCTCTTTATTTTTTGCTTGTCCTTAAATGGATTAGCACAGGAGTTAAATTGTAAAGTAAGTGTGTCGAGCACGCCAAGTTTTTCACCAACTGCTAACGACCTTGAAATTCTAAAAGATCTAGAAAATAATCTTACTGACTTTATGAATAATACAACATGGACTAGTGATGTATATGAAATAGAGGAACGAATTAATTGTAATATTTCAATTATAGTAAAAGAAAAAAACGGCAATGATGGTTTTGGTGGACAAATTCAAATTCAATCTTCTCGACCAGTTTTCAATACATCATACAATACAACTGTATTCAATCATATAGATCAAGATTTTGACTTCGTATATTTAAGAAATACCACTTTGATTTTTTCAATTGATCGATTCAGATCGAATCTAACCTCTATTTTGGCCTTTTACGCTTATATGATTCTAGGTTATGACTATGACTCTTTCTCACCTGAGGGGGGAACAGCTCATTTTAATACAGCACAACAAATTGCTAACAATGCAAAGCACTTGCAGGGCTCAGGTTGGGATCCCAACAAAAGAGGACCAAGAAATACACGATACTATATAGTTGATAATGCATTGCACTCATTATTCAGTCCTTTAAGGGATGTTTATTATAAATACCACCGTTTGGGATTTGACATGATGTATAATGACATTGACAAAGCAAGAACAATTGTTTTACAATGTATTAATTCACTGGAAAGAATTAAACGTTCTCGACCAAACTCAATTAACCTGCAAGTCTTTTTTAATTCTAAATCAGACGAGTTAATTTCATTGTTTTCTCAAGCAGAATATCGACAAAAAAATACTGCCGTTCAGGTATTAGTTAGGCTTGACCCTTCCAATGCTTCAAAGTATCAAGAGATCTTATAATTAAAAATTACCATGTTAAACCGAATTGACATCTCAAACTTTGCATTGATTGATAACATAAGTTTGGATTTTAAATCGGGCTATTCTGCCATTACTGGAGAAACTGGTGCCGGAAAATCAATCTTATTGAAAGCTTTAAACCTTTTACTAGGAGAGCGCGCTGATTATAGCATTATTAAAACTAATGAAAAAAAGTGTGTATTAGAAGCGGAATTTGACATCAGTAATTTAAAATTACAGTCTTTTTTTGATGAGTGGGATATAGATCACGATCCCAACACTGTTATAAGGCGAGAATTTAGTCAAAATGGGAAATCAAGGTTATTTGTCAATGATACACCTGTTAATTTAAACACCTTAAAAGCGCTAGGTGAAAAATTGGTGATGATCCATAGTCAACATGAAACTCTAGATTTATTCGATCGTAAATTTCAGCTGGATACTTTGGATGCATTCGCCAGTCAATTAGAATTAGTTGATCAATACTCTACAATCTACAAGAACTATACACAATCAAAAAAAAGGTTAGAAGAATTAAAAGGTTTAGAATCTGAAAATCGAAAAGAGCAAGACTATATTTCTTTTTTACTCAAAGAGTTTGAAGATGCCAAAGTTGACAAACTTGATTTAAATGATCTGTTTTCGAGATACGAAAAAATTGAAAATTGGACTAAGATTCAAACCCAATTGCAATCTACCTTAGCTGCTTTGCAGAATAGAGATAATACCACAAGTTCTTCCATCCAACACTCTATTGATTCAATTCAGGAGATTGTGACTTTATCTGACACCTACCAATCAATCCAGGATCGCCTTAAATCTATTAAAATAGAATTAGATGATATTGAGACTGAACTAGAAGCTGAAGCTTCGGGTCAGGAACTAGATGAAGATCAAGCACAGTTAATCACAGAACAAGTTGACCAAATCAACAGTTTGCTTTATAAACATAATGCTAAGGATTCTGAAACATTGCTTAGTACAAAGCAAGACTTAGAAGATAAACTGTTAGGTTTTTCTTCAGTTGAAACAGAAATTACCTCATTGAGTGAATCCATACAAAAGTTGGAAACCAGCTTAATACAATTAGCAGAGGATCTACACATCCAAAGGACGAAAACTATACCTAATCTCCAGGAGAAAACGAATAAAATTTTGGCTGAATTAGGGATGCCTGATGCAGAGCTAAAAATTGAATTAGAAAAAACAACGGACCTTTTGCCGACTGGGTTTAATAGAATCGAATATCTATTTAAAACCAACTTGGGAGGACAATTTTTACCGATTTCAAAAACGGCTTCAGGTGGCGAGTTGTCTCGATTAATGCTAAGTATTCTTCACATCATTTCATCTGTAAAGCAATTACCAACATTAATTTTTGACGAAATAGATTCTGGCGTATCTGGTGAAATTGCTGCGAAAATGGCTAACCTGTTTGACAAAATGGGACAAAGCAGTCAATTAATTGCAATTACGCATTTACCGCAAATTGCAGGAAAGGCAACCTCTCATTTTTACGTTTCAAAATCTAATCAAAATAATAAAGCAAGTACTAAAGTGGTAGAGCTCAAATCTGAAGAACGAGTCAATGAACTTGCCAAAATGATGAGTGGTGAAACCATTTCTGACAAAGCTGTTGAAAATGCCAAATTATTGCTAAACCATTAGTCATGTCAAGACCAAATGTCATATTTGCAACTGTTGTGATTACAATTTCAATTATTCTAGGCGCTATGGCAGCTCACTTTTTGGAAAAAAAATTAAGTTCCGATCTCATTGAGACTTTTGAAAAAGGTGTTAAATACTTAATGTATTCAGGTCTTGGACTATTAATATTAAGTTTGAATCATGACCGATTTTTATTTAAAATGAAGACCATTTACTTCCTCATCAAACTTGGGACAGTTCTTTTTTCTTTGAATATCTTCATTTACGTTTTTCACAAATTTGTTCCAATTTTTGAGCACTTTGTGCATTTAGTTCCAATTGGTGGGTTTTTAATGATTCTTGGGTGGGGGCTGTTGGTTTTCCAACTTATTAAATCAAAGTAATTGTTTAGGTTTCCCTGCAATAAAATCCTTTAAATAAAATGGCTCAAAGTAGGCCAAGTCTTCGAATTCGTTATTCTGAAATTTAAGATTCGATAATGTGTTCATTCCAGATGCCGATACTTCAATATCTAGCTTAAAAATAGCATTAGCATGTTGAATGGCTGGCATGCATTTTTCAGCACCTGGACCGATAAAAACAACCTCGTTTTGATTTAAAATTTCTTTGAAAGAATGCTCATCAATTACATTTGCATCTACAGTTTGCACAACTTTCAAGTCATTGCTATAAATAGCCGAATACACCTCCATTCTCCTAGCATCAAACATAGGACAAATCATTTGTTTTTTTTCAGCATGGTATAAATTGGCTAAAGATTCAAGTGAATCAATTGCAATTAAAGGAATATCTAAACCATAACATAATCCCTTGGCAGTAGACACGCCAATTCTAAGTCCAGTATAAGATCCAGGACCTTTACCAACGGCAATGGCATTTAAATCCGATAATTTATAATCCGATAATGCCATCACCTTTTCAATAAAAGGATTTAAGTTTTCAGAATGAGAAAAATTTTCTGTTTTCGCTTCTTGTTTACTGAGCTCTACCCCATCAAGTGCCAAAGTCACAGAACAAGTTTTTGTTGCGGTTTCCAAATTTAAAATTAATCCCATAGCGATTACAGATCTGATGCAAAATTAAAAACAATCTGATATCTATCATAAAATATTAAACTAATCCATCCACATTTATCTCTGAAATGGATTAATTTTGTAAGAAGTAAACCATTACACCATGGCAGATAGTTTTTACAATGCACTTGGAGAAGAGCGACTAACCATTTTATTAGACAAATTTTACGATAAGGTATTTGCTAGTCCAATTATTTCAGATCTCTTTAAGAACACACCAAAAGAAGACATTAAGAAGAAACAACATTTATTTTTAACCCAATTTTTGGGTGGACCACCTCGCTATACTGATGAGATTGGTAACCCTATGATGCGTAAACGCCATCTTCCACACAAAATCACCAATGAAGCCAAAGAAGAATGGTTAAGATGTATGAAAGAAGCTATACAGGAATTAGATTGGGATGAACGATCGAAATATGCTTTGTATTCTTGTTTTCCAAAATTAGCCGGACATATGGTAAATAGCTGATAGCTGGTTTTAACAGAACACCTCGACTGCGCTCGGTGTTTAACTTGAATAATTTAAATGTAGGATGAAAAGTTTTTTAGATAGTACAATTAGGCAGTTTAACTACTACAAATCATTAGGAGATAAAACCTTTGCTCAAATTGCTGATGATAAATTGTTTTGGCAACCAAGCTCGGAATCTAATAGTATCGCCATAATTGTCAAACATCTACATGGTAATATGTTATCAAGATGGACAGATTTTCTTACCGCAGACGGTGAAAAAACTTGGCGTAAACGTGATGAAGAGTTTGTGGCAGATATCAAGACGAAATCAGAATTAGTAGAAAAATGGGAAGCCGGTTGGGCAAGTTTATTTGAAGCCATCACACCTTTAACAGAAGCTGACCTCAACAAAGAAATTTACATTAGAAATATGGGGCATAGTGTGGTTGAAGCCATTCACCGACAAATGAGTCATTATGCTTACCACGTTGGACAGATTGTATTTCTAGGTAAACTAATTCAAGGTAGTCAATGGCAATCATTATCCATTCCAAAAGGTGACTCTAACGCCTATAATGCTGAAAAATTTTCAAAACCTAAGCGGAAGGAACATTTTACGGATGATTTGTAGTTTTTGAAACGACTTCTTGCAGATATTGATAGACTATTCAATAAACATAAAAAACCCTGTCTAAAAAAAGACAGGGCATAATTTTTTAAATTTTATATTGGCTTACATTTAAGCTATTCCAGCTATAATATCATTTAATGTAGCACTTGGTCGCATGGCCGCGGCTGTTATAGCATCATCAGCTTGATAATAACCCTTGATGTCAATTGGTCCGCCTTGAACCTTATTTAATTCTTCTACAATTTCAGTTTCGTTGTCAGCAAGTGCTTTTGCAACAGGGGCAAATCTGGCACTTAATTCAGCGTCGTTTGAATTGGCCAATTCTTGAGCCCAATACATTGCCAAATAAAAATGAGAACCTCTATTATCTAGTTCTCCAGCTTTTCTAGAAGGTGATTTTCTGTTTTCTAATAAGGTAGAAGTAGCGTCATCTAATGTTTCTCCTAAAATTTTAGCGTTTGGATTATTCGCAAAATCACTTAAATGATCTAGAGAAACCGCTAAAGCTAAAAACTCACCTAATGAATCCCATCTTAAATGGTTTTCTTCATTGAATTGCTGAACATGTTTTGGTGCAGATCCACCAGCTCCAGTTTCAAACAATCCTCCACCATTCATTAATGGTACTATAGATAACATCTTCGCACTTGTTCCAACCTCTAAAATCGGGAATAAGTCTGTCAAATAATCTCTCAACACGTTTCCTGTTACTGAAACAGTATCTTCCCCTTTGACAATTCTTTCTAAAGAGAAATTAATGGCGTCAACTGGAGATAGAATTCGAATGTCTAACCCATCCGTATCATGATCACCTAAATAAGTAGTTACTTTCTTAATCAATTGACTATCGTGACTTCTATTTTCATCTAACCAAAATACAGCTGGTACACCTGTGGCCTTAGCTCTATTTACAGCTAATTTTACCCAATCTTGGATTGGCGCATCTTTAACTTGACACATTCTCCAAATGTCACCAGCTTCAACGGCATGTTCCAAAATGACATTTCCATCTTGATCAACCACTTGAACTTTACCATCTCCTGACATTTCAAAAGTTTTGTCGTGAGAACCATATTCTTCAGCTTTTTGCGCCATAAGACCAACATTTGAAACTGAGCCCATAGTAACAGGATCAAGTGCGCCATTTTCTCTACAAAAATCAATTGTTGCTTGATAAACACCTGCATAAGAGCGGTCTGGAATGACGGCTTTAGTATCTTGAGAATTTCCTTGAGCATTCCACATTTGACCAGAAGTTCTAATCATAGCTGGCATAGAAGCGTCTATAATTACATCACTTGGCACATGTAAATTTGTAATTCCCTTATCGGAATTAACCATTGCTAAATCTGGTCCATTTTCAAAGGCGGCTTTTAAATCTGCTTCAATTTCATTTCTTTTTGCATCTGGTAATTCGTTCAATTTTCCTAGTAAATTTCCATATCCATTGTTAACATCTACCCCTAATTCGTCAAATGTTGAACCATGCTTTTCAAATACAGGTGCTAGAAAAGTACGCACCACATGTCCGAAAATAATCGGATCAGACACTTTCATCATTGTTGCTTTTAAATGCACGGAAAACAATACACCTTGTTGTTTAGCTTGCTCAATTTCTTGAGCTAAAAAGCCAACCAAGGCTTTTTTACTTAATACAGCTGCATCTATAATTTCACCATGTTGTAACGGTGTAGACTCTTTTAGAGTAGTTGTATTTCCTGATCTATCAACAAAATTAATTTTAACATCAGTTTCACCAGACATTGTCACAGATTTTTCAGATCCATAAAAATCACCATAACTCATACTTGCCACATGTGTTTTAGAATCGCTAGACCACGCCCCCATAGAATGTGGATTCTTTCGGGCATAATTCTTAACCGCTTTTGGTGCTCTACGATCAGAATTACCTTCACGTAAAACAGGGTTTACAGCAGATCCTTTAATTTTATTATACCGGGACTGAACATCTTTTTCCTCATCAGATTTAGCCTCGTCAGGGTAATTGGGAATGGCATAACCATTGGCTTGCAATTCTGCTATAGCAGCTTTTAATTGTGGTACCGAAGCAGAAATATTTGGCAATTTTACAATATTTGCTTCTGGCTTTTTAGCCAATTCTCCAAGCTCTGCTAAGGCGTCAGCCACTTTTTGATTCTCAGATAAATAATCAGGAAACACAGCTAAAATCCGACCTGCCAAAGAGATATCTCTAATTTCTATATCAATACCTGAAGGTTTTGTGAATGCCTTTATAATTGGCAGCAAGGAATGCGTTGCCAATGCAGGTGCTTCATCTGTTTTAGTGTAAATAATTTTCGCCATGTTTTATGTGTTTTAAAGCCTAAGCTCAATGATAATTCATCTTTATTCTAATCATTAAGCATTAAAATACTATGTATTTATTCCTTATAAATTAGAGCAGCAAATTTAATAAATTATTAAGTTTAAGCGTGTCTAATTACTATTTAATTGAACAAGAAGGAAACAAAATTTGATTATACTGATTTATTTAAAATCTACAAAAACTCATGAAAACAAGAATAGTCTATCACCTAGATTTTAAGCTCAGTTAATGAAGAACCTTTTTTGAAATGGCATTAAGACGGACTACTTTTTATCAAATAAAATAGCTTCACCTTCTTTTTCTAACAGCGCTTTAGAGTCAGCAATACCAATTCGTTTACCATTGTAATATGCCGTTATATAAGCATCTGCCACACCTGTTTCGATCATCTTTTGCATCTTAACTTCCGCATCTGGAATTGAGGCAAATTTACCTGATGTATACCTGATATAACCTTTCTCTGTAATTTGACTATTTAATGGTTGAATATTTAGTAAAATGTCTGGTGTTACAGGGTTTGCGTAAACTCCAATCTGAACCGTGTAGAATAACCCACCAATATTTTGTACATTTTCGGCCTTAGCCACCTCAAATGAACTACCATCTTGTATCTTGAGTCCTTTCTTCAAGAACTCTTCTCGGTTAAGTGACATATTATACACCTTATAGTCATCAGGATTCTGCAAGTCACCATCAGCGTTAACAAAGGATACATTGGTATTGGCATCAAACGTAAACATCAGGTTATCGTCTTCCTCCATCAATTTTTTCAGCGAATCTTCTGACATGTAAAATTTGACATCTGTTAATGCCTCCATATTCCCCTCAATATTATTATCCAACTTTATAGTATTCAGCATTCTTAGCGTGGTTGAATCATATAAAACCGAAGATGAACTAGCCTCTCCCATAGCATTATAAACCGTAATCTTTTGACCAATCAATTTTCCACTAGAATTATACAACTTCTCTTGGTGAACCTCTTGGTACAATTGAAAGTACTTATCTTGCTCAGGAATCTGAAATCGACGCTGAAATGGAGCAAAGCCTTCAGTTTCAATACTCATGTCATATTCTTTTCCATGACCTAACAATAAAAAATAGTCACCACTTGTTGAATCAGCTTGTTTACTAATCGTTTCCTTTTCATCAATACTTGTCATGGTAATCATTGTTCTATTGGGTAACAAATCATCTGAGAGTTTAACGATACCAACTAATTCAGCAACTGGATCTCTTTTATCAGCAAACGTAATTCTGTATAAATCCATATCTCCCTTACCACCCAATTTACCTGACGAATAATAACCACTATTATAACGGCTAGTCATAGTAAAATAGATATCATCCGAAGTTGTATTAATCGGATAGCCTAAATTAATTGGAAAACTCCAAGTGGTGTCTTCTAACTGTGATCTGAAAATATCATATCCTCCGATACTTGAATTACCAGCAGATGAAAAGAACAATGTTTTTCCATCTAAATCAAAATATGGTGCATCCTCATCAAATTTTGTATTGATATTTGGCCCAAGGTTTTTTGCAACTCCCCAGGTACCATCACTTTGTTTTTCACTCACATAAATATCTAAACCACCATAACCACCTTCTCTATTACTTGCAATAAACAATTTGGTCCCATCATAACTAAAAAAGATCGACGACTCTTGTTCCTTTGAATTCACATTACCCCCCATTTTTTGAGGTTCTTTACTCTCAACTTGGTCTAAATCAATCTCCCAAATATCAGCATCTCTATAAAAGTATAATACTTTATCATCCGCTCCAAGTTGAATCCCAGCATCATGACCTGCAGTATTGAAGTTTTCGCCCATTCTTTTGAAGTTGATGTATTCAAATTCTGTAATTAAAGCATAATGTTCACTTCCAGAAGAATCCTTCGTATTTAGTTTCTCCTCAGACATGTTGCCCTTTACTAGTTCAGCCTGATAAACATCTTCAAAAAACCCTTCACCTGAAATATATCTTCCACCCTCTGTGTCTGGTCTTCTTGATGTAAATATCAAAGTACTTTCATCTTGTGAAACCACTGCGGCATAGTCAGGGTATTTTGTATTGATTTTATCACCTAAGTTTTCAATGATGACATTTCGCGGGTTTAATATTGCAATCTCACCATAATTACATTGCTCTATTTCACGATTAACCGACGCCACAATCTCTTCTTTTTCTTCATCAGACAATACTGGTTTGGTTTGTACTAAAGCGATATACTCATTGTATTTTTCCTTGGCTTTTTCAAACTCATAAGTCAAATGATACATTTTACCTAGAATATAATAAACGTGTTCATGATCCAAATAATCCCTTTTGGTAGAATCAGACTCTTTTAAATATTCCTCAAAAAATACAATTGAACTTTCCTTTTTATCTGGGGTTTTATAATAACATAATCCAATATAATAATTGTAAAGTGGATCTTCGTCTTTTATTTTCTGGTCGAGGCCTGAAAAATACGTAATGGCCTCCTCATACTTTTCCTTTTTCAAGAATTGTTCGCCTTTAACTTGCAATTTACTCACTTGTCCAAAACTCAACCCATTAAAAACAATAAACAAGATTAGTAATCCGTTCTTAGTGAAATTCAATAACATACAACTATTTATAATTTAAATTTACACAAACAATATACGAGGTTGTCTGTAATACTATACTCTAAAGCATCTAAAGTAAGAGAATAGGCACTCTGATTCTAGCGAAAAAACAATACTTATTAACAAAAAAAATATCATAAGTGTTAGCTTATAAGACCATGGATTAGGCACTATGTACGGAAAAATAGTGTTGACTCAAATTGAAGAAATGATCTGTTTTTTTTTAGAGAAATTTAACCGTTTCAAATAAAATTGGCTGATCTATCTTAACCGAAAAACGACACACCACATGGTGAAGCGTTTCGTTGTGGAGAATACCGGATTAATGAAATTGATCCGTAAAAGTAACTTGCGAAGGGAGTACAACTCAACGCTAGACTGCGTCTTGTCTCTTTTCGATTAATCTAGCATTCAAAACAGAGTTTTGATGCTATCCCAACCGAAAAACGACACACCACATGGTGAAGCGTTTCGTTGTGGAGAATACCGGATTCGAACCGGTGACCTCTACACTGCCAGTGTAGCGCTCTAGCCAACTGAGCTAATCCCCCATAAATCTCTAGCCATCCCGATAGCTATCGGGAGAGTTAATCCCTCAACTAAATTAGAATGTGGGCTATACTGGATTATTTATCAATGATCCAAAATGGGCGCCTTGGTACTCAAGTTATTTAAACGTAGTTACAATCGTAACTTTTATTTATCGACAATCAAATTCGAAATAAATTCCGATTTGACCTTACACTAAACAAACCTAACGTTTAAATAAGCTTGTGGGCTATACTGGATTCGAACCAGTGACTTCCACCCTGTCAAGGTGACACTCTAAACCAACTGAGTTAATAGCCCAAAATTTGAGAAACCAAATATAGAAAATTCTTGGTGACTTAACCAAGTCTTTTAACGATATTCAAAGAATATTGATATTTTTAATTCTTATTATATTGTTGAATCATGTTTTCACTTAAAATGAAATGGGTTCGTTTTGCTGATTCTATTCAAGATTTAGAAAAAATTCTAGGTCAACGAACTATTGCACCAATAAAGGTGAAAGGTGGAAATAGGCTTTTGGTTTATCATAATAATCAATACTATTTAGTCTCAAGTATTTGCCCTCATCAAGGTGCGAAATTGGATCGAGCAGCATGTGAAGATGGTAAAATAGTTTGTCCTTGGCACCATTTTGGTTTTGATTTAGAAACTGGACGAGGTGGTGGCCTTTATCTTGAGAATTATCCTGTTGACATTCGAGAAGATGGGGTTTATGCCGGATTTGAGTATTTTAGCTGGTTTGGTTAGTTAATTATTACTGTTTTGTATTTTTAAACTACTACAAACATTTAATTTCTCCCAAACGACTTAACGTTTTAAACGTTTAAACACTGCTTTCACTTGAATATCAAACAAGTTAAGACCTGTCATTGAAAATAAAGTTATTATCTTTATACACTATTAGGCAATAATTAAAAGCAAATATGAAGATACCTATTTTAGTAATTACATTGGCATTAATAATTAGTTGTAAACAACAGAACAACAAAAATCATGTTGAGAAAAATAAGGAAAATAAAAGCGTAAAAGAGATTGTTTCTGGTCGTTATAATGTTGCGTTTTTAATAATGGAAGGGGTTTTTAATACTGAACTAACTGCGCCCTATGATATTTTCCACCATACTATTTTTAGAGATAGTATTAAGCCTATGAATGTATTTACTGTGGCAAATACCAAAAGTCCTATTCATACATATGAAGGGATTACAATTATTCCTGATTTTGATTACTTGAAAGATTCACTGCCAAAAATTGATATTCTTGTTATTCCAAGTGCTGAAAATCATCTAGGAAGTGATTTGGAGGATACAGCAATGATACACTTTGTGCAAAGAATAGCAAAAGAAGCTAAATTTGTAACATCACATTGTGATGGAGCATTTGTTTTAGCTGAGGCAAATCTTTTAGAGAATAGGGTTTCTACAACCTTTCCAAATGATATTGAGAAAATGAGAAAACGTTATCCAACACTTGATATTAGAGAGGATGTTTTATTTGTTCATGATGATAAGTTTATTACATCTGCTGGAGGGGCTAAAAGCTTTGAGGCTGCTCTCTATTTGTGTGAGTTATTGTATGGTAAAAAAAATGCTAATGAGATAGCTGAAGGTATGGTTATAAATTGGTCATTGGATAGTATAAAATATACCGTAATAGAGAATTAAGTAAAACATAATGCCAATCGAGTAGACGGCTCCGACTAAAATAGCCGGAGTACGCCTCTCACAGTTCTGCTGAGCGGAAGTTGAAGTACCACCGTACGTACGGGTCTCGTATACGGCGGTTTGTTAACTTGATTAACTTTT
>Ga0316189_10001105_pt1 | contig 26791 bp, 28 predicted proteins | sample LowCovwburrow_MG_FD_204930 | JGI IMG/M metagenome (GOLD analysis project Ga0316189, IMG submission 204930) | Coastal sediment microbial communities from Maine, United States - Lowes Cove worm burrow | ecosystem: Environmental > Aquatic > Marine > Coastal > Sediment | place: USA: Maine...
AGAACCTCCAGTGAACAAGGAGGAAGAAAAAGAAAATAAATAGATACATTTTACGTTCTTCTTACATATTAGGGAAGGCGATAAGAAGTTTTAATTAAGTTAATGGGGCTAATTGACAAACTTTTCGGTGGTGGCAAGAAAAAGGTTTCCAAAGAAACAGCGGAAACCCGAGGTGTTCATATGCCTGACCTCAATATTCCCGTTGATGAAAAATTTACCATTCACTTTAAAAATAACGGTGGCAAGTTTATATATTGTGACTCCTTTCAAGAAATCTCGGAAGCTCTCCAGAACATTGTAGCGGAAAATAGTTGGGAAAAACATCCCTTTTTTGCTATGAATCAAATGTTGGAAGATAGGTTTTCCCAAGAGAATATAACCTTCACACACAAAACCAAGGAAAGTGAAGTTTTCTTTACAACATGTGAGCACTTGATCGCTCAAAATGGTTCTATTTTGGTCTGCTCAAATCAATTAATGGAAAAAAAACTCCATGAGCTTCCAGACAATGTTATTGTTTTTGCTACCACAAGCCAATTGGTAGAATCTATTGGCGAGGGATTAAAGAAGATAAAAAAGAAATATGGGCATAGTATTCCTGCAAATATTACTACCCTAAAACACTTTCAGTCTACAAACGAGAATTCAGACGATTTTTTAACATATGGTAGTAGCTCCAAAAATCTTTACCTTTTACTTTTGGAGGATCTATAGTATGAAAGAAGTTTTAAGAAGAGCACTTTCCGGGGTAGTTTACATTGTAATTTTACTTTCAGCAATTTTCCTTAGTTCTGATGCTTTTGACTTTTTGATCATGACTTTTGGACTTGCTTGCCTTTACGAATATAAAAGACTGGTACACCTCAAAGGTTACCATATATTTATTGCCTATCTGGCGCTATGGTGGGCATTTATATATTTGGTTCATGACAAATGGTTGATAAATATTTTAATGTTCCTAACCATTTCAATGAACATTGCATTGCTCTTTTTTCTTTTTTCGAAAAAGGGAAAGCCATTCAGCTTTTTTCAAAAATTTATAGTTGGTCTATTTTATATTGGCGGAGGATGCATCTTTTTAACCATAATCCCATATAAGGACAATGATTTTGCAAAATTGCTTATTATGGGCATTTTTGTATTGATTTGGGTAAATGATTCTTTTGCTTACCTCGTTGGAAGCACGCTAGGACGAACCAAGTTGTTTACGGCAGTATCCCCAAAAAAAACCATTGAAGGTACGTTAGGTGGATTTATATTCACTTTAATAGCAGCTTACTACTTAGGTAAATACGAACCGATAATAAGCATCCCTCAATGGCTTATTTTAGCTGTAGTAATTGTTGTTTTTGGAACGTTGGGGGATTTAATAGAATCAAAATTCAAGCGCTCAGCAGGAGTCAAGGATAGTGGTGCAATAATTCCCGGACATGGTGGTATGTTAGACCGTTTGGACAGTATGGTATTTGCAGCCCCGTTTGCTTATTTAACGCTTAATATTTTCGCTTATGTTTCATAGAGAGGGTCAAACCATTATATTGACCACCTTCTTTCTGGTAATTGCAATTGTTCTTATTACAGAGTTTTATGTAGTGAATGACTGGTTGCGTTGGGGCCTTCAGGTTGTTTCAGTCTTAGTTTTGGTATTGATCCTACAATTTTTCCGAAACCCTAAAAGAGGGGCGAATAATCTTTTCGATGAAATTTTAGCTCCTGTAGATGGTAAAGTAGTAGTGATTGAAGAAGTAATGGAAACCGAATATTTTAAAGAAAAACGCATACAGGTTTCTATATTCATGTCACCATTTAATGTGCATGTGACACGCTACCCTATAAGTGGAACAATTAAATATTCTAAATACCATCCTGGCAAGTACCTGGTAGCTTGGCACCCAAAATCAAGCACTGACAATGAACGTACTACGGTAGTAATAAATACACCTAAATTTGGCGAAATACTGTATCGTCAGATTGCTGGTGCTCTTGCTAGACGTATCATTAACTATGCAGAAGAAGGTGATAGTGTTCACCAGGGAGAAGATGCAGGTTTTATCAAATTTGGTTCTAGGGTTGACTTATTATTACCTTTGGATTGTGGTATTGCCGTAAAATTGAATCAGAAAGTAATTGGCGCTAAAACATGTATTGCAACCTTTGTCGATAAACATGAAGAAGGAGACCTTAAATAAAAATTTTGAAAAAGCTGTAGAATTTTTAAACAGTTACAAGGATCCATTACCTGCTGACCTCTTGTTAAAACTTTATGCATATTATAAGATTGCAAATAAAAATTATGACAATCCGGGTAGTAAAACCCCACTTATTAATGCTTTCAAGGCCAATGCATTGATACAAGCGCAGAATATAAGCCGACAAGAGGCCATGAAAGCCTATATTAGTTTAGTCGAAAAAGAGGTTAAAAAGTAGTTCTACGGATTACCCTATTCATATAAATCTTTCAGGTCTGCTTCACAAAGTTCAAAAATGAAATTCCCTATTTTCCGGGTTACGTCTTTAAAGTATTTTTTTCCCTTTTCCTTAGTGGCCTGCATAGGATCACCTACACCAGTATCTTCACTGATCTGGGACCATTGACGTTCTGCCCATACCCATCCCTCCTTGAATGATTTTATCTTAAAACTCTTGGAAGCCCCAGAACCCCACTGTGCTTTTGGAAGAACTAATTCAGGTTTTAAATAGAGGATTAGGCTGGTTTCCATCTCATCGGCATGATCACCTTCTTTATCAAAATATTTCGTTTTATCCATTGATTGAAACCAATTGGAGTAACAAATGAACATTTCTGGATATTTTAATCCTAATTCGCGAATCAATGGCTTGAAGTTATTTCCGCCATGACTATTGAATATGAGTAATTTTTTTATCCCCTGTCGGTTAAGCACCTCGGCTACATCCATTAAAATTGCCAATTGGGTACTTGGATTCAAATTAATATCCAAATAAATATCTGATTGACCTGTATTTACCCCAAAAGGAATTGAAGGTAATACAATAACCTTACTGCCTTTCTCCCAAGCCAATCTGGCAGATTCCGCGGCCAAAGCATCACTTTCATATACGTCAGTGGCATAAGGCAAATGGTAATTATGGGCTTCTGTCGCACCCCAAGGCAATATTGCCAAATCAAATTTTGAATTTTTTAGGGACTGCCAGTTTGTTTCCGCTAATATATATGGTCTAATCATACCCTATTCCTTTAATTAAAATGCTACTTTACTAACCGATGGTCTACGCTCAATAAAGGTAAAATATAGTGCAGCTATCATAGTAGTTAGAAAGTAACCTGCAATGAGAAGACTACCGAATTTAAAATAAGAATCAATTCCGAACCAATCACCTGTTATAACAATAAGGGCAATGCCCGCAATTCCACGAAATAGCTCAATCCAAACTGCATAGCTAGTTCTATCCATTAAAGTTGTATAACCATAAATGCCAATAAAAACATATGCGCCAAAAAGTAATAACCCATCAAATCCAATGGCCGTATAATTAAAGAACATAAAAAGCAATAATACAGTGGTTGCTAATAATTGAAAAATCATATACCCCTTGAAGGCATAGGATGCCGGTGTTTTATATCGTTCAAAATGATACACATCCTCGATTATTGGAATTGGAAAATTCGCTTTTACATCGGCCGGACGCCACCCTGTTGGCATAAACCAAATTCTAAATTTATCAAAATAGCTATTGGTTCTCCACGCATCCTTTATCAATCGCCAGATATGTTGAAAATTAATAATAATAGGGTTCCATGTAGCAGCAGGCTTCAGTACGCCATACTGGGGAGGAACAGTATTTAGTTCTTCTTGAAATGTGCCAAACCACCGATCCCAAACAGAAAGAATCTGCCCTAGGTTTTTATCAATATACTCAGGATTAATTGCATGGTGAACCCGATGTTGTGAGGGTGTAATGATAATATATTCTAACCAACCCATTTTTCCAATATGTTGTGTATGATACCAAAATTGGGCAAATAAATGTATGGGGGCAAGAATAGCTATCACATTGCCCGGGACACCCAGTAGGGCTGCAGGAATTAATAGCAACGGAAAATATCCCAAAAGATTGGAAATTGATTGACGCAGTGCACAAGCCAAATTAAACTCCTCACTACTATGGTGTATTACATGCTGATTCCAGAAAAAATTTATTTTATGACTTAATCTGTGATTCCAATAACCAGCAAAGTCAATGGCCAAAAACGCGACCAGCCAAACTATCCATGAAGATTCTATTTCTACTAATGCCAAATGCTCCAATAAATAAGGGTAAGTAACAATAATGACCCCTATACCCAATGAATCCTTAACGATATTAGTAAGTCCTGAACTAATGCTCGAAACAGAATCCATAACCTTATGCTTTTGGTTTTTTACAAAATACCCATAGGCAATTTCAATGACCAAAAGGACCATGAAAAAAGGAATGGCATATAAAAGTGCTTTGGCGTAGGTTTCCACGTAGTTAACAGTTTGTCTATCACAAATATAACGAAATTGATAATTGCCGATCAATCAACAATCAACACCAATATCGTACGTAACACAGAAGTGCTAATCTTTATAGGGAATGGTATTTAAAATATGTTCAATGGCCGCGATACGAGCTTCTGTTTTCTTATTGGCATCAATGATTACCCAGGGGGCATGATCTGTATTTGTATCTTTTAACATCACCTCTTTATAGTCAGTATATACATCCCAAAGTTTTCTGGCACTTTCGTCCATGGGCGTCATTTTCCATCGTTTTAGATCACTTTTTTGAATATCATCAAAACGATTCCCCTGTTCTTCTTTGGTGATTGAAAAATAAAACTTTATCAAATAGGTATTTGATTCCATTATCATTTTTTCAAAATCATTCACTTGTGACATAAAAACAGTATACTCATCCTTGTTGCAAAAACCATGTGCTGGTTCAACTACCGCCCTATTATACCAGCTGCGATCAAAAAAAACAATCTTACCCGGTTTGGGTAATTTATTCACATAACGTTGAAAATACCATTGTCCCTTCTCATCTTCGGTGGGCTTGTTCAAAGCAACTATTCTAAAATATCTTGGGTTGATATAAGCTGTTATTCGTCTTATGGCACCTCCTTTACCAGCCGCATCCCTACCTTCAAAAAGAATGACTATTTTCTTTCTGTTTTCAATCGCCCAGGCCTGTAATTTGACCAATTCTGCCTGTAGTTCACGTATTCGAAGTTCATATTTAACCTCTCGAAGTGTTTTCTCTAAATCGACATTTTTACTGCTAAACAAACTACGTAGCCCAAGTTTAGAATTGAGTAATTCTAAATCTTCAGTGGAAATATTCAAATTCTTCATATACTCCATATTAAATATCAATTTGTTTTGCATTTCTATAATACCGAATAATCACATTTGGATCAGGTTGCATCAAATTTGAGCTGTCTTCCTTATCTGTGTAATCAAATTTTGAAAGCAAATAACGCATACTTTCCAATCGAGCAGTTTTCTTATCATTTGTCTTTACAATTATCCATGGGCTAAAAGCTGTATGGGTCTTGGTGAACATTTGTTCCTTGTAATAGGTGTATTTATCCCACAGCTCCTGGCCTTTTTTATCAACTGGGCTGAATTTCCATTGTTTTAATGGGTTCTTGAGTCGCGCATTGAACCTCTTATTTTGAACTTCTTTAGAGATAGAGAACCAAAATTTGATGATAATAACGCCATCTTCATATAGCATATGTTCAAATTCAGGTACCTGGACCATAAATTGTTCATATTGGTCTTTAGTACAAAATCCCATAACAGGTTCTACAACCGCACGGTTGTACCAACTTCGGTCAAAAAAGACAATTTCACCAGGATTGGGTAGTTCTTTAATATATCTTCTGAAATACCACTGCCCCTTCTCATTGTCCGTAGGTTTTGACAAGGCAACAACGCGTGAGGAGCGAGGGTTCAAGTGCTCTATGAAGCGTTTTATAGAACCGCCTTTACCTGCGGCATCCCGTCCTTCAAAAAGCACGGCAACCCTTAAATTATTATTTGTAATCCACTGTTGTAAATTTACTAGCTCGCTCTGAACCTTACTTAATTCGAGCTCATATTTTAAATTTCTTACGACACTTTCAATATCAACTTTTTTCTTTTTAGCAATTGAAATAAGGTCTTTTCTTGTTCTAGCCCTTAATAAATCTTCGGAGGTATATCCCATAAACTAAATAATTATACTTAAAAATACGAACTTGAATTAAATGAAAAATTGACAAATGTCATGATTTGCCTAAAAATCATATAACATAAACATTAAGGTGAAAATAGGTGTGCTTAATTGAATGGGCCAATCATAATATGCGCCCTATGTGTTCCAGGATCCATGAGCCATGGCATTCCTTTCGCATGGGGCTTAATTGGCAACCCGGTGGATTCTGGTGTTGCAAAAGGTGTGTAAATAACATATCTGAATTGTCCATCTTTGAGTTCGCCGGTGGACTTATCATAATTTTCATCCTTGCCGTAATAAATGTAGGTCATACTAGGTTCTTTGGGCATACGTATTTTTCCTGAAGCAACTTCAGCACCACGTATTTCTCTTTTTTCCTTAAAATCCTTGCCTTCGGCAGTTAGTTCGCGGCCACGAGCCATAAAAGGTTCCAATTTTGCCGAATAACAGGAAACGTTAATTCCCTCCCTGTTGGGATTGTCTCCGATACAAACCAAATTATTGCTTCCTTCACGTAATACTACAAATTCGCCCGAAACACTGTAACCATATACCATTGCACCATCTTTATCGGCTTCAGGCGCAGGTAAAACAGCAGTTTTTATCTGAATTTCCTTCGAAAGTATATTCTGATTTTCTTCTTGGGCAATTGAGGGAAGTGCTATCAAACCAATTGCAAGATATAGTAAGTGTTTCATTATGATTTGTTTTGTTTAAATATACACATCACGAGGGAATTCTTCAATAATTTTTTATTTCGAATTAGCCAATGACCATTCTTTATGTATTTCAATCCTCTTAAACGGACTGCACCATGCTTTTTATCTTGACTGCTTTTTCAAAATGATCTAATTCATTCTCAAGTATCCACCATTTAGCCATTTCCATCAATAATTCTGGGTCATTATTCTTATTTGAAAAAAAAGCATAGAATGACAAACCAACACTTTCTCCTTTACTCATGATTTTATTATCACAGATCTGAACAACCTTCTCTTTGAGTGAATTTCGCATAGGAATTAGTTTTGCTGATTTAATATAATCTCACCCATAAGTATATGAATCAAAACAAATGTTTATCTAAATCAGCTCAAGCTGGCCAAACTCTTTTCCAAGGTTACTATTTTAGCCTCGGCATCCGCTTGCTTCTTGCGTTCAACAGCGATTACTTGTTCAGGAGCATTATTCACGAAACGTTCATTGGATAGTTTCTTTTGAACCGACTGTAAAAATCCTTTGGTATAAGTGAGCTCTTCCTGTATTTTTTTGATTTCAGCCGCAACATCCAAGGCCCCGCTAATAGGAATAAAATATTCGTTGCTTTTTACCCGAAATGAAAGTGCTCCGTCAACAGCAGTATCAACATAAGATATTGAGTTTACATTGGCAAGTTTTGAAATAACAACATCCCAATCCTTTGAAATGTTCTCCGTATTAAAAACCGAAAGCTCCAAACTTTCTTTCATGGGTATGTTCTTTTCCTTACGAATTGTACGAATGCCTGAAATGACTTCTGCAGCAAACTCAAATTGTGGTATCAGATACTGTTTAGCTTCAATATTTTTTGGCCAAGATGAAATAACCAAAGCTTCATCTTTCGTTCGAGTTTCAATCCGTTGCCAAATTTCTTCAGATAAAAAAGGCATAAAAGGATGTAACAGTTTTAAATTTTCTTCAAATATTTTGATTAACTCACTATATGTCGTTTGATCTATAGGTTTTTGGTATGCAGGTTTCACAATCTCAAGCAACCAAGAACTGTAATCGTCCCAAACCAATTTATATATCGCCATTAAGGCATCAGAAATACGGAATTTACTAAAGTGATCCTCAATTTCCAATAAAACATGATTGAACTTCCCCTTGTACCATTCAATACCCAATTTAGAAGCTTCCGGTTGAGGTAAATCTGCCACTTCCCATCCTTTCACTAAACGGAAACCATTCCATATTTTATTGGCAAAGTTCTTCCCCTGTTGACAAAGGTCTTCATCAAACAACAAATCGTTGCCTGCTGCGGAGCTCAATAATAAACCCACGCGAACACCATCAGCGCCATAATTTTCAATCAACTTTAAAGCATCTGGGGAATTGCCCAAGGATTTTGACATTTTTCGCCTTTGCTTATCACGAACAATTCCGGTAAAATAGACATTATCAAATGGCTTTTCATTTCGGTATTCGTAACCGGCAATAATCATTCGTGCCACCCAGAAAAAAATGATATCCGGAGCAGTGACCAAATCATTGGTAGGATAGTAGTACTTAATGTCTTCATTGTCAGGTTCCAAAATTCCATTAAAAACGGTCATCGGCCATAACCAGGATGAAAACCAAGTGTCTACCACGTCTGAATCCTGTCTTAAATGCGCTATTGTCAGATTGGAATTATTGGATTTGGCCTTAGCCATCTCCAAAGCTTCTTCTTTGGATTCTGCAACTACGAAATCGTTCTGTCCGTCTCCAAAGTAATAGGCAGGTATCTGTTGTCCCCACCATAACTGTCTAGAAATATTCCAATCCCGGATATTTTCCATCCAATGGCGATAGGTATTTTCGAACTTTTTTGGATAGAAATTAATCTCATCGGTCTCAAGTACTGCTTTAATAGCAGGCTTTACCAGTTCTTCCATCTTTAAAAACCATTGTTCTGATAAGCGGGGTTCTATAACCGCTTTGGTTCTTTCTGAAGTACCAACTTTGTTGATATAATTCTCGGTCTTTAGTAAAAATCCATTTTCCTCAAGTTCTTTATTTATTTCCTTACGAACAACAAATCGATCTTTCCCTTCATAGTGCAAGCCAAAACTATTGAGTGTTGCATCAGCATTAAAAATATCAACGGTTTCCAGCTTATGTTTTTCCCCTAGTGCCTTATCATTGATATCATGTGCAGGGGTAACTTTTAAACAACCTGTACCAAACTCAATATCCACATATTCATCTTCAATTATAGGAATAACCCGATTACAAATGGGCACTATGGCTTTTTTACCCTTTAAATGTGAGTATCTTTCATCATTGGGGTTTATGCAAATCGCAGTATCTCCCAAAATGGTTTCAGGTCGGGTGGTTGCGATGGTCACTTTTTCATCAGACCCTTCGATAGGATATGACAAATAATAAAGAAGTCCTTGCTTTTCTTCGTAAATTACTTCTTCGTCAGATAGCGTGGTTTGTGCCTCAGGATCCCAATTTACCATTCGGTATCCCCTGTAGATCATTCCTTTATTAAATAAATCAACAAATACCTTGTTTACTGAGGCCGACATATTGTCGTCCATGGTAAATGCAGTACGGTCCCAATCACATGAACAGCCCAATTTTTTGAGCTGTTCAAGAATTACACCACCGTATTCATGGGTCCAATCCCAGGCATGCTTTAAAAACGCTTCCCTGGACAAATCAGACTTTTCAATACCCTGCTCTTTTAGTCTAGCCACGACCTTCGCTTCAGTTGCAATCGAGGCATGGTCAGTTCCTGGTACCCAACAAGCATTTTTTCCCATTAAACGGGCTTTACGAATCAAAACATCCTGTATGGTATTGTTCAACATATGTCCCATATGTAATATTCCTGTTACATTCGGAGGTGGTATTACAATACTATAAGGCTCCCTATTATCAGGGGTTGAATGAAAATAGTTATGCTTCATCCAGTAATCATACCAATGGTTTTCTACCTTTTGAGGCTCATATTTTGATGGGATATCCATTTTTTGGAACAGTTTTTGAATATGTGTGAAACGGTGCTTGAAAATGCAACCGAAAAGATATGTTAAATTATCAATTTGGATGGGTTTTTGCCCAATTATAAATACGAAACAAAAATAAGTAACGTTATTACATAACAAAAGAATTTTGGACGTTCATCTAAAAAGATTTACATTTGAAATTCACCCAAAACTAAAAATGATGAAAAAAATAGTACTTGTATTATTTGTAGGACTATTAGGATTTAGCCTGACCGCTCAAGACACAGCGGCGAAAATAGAGTTTAAAACTGAAACTGTAGACTATGGTCAAATAGCCAAAGGCAGTGATGGTATTCGCGTATTTGAATTTACAAATACTGGCAATGCCCCTTTGATAATCAGCAAGGTAAGTTCTAGTTGTGGATGTACAATCCCCAAAAAGCCTGATGCTCCTATTTTACCTGGTAAAACTGGAGAGATCCAAGTTAAATATGACACAAACCGTGTAGGTCCAATAAGAAAGGCCGTAACCGTTATTTCAAATGCCGATACCCCAACAAAGGTCTTGAAAATCAAGGGAGAAGTAAAATCCGAAGGAACGAAATAAAAAACATAAGACTAAAAAAAAGCCCTGACTTTCTAGTCAGGGCTTTTTTTATGGAACATATCTTCAAGAACAAAGGAGAATAGTAAATCTCGATTATATCTTTCAATGAGTACCCGAATCCTTTTACCCTCTTTCTCATCAAGCATTTGCATTATTTCCTGGATCTTATAGCGATGTATACTTTTCCCATTCACGGCCAAAATCACATCACCTTCCTTAAGACCCGCCGATTCTGCGGGACTACCAGCCCGGATACCAGAAACCACGATCTCTGGAACCAAACTCAATCTGGTTTTATTTACAAATAGAATTTGGACATTACCGAATGAACTATCATTGTCTTTTACAACTCCATTGCCATTGGTAATTCGTTCGGAAACATATCTCACTCCGTCGTGTTGTAGTGTAATACCACTTAAATTATAGTGAAACGGACTTTTGTACATCCCGTTCTTTCTCAAGGTGATTTTTTGATTGGGGTAGTCAAATACAATGTTGAACCGCTTTAAAACCTCACCGCCAATACTTCCATTTCTATTGCCTAAATCCTTAACAGAACCGAACGATTTTTTATCTGGAAAAGCTGCCTTTGCATCCCTTAGTGCAAAACTTCCAAGCTTTATACTGTTCACCTTTGTGCGTCTACCAAATATATCGCCACTTAAGCCTTTACCAAGGTAAGCCTCATAATTCTGATCGGGAATCCCGATATCCTTATCTTCAAAAAGCCAGATTGCATCACTACTCCCAGTATCCACCAATAACCGAACAGGTAAATTATCCACATCTTCAATAAATACATTGGCATCTACATAAGCCTTATTCTTGATAATTGATAATGGTAAAGTCTCGCCTTTTTTGTCATTCTTGCTTACATACTGATCCGGATCATAAAACTTAATAGTCTTTGTTGCGTAGTTAATATCAACAACAAAATCCCTGAACAGGTCATATCCAATAATACCATGAACAGGAATGCCCAAACTTGTAGAGAAGTTTAAACTCTTGTCCAAGATCACATAAAGCAATTGATCATTGTTCTTTATATTTTTTAGTTTAAATGTATTTTTCGTGGAACTTAATGCTTTTATGGGTTCCCCCTCGCCCAAACCCCTTATAGTGATTTCGGAAACGTTATTTATTTGTAGTGAGTCTTGATCCGTGAGGTTGAACAATATGGGCCTATTTACGCCTGAATCCAAAACGAAGGATAGTTGGCTGCCATTCACTTCAACAGGAACGATAATCAAATTGTTTATAAGCTGAAATTTTATTTTTTGATATTTCTGGCCTTCGGGCAATTCATAGTTCTGCGATACTCCCAAAATTGGAAGACACAACAATAATGACCATAAAAACACCTTAAATCCTTTCAATTTTTATTAATTAATTGATTATACTTCCTTAATTTACATAAAATTTACCTTAAACCCTTGTTATTTAACATATTGACAAGAAATTAAATAATCATTTGTACTGTTGTATTGTCCGTAATGATTTCTCATTTTTGTTTAAAATTTAGAGCTTATGCCATCTATATCGAATAAAGGGTTTTCTATGCCCGAGTCTCCAATTCGTAAATTGGTTCCCTATGCAGAAAAAGCTAAAAAAGAAGGAGCTAAAGTGATTCATTTGAATATTGGTCAACCCGATATCAAAACCCCTCAAATTGCACTGGATGCCGTAAAAAACAATACGATTTCTGTATTGGAATATAGCAGAACTGAAGGTTCAGAGGTCTACCGCGAAAAGCTAGCTGAATATTATGCCAAAAATAACATTCATGTCACGGCCCAGGATATTATAGTTACCACAGGCGGTTCCGAAGCCCTTTCCTTTACTATGGGAAGCATTGCAGACACTAATGATGAAATCATTATTCCAGAACCATTTTATGCAAATTACAACGGTTTTGCAACAGCCATGGGAATCAAGGTCGTACCAGTTATTTCTCAAATCGATAACAATTTCGCCCTACCCCCTATTGAGGAATTCGAGAAACTGATTACTCCGAAAACAAAGGCCATACTTATTTGTAATCCAGGTAATCCTACCGGTTATTTATATAGCAAGGACGAAATTCAAAAATTAGCTGCAATAGTCAAGAAACATGATCTTTTTCTTGTCGCAGATGAAGTGTACCGTGAGTTCACCTATGACGGCAAAGAACATTATTCCATCTTACAAGAATCTGGATTGGATGAACATGCAATAATTGTGGATTCTGTTTCAAAACGATATAGTATGTGTGGTGCCCGAATCGGCTGCCTGGTATCAAAAAACAATGAAATCATAAAAACGGCACTCAAATTCGCCCAAGCGAGATTGTCTCCACCAACCTATGCACAGATTGCTAGTGAAGCAGCGTTAGACACTCCACAAAGTTATTTTGATGACGTTAAGGAGGAGTACGTTGAAAGAAGAAACATCCTAGTCGAAGCGCTCGAAAAAATTGAGGGCGTTAAAGTTGGTCGACCTCAAGGGGCATTTTATTGTATTGCAGAACTTCCGGTAGAAAACTCCGATGATTTTGCACAATGGCTATTAGAAGAATTCAGAGTAAACGGTGAAACGGTCATGGTCGCTCCTGCCGCTGGTTTTTATGCCTCTGAAGGCTTAGGGCTGAATCAAATACGTATCGCCTATGTCTTAGATAAGGACAGCCTTAAAAGAGCGGTAAATATTTTAAATGAAGCCTTAAAAACCTACAAGGGTTAATGAAAGTCCAAAAAAACATATCCTTAAAAAAGTATAATACTTTTGGCATAGATGCAAAGGCTAATTTTTTCTGCGAAATCAAAAACGTAAATGAGCTGAAAAAAGCGCTACAGCTTAATGACTATTCCGAAAAATTCATAATAAGCGGCGGCAGTAATATGTTGATTACTAAGGATATTGATGCGCTCGTACTATATATCAACATCAAAGGAAAAGAGATCATCGAAGAAGATGACGACCATGTTTATCTAAAAGTAATGGCTGGTGAAATATGGCACGATATGGTGCTCTGGTGCTTGGACCAAAATTTTGGCGGCTTGGAAAACATGTCACTCATTCCAGGAAAAACCGGCACAGCGCCTATACAGAATATTGGTGCTTATGGGGTAGAACTCAAAGATACTTTTGTCAGTTGTGAAGCTATGGATGTAGAGGGTCAATCAATCAGGACTTTTTCGAAGAAAAAGTGCAATTTTGGATATAGGGATTCCTATTTCAAGAATGAAGGCAAGGGCAAATACATTATAACCTCGGTAACATTTAAGCTTACTAAAAAGAACCACAATCTTAATACTTCTTACGGAGCCATTGAAGCAGAATTAGAACGAGGGGGTGTAAAATCCCCAACCATAAAGGATATATCAAATGCGGTAGTGGCCATTCGGCAAAGCAAGCTTCCGGATCCGAAAGATTTGGGCAATAGCGGTAGCTTTTTCAAGAATCCCGTTTTATCCAAGCCGGAGTTCGATTTATTCATAACCAAACATCCTAATGCCAAATATTACAAGGTCTCTGATGATGAATATAAAGTCCCTGCAGGATGGTTAATTGAGCAATGCGGTTTTAAGGGCAAAAGATATGGCGATGCTGGGGTACATAAAAATCAAGCCTTGGTATTAGTCAACTATGGTAATGCCACAGGTGCTGAAATTATTGGCTTGGCACATAAGATTATTGATAAGGTATTTGATACTTACGAAATCAGAATAACCCCAGAAGTCAATATCATAAAATAACCCCTGCTAAGAAATAACAGGGGCTATACCAAACCAAACTAACCAAAAACTAAATGTACAATTACCAGTTGCACATTTATATAATTAAAACTTTGAGATAACGCTAGCTATAACAATCAATTTTATAAATTAGCGTTTAAAGGATATACGGTTAAAATGAATTGATTGGATGCCGCCAGTCGGCATTAATTTTTTCAAGACCAGAACAATGCATGAGCGCACTTCTTGAAAAGCATATTGTAGAATTATTACAAGAACGAAATGACAAAGCCATTTCGCTTTTGTATGAACACTATGGTGACACCTTATATGGTGTGGCAAAAAAAGTAGTTCGCGATGAAGAGTTGGCCCAAGATGTACTTCAGGAAAGTTTTGTTAAAATCTGGAAAAAATCAGATTCCTACGATGCCTCAAAGGCTAAATTGTTCACCTGGCTCTTTAGAATCACAAGAAATACGGCGATTGACAAACTAAGAAGTGTTAACACCAAATCGGATAAAGAAATCCAAATGGACGTTTCGGACGTATATAACTTAGGCGTTGAAAGCATCAAGCCTGAATTAATTGATGTTCGTGAAAATCTTGATAAGATAGAAAACAAGTATCAAGTTGTACTTGAAGCCTTATTTTTTCATGGTATGACACAGCAAGAAGCCAGTGATGAACTGGATATTCCGCTGGGGACCATTAAGTCAAGGTTGAAAATCGGATTAAGAGAGCTAAGAAAAATTTACGGCTCATCGATGTTGCTAGCGTTTATATTAAATCTGATATAATGAAAGAAAAGATAAAAATATTTTTAGATTCGGATCTGCTTGAGAAGTATTTGTTGGGAACAACAAATACCCAAGAGTCTATGCAAGTAGAAAGGTATATCGCCATGTACCCTGAAGTTAGAAAAACCTACAATGAACTTCAAGAGAACTTGGAGACATTTGCAAAGATCCACGCTATCAAGACCCCAGAAGGGTTAAAGAATAAGATTATTGCTAGAATAAAGTCTGAGAATGCAGGTAGAAGAAAGTTCTTCAGATATGCTATTGCCGCCAGTTTTGCAGCGGTAATGTTTGCAGGTGCCTCTTATTTCCTTTGGAATCAAAACCAAAATTTACAGGAAGAAAATATCTTGGTAAATAATAAAATAGAAACTCTTAAAGAAGATATGAGATTGGAGTTGGCGGATGTTCGAAATCAATTCATCGTCCTCAACAATCCCCAAACCAGAAGAGTCAATGTCAAAGGCAACAATAGTGCAAAAGAGTTAAAGGCAGTTGCTTATATCAATCCGGTTAAAAAGCTTTCCTATATCAATGTAAAGAAGCTGCCTAATTTACCTAAAAACCAAAGTTTTCAAATGTGGGCAGAGGTCAATGGTGAAATGATCAATCTTGGAATTATAGATGAAACTGCAGGAAAAGAAAAACTATTGGCATTACCTTATGCAGATAAGGCATTTAGTTATATAACTATAGAACCTAAAGGAGGTAATAACACTCCAACAGTTGAAAACATTGTTGCGAAAATAGATTATTAGTCAATAATAGACATCCATAATTATAAAGCCCTGACCATATGGTCAGGGCTTTATTTTTGTATCTTTGTTCAAAATTTCACTATGAAACTGGTTCTTTTAACAATTGGTCTTCTAGCACTGGCCTTCGCAGGTATTGCCATAAAAATTTGGTCAAAAAAAAATGGTCAGTTTGCCGGGACATGTGCAAGCCAAAGTCCATTCTTGAATAAAGAAGGTGAAGCTTGTGGTATGTGTGGTAAATTACCAAGTGAACAGGATTGCAAGAAAGACGAAGTCCCAGAATTACAATAGAATTTTACCTTTTAAAGTCTAAACGATTTCCCTTTTTGGATAAAACTGAAGATACCATAACTGCCAATATCAACAAGGCGAAAATGGGCAACCAGATTGCCTTCAGCAATTTATTGGATACCTTTTGGAATGCTGTTTACGGATTTCAACTTAAGCGTACCGAAAACGAAAATGATGCAGAGGATATCACCATACAGACCTTCTCAAAAGCCTTTGATAAAATACATACTTTCGACGATTCCTATGAATTCAAGACTTGGCTGATTGCAATTTCAAAAAATATTCATGTCGACCTCATTCGTAAAAGAAAAAGAAATGTGCTAAACGCAGGGGGCAACAATGAAGCCATTACTAAAGTATTGGATGATGCGCCTACCGCAGAAGATAATTTGATAATAGAACAAAATCTGGCAACGCTCCTCGAAAATATTAAAAAGTTAAAACCACATTACCAAGAGGTGATTAATCTTCGCTATTTTAATGAATTAAGTTATGCGGCCATTGCTGCAGAGCTTGGTGAACCCATTAACAATGTAAAGGTTAAACTGTTAAGGGCTAAAAAATTACTTGCCGAAATCATCAAAAACAAAAAATAAGAATACTCCATTTCTTAATTTAGTAAAGCCCATTATCAGCGCTATCAATTCCTTTTAGGTTTGGAATAGGTACATTTTTTTGTTCGTATATTTGTCGAAAATTGAAGAATGAGCGTAAATAGTGTTGCACCACCAAAAGGAAAGCCAAATTGGCTAAGGGTAAAACTTCCTACAGGTAAAAAATACACCCAATTACGAGGACTGGTAGACAAGTATGACCTGCATACAATATGTACTTCAGGTAGTTGTCCAAATATGGGTGAATGTTGGGGTGAAGGGACAGCGACGTTCATGATATTAGGAAATATTTGTACGCGTTCGTGCGGTTTTTGTGGCGTAAAAACTGGCCGACCATCGGCTGTTGATTGGGCCGAGCCTGAAAAAGTAGCTAGATCTATCAAAATCATGGGCATAAAACATGCGGTAATAACTTCGGTTGATCGTGATGATTTAAAAGATATGGGCTCTATTATCTGGTCAGAGACCGTAAAGGCAATCCGGAGGATGAATCCTTCAACTACCTTGGAGACCCTTATCCCTGATTTCCAAGGCATTGAAAGGCATTTAGATCGAATTATTGAAGTTAAACCTGAAGTAGTTTCACATAATATGGAAACTGTAAAAAGATTGACTAGGGAAGTTCGCATACAAGCCAAATATGAAAGAAGTTTAGAGGTCTTGAGGTATTTACATTCAAGTGGAGTAAACAGAACAAAATCCGGGATAATGCTTGGTCTTGGTGAACTTGAGGAAGAAGTCCTTGAAACCATGGAAGACCTGAGGAATGCGAATGTAGATGTGGTTACTATTGGTCAGTACCTTCAACCATCTAAAAAACACTTACCCGTAAAAGAATTTATTCTTCCAGAACAGTTTAAAAAATACGAAGAAGAGGGACTTAAAATGGGCTTTAGACATGTAGAGAGTGGTGCGTTGGTAAGATCTTCCTATAAGGCCCACAAGCATATTGAATAATAGCTTTTCACTACCGAATACATTGCGTTTAAGAGGATTTTTCCTATGAATAAAGTAAATATTGGTATAAACGGATTTGGTAGAATTGGCCGAACATTGTTTAGGCTTTTAAATAGCCATCCCCACTTAAATGTTGTAGCTATCAATGATTTAGCTGATGCAAGAACCTTGGCCCACCTTCTAAAGTACGATAGCATACATGGGGTTTGGCACAAAGAAATTATCGCAGATGATGGATTCTTCCACGTTGAAGACCAAAAAATTACAGTAAGCAATCAGAATTCACCAAAACATATACCATGGTCTGATAACAAAGTTGATATTGTTATCGAAGCCACAGGTAAATTCAAAACAAGGGAAGACCTTCAATATCATATTCTCGGTGGAGCCAAGAAAGTAATACTTTCGATGCCGCCAATTGATGATTCAATTAAAATGATAGTTTTTGGTATTAATGAAGGTAGCATTAAAACCACGGATAACATCATTTCCAATGCGTCATGCACAACAAACAATGCTGCACCTATGATTAAGGTAATCAATGAGTTGTGTGGTATTGAGCAGGCCTATATAACGACAATACATTCGTATACAACTGATCAAAGTTTACACGATCAGCCCCATAAAGATCTAAGGAGGGCACGAGCGGCTTCGCAATCAATAATCCCAACAACCACGGGAGCAGCAAAAGCCCTAACAAAAATATTCCCTGATTTGGCCAATGTGATTGGTGGCTGTGGCATTAGGGTTCCGGTACCAAATGGCTCGTTAACTGACATTACCTTAAACGTGAAAAGGAAAACTTCTATTCAAGAAATAAATGATACTTTTGAAAAAGCATCGCAAAATGAGCTAAAAAACATACTCTTTTATACGAAAGACCCTATAGTTTCCATTGATATAAACAATAGTTGTTATTCTTGTACGTTTGATTCTCAGATGACTTCCGTAATCGGAAAAATGGTTAAAATTATTGGCTGGTATGATAATGAAACAGGTTATAGCAGCAGAATTATAGATATGATCAACTTATTGGTAAACAAGAAATTCGTTTGAGCTTATTAACCACATATAGACCTATAAAGCAATTAGTCGTTGCTGTAGCCTTCTTATGCTTTGGACTAAGTGTAATTGCACAGGACACTTCAGTTCATAACGATGTTCAAACTTATTTCAATGAAGCCAGAACGTTGGGCAATAAAAACCAAATAGACTTAGCCCTTAAATCCTTGGAGAAGGCTGCTACTCTGGCAGAGGAGAACAAGGATGTTAAAACATTGATAGACAGTTATCACATGTTTGCCCTGCTTTATCTTAAATTGAATAAAGTAAACGATACAAAGTTTTATTGGGATAGGGCCAAAGCTTTGTTGAAGGAGGTTGAATACCCTTACGGGGATGCCATTTATAAGTATATTGAAGCGATTTTGCTTTTTAAGGAGAATCAAAATTTTCAAGCTCTTTTTTTACTCAATGAAGCAAGGCAACTGAACAACGATCGGAACTTTTTCAATAATATCTTATTGGCTGAAGGCAATATTTATTTGAATTTGGGTAAATATGAAAGTGCATCAAAGAATTTTAATTCGCTAGTAGTCAATACTGATGTTTATGAAAAAGAATATCTGGCAACAAGGGCTAATGTGGGGCTTGCACAAACAAGTATTAAACAATCGAATTTTGAAGAAGCCACAAAGTATGCTGAAAGTGCTTTAAAATTGGCCAATGAAAATGGTTTTTATGCAGAAATAATTGAAAGTAACCAATTACTCGCTAAATCGTACGAAGACCTAGGTCGTTATCAAGAGGCCCTGGCCACAACGCGAGAGTTAAATGCTGCAAAAGACTCTATTTTCACCATTGAAAAAGTTAAAATAGAGACAAGAACGGCAGATGAAATACATAGTGAGAATATGGCCGAGGAGGTTAAACGCCAGGATAAACGCATAGAGGAGCTGAGTAAATCGGCAAATAGGTCTGAAATAACTGCAATAATGACCTCTGCTTTTCTCATTATCATCTCTTTATTGGCTGTTTCATTATATAGGAACAACCAGATAAAGCTCAAAACGAACGATCTCTTACAAACAAAAAACAGTGAGTTACAAACTGCACGCGATGAAGCGGTGAATGCCATGGAGGCAAAAACCAATTTTTTGTCTACAGTAAGCCATGAGCTAAGAACCCCACTTTATGCCGTGACCGGTCTTACCCATTTATTGTTGGAAGAAAACCCGAGTGAAAACCAGAAAGAACACTTAAAAGCCTTGAAATTCTCAGGTGACTATCTTTTAAATTTCATCAATGATATTTTGCATATAAACAAAATCGATGCCGATAAGTTAGAGCCTTTGATTATGGAGTTCAACCTTAAAAAGGTCTTGGCAGAAGTCATTGATTCATTAAAGCAGAGTGCCAAGGAAAATAACACCAAAATCATTTTGGATTATGATGACAGTATACCTTCGCATTTAATGAGTGATCCATTGAAGCTTTCACAAATAATAATGAACCTCGTAGGTAATGCACTTAAATTCACAAAAAATGGTGAAGTAAAAGTGACTGCACAAATGGTACACAAAGAAGAAGAGGATGTAACCCTTTATTTTGAAGTACAAGATAATGGTATTGGGATTTCAAAAGAACAGCAGGAGAATATTTTTGAAGGATTTGAACAAGGGTCAATTCAGATTAACAGGGAATATGGTGGAACCGGACTAGGGCTCACCATTGTAAAAAGTCTTCTAGGTCTATTCAATAGTAAAATAAAATTAGAGAGTGACCTAGGCAAAGGCAGCTCTTTCTTTTTTGAACTAAAATTAAAAAGCAAGGACAGTATAGTAGATGATATTCCTTTTGAGATCACACAGAAAGATTATGAGTTTAAAGGTTTACATTTAATGATTGTTGAAGATAACAAGATCAACCAAGTCATCACCAAAAAAATGTTATCCAAAAAAGAAATCACCAGCGATATTGCCAGTAATGGCATGGATGCCATTGAACTAGCCAAGAATAATAAATATGATGCCATTCTAATGGATATACATATGCCTGGGATCAGTGGGGAGGAAGCTACTATTGAGATTAGGAAATTTGACCAAACTACTCCTATTATCGCCTTAACAGCAATCTCTTTGGATGATAGTTTGGAGAGTTTCTATGCCGCTGGTTGTGATGATGTTGTTACCAAACCGTTTAAGCCGGAAGTATTCTATCAAAAAATTGGGGAGAATATTTTTGAGAATAGAGAAAATGGCGGGCCTATTGTATAATTGCAGTTACAGCTTTTTCCAAAACTGATGCCCCCTTGTTGAGAAATTTATGCCTCACAGAAATATAATGTAAGTTTTCTACATGTTCCTTCAATCTTGCAAAGTCTTTTTCGGTCGTCAAAACATACTCTTTAGAATTGAATAGTTCAATTTCTGGGGAAGAGAAAAAATGATGGTCCTTAAATTGTAGATGCTCCAAGTCCATGCCTTTTTTTTCTAAATAATCGACCAAAGGTTTAGGGTTTGCAATCCCGGTTACCAAAGTTACCCGCTGTCCCAATAGGTCATTCAGTAAGAGGGATGCTGTATTTCCTTTTAAAGTATCATCATAATCCAAATAACTGAATATTACTTTTTGATCCGGTATTGGGTCCAGTACATTTAGCACTTCAGATTGTTCTTTTCCCCTCAGTTGCTCCGGACATTTGGTGACAATGATTAAGTTAGCCCGTTTGGCTTCTCTTTTACTATCCCTTAAGTCCCCAGTAGGTATATACCAATCATTCATATAGAGATTATCATATGCTGTCAACAGTATAGAAAAATCTGGCTTTACTTTTCGATGTTGAAAAGCATCGTCCAATAAAATAATGTCAGGTTTTATTGTCTTTTGTAACTTCTGAATTCCATGGCGTCTATCTGCATCCACTGCAACAGCAATATCAGCATACTTGGAATGAATTTGATAGGGCTCATCCCCTATCTCTTCAACTTTACTATCCGATGTGGCTAATACAAATCCTTTTGATTTACGCCGATATCCTCTACTCAATATCGCTACTTTGTTCTTATCTTTGAGAATTTCAGCCAAATATTCAATCATCGGGGTTTTACCAGTTCCCCCAGTACTAAGGTTACCCACGCATATCGTTGGAGTGTTGAAAGAACTACTTTTATAAATTCCAACATCAAAAAGAAAATTGCGGATATGCACCACTAGGGCATAAATCAAAGAAATCGGAAAGGCTATTTTTCTTAGCAGTTGCATTAGAACGAAAATATAATATTTTATCTTTGAACACCTTATAAAACTTGAAAATGATAGTAAAAGAAGTTACAACCGTATTAGAAGAATTAGCCCCTTTGGCCAATGCCGAGGATTTTGATAATGTTGGACTTTTGGTGGGCAGCAATACCCAAGTGGTTACGGGAATCCTGGTAACCTTGGACACCTTAGAGCATGTTGTTGATGAGGCCATCTCCAATAATTGCAATCTCATTGTTAGTTTTCATCCCATCATTTTCAGTGGACTAAAAAGAATTACTGGTTCTACTTATGTTGAGCGGGTGGTGATTAAGGCCATTCAGCATAATATCGCGATTTACAGTATGCATACTGCATTGGACAATTCCAAGGAAGGTGTAAATGCGAAAATATGTGAGGTATTGGAAATTTTAGATCCTCAAATATTGATTCCACAAAAAAGAACAATTAAAAAATTAACTACTTATGCACCGATAAATGCGGTAGAAAAGCTAAAAAATTCCCTTTTTGATGGGGGTGCAGGCAATATTGGCAATTATAGTCATTGTAGTTTCACAACTTTAGGAACTGGTTCATTTAGGGCAGAAAAGGGTGCTAATCCGACAATTGGAAAAATTGGTGAAACACATTTTGAAGAAGAAGTACAGATCAATGTTACATTTTCAGCAACCGTTGAGAAAAAAGTAATGAATGCATTATTCAAAAATCATCCTTATGAAGAGGTAGCCTACGAGATTTTGACTTTGGAGAATGACAATCAGGATATTGGGATGGGCATGATCGGTACTTTGAAAAAACCAATGGGAGAGAATGACTTTTTAAAATTAGTGCAAGAAAGAATGAATGCATTAGGTATTCGACATTCCAAATTATTAAACAAGAACATTGAAAAGGTTGCTGTTTTGGGAGGAAGTGGGGCTTTTGCAATTAAAGCCGCCAAAGCTGCCGGCGCAGACATTTTCATTACCGCAGATGTTAAATATCACCAGTTTTATGAAGCAGAAGATAAGATGGTGATCGCAGATATTGGACACTTTGAAACAGAACAGTTTACAAAAAATCTTTTAGTTGATTATCTTACGAAAAAAATTCCTAATTTTGCAATCCGTTTAGCGGAAAGCAAAACAAATCCAATCAAGTATTTATAAATATGGCAAAAAAAGCAGAAGCAACCGTTGAAGACAAGTTAAGAGCATTATATGATTTGCAATTAATTGATTCTAGGGTTGATGAAATACGCAATGTTAGAGGTGAATTACCATTAGAAGTTGAGGATCTTGCAGATGATGTTTTAGGTCTTAAAACTAGATTGGACAAACTTAAAACCGATGTTGAGACCATTAATTTCGAAATAGCAGCTAAAAAGAATTTGATTGAAGAATCAAAAGGCTTAATTAAGAAATATACCGAACAACAGAAAAATGTTCGTAACAGTAGGGAATTCAATTCTATAAGTAAAGAACTGGAGTTTCAAGAGTTGGAAATTCAGCTGGCAGAAAAAAACATCAAAGAGTTCAAGGTACAAATAGAGCAAAAGAAAGAGGTTATTTCTGAAACCAAAGAAAAATTAAGTGAAAGGGATTCTCATTTAAAGCACAAGAAAAGTGAATTGGATGCTATTTTGGCTGAGACTGAAAAAGAGGAAAAAGCACTACTGAAAAAATCAAACGAATACCAAGACCAAATCGAAGATCGTTTGGTAAAGGCATATGCCAGAATCAGGAGCAATGTAAAAAACGGTCTTGCAGTTGTACCCATTGAAAGAGGTGCTTCTGGAGGTTCTTTCTTTACAATACCCCCACAGGTTCAAGTTGAAATTGCTTCGCGTAAAAAAATCATTACCGATGAGCACAGTGGTCGAATCTTAGTTGACCATACGCTTGCCGAAGAAGAGCAAGAAAAAATGAAGAAAATGTTCGCTAAGCTATAGCGAAATAAAACTAACTCATGCAAAAGCCATCTTCTCAGATGGCTTTTTTTGTTTATTTTAGAAGCCTGGCTATTAAACTATTATGAAATACTTCACCAACTTATGCCTCTTGGCCATAATTCTTACTTCCACTACAACCATGGCCCAAAATATTGATTCTTTTAAATGGAAAAATCGCATTCTCCTTTTAAAAGATTCGCATTTTAATTCAGTGAAGTTACAAGAGCAATTAAAAGCCCTCCAATCCAACCTTGAAAAACTACACGATAGGGATATACTCATTTTTGTACTTACTGATGAAGCGGTATTCGACACCTTAAAAAGTAAAACAAAATTACAATCACGGCTAATTATTGAGGAATTTGGATTAAAGGATTTTCAGGGCCTAATACTCATAGGAAAGGATGGAGGTCTCAAATTAAAGGAAAGTTTTGTCGTGAGCCCTTCAACCATTTACAATTTGATAGACAGCATGCCAATGCGCCGGGCTGAACTAAAATCTTCCGAAAAGCACTAAAGCAATCCTAACATTCGCTCCTCAACTTCATTACTGTCCCACTTTTTCTCAATATTTGGCATCGCCATAATTTGTTCCATAATTTTTTCCTGTGCATCACCAATGGCCAAAGCCTCTGCATAAGGTCTATATGAGAAAGTAACCCTAGAATATAACGGGAGCCATTTATCCGGATGTTTATCTGCAAACTTTTTTTCTATCTTTTTTTGAAGTAAAAACTTGGGGTCAGCAGTTTTACTGCTCATCTCAATAAAATTGCGATAACTGAGCTCGGCAATGGCATCTGCATTGGGTTTTCTTTGCTTTTGATATTGTTCAAAAATATCCTCCCAATTATCACCCTGTTCTTTAATAATCTCATTAAGAACATAGATGTCCTCAAAACCTGCATTCATTCCTTGTCCATAAAAAGGCACTATGGCATGGGCTGAATCACCTACCAAGGCTACCTTGTCCCAATACGTCCAAGGATAACATTTCATGGTAACCATTGCACTAGTAGGGTTCTTGAAAAAGTCCTCGGTTAAATTTTCAATTTCATGATCTACACTCGGAAAATGGGTTTTAAAAAAATGCTCGGCCTCATCCTTGGTTTTGATGCTTTCAAAAGAAGCATCACCTTCAAATGGCATGAACAAGGTACAGGTAAAACTTCCGTCAATATTGGGCATAGCAATAAACATAAATCGTCCCCGTGGCCAAATATGAAATGAATTCGCATCTAATTTATGACTGCCATCGGCATTGGCCGGAATCGTCAACTCTTTATAGCCTACATCCAAAAAGTCCTGGGAATAATCAAACCTACTGCGACGTTGCATTTTATGCCTTATTCTAGAGAAAGCCCCATCACATCCAAAAATTAAATCATATGCATATTCTTTCCACTCCCCTTTTTCGGTCTCACCTGTATATAACTTGGCTTCTGGGAGGTTTACATCCCATACCTTTTCCTCAAATTTGAATTCAACCCCTGATTTTTCTGCTAAATCAATCATTTTTCGGTTCAATACACCTCGTGATATTGACCAAATAGCTTCTCCATCTTTCCCATAATCCTGAAAATAATTAGGTTTACCCATGACATGCATTGCCCGCTTATCCATGGGTATGGCTATTTTTTTAATCTCCTCTTCTATTCCAATTTCAGCTAAGGCTCTCCACCCTCTATCACTCATTGCCAAGTTGATCGAACGCCCAGAAAATTGAATCGTACGAATATCGGGCCTACGGTCGAAAACAGTTATTCTATGTCCATGCTTTCTTAAATAAATGGCCAAGAGCGATCCTACTAAACCTGATCCAACAATGGCAATATTTTTGGGTGTTTGTGTCATAACTTATGAATTGGGAAAAACCAAAGCTTAGTCTATAAATTTAATAAAATTAACTTCAATCCTAACTTAGTAAGACAATGTACTGGCACTAGTAACATAATGGTCACTAAATAGTATTTAATTTACGCTTGAAACGTCCAAAATGCGCTTAATTTACGTATATATGGTACATTCCGCTTCGGCGTCTATATATAACCTAAAAAAAAGTCCTTCACATTAAAAATGCGAAGGACTTTTTCTTTATTATTTAATATTCAATCCTATTCTAAAATTCCATCAACTATTCCGTATTCAATTGATTCTTGGGCGTTCATCCAATAATCCCTATCAAAATCACGCATAACGGTATCATAGTCTTGACCACAGTTATCCGCCAATAATTTAGCACTCAATTCTTTGGTTTTGATTATCTCCCTAGCCTGTATTTCTATATTTGAAGCCTGCCCCCTAGCCCCACCACTGGGCTGATGTATCATAACTTGGGCATGCGGTTGTATAAATCGCCTGCCTTTTACACCTACGGAAAGCAATATTGAACCCATAGAAGCAGCAAGTCCAGTACATATGGTTGAAACCGGACTCTTTAAGGATTTAATCGTATCGTACATGGCAAATCCCGATGTAACATAACCGCCTGGACTATTTATGAATAACTGAATTTCTTTATTATTTTGCATATCCAAATACAATAGACGATCAATAACATGTTTGGCAGAATCATCATCAACCATGCCCCATAGAAAGACTTTGCGTTCTTCCAATAATTTTTCATCAATTGCTTCTTGTACTTTTCCCTTTTTTGAACCCATTGCATTTTTGTTTAAGTATCAAAACTAAGCATTTTCTTAAATATATGCCGAAGTTCTAGACGCTGTTTTCTTTAGAATACAGCCCTAATTATATAATTTTAATCTATTCAACTATCTTTGAAAAAATCCAAAAAAATGAGAAACTATTTTATCCTTATCCTGGTTATTATGATTACGAGTTGCAAAACCGAAAAAAAACAAGAAAAACCGGCCATTGAAAAAGAATTGAGCCTTATTGAAAAAGTAGCCTATAAAAGTGGTTTTGAAAACTGGAACAA
>Ga0316189_10001106_pt1 | contig 26774 bp, 24 predicted proteins | sample LowCovwburrow_MG_FD_204930 | JGI IMG/M metagenome (GOLD analysis project Ga0316189, IMG submission 204930) | Coastal sediment microbial communities from Maine, United States - Lowes Cove worm burrow | ecosystem: Environmental > Aquatic > Marine > Coastal > Sediment | place: USA: Maine...
CCTGGCTCGCCTTGTCGGGACCCAAGACCGGCCCCCACGCGGGCATTCCCTTGGCCGGGACACCCTCGAGCACCGTCGTCAGGACGTCCCCGGGCTCAGCACCATGGACCCACTCGGCGTCGACCAGGTTGGCGCCGATGCCACCGGTCAGGTCATCCTTGTGACACGAGGCGCAGGTCTGTTCGTACACGACCTTGCCGCCGGCGATGCTCTTGGCGTCCATCGCGAGCGTCTTGGGCGCCTCCCCCTTGGGCCAGCGCTCCACCGCAGCGGCCATCTGCAGCTCGTACTGGTGCACCTGGCTGGTGGGCGACAGGAAGTGGTAGTCGAGCCCGTACCAGACTCCGTACAGGACGGTCAGGATGAACAGGCCGATCCACCAGGAGGGCATGGGGTTGTCGTACTCCTCGATGCCGTCGTTGTCGGCACCGTGGCCCATGATTTCGTCGTTCAGTGCCACGGGTCACCTCCGTCCAGCGGCATGTTTGCGGCATCTTCCATCGCCTTGCGGCGCGACGGAGCAAACGCCCACATCGTCCAGCCAACCATGCTCGCGATGAACAACAGCGTGGTCAGACCCATCATCCAGCCGAGATCCGACTGGGCGCCGTGCAGTAGTTGACTCATGAACCCTCCTCGACGGCAGCAGCGCCGTCTCCCGAGACGGGGATGTCGGCCAGCGGACCGGACCGGTCCAGGCCGAGACGCTGCAGGTATGCGGTCAGGGCCACGATCTCGTGGTCCCAGTCGACCTCGATGCTGGCTTGCTCCATCCGAGCGACGATCGCGGACGCCTCCGCCTGCAGGCTGTCCTTGGTGTGGAACAGCTCGTCGTTGCTGTACGGCGTGCCGAGCCGCGCCAGTGCGACGACGCTCGCCTGCACGTCGCGCGGGTCGATGCGCCACGTGTGCAGCCAGGGGTAGGGCGGCATGACGCTGCCCGGCGAGGTGGACCTCGGGTCGCGCATGTGCTCGTAGTGCCACGCGTCGGGGTACTTGCCGCCGACCCGGTGCAGATCCGGCCCGATCCGGCGGGACCCCAGCAGGAAGGGCCGATCCCACGCGTACTCTTCGGAGCGCGACCACAGACCGTAGCGCAGGGTCTCGTCGCGGAACGGGCGCACCATCTGCGAGTGGCAGACGACGCAGCCCTCACGAATGTAGATGTCGCGTCCGGCCACCTGCAGCGGGGTGTAGGGCGCCACCAGCGCCACCGCGTCCGGGTTGGGCGCCGAGATGGTGAACATCGGGATGATCTCGACCAAGCCACCGATCGAGATGGCCAGCGTCGTCAAGATGGCGAACAGGCCCGCGCGCGGCTCGAGGACGCGCCGGTGCCAGGAAACGGGTGCATCGTCAGTCATGTCGGACCTCACTTGGCCGGCTGCGGCGCGGTGCCGGCAGCCGGGGCCGGACCGGTGATGGTCCGGAGCATGTTGAAGCACATCAGGATGATCCCGGTGAGGTACAGGCTCCCACCGACGAACCGCAGCCAGTAGAACGGGCTGAGCCGGTTCACGATGTCCATGAACACTGGGTACTTGAGCTGCCCAGCGTCATCGATGGCGCGCCACATCAGTCCCTCGGTGACGCCCGCGCCCCACATGGTCACGATGTACAGCACGATGCCGACGGTCGCGATCCAGAAGTGAAGCTCGACCAGGCGCTGGCTGTAGACCGGCCGCTTCCACAGCCGCGGGGTGAGCCAGTAGATGATGCCGAAGGTGATCATCCCGTTCCAGCCGAGCGCCCCGCTGTGGACGTGGCCGATGACCCAGTTGGTGTAGTGCGACAGTGCGTTGACCGGCCGGATCGACATCATCGGGCCCTCGAACGTCGACATCCCGTAGAAGCTGACCGCGACGACCATGAACTTCAGGATGGGGTCCGACCGCAGCCGACCCCACGCGCCGCGCAGCGTGAGCAGCCCGTTGAGCATGCCGCCCCAGCTGGGAGCCAGCAGCATCAGGCTGAACACGACGCCGACGGTCTGTGCCCAGTCGGGGAGCGACGAGTACAGAAGGTGGTGCGGTCCGGCCCAGATGTACAGGAACACCAGCGCCCAGAAGTGCACGATCGACAGCCGGTAGCTGTAGACCGGACGCTCAGCGGCGCGCGGAAGGAAGTAGTACATCAGTCCGAGGAACGGCGTGGTCAGGAAGAACCCGACCGCGTTGTGGCCGTACCACCACTGCACCAGCGCGTCGGTCATGCCCGAGTAGATGGGGTAGCTGCGCGTGAACGTCGCCGGAAGCGCCAGGTTGTTGAACACGTGGAGCACCGGGATGGTGATCAGGAACGACATGTAGAACCACAGCGCCACGTACAGGTGCTTCACCTTGCGGTTGGCGACGGTCATCATGAAGTTGAAGCCGAACGACAAGAAGACCACCGCGATGGCGATGTCGATGGGCCAGATCAGCTCGGCGTACTCGTGGGACTGGGTCAGGCCCAGGGGCAAGGAGATCGCCGCGGCGGCGATGATCGCCTGCCAGCCCCAGAAGTGGAAGTTCGAGACGGCGTCCGACCACATCCGCACCTTGAGCAGGCGCTGGGTCGAGTAGTACATGCCCGCGAACACGATGTTGCCGCCGAAGGCGAACACGACCGCGTTGGTGTGCAGCGGGCGCAGGCGCCCAAAGGTGGTGTAGGGGAGCCCGAGGTTGGCGGGCCAATAAGCCAGCTCCAGCGCGATCCAGACACCCACCAACATGCCGACGACCCCGAACAGGAGCGTGGCGAGGACGAACTTCTTTGTGATTTCGTCGTCGTAGGGGGGGGCGTTCGCGGCTTGGTCTAGCGGCACGGCATCATCAGTGGACATCGCATGGTCCTCCGCGCGCTTCCCTACGCAAGTCGCGTGCCAGAGGTCCGACGACGAAATCGCCGATCTAGCCTTCGAGCTGTGCGATATCCAACAGGCGCGCTGTGTGCTATCACTCACCCTCGCCCAGGCGGTGCGTTCGAGGGAGCGGACCGACTGGCACGCGCCTTGCGGGGGCACAGAACAGGAGGCCTCGTGACCACGCTCGCCGCAACCTGGCTCGTCCCCGCCGCTGTCGCCGCCGCCGCCGGCGCGCCCCACTGCGTTGGCATGTGCGGCGCGCTCGCCTGCGCCGCCGGCGACCGCACCGCGGACCAGGCGGCCTACCACTCCGGGCGCATCGCGATGTACGCCACACTCGGCGCCGTCGCCGGGGCAGCGGGGGCCATCGTCCCGGGTCCCACCTGGGTGCCCTCCACCATCGCCGCGTTCCTGTTGGTTGGGTTCGCGCTCGCGCTGGCCGGACTGCTGCCCGAGCCGCGGTTCGCCGTTCCGGGTCTCGCCTGGGCCGGCGCCCGCTTGGCGCGACAGACCGGCGTCCCGTCTCGGCTGGCGTTCGGGGCGGTCAACGGCCTGCTCCCCTGCGGCCTGGTGTACGCCGCCCTGGCCATCCCGGTGGCGGCCGCGGATCCGGTGGTCGGCGCCGCCGCCATGGCAGTGTTCGGCCTCGGGACGGTCCCCGCGCTGGCCATCGCGACCCTGGGGCTTCGCCGAGTCCTGGCGCGCTCGCTCGCTGCGCGCCGAACGCTGGCCGCGATGCTCCTGGTCACCGGGCTCGGCAGCCTGGCGTACCGCGAGGGGGTGTTCCTGCCGTCCGACGCCGTCGCGTCGGACGTCCCGCACTGCCATCAGGAGGCCGCGCCGTAGCGCTCCGGTTAGCCGCCGCCATGCGGCTCACTCCGAGAGCGGCGACCGCCGCCGCGATGTTCCTGTTTTCGTTTGGACTGGTGCTGTTCGAGCTCGTGCTCACCCGGCTGTTCGGCGTGGTCCTGTTCGCGACATTCGCCCACCTGGCGCTGGCGCTGGCGCTGCTCGGGATCAGCCTCGGCGCACTCCTGCAGCACCTGTGGCCCGCGCTCGTTCCCGAAGAGGGCCTGCAGGTCCGTCTGGGCTGGCTGAGCCTGCTGATGGCAGCCACGACCATCGCCGCCGTGTGGTTCACCGTCGCGGCCCCGATCACCCTGCAGTTCGACGCGCCTCCCGAGACGTTCTCAGAGCGGTCGATGGTCTCCTGGGAGCTCGTGAGCCCGCTGTGGTTCGGGCTGCTGATGCCCGTGCTCGCCGTCCCGTTCGGGGTCGCCGGACTCGCGTTCGCCGGAACGTTTCAGCGCCGCAAGGCCGATATCGGGCTGCTGTACGGTCTCGACCTGATGGGCGGTGCCGCGGCCGCTGTCGCGTTCGTGCCGCTGTTGTCCTGGCTCCCCGCTCCCGACGTCGCCTTCGTGGTGGCACTCGCGGGCTGTGGGGGCGCCGCCGTCCTGTTCTTCGCCGGAGGCGCGCGCCGCCTCGCCGCCGCCGCTGCGCTGCCGGCCGCCGTCTGCGCCGTCCTGGTCGGGCTGGCCGCCAGCGGCACCGAGGTCCTCCGGATCCGATTCGCCGCCGGGTACTCGGAGGAGCGCATCACCACCACCCGGTGGACGCCGCTCACGCGCTTGGCCGTACATGAGGGAAACCGCGGGCACTTCGTGGTGCTCGACAACACCAGCGCGAGCGAGGTGGTTCGCTCGAAGCGGCGCCGCGAGCAGCTCTCCCGGGAGCCCAATCGCGGACTGGTGTACCAGCTCGTCCCCCCCACCGCCCGGGTCGCCATCCTCGCGGCCTCCGCCGGCCCCGAGGTCGCGGTGGCGCAGTCCTTCGGGTTCACCGACATCCAGGCCATCGACATCGCCCCCGAGATCGGCGATCTCGTCGCAGAGCGCTACGCGAGCAACCCGTACAACCCGTACCTGCAGCCCGGCACCGAGCGCGTCGTGATGGACGGACGCGCCGCCATCCTGCACAGCCCGCACGACTTCGACGTCATCCAGATGGTGCACGCCAACCTCCACAGCTCCGCCGGCCAGCTCGCGAACGCCTGGTCCCCCGCGCTCCTGGAGACCCAGGAGGCGTTCGACCTGTACCTGTCGCGGCTGTCGCCCGACGGCGTGCTGTCCTTCGGTCGCGGCAGCAAGACCCGCCACCTCGTGTCGGCCGCCGCCGCAGCGCTGCACGACCGCGGCGTGGAGAACCCGCAAGCACACATCCTCTGGGTCGCCGGTGCGGCCTCCGTGATGCTCGTCCGCAATCGCCCCTGGACCTCCGCCGAGGTCCAGCACGCCCGCACGATCATCGCGCAGGCCGGCGCCGCTCAGCACATCGAGTTCGACCCCACCGTGCCCGACCACGGGGTCTGGCGGCGCGTGCGGGGGCGACGCGTGCAGGTGGACGACCGTCCGTACCTCGAGTCCCCCGACGCAGCGCTCAACGCGCTGGGAGTGGCCTTCGGCCGCCTGATCCGGCGCCACGACGGCAAGGTCTCTCCGGTCACCGTCGTCTACCACACCCTCGCGCTGCAGATCGTGTTCGTCGGCGCCATCGGAGTGCTCCTCCTCGTGCTCCCCCTGTGGCGCCGCGCCACCAGCGGACTGGCCGGGATACCGGGGGCGCGCTGGGGTCTCGCCTACATGGCGTGCCTCGGCTACGGCTACCTCGCCATCGAGACGGTGCTGCTGCACGAGCTCGTTCTGTTCGTCGGGCACCCCACCTACGCGATCACCATCGTGATCCTCGCGATGCTCCTGTTCAGCGGCCTGGGATCGATCGTGGTGGGGCGGCTGCCGCAGGACCAGTGCCGGCGCGCGCTGACCGCTGCGTTGCTCGCCGTGATCGGGCTGGGAGCACTGCAGGCCTGGGTCGTCCCCGAGGTCTTCTACGCGTTCGCGTTCGGCCTGCCGCTGGGGGTCCGGGCGTTCCTCGTCCTGCTCGCGCTCGCACCGCTCGGCTTCGTCATGGGGATGCCGTTCCCGCTCGCCCTGCGCATCCTGCGTCCGAGCGCCGCCGGCCTCGTTCCGTGGGCATGGGCGCTCAACGGGTACACCAGCGTGGTCGCGTCGCTCGGCACGGTCCTGCTCTCGCGACTCTCGGGCTACGACGTCGCGTTCGGCGTTGCCCTGGCAGCTTACGGGACGGCGCTGGCATTGTCACACCGAATCCACCGAGTCGGCAGCGACATCGTCCACTCATGACGCTATCCTCCGACTGACGGAGGTGATCTTGCGCGGCATACCCTTGGCGATCGTGGCGATCGTGGCGACCGGGTGCGACGGCGAGGCCTCGGCGCCCGACCCGATCTTGGCCTCCGACCTGTCCTCCACGCTGCACGGCGAACACCGGGCGTTCGCCTACGTCTCGTGGACCCAGGACATCGCCGGCGAGGTCCGGGTCTCCTACACGGTCGACGAGGGCAGCTGGATCGCCGCCCCACCGGTTCAAGGCGTCGCGGGCGTGAACGAGCAGCTGCTCGCGGGCGTTCCGTACGGTTCCGAAGCCCAGTGGCGAGTCAGCCAGGGCGACACCCACTTCGATGCGCCACAGCCCATTGTCACCGACCCCGCCCCCGCACAGTTGCCCGTCGGTCTGGTGCCGACGAGCGAGCCGACCCGGTGGCTGCCAGAGGGCCGCTTCCTGCTCACCACCATCGCTGAAGGTGGCGGTGGTTGGGGCACCAACGGGCCGTTCTGGACGGCGATCTTCGATCGCGCTGGCCGGCCAATCTGGGCGCAGCGCACCCGCCTGGGAACGTGGTCGCTGTATCCTACGGTCGCGCAGAGCGGCGATCACATCCTCTACGATGAGTTCGACCCCTTCGCCGCCTACAGCGGAAACGCGGACGCCGCGCAGATCAATCGGACATACCTCGACCAGAGCATCGAGTCGATCTCGACGCCCGGCTTCCACCACGCGTTCGTCGAGCACGCCGACGGCACCCTGGCGTGGGGCAGCCGTGCGCACGGTGGCGGAGAGGCACTGGTCGAGAAGGCACCCGGGCAGGACGGCGAGACCGTGGTGTGGACGTGCAACGACGACTGGCCCGAGGCGAGCTACTACTGTGTATCGAACTGCCTGTACTACGATGCGGACCGCGACTCGTACCTGTACAGCTTCTACACCGTCGAGTCCGTGGTCGAGATCGACCGTCCCACCGGAACCACGATGTGGTGGGCAGGCGGCGTAAGCGGTGGCGCGACATTCGAGCCCGCCGATTCGCAGTTCTACTGGCAGCACGGCGTGTCTTGGACCGACGCAGGCACTCTGCTCGTGTCCACTCACCGCTCCGCCAACGGCGAGACCAACCTCGCGCGCGAGTACACCTACGACGAGTCGGCCAACACGCTGACCGAGATCTGGTCGTACGACGCCAACGCACTGGCAAACACCAACGGCGACACCTGGCGACTGCGCAACGGCAACACGCTGCACACACTCGGCAGCGCCAGCCAGATCAAGGAAGTCGACGCGGACGGCCAGACCGTGTGGCACCTCGACTTCAACGGCACCCGTCTGCTGGGCCGCAGCGAGTGGATCACCGATCCCAACACCCTGCTCGCCCCGGCGCAGTAGACCCGGAACGGGGCAGCCCATGATCAAGTGGATGCTGTCCTTCGATGACCTGGTGTCGAAGACGCGGCCCGCGTGGCTGTGGGTGGGACAGATCGCCGTGGCCGTCCTCGGGGTGCACCTCGCCGCCGACCGTCTGGACGACCACGTCGTTCGCCTGCTGACCGCCACCGGCTTCGCTTGGCCGGAGCCAGCGTGGCCGCTCACGGTCGCGACCTGGCTCGCGGTGCTGCTCGAGCTGGGCGTCGTGGTCTGGGTCGTGTGGACCCTGCTCCGTGCAGGAGCGCCCCAGGTGTACCACTGGCGCGGATGGCTCGACCGCATCAGCGTCCAGGCGGTGCTCGTGGCGTTCGCGTGGCTGCCGATCGCGCTGGCCGGTGCCTGGGTCGTCGGGATGGCGGTCGAGGACTGGTTCGCGTACTGGTTCCCGATCGCCGCCCGACCCGCCGGCTGGGCCGCCGCGCTGCTCGTCGCCGCGCGCATCTCCGTCACGGGGTGGTGGAGCAATGTCCGCGCCACGCCCACGCCGCGCCGCTGGTCCGACGGCTGGCCGTGGGCCGCGCCCGTGATCCTGATGGCCTTGCTGGCCATCCGGCACGGACTGCCGCTGTGGGGCTGGCTGTGAGGCGACGCCGATCCGCACCGCCCCAGTGGGGCTCGGTCGACCTGGCCTTGGTGATCGGGCTGGTGTTCGCGGTCAGCACCCGCACGCCGGTCGGGGGTCTCGCGCGCTACGCGTGGGGGCGTGTCCTGGGTCACCGCAGCACGCTGCCCACGCTCACGTCCTACTTCTCCGACGGGGCGACCGCACCGCCCGTAGCCGAGGTCTCCGCGCTCCCCCCGGAGCCCGCGCCGCCCCCCCCCGACGACCCGCACACCCTGCCTGAGCCCTGGCGGACGGCCGCGCGCGCTGCCCTCGCAGGCGGGGTCCCCGCACCGCTCGCCGACCGCATCACCGCCTCCGGGGCGGTCGTCTCGGACACAGCCGCGCTGCGCGAGCTCGACGCGCTGTGGGCCACGCACGGGGACGCCGAGGCCGCACTCGAGGTCGCCGCCATCGGCTCACAGCAACGGCAGCGCGCGATCGGGCGGGCGCAGGCCGCCGGCGAACCGCACCCGGCTCGGTACGCCCAGCACCGGCGCTACCTGGGTTCTCGCACCGCCACCGAGGCGGATCGCTTCGTCTCCGCGACGATGGGGCTGGCCACCGTGCTCGACCTGGAGTGGCCGCTTCAGCGGTCCCACAGGGTCACGTCCCCGTTCGGCGATCGGGAGCACCCGGTCCTCGGCGGGCGCAGGTTCCACAACGGCATCGACCTGTCGGTCCCCGTCGGAACCCCGGTGTACGCGGCCCAGTCGGGCCGGGTCGCGGTGGTCGGAGAGGGGGGCGCCAGCGGCCGGTACGTCGTGGTCGACCACGGGAACGGGGTGCAGACGTCCTACAGCCACCTCGAGCGCGCCGAGGTCCCTCAGGGTGCACCGATCACCCGCGGTCAGCTCGTAGCGCGCTCGGGCAACACCGGACGCTCGACGGGCCCCCACTTGCACTACGTCGTGCGGATCGGGGGTCGACCGGTCGACCCGGCCCGGTTCCGACCATGAGGCGGTGGTCGCTGTGTCTACTGGCGGTGGCGTGCGGTCCCAGGACGTGGTCGACCGGCGGCTCGGGCCCCATGCCGGACCCGCCGCCCGAGGTGGTGCTGGAGGTCTCCGACCCGGACACGTCCGAGGTCGTCGCCGGCGGGGGCGTGCTGCTGCAGGCATACGTGGGCGGCGGCGAGAGCTGGATCCTGGCGGTCGACCCGGGCGGAAGTGTGCGCTTCTCCCACACCCCTCCTTCAGGGCTGCGCGCGATTCGGGCGCACCTCGGTCGCGATGAGAGCTCCATCTTGGTCCTGTCCACAGACCCCACGTGGGAGCAGCGCGCCGGGCGGATTCAGCGTCTGGACTTCGCGGGGCGGTTGCTGTCCGAGACCACCGCTTCATGGGCACACCACGACTTCGTCGAGCTGGACGACGGCCTCGCCTGGATCGCCCATCGCTACGAAGACGTGGTGATCCCGCCCGACACCGAGACGACGCCGCTGGCCGCCGACCAGGTACGATTCGCGCCCGAGGGGTCGACCAACGACGGGGATGTGCTGTTCGACTTTCTGACGGACTACGTGCCGCCGTGGTGGGTCTGTCCGCACATGCAGGACGGCCAATGGCTGCCCGATCGCAACGAGTGGACGCACAGCAACTCGCTCGTGCGGCACCCGAGCGATGGGTCGCTGTTGCTGCTGCCGCGGTATCTCGACGCCGTGCTCAAGCTCGACGCGGAGACCGGGGCCATGCGGTGGCAGCTCGGGGGTCGCGACGGGACCCTACAGCGGCTCGATGGGCTGACGCTGCTCCACCCGCACATGAGCCACGCCTTCGCCGACCGGCTGCTCGTGTTCGACAACGGCGTGGAAGCCACCGGGGTCAGGCCGAGCCGCGTAGTGGAGGTGCAGGTCGACGAAGCGACCGGCGAGGCACGCGAGGTGTGGAGCTACGAGGAGCCCAGCCAGGCCACCCTCCGGTTCCTCGGAGACGCGCGCCGCTTGCCGGGCGGCAACACGCTCATCTCCTGGGCCGGCAACCACACCCTCAACGAGGTCACGCCGGACGGGCGCGTGGTCTGGCAGATCGCAGTGCCCGGGTTCACGATCGGGCGCGTGTCCGCACTGCCCGCTGACCTGGAGATCTTCGACGTCCGGCCGTAGAGTGCGGCCAACCCGGAGGCGCACGTGTTCACGTTGTTGCTGTTGTCGACCTGGGCGTCCGCGCCCGCACACGCTCAGGACTGCTCCACCCCGCAGGCGGCCGCCCGGACGCTGTTCGACTGGCAGACGCCCCAGCAGTACGACCCGGGGCGGGCCGCGACGTGCATCGCGGTCCCGTCCAACGCCAGCGGCGCGCGACTGGCGGTGCAGCTCAAGCAGGTGCTGGACGGGCGCGGCATCTACTTCCCGGTGGACAGCCTGGCGGCGAGCCCCGACCCGGTCGATGAGGGCGGAGTGCCGATCACCACCCTCTCTCCGCTGCACCAGCTCCCCGTGGTCAGCATCGTGCGGGACGACGACGGATCATGGCGCTTCTCGCGGACCACGGCCCAGGCGATCCCGAAGCTGTACGCCGACACGTTCTCGCCGCTGTCGGCCCAGCTGCAGTCGTCCCTCCCCCCGGCGATGTACCGACGATTCGCTGGGCTGTATCTGTGGCAGTTCGTGTTCGGCGCGGCGCTGCTCGCGGTCGCCTGGCTGGCCGGGCACGCGGCACGCGTCCTGCTGAAGCGGACGCTCAGCCGGTTCCTCCGGCGCGCAGGTGTGACGGTCGATGCGGACGCATACGCCCGCACCAACCGGCCGCTCGTGTGGCTGGTGGTGCTCGGAGTGATCGCCTGGGGACTGCCCGATCTGATGCTGCCCATCGCGGTCTCCGCTCCGGTCACGTACGCGGCGCGAGTCGGGATCTGGGCCATGGGGCTGCTCGCTGCGTTCCGGTTCATCCGGGTCGGCTCCGAGGCCGCGCGCTCGTGGTCGCTGACGACCGAGAGCAAGCTCGACGACCAGGCGATCCCGTTGCTGAGGCAGGCCGCCCAGCTCCTCCTGATCGTCATCGGCGGTCTGTATCTGGCGGACGCGGTCGGGTTCGACGTCTGGAAGCTCGCCGCCGGCGTCGGCATCGGCGGGCTGGCATTCGCGCTGGCAGCGCAGGACACGGTCGCCAACCTGTTTGGCTCGGTGAACATCTTCCTCGATCGGCCGTTCCAGATCGGAGACTGGGTCCAGGTCGGCGACGTGGAGGGCGTGGTTGAAGAGGTCGGGTTCCGCAGCACCCGGGTCCGCACGTTCTACAACTCGCTGGTGACGATCCCAAACAGCCAGATCACCAACGCAAACGTCGACAACCTGGGCCTGCGCCCGCGGCGACGCATCAAGCTGGTCCTGGGTCTGACGTACGACACCCCGCCCGACCTGCTGCAGGCGTACATCGAGGGCGTGCGCGCGATCCTCGCGGCCCACCCGCTGGTCCAGCGCACCTACGAAGTGCACCTGTACAACCTGGGTGACTCAGCGATCGAGCTGTTGGTCTACTACCACGTGATCACTCCGGGCTGGCACGAGGAGCTTGTGGCCCGATCGCAGAACCTGCTGGAGTTCATCCGGCTGGCTGCGGATCTCGGCGTGTCCTTCGCGTTCCCGAGCACGTCGCTGTACCTGGAGTCGACACCGGATCGGCCGCTGCCGCCCCGCGACAGCCCGCCCCTGGACCAGCTCCGCGAGGTCTTTGACGGCTACGGTCCCGCGGGGCAGCGAGGACGGCCGCTCGGGCCGGACTTCGGGCGCAGCTGGTCGGTCCAGACCCGCCCGTCCGGAGACGACCGCGGCTCGGCCTAGCACTTCGCCCAGAGCGCGCGTGCCTCCATCGCATCGCGCGGGCGATCTGCGGGGTCGGTCGCCGTGAGCGCGCGCACCAAGGCGCGAACCGGGTCCGGGATGCCGTCGCCCGGGTCGAGCGACTCGCGCGCCAGCTTGGCGCGCATCAGGTCGCCCAGGGAGTCCCTGACGTCGAACGCCCGGGTGCCCGTGAGCAGCTCGAACAACAGCTGCCCCGCGCCGTACACATCCCAGCTCAGCGGCGAGGACTCCGCATCGCCCACGATCCACTCGGGGGGCATGTACGCGAAGGTCCCCAAGCGGACACCGCGGGCCGACAGGCGCTCCAAGCTCTCGTCGAGCGCCAGCCCGAAGTCCACCACGACCACGCGGCCCGGCGGCGCTAACAGCACGTTGGCCGGCTTGATGTCGCGGTGGGCGATGCCGCGCTCGTGGCAGTAGGCGAGCGCCTCAACCAGCTGGCCCACGACCCGAAGCGCAGTGGGCGGCGACGCCGGGCCCGTGCGCACGTACCAGCTGCACGACCGGCCCGGTACGTAGTCCATCACCAGCCAAGGGGGCCTGTCTTCGATGCACACGTCGCGGACGCGCACGATGTTCTCGTGATCGAGCGTCGTGAGGATCTCGGCCTCGCGCTTCAGGCGCCGCATCGCCTGGACCTCGTTGTACAGCGTACCGCTCCGCAGCCGCTTGAGCGCTACCACATCGTCGCCGTTGCGACACCGGTACACCTCGGCGACGCCACCCTTGCCCAGGCGGGCCTCGACCTCCCACTCCCCGATTCGATCGCCATGGTTCACCGGCATAGCCTACACGAGGAGCGCCGCGAGCCCCCTTAGGAGGACCGCACGTTCGAGGCCGACGGGCGGGACATGGACAAACCCCACCGGCACGTCCAGCGCGCTAGAGACAGCGTACAACCACGCATTGCATACGTAGCGGCCCGCGTCGTCGGACAGGCGGCCCCCGAGGGCCTCCACCAAGCGGTCACAATCGAGCGTGGCCGTGATCATCTCGGGGCCGAGCAGCCCGGGCGTGCACACTCCGTCCACGTCGGCACCGGCTGCCTCGACCCGGTGCGCGCACCGCTCCACACACACCCCGGTGCGCGTCGTGGCGACCCCGAGGCCGACGACCAGGCGCGCGTCCAAGCGCCGCGCCGCAGCGATGGCAGCGCTCGGACCGCGGTCGTACGACGTGGGGATCTCGATCCCGTGGACCCAATGCCCGCGAATCACCGCCCCATCGACCGCCAACGCCAGCGCACCCGAGGGGTTGTCCGGCACGTTGGGGAACGGCCCGAAGCCGGTGACGAGCACGTTCATCGCTCAAACCGCGCGACCATCTCGACGTGGCCTGTCTGCGGGAACATGTCGACCGTCCACAGATCGGTCATGCGCCAGCCGCCCTGTGCGAGCAGCACCGCGTCTCGACCCAGAGACCCGGGCTTGCACGCGACGTACACCAGCGAGGCGACCTGCGCCTCTGCGACGGCGCGCGCGACGTCGGGGTGGAGCCCCGCGCGCGGCGGATCGACCACCACGTGCACATCGTCGCCCGAGCGCACCTCCTGCAGCGCGCGCTCGACCCGCGCCGCCCGGTAGGTGGCCGTCACCCCGTTGCGGTCTGCGTTCGCGCGCGCGTCCTCCACCGCGGCCTCCCGCTCTTCGACCCCGACGACCTGCGCGAACCGCTCCGAGAGGTACAGCCCGATCGCTCCGCCTCCGCAGTACAGGTCGAGCAGCGTTCCGCCGCTGCCGAGGGCAGCTCCAATGGTGTCGTACAGCACGACACAGCCGGCAGTGCTGGTCTGAAAGAACGTGTCCGGGCTGACCCGAAGCACCACCGACCCCAAGGCCTCCTCGAGCCAGGGCCGCCCCCACGACTGCTCTACCTCGCCCCGGGCGACGTCCGCCACGCCGGCGTTGAGGCGCCACTGCATCCCGACGACCAGCCCTTCGAGTGCCTGCGCGACCCGTGCGACCCACACAGCGGCGTCCGGATCCTCCGACGGTGCGGTGTACACCACCACGAGCAGCCCCTCGCCCGCCTCCCGAATCAGCAGGTGCCGCCAGAAACCCTCGTGCGACCGCGCGTCGTAGGGCCTCGGCGATGCGGGGTCGAGCGCCACGGTCCGCACCGCGCCGAGCACCGCGTTGGCCGCCTCGCTGATCAGCTCGCAGCGCGGCGCATCCACCACCCGATCGAAGCGACCGGGCGCGTGAAACCCGAGGAAGCGGCCATCGATCGGCAGTCCGTCGGCGTGTTGCGCCTCCGTGAGCCAGCGGCTGGTCCCAAACGACAGCTCCACCTTGTTGCGGTACCCGTAGCCGCTGGGCGCGCCGGTGACGCCGTGATCGACGACCCCCTCCAACGAGGTGCCAGCCGCCTCGATCTCCGCCCTCCCCGCAGCGTGCTTGGCGCGGCGCTGCGCCGCCAGCGACAGCTCCTGCAGCGTGCAGCCGCCACACACCCCGAACTGGGCACAGGCCGGCTGTGCATAGTCCGCAGGCGGCCGAACCATCGCCGTGCGCCGGCCGTTCCAGCGTCCCTTGCGCAGGCCAGCGGGCACCAGCGCGACGCGCGCGCCCGGTGGCGCACCCCGAACCTGCACGGCGCGCCCGTCGGGGGCGACGCCCAGCCCGACGCCCCGAGGGCCCAGGTGGGTGATCTCGCATTCGAACGGCGGGAGGTGGCGACGGCGGCCCATGGACGTGGACTATCCGCGCGCGTAGGATGCGGCGCATGACTCCCAAAGGACGCGCCCTCATCGGGGTGATCACCACCGTGTTCTTCGCCGGACTCGCCGCGATGTTGCTGGCCGAGCAGCGCATGCTCCTCGCGGGGATCGTGGCGCTCTTGGCCGCGATCCGCGGTTGGTACGCCGTGGGTCAGTTCCGGTGGGCCTTCCTGGACGAAGACGAGCTCGATTGATCGGCGGGCCGCAGGCGGTGCAGCGCCGCGGCCACCTCGTGCCGGCGCGGTCGCACCAGGTCGCCGGGCGGCGCCTCGTAGGGGGACAGCGCGTCCGCACCTTCATCGTCGAGGATCGCGTCGAGGGCGTCGAGCACCTGCGCAACCGTCCGCACCCCGTCCGCCAGGTTCGCGTGGATGAACCGCACCGCCTGCCCCAGGCTCTGCGCGTGCGGCCCATCCCGGACGTGCTCGACCCCGGTGAGATCAATCTCGGCGTCTCCGAACCGCACCGCCCGCGCATCGCGCGCCCTGATCTTGAACGGCGCCTCCCCGGGGGCGACCGCGCGTGGCGTCGGCGGGACCCAGGGTCCAGGCGCCTCGGGGGTTGGTCCCGCCACCTCGCGTGCCCGCGCGGTCTCCTCCGACGCCTCGAAGTCGGCCATCACCAGCACGACGTCCGCCACGGCCAGCCAGTCCCCCACGCCGCCGACGACCATCACCGTCGACACCCCGGCCGAAGCGAGCTGCCGGACCCGCTCCACCAGCGGCGTGATGGGCTCGCGCTCCCGCGGGACCAGCGCGCGCATCCGCTGATCGCGCACCAACAGGTTGGTCGCCGAGGTGTCCTCATCGAGCAGCACGACCCGGGCCCCCGCCTCGATGGCCTCCACCAGCGACGCGGCCTGGCTCGTGGACCCCGAGGCATCCGCGGTGTGAAACGCCGTGGTCTCGCGCCCGCCCGGCAGGTCTGACAGAAACGCCGAGATGTCGATGTCGCGGACCCAACGCCCATCCTCTGCCCGGATCTTCACGGTGTCCGGGTGGCTGACCACCACCTCGCGCCCATCGCCCGGCACGCGATCGAGGTGGCCGCCCTGCAGCGCCTGGAGCACCGTCGACTTGCCGTGGAACCCGCCGCCGCAGATCAGCACTACGCCCTGCGGCACACCCATCCCGACCACCGGACCGCCCGGCGCCTCCAGCGTCACCCGCAGCGCCTGGGGCGAGACGAACGGCACCGCCCCGCGCAGCGGAGCCGGGTCCACCCCCGACGCCCGCGGCAGCACGCTGCCGTCCCCCACGAACGCCACCAGCCCGCGATCGCTAAGCTGTGCCCGGAGCGCGCGCTGCCGCACCACCGATGCCACGTGTGCCCGTAGGGCTGGGTCATCGGGGTCGACCGCCATCCGCTCCGCCACCGCGACGAGATCGCGGCACAGCAAGCCCTCCGCTTCTCGACCCCGGACCCGCCGTCCGCGGGCCGGCAGCGCGACGCGCAGGCGGACCTCCACGTCGCCCGAGGTGTGGAGCACCACCGCGGAGCGCTCCGTGATCTCCGGACCCGGGAGCAGCACCGACAGCCCGCGCGGCAAGCCCTCGGCAAACCGCCGGAGGAGGAAGTCGCAGGCAGCCACACGCGCCGCGCGCGAGGCCGTGAACGCCCCGAGGGCCGTGGGCACCACCACGGTGACCCGAGAGGGCGCCGCATAGGGATCGCCCTGCACCCGGTCGACCCGAAGGGTCACCGCGCAAAGACGCCACGCACCCAACAGGTCGCGGTACGCCGGGTACGAGCGCCCGTCGATCCGACGCAGCAGCGCGGTGAGCCGTTCACGATCAGTCGTTTCGCTGTTCCTCGTCGGCCAGGTACACCTGCACGCGCCGGTTTCGCTCGCGACCGAAGGGCGTGTCGTTGGGCGCGAGCGGACTGTGCGGACCGCGGGGGATCACCTCGAAGTACAGCTGGGGCGCGGCGGCGGCGAGCTGTTCGCGAACCGCCTCGGCGCGCTCCTGCGACAGCGCGTATGGGTTGGGCTCGCGGTCGTCGGTGAAGCCCTCGAGGATCACATGGCTGAGCTGGCGCTCATGCAGCTCCTCGACCAACAGCTCGAGCCGCGCCAGGCTGCGGGAGTTGGGCATGGACGACCCGAGCTCGAAGTGGATCGTCTCGCGCAGCGGGCGGGCCTCTGCCGAGACCCCCGGGCGCAGGAACAACGGCACGAAGCGCTGCTCGTCGACCACCTCTTGGCCTGCGGGGCTGCCGATCCAGTCGAGGAAGCTGTGCACGTAGCCCGACGCCGGCCCGTGGCTGAACAGGTACACATCGCGGTACAGCGGGTAGGCGCCGCGGATGATGTTCTGCTGGGTGGGCTTCACCGGCGACAGCGCCGCGCCCGGGCGCAGCGCCAGCAGCTTGCCCGCGCGCTCCGACAGGGAGACGAAGGTGATCACCGTGGGGTCGGCGTCGAGCGCGGCCGCGAGCGCCGCCGGCGACACCTCTTCGACGGAGTGGTGGATCCCGCGCGGACCGCAGAAGAAGTCCTCGAACAGCGCCCGGCTGCCCGACGTCGGCGGGCGAGTGAGCGCGCGGATGGGCCCCGGCGCCATCCCCAGATCCTCCCAGTCGGAGATCGTGTGGGTGCAGAAGATGGCGATGACCTGATCGTAGGTGAGCACCGAGCCTTGGTTGGCCGGGTGCACCGCCACCGCTGCAACGTCCACCGCCACGACGTGCCGCACGCCAGCGTCATCGAACGAGAACCCATTGACGGCGGCCTGCTCGGACTCGCTGGGAGACGCGTCGCGCGCCGAGGCCGCCAGATCGGCGGTGCCGTCGAGCAGCGCGCCGATCCCCTGAGCGCTGTCTCCGGGGTCGATCTCGAAGCGAAGCGTGCCCACGGTTCGCTGATGCGTATCGGCGAGCGCAGGCAGCAGCGCCGCCGTCAGCGTGTCCGAACCAGCGATCCGAAGCAGCGGGTTGTCGCTCTCCGGCGGTGCCTGTGGCTCCACCGGGGCACATCCCAACAGCCCCAGAAGGACCGCGTAGCTGAGCATCCCGTTGAGGACTGGAGTAGCCGCACGTCGCATCATCCCCCCTCTGGACGCGCACGATACAGGATCTGCGCGGCGAGCGGGAGGCGGCCGCGCCGCGCGCCGCTACATCTGCTCGGCGCAGTACGCCTTGATGCCCAGGGTCTCGATCAGGTGAAGCTGGGTCTCGAGCCAGTCCAGGTGAACCTCCTCGTCCACCAAGATCTTCTCCAGGAGCGCACGGGAGCCGTTGTCGCCGTGCTCCTGGCACAGACGAACACCGTCGTTGAGCCGCGGGATCGCATCGAGCTCGAGCGCCATGTCAGCGCGGAACGTCTCCTCGACGTCCTCCCCGATCCGAATCCGACCGAGCTTCTGCACGTTGGGGATTCCGTCGAGGTACAGGATGCGCGCGATGAGCTCATTGGCGTGCTTCATCTCGTCGATCGACTCTTCGTGCACCTTGGCGAACAGCTTGAGGTAGCCCCAGTTCTCATGCATCTTTGCGTGCAGGAAGTACTGGTTGATCGCAGCGAGCTCGGCCGCGAGGACCTCGTTCAACAGCGCGATAATCTCTTTGCCACCCTTGACCGCCATGCGCCCTCCGTCGTGGCGGACGACTAACCGGGCAAGCGCTACTTGGCGGCCAACGGAAGCTGCTCGTCGTCCTGCACCTCGTCCGGACGGGGCCGGCAGGCCTCCACGAGGCAGCGCAGATCACACACGCAAGAGCCGCAGTGCGACCCCGCGCCCGTCCGTCGAACGAGCTCCCGAACTTCGGTCGCGCCGGCGCGCACTTCGGCGCGCAGCGTCTCGTCGGACAACCCCTCGCACAGACAGAGGATCACGGGCACCTCCTCTGAAAATGGTAACCATGTTCAATAAGGAATGGCAACCCCGGGGCCCGACCGACGCCGGCGAGAGACCGCGGCGAGCACCGCGAGCCACAGCAGCGCCGTGGGCCCAGGGGTCGCGCGCCCGCTGTCGCAGCCGCCACCGCCGATGGCTACGATCCGCTCATCAACTGGGTCTGGTGGTGGGACAACCCCGGTGTCCACGGAGGGCGGGGGCGGCGGCTGCACGTCATCCGCCGGGTCGAGGGGGTCCGTCCCGTCCCCCAGCTCCGCACCATCTGACGTGCCGCCCCCGTCGGTGTCCGAATGGGCCGGATCGGTGCCCCGCTCCAGCTCGTCGTCGTCGGGCAGCCCATCGCCGTCGGTGTCGGTCAGCAGTGGCGAGGTCCCCATGGCGACCTCGTCCCCGTCGAGCAGTCCGTCGCCATCGGTGTCTGCGCGCAGCACATCGGTCTGCCAGTCGATCACCTCGTCGCCGTCGGACAGGCCATCGCCGTCGGTGTCCGCCAACAGTGGGTCTGTGCCGAGCTGTAGCTCCCAGCCGTCGGCGAGACCGTCGGCATCGCTGTCGGCGGCCGTCGGCGACGTTCCCCCTACGACCTCGGCGCCGTCCGAGAGTCCGTCGGCGTCGCTGTCCGGGTTGCCCGGATCGGTCCCGATCGCGATCTCGACTCCAGTGGGGATACCGTCCAGATCGGGGTCAGCGAGCTCGAAGTCGTCCGACCGGGTCCCTGCAGACCACGGGAACAGCGCGCCGACGACGCAGTCGTGCGGGAGCAAAGGGGACCCCGGGTCGTGCGCCGGGCCGCGCACCAGCGACCGAGCCCCGACATCCGCAGTCCACGCCACATCGTCGACCAAGTTCGCTCCGAGGTCGAGCAGGCGCACGCTGTCGCCGCTCGCGTCGAGCTGCAGACCGCCCGACGATGCGACCTGGAACTCCACGCCAGGCGGAAGCGGACCGCACCACGCCCACGGACCGCCGTTCAGCGCGGGAGCAAGGCCGCCGAACACCAGGACCGCCTCACCCGACCCCAAGACAGTGCCCGCTGGAAAGACGTGTCGGGGCAGCAGCGCATCGGACAGCGCCCAGCCGGACAAGTCGACGGCCGGCCCCCGATTGACGACCTCCACGAAGGAGTCTGCGGATGGGGACACAACGCCATCGCAACCGGCGTCGCCGGCGGCGACGTCCGGCTCGGCGAGGACCTCGTTAATCACGACGTCGACGGGCACCGCAGTGTCTGCCGTAGGAATCATCAACCGACCTTACCTGACAAAGGTGCGGTGCCGGGTGACACGGCTACGGGTGGCGCGGTGTCATTGGGGGGCAAGCATGAGTGTGCACACAGAAGACCTGTACCGGCGCTACGGCCCGATGGTTCATCGGCGGTGCCGCGCGCTGTTGCGCGACGACGAGGAGGCAACTGAGGCCATGCAGGATGTATTCGTCGAAGTCCTACGACGGGCGGAGCGGCTCGAGATCGGCGCTCCGTCGTCGTTTCTGTACCGCACCGCCACCAACGTGTGCCTCAACAGGATCCGCGCCGCGGGCCGACGCCCTCAGGATGCGGACACCGACCTGGTCGAGCGCATCGCGTGTGCGCCGGTCGCCGAGGAGCGCACCGCCGTCCGGCAGCTCCTCGACACCATCTTCGCCCGGGAGCGACCCGACACACGGGACATGGCCGTGCTGCACCTCGTGGACGGCATGACGCTGGAGCAGGTCGCAGCCCAGTTCGGGATGTCGGTCTCCGGGGTCCGCAAGCGGCTTCGGGTGCTCAAGACGCACGTCGCAGAGATGGAGCTCTCATGAGTCCGTTCAATGATCTCGAGCTGGAGCAGTTCCACCTGGGGGAGGCCGACGAGGAGGTCCGCCAGCGGGTCCTGGGCCACCCGGACGCAGCAGCGCGCCTCGCGGCGCTCGCCTCGGCAGACGCCGCGTTTCACGCGCAGCACAACGCAAGGGACCTCATCGCCCGGATCGAGCGCCGCGCTCGTCCCGCACAGCGCAAGTGGGGCCTGGCCGCCTTGGTCCTGATCCCCGCGCTGGCCGTGCTGCTGGTGGTGATGACGCAGGTCACCCCCCCCGACCAGTCCGTCGTCGGACCCGATGGGATCACCAACGTCAAGGGGCTGAAGCCGCGCCTTCACGTCTATCGCAAGGTCAACGGGATGCCGGTGAGCGTGAGCAACGGTAGCGTGCTGCGTGCAGGCGACCAGCTGCAGCTCGCGGTCACCGCAGGAGACGCGCTGCACGGCGTGGTCCTGTCGATCGACGGCCACGACAACGTGACGGTCCACCTGCCGAGCCCGGGCGCCGACACCCGGCTGTTGCCCGGGCGCCGGCCGCTGCCCAATGGGTACGAGCTCGATGATGCACCCGAGTTCGAGCGGTTCTTCCTCGTCGCGGCGGGTCGGCCCTTGGACGTGGCGCGGATCACGGACGCCGCGAACGCCCTCATCGCGCAGCGCGCCGCGCGGGACGGGGTCCTGTCGCTGGGCGACGACATCGTAGTCAGCAGCGTGCTGGTCCGGAAGGGCGGCTGATGCGCACAGCGCTCGCGTTGGGTCTGTCGCTGGCTGCTCCGGCCCACGCTGCCGATGGCGCACAGCGCTACGCCCTGCTGGTGGGCGCCAATGACGGAGGCCGCGGGCGCATCATGCTGCGGTACGCCCACGACGATGTGCTCGACATGGGGCAGGTGCTCACCGGGATCGGCGGCATCGCCCCTGGAGATCGCAGTGTGCTGCTCGACCCCAACGTCGCGACACTGGTGGCGTCGCTCGAGCAGCTCCGCGAGCGGGTACGCACCACGGAGGGGCGCGCCGAGGTCATCTTCTACTACTCGGGGCACAGCGACGAAGACGGCCTTCTGCTCGGCGAGGGCCGCTTCGACTACCCAGACCTCCGCGACGCGCTGGCCGGCCTCGGCGCCGACGTTCACCTCGCGATCCTGGACTCCTGCGCGTCGGGGTCGATGATCCGCGGCAAAGGCGGTCGCGCGGTCCCGTCGTTCCTGCAGGCCGGCACCAGCACGGTCGAGGGCTTCGCGTACATCACATCGAGCGCAGCGGACGAGGTCGCCCAGGAGGCGGAGCGGATCGGCGGCAGCTACTTCACGCACTTCCTCTCCACCGGGCTGCGCGGCGCCGCCGACCAGTCCGAGGACGGCCGGGTGACGCTGTCCGAGGCCTACACCTTCGCCTACGATGCGACGCTGGCGCGCACGTCGCGCACCCAGCACGGGCCGCAGCACGCCAACTACGACTTCCAGCTGTTCGGTGCCGGCGACCTGGTCCTCACCGACCTCACCCTCACCGATGCCTCGATGCTGCTCGACGCAGCGATCGTAGGCCAGGTGCAGGTCCGGACCGCCAGCGGCGATCTGGTCGCCGAGTCCCGTATGCTGGGCGGCCGCGCCATGGAGCTGGGGCTGGGTCGCGGCACGTACGAGCTGCTGATCACGGCGGAAGGCAGGTACGCCGTGGCGCACATCGACCTGGTGCCCGGGACCACCGCGCTGGTAGGACTGGACGATCTGCGGTGGTTCGAGGGCGAAGCCGCCGTGCCGCGCGGCACGCGAGCGCCGCCGCCCGCCAACCTAGAGCCCGCATTCCGGCCAGCCCCGACGCATCGGATTCGGGCCGGAGTCGCCGCCCTGGACACGCCGTCAGGCACAGACATGCTGTTGTTCGGGCTGCCCGCGGTGGCCGCACAGGAGCTCGACGGGCTGTCGCTGGCGTTCGGCTTGAGCCGGGTCGAAGGCCGCGCAGCCGGCGCTCAGCTGGCGCTTGGCGCCAACACCACGCGGGAGCTGGACGGGGTGCAGGCGGCGCTCGGATTCAACTTGGTCAACGGGGACTCGGCGCGCGGGCTGCAGCTCGCGCTCGGGTTGAACGCTGCCCGCCGGGGCATGACGGGAGTGCAAGGGGCCATCGGCGTCAACTTCGGCGCCCGGGTGTACGGCGCACAGCTCGGCACCATCAATGTCGCGCGCTCTGTGAACGGCCTGCAGTTTGGTCTGGTGAACGTCTCCAAACAGGTACACGGGGTCCAGATCGGACTGATCAACATCGCCGAGAACGTCGACGGGACTTCCATTGGGCTGCTGTCCCTCGAGCGCGACGGGCGTCACCACCTGCTGCTGTACAGCTCCCTCACCGACATGTTCAACATGGAGATCAAGCTGGGCGGACAGCACACACACACCATCCTGGGCGGCGGCGTCAGCCTGCGCAGGCATGCGTGGGGCGGCGTGGGGTATGGCGTCCACGTCACCTTCGGGCCGCACATCTGGCTGGACACGGACATCCTGGCGCGCTCGTACATCGCGACCGCGGCGCAAGAGCAGCTGGTCGACGGCAATCCGCACCTGTTCGAGGGACCGTTCAAGGACTTGCCCACGATGGTGGCGACGGGTCGGCTGACACTGGGCGTGCAGGCCTTCCCCCGCCTGGCGCTGTTCGGGGGCGCCACGCTCAACTACCGCGCGGACCTCGGCTCTCCCCAGCTGGACATCGCCCCGGTGGAGCGCAGCCGGGCCACCGAGCGCGACCTGTGGGCCGGCGTGTTCGCCGGGGTGCAGTTCTGACCAACGCTTCCAGCAGGCCGTCGAAGAACTTGGAGCGACGCTCGGTATCGGAGCAGCCCCCCGGCCGGAGTCGCAAACCGAGTGAGGAAGGCAACGACACGGGCGCTCACCCACCACAGGCCAAAGCGCCCCAGGTACTTGCGCAGACGGTCTGCATCGATGACCGACGTACGCTTGGTTGTGCGGACCGCGAACAGCTCGCGCCCTGCGGCCGACAGTGGGTGCCCGTGATCAGCTGGAACTCGGAGGCCACCTCCGCGTCGGTGAACACTTCCTGGAACTCCACCGGCGACAGCAGGGCGAAGACACGACCGAAAGTGCCATGGGACGGTATCCCGTTGGAAAGGTCCAAAAGACCAGATATTCACTGATTCTTCGCCTTTGCCCAGCCCTCGATCGCGACCCAGTTGTCGGCGCCGCTGATGACCGCGCACACTGCAATGCCGAGGATATTGACCAAGGGGTGACGACGACTCTGATCCGCGCGCGGATCGGAGATGTGGATGAACGCGTCGAGGAGGGACAGCTCGGAGGCCAAGGCGGCGGGCTTCTTCGGCAGGGGAGATCTCGCGGGGATCTCTCCGTCATGTCACACGGAGTTGATCTCCCTACAAGCTAATTTATCATGCGATTGCCCTGGCCGCGCCACGGCCTGGGATACATGTCGAGTCATGTCCGACAGACCAAACCTCGAAGCAGACACCAAACGGATCGAGCAATTGGTCGGCATGGTGCTCAAGGGCAGGGTGCGGATCCCGGACTTCCAGCGGCCTCTCCGGTGGCGACACACCGACGTTCGCACACTATTCGACAGCATCTACCGAGGCTTCCCAATCGGCACACTGCTGCTCTGGCGGCGTGCCGCAGACGCCCGGCAAAATCTTCGCATCGGTCCGCTGCACATCGATGCTCCCGCAACGGATCAGGGTCTGTGGGTCGTCGATGGCCAACAGCGCCTCACGAGCCTCGTTGGCGCCCTGCGTCACCCCGAACACTCTAGGCTCGATGGAGACATCTGGAACGTCTGGTTCGATCTCGAGACCGAGGCGTTCTTCCATCCCCATCGCAACCGGGCGATCGAGCTCGCCGTGCCCCTCGCCAGGGTCCTCGACGCCACCACCTTCCAAGACTGGCTCTTCGACTTCGTGCAGGCCACGGGCCGTCGCGACCTGCTCTCCGTCGCGAACAGGCTCGGTGCCCGCATCAGGGACTACCGGGTACCGGTCTACACCGTGGAGACGAAAGATCCATCCGTCGCGCGCGACATCTTCGTGCGAACCAACCGCACAGGACGCCGTATGGAACAGCACGAGGTGTTCGCGGCATTGGCCCCGCCCGGAACCGGCGGGCGGGTCCGGCCGGAAGACATCGCACTTCGCCTCTCGGAGCACTTCGGAGAGGTGAATGCCAACAACGTCCTCAAGGCTGCCCAGGCCCTCCAAGGCAACGATGTCACCACCGGCCCGAGCACCACTGCAGAGGCCCCAGACCGCGCCGTCTGGATGGGTGAGACCGAGCGGGCTCTCGAGAGCGCCTATGAATTCGTCTGCGCCGAGGTGAAGCACACCCGACTGCTCCCTGCGCGGCAGACCCCTATCGTGGCCCTGGCAAGGTTCTTCCATCGCTTCCCAGATCCGAGCACGCGAAACCGGCGCCTTCTCCGACGCTGGCTCTGGCGTGGGTTCTTCTCGGGCACACTGGAGTCCGATGCCCGCACGCTGCGGCGCGCTGTGGTGGCGGTGGGCACCGACGAGGACGCAGCAGTGCAGGCGCTGCTTGGCGGCGTGAAGACCGGCCGGGTCCCGCTCGCCGAGCGAGTCGACAGCCGAGACTCTTGGACCCGCCTGGCTTTCTTGGTGCTTGCCCACCAGGATCCGCTCTTTCCGGACGCGGACGGCACGCTGGATGGGGATCTGTTCAGCTGGCTAAAGCAACACGGTGCGGGCGTGTTCGCCAAGGTGTCCAGCTTTCCCAGCGTACCCTGGGCGCGCTTCCTGGCACCCGGGACCAAATCGAGCCACCTGCGAGCTCAGCTCCTCACCTGGTGCAGCGACCCCGATGGCCACCGCGATGCCCTCGCCTCCCATCTGATCAGCACAGACGCCGCACTCGCCCTGAAGGCTGGCGACGACGACCGCTTTCTGTCTCTCCGTCGAGAGGATCTGAACGAGGCGTCCGAGGCGCTCCACGACGCCCGTGCCGAGCCGGCGGCACAGGACCGCCCCGCTCTCCGCGCGAGCTGAGACATGAGCCGACTCCGCGTCTATCTCGGTGAGACCGCTGTGGCAGAGGTCTGGCGCGACGGGCGTGACCGCTTCGGTCTTCAGCTCCTCCGTAGCTACCTCGACCAGCCCAGCCGGCCTGTCCTCGGGCAGTGGTTCGAAGACCGACTGGAGCGCCGGCATGCGTCGGGCCGCGCCCTGCATCCGTGGTTCACGAACCTTCTCCCCGAGCCGGAGACCGCGATGCGCCGCCTGGTCGCGCGTGCCGCAGGTCTGGCGCCGTCGGACACCGTAGGCCTGCTTCGCACACTGGGTGAGCAGCTTCCCGGGAAGGTGGTGGTGCGTGCCTCAGCCGAGGGTCCGCCCCTGCCGAGACTGCATGTCGGAGACCCCGCAGAGGAGATCCCGCCTGGGCTTCGTGGCTCACTGGGAGGGGTGCAGCTCAAGCTGACCCTGTCCGGTGAAGACCACCTCATCCTCGGCGTTCGTGACGAGGCCTTCCAGTGGATCCTCAAGCTCGCAGCCCAATACCCGAAGCTGCCCTTCAATGAGAGCGCGATCATGAGCTGGTGTGCTGCCACCGGCTTCGACGTTCCGGAGCACCGGGTGGTCCATCGGGACGAGCTACCCGACCTAGGCGACGTGTCCACCGAGCTCCAGCATGGCTTCCTGATTCGCCGCTACGACCGAACAGCGACGGGGCGCATCCACCAAGAGGACTTCGCCCAGGTGTTCAACTGCGAACCGGCCTCCAAGTACAGCCGAACAGACAGCGCCGGACTCGGCTCGATGATCGGCCAGGTCCTCGGCGTGGATGGCATCCGCGAGTTCATCCGACGGCTCACCGTGGTGGTTGCCACAGGCAATGCCGATGCCCACTTGAAGAACTGGTCACTGCTCTATCAGGATCCCCAACGCCCCCGCCTGGCGCCGCTGTACGATCAGGTTGCCACCATCGAGTTCCCGTCTCTCGATCAACGGCTCGCAATGCGCATCGGGCACGCTCAGCACCTCCACCAAGTGTCCATGGCACACTTCGACGCGATGGCGGAGCGCTGGAGTCGGCGAGCTCGCCCGTTCGACGACTGGGCGAAGGTCGAGGTCCAACCGCTGGTGGAGCGGACCCTAGTGCAGATGCGAGGAGCCTTCAGACCCGAGTTCCTCGGGATGCAGCCTGCACTGGCCACCCGGCTGCGAGAGCACTGGCGATCGGTGCCGCTCCTGCGTCCCTTCCTGCTGCCGTAGACCAGGCTCTTCGAAACGCCCGGGGGCGCATGGCACGAACAGGCCGATGCCACATCGTGCACCATCCGTTCGATGACGTCCCTCCAGATAGTCGCAGCCCCCCGGCCCTCATCCACCATCGGGGTAGAGCTCACCCACGCAGATCTCCAGCGCGGTACCCGGAACATCGAACTCGCCACTGTCTTGTCACCGACATCGACCGTTTCCTGGGGCGTCGGTTCGAGGTGGAGGAGCTGGATGCGGGGCGGCACCGGATCACGCTCGGTTCGGCACGCGCTGCGCCCGCC
>Ga0316189_10001107_pt1 | contig 26767 bp, 25 predicted proteins | sample LowCovwburrow_MG_FD_204930 | JGI IMG/M metagenome (GOLD analysis project Ga0316189, IMG submission 204930) | Coastal sediment microbial communities from Maine, United States - Lowes Cove worm burrow | ecosystem: Environmental > Aquatic > Marine > Coastal > Sediment | place: USA: Maine...
GCACAGGATCAACTCCCACAACAGCAGGGAGCCTTCATGTGAACTCCAGACGGCGGAAAAACGGTATTCCATCGGCAGCAGCAAATTGCTGTTGCGGGCGACGTACTCAACCGAAAAATCCTGCACCACAAAGGCCCAGGTCAGAATCACGAAGGCGATTAAGACGAGCAAAAACTGAACCATTGCACCGGTTTGGCCAACCTTCATCAGGCGCTGGTTACCGGTGGATGCACCGATCAGCGGCAGGGTACCCATGACGAGGGCGATGATGAGTGCCCCGATAAGCGTGATTTGTCCAATTTCAGGGATCATTCCAGGTCCTTAACTTTCGTCTTTTGTAGTCATTAAGTGGCCGGATTCTTCCAGCGCATCGGCCACCTCGGGTGGCATGTAGTTTTCATCGTGTTTGGCCAGTACTTCTGACGCTGCGAACAGGCCTGAGTCGTCCAGCGAACCCCTGGCGATCACGCCCTGACCCTCACGAAACAGGTCAGGCAGGGTGCCGATGTATTCCACTACGACTTCTTCAGGCCCGTCGGTCACGACGAAACGCGTCGCCAGGCTCTGGCCTTCGCGGGTGACGCTGCCGGCTTTGACCAGGCCGCCCAGGCGGAACTGCCTGCCCGGCGGAATGGGCTGCTGGGCCAGTTCGCTCGGGCTTTGGAAATAAAGCAGGTTTTCCTGCAAGGAATAAAACGCAATAGTGCTGGCGATGCCGACACCGGTCACGATCAGCAATACAGCAATGAGTCTTCTTTTACGTGTTGGAGTCACGGGAACGTTCCTCTATTTGAATTAGACGCCTGATGTCCCGGGTAATGGACTTCTTGCGCAACAGTGGTGCAACGGCGCACCAGAGCAGAACCACAGCGCCGATAGAGTAGGCGCCCCAGATAAACGGAGCATGGCTCATCAGCTTTTCTCCCTCAATATTTCGCGCACCCAGGACTTGCGGATGTCCTGCTCCAGCAATTTCACGCGGGAGCGGGTCAGCAGGTTGGCTGCGTAGTAGAACTTGGTGGCAATCGCCATGATCAGCAGTGGCCAGAGCATGCTTGAATCGATACTGCTACCGCCGGTCAGGCTGATACTGCTTCCCTGGTGCAGCGTATTCCACCATTTAACAGAGTAATGGATTATCGGCAGGTTGACTGCCCCGACCAGGGCCAGTAAACAGGCTGCACGCGCCGCCTTGCGCGGTTCATCGATCGAATTGTACAGACCGATCACGCCCAGGTAGAGAAACAGCAGTACCAGTTCACTGGTCAGGCGCGCGTCCCACACCCAGTAGGTTCCCCAGGTCGGGCGCCCCCATAGGGAGCCGGCGGTCAGCGTAACAATGGTAAACGCGGCGCCAATCGGCGCGCTGCACATGGCCAGAATCTCGACGATCCGGATGCGCCAGACCAGGGCGATAAAGCCCATCACCGCCATCAGCGAATAGATCAGCATCGAGATCCAGGCGGCTGGCACGTGCAGGTACATGATGCGGAAACTTTCACCCTGCAGGTAGTCGGCCGGCACCTTGACCAGTCCAAGGTAAAGCCCCCAGACGGTGAGGACGCCGAAAATGAGCCAGAACCAGGGAATGAACTTGCCGGTGAATTGGTAGAACCAGGGAGGTGAACCCATCTTGTGAATGAACATCACGAGTGCGTTCTTCCTGGGCTTGGTCTTTTTAATTGTATTTGAATTCATGACAGACTGATTTTAAGTGCTGAAGCGGCTGCGAAAGGCGCAAGAGTCAGCGATGTTATCAAACCAGCCAGCAACAGTCCTAAAAACTGCATATAGGGCAGGCTATCCGAGGCCGCCATAACTGCGGCGGTTGCGATGATCAAAATGGGGACATAAAGCGGAAATACCAGTAGTGACAGCAACTGGCCGCCGCGTTTCAGACTGATGGTCAGCCCCACGCCAATTGAACCAATCAGGCTCAGGATCGGCGTGCCAAGAACCAGGGTCATAATCATCACTTTGAGTGACTCAAGCGGCAGGTTCATCCACAACGCCAATAGCGGGGAGAGTAAAACGATGGGCAGACCGGCGACCAGCCAGTGGGCAACGATCTTGGCCAATGAGATCAGGGTCAGGGGATGGCCGCTAATGACAAATTGTTCCATCGTCCCGTCTTCGAAATCCGAACGGAACAGGCCGTCGAGCGAAATAACCGTGGCCAGCAACGCGGCGATCCAGATCACGCCCGGCGCGATTCTGGCCAGTAGCTGGGGTCCCGGGCCAATGCCCAGTGGAAACAGGCTGACCACTACAAGCAGGAAAATGACTGGAAACAGCAACTCGGTGCGGCGCCGGAATGCCAGTAGCAGGTCGCGCCGTAGCAGGGCAAAAAATGCCTTCGACAGGCTACCGCCGACGGGTACGGCGCTCATATGGTCGCCCCTGAAACCAGGTGATAGTCGATGGTTCCTGCCCACGCCGGGCGATGCGCGCCGTGGGTGGCGAGTACGCAGGCTCCGCCTGCGCCAAGGTGGTTGTCGAGCATTTCATCAACCAGTTCGACGCCCTCCTGGTCCAGGTTGGAATAGGGCTCATCCAGCAACCACAGCTTCGACTCACTGACCAGCAAGCGGGCCAGCGCGCAGCGCTTGCGTTGGCCGGCAGATAAAGTGCGTGCCTGTTGTTCCGCAACCCGGGTCAGGCCGACCTGTTCTATGAGTTCGGTACAACTTCGGTTGGAGGTGCCCAGGAAGTCGCGCATGAAACGCAGGTTTTCCAGCACGCTCAAATCGTCTTTGATACCCAGGTAGTGGCCGACGTAGGCCATCAGCCCGGCCCGGTTTTCGATTGTGCCGGAAGTCGGGTGGAGGATGCCGGTAAGGACCCGGATAAGGGTGGTTTTACCGCAGCCGTTGGCGCCGGTAATCAGCAATAATTGCGAGCTTTCCAGTTCAAAACTGACCGGTTCAAATACCGGTTCGAAATAGCGCTCGAATACGATGTCAGAGACAGAAAGCATGAAGCTCCAGGCCAGGAATTATCATTGTCGCGCCATGCTACGGAAACCATGGCAGCAAGTCCAAGAGATTCTATGGGTCCAAATGATTCAGATCAATACATCTTTTCGAAATATATTTCGTCAAAAGGCGGTCTGCTACTGTCAAGCAGACCGTTCGGAGAAAAGGTATAGTTCGCCTGCTTCGGGGAGTAAGAGAGATTTATGAGCGAGTATGATTTTGACCTGTTCGTCATCGGCGCCGGATCCGGCGGGGTTCGTGCTGCGCGGATTTCTGCGGCGCACGGCGCCCGTGTCGGCATCTGCGAGGAAAGCCGGGTAGGCGGTACCTGCGTGATTCGCGGCTGTGTGCCCAAGAAACTGCTGGTGTATGCCTCGCACTATGCCGAGGACCTGGAAGACGCTCGCGGTTACGGCTGGGACATCGGTCCGGCCAGCTTCAGCTGGCAAAAACTGATTCGGGCAAAGGATATTGAAATCGACCGTCTTAATGCCGTCTACCTGAAGCTGCTGTCCGGTGCCGGCGTGACCTTGTTCGACGGCCGCGGCTCTTTCCTCGACCCGCATCGTCTGCAGGTGGGTGACGAGACCATCACTGCCGAACGAATACTGATTGCCACAGGCGGCGTACCCTGGGTGCCGGACATCCCGGGCATCGAACATGCGATTACATCCAATGAGGCGTTTCACCTGGAAGAACTGCCGCCGCGGGTTGCAGTGGTTGGGGGCGGATTTATCGCCTGCGAATTTGCCGGGATTTTTAACGGACTCGGGTCCGCAGTCACTCAGCTTTACCGGGGCGACGCGGTTCTGCGCGGTTTCGACCAGGATGTCCGCAGGGTAGTGGGCGAAGAACTGATCAATAAAGGCGTGGATCTGCGCCTGGAATCGGACATTGAGCGCATCGATAAGAAGGAAAGCGGCCTGTTGCTGACCTTACGCGACGGAACAGAGCTGGAAGTCGACCAGGTGATGTATGCGACCGGTCGCGTGCCCAATGTTCGTGACCTCGGTATGAGGGAAATTGGCCTGGACTTTCGGGCCGATGGTCGCATCGTAGTGGACGACTTCTCGCAGACAAATATAGAACACATCTATGCCGTGGGCGATGTCACCAGCAGGGTGAACCTGACCCCGGTAGCCCTTTACGAGGGTCACTCGTTTGCGGACTCTGTGTTTGGCGGCATGTCCCGTCCGGTCAACCATGAATACGTGCCCTCGGCGGTATTTTCACAGCCCCCTGTGGGGACAGTGGGCTACAGCGAGGAAGACGCGCTTACACATATTGGAGCTGTTGATGTGTACCTGTCCGAGTTCCGGCCGATGAAGCACAACCTGTCCCGCCGGGATGAAAAAACCATGATGAAAATGATCGTGGAACGCGAGAGCCAGAAAGTGGTCGGTATACATGTGGTCGGTATGGATGCGCCGGAAATTGTGCAGGGTTTTGCGGTAGCGGTAAAATCCGGACTGACCAAAGAGCGGTTTGACTGCACGATCGGAATCCATCCGACAGCGGCAGAGGAATTGGTGACCATGAGAAATCCTGTCAGGAGCCATGGATGACGTTTAGATCAAAAATTCACAGGACTGGAAAAATGACCGGAAAATCAGCCTTGACCCTTATTGCCTTATTGGTGCTTCTGCTCGCGATGCCTGCTCATGCCGCCCGTACGGGTAATGAAACCAGTGCTGGACTGCAGCGCTACGTGATCGAGTTGCTGGACCCGCCGCTGGCCGTGTATATGGGGCAGGAACTCTCGGTTCCCGGCCGCAACGGCAAAACACAAATGGCCGCTACTGCGACACTCAGCACCGGCGACAGGAAACTCAATATGCGCTCCCCGGAGTCTGTGGCCTACCTGCAGTTCCTGGCAGAGCGGCGGCAGGAATTCCTGGCTGAAGCGTCCCTCACGCTGGGACGTACCCTGTCATCTGTGCACGATTACCGCACCGTAAGCAATGGCCTTGCTGTGGACCTGGGTGCCGCAGAGGCAGAGTTGCTGGCTGAATCACCGCTGGTGAAAGTGCTGGAAACCGATACGCGGCATCAACTGCAGACGTTTGCCGGACCTGAGTGGATCGGCGCCGGTGCGGTTTGGGACGGCACTTCCGGATTTTCTGATTCCCGGGGTGAGGGCATTATCGTGGGCATCATCGATTCCGGTATCAACTGGGATCACCCGTCTTTTTCCAATCCTTCAGTCGATGGTTACACGCACACCAACCCACTTCCCGGTAAATTGGGGCTGTGCAACGATCCGGTTTCCGGGGCTCAGTGCAATGACAAACTCATCGGCGTTTATGATTTCGTTACGGACGACCCCGACACCGCGGACACGGTCGAGGAAAACACCAACGGCAAGGACAACAGCGGCCATGGCAGTCACGTGGCATCAACCGCTGCGGGCAATCCGGTCAATACCTTTCTGGACGGCAGTATCAATGTCACCATCTCCGGCGTAGCGCCACGTGCCAATATCATTGCCTACCGGGTCTGTTACCAGGGCGAGCCAGTCGCAGCGGACAGTGCCGGCTGCATGGGGTCAGCGATACTTTCCGCAATAGACCAAGCCGTCGCAGACGGCGTTGACGTGATCAATTACTCGATCGGTTCCGGTCCAAGCGACCCCTGGCGTATCGGCAGTATCGCCCGGGCCTACCTTACCGCGCGCAGTGCCGGCGTATTCGTGGCGACATCCGCGGGCAATGAGGGTCCCAATCCGGGCACCATCGGCTCACCGGCCAATGCGCCGTGGATCTTCGCGGTGGGTAACGCGACTCACAATGTGCTTTTTGGCAGCGCCGTGCAGGACCTGTCAGGCGGGGCCACTGCGCCACCACCTGACCTGATCGGAGCCAGCCTGACTGATGGGATTGGCGTGCGGAAAATTGTTCACGCGCGGGATTACGGTAATGCGCTGTGTGGTGAAGGGGAAGCCGAATTACAGGCCAGTTGCGGAGCCAACCTGGGGCTTTCTAACCCGTGGGATGGCGAAAAGCCGTTTAATGGCGAAATCGTTGTCTGTGACCGTGGCACCTACGGCCGGATCGAAAAAGGCAAGAACGTCTTGCTGGCCGGAGCGGGGGGCTTCATCCTGGCCAACACTGATAATGACGGTGGGTCGGTGGTGGCCGACGATCACTGCCTGCCGGCAACCCACATTGGGGATAAAGACGGGGACGTCTTGCGCAGCTGGCTGGCCAGTGGAAGTAATCATGAAGGCTCTATCAGCGGCTACTCCCTGGTCGAGCAGGATAGTTTTGGCGACCAGGTGAACCGAAGCAGCTCGCGTGGTCCGGCCCTGGCCCCGGTTAATGATGTCCTTAAGCCGAACGTCATAGCACCGGGGACATCAATTCTGGCCGCTTCAGACCTGGGCCAGAGTTTCCTGACGCTGACCGGTACGTCCATGTCCTCGCCCCACGTGACGGGCGCTGCTGCACTGATCAAGTCGGTTCACCCGGACTGGACCCCGAGCCAGATTTCCTCGGCGATCGAATTGACGGCGACAGCCGAGGTGGCGACCGATCGCGGGACCGGGCCGGCCACTCCCCATATTCGTGGAGCCGGCCGCCCGCAGATTGGACAGGCGGTTAATGCAGGTCTCTACCTGGAGGCCACCCACTCAGAATTCACCCTGGCTAACCCGGCAAACGGCGGCCAGCCCAGTGAGCTGAACCTGCCCAACCTTGTCGACTCAGCTTGCCAGTCGGAATGCAGTTTCCAGCGCAAGGTCACCGACATGATGGGCGGCGGCAGCTGGACGGCAAGCGCGGTTGGATTTCCAGCGGGAACGCAGGTCGTGATCAGTCCTTCAAGTTTCAGCCTTGGCAACGGCCAAAGCCGCGAGTTGACCATTACATTGGATGTTACAGGCTCAGGTGTTGTTGGTGACTGGGTATACGGCAGTGTGCGCTTGAGCGCCGCCGGTTCGCCGGACCTGTTCCTGACGGCAGCGGTTTACTCCGATGGGGGTGACTTGCCTGAGACCTGGGTCATGAATGATGACCGCAATGGCGGTTGGCAGGAACTCACGCTGTCCGGACTGGTTGCCTTGCCGGATGCGACTTTTACCAGCGGCGGCCTGGTCAAACCCAGTTATGAAGTCCTCAACCTCATCGAAGATCCAAGCTTCGAAAATGCCTACGATGGTGGCTCCGGCGTGTACACAGCCTGGCATTCGATGCCGCTTGGCGCGCTTTGGCTATACGCGGAAACGCTGGAATCGACTGCAGAAGACATCGACCTGTTTGTCGGGCGTGATGACAACGGAAATAGTCGTGCCGACGAGTCAGAACAGCTGTGCGCGAGCACGTCTTCTATCGAGCTTGAGCTATGCGAATTGTACGACCTGCCACCGGGGAACTACTGGGTTCTTGTCCAGAACTGGACCGGGACAGAGCCGGGTGGCGATGATATTCCACTGCTTCACGCCGGAGTTGGTCCATCCGCTGACAGCAACCTGGCCGTCAGTGGACCGGGTATCATCTCGGCGGGCGCCACAATCCCCTTGCGGGTGAGTTGGGATAACCTTGATGCGCTGCCGGGCGATCAGTTCTTTGGAGCGATCGGTGTTGGCAGTGACCGTGATACACCCAATAATGTGGGCGTGATACCGCTACGCTTCAATCGCAGCGGTATTTCCGATGCGGAAACCTTCCCGCTGGTGAACGGGATGACCCATCACCTGGCACTGGATGCGGGCGAGATGCATGACCGTATCTTCATTGATGTCCCACCCGGCACCGACAGCCTGACGGTGTTCACCGATGCAGCCGTCGATGCTCAGAACAACGGCCTGAGGCTGGAGCTTAAACGACTCGAATTCGCTGATGCTTTCAGTGAGCCGCCATTCGCCGCTGCGGCCGCGGGTGCACCCACCCTTGTGTCTGCCGACGGCACGGGTGGCGTAGGGCCATCCATCACCGTTGTTGGAGTTGACCCCGGTCGCTGGTATGCGGTGCTGAGCAACAGCAATGCCTCACCCAGTGCGGTCAGTATCCAGGCCACCGCCAGTTTGTCGGGTGATCCGCTCGCGGCCCAGCAGGGACTGTGGGAACCGGGCTCCCGCCCGGGGCTTGGCCAGGGTTATGAATACAACGAGGCCGGCTCCTTCAGGGCTCTGATCTGGTACACCTACGACGAGGCTGGACAACCCGCCTGGTACATTTCGAGCAATCCGGTTTCCGGCAGCAATATCTGGTCGTCGGACTTGTTGCGCTTTACCAATGACGGCGCGGAGCAGCATTTCGCGCGGGTTGGTCGCATCACAATCACCCGCCTGGGCGTAAACGACACCATGTTCAGCTACACCTTGTTTGGCCAGTCCGGTTCAGAACGCATGCAGCCGATCAGCTCGCTGACTTGTCCACAAGTCGGTGTTTCAGCCAGGAGTTATACCGGTCTCTGGTACCGGGGCCTGGATGGCCTGGGGGGCGCAAGTGTACTGGTGAACTCGAGTACACAGTCCCAGATCCATTACCTGTTTGACGATATGGGTATGCCGCGCTGGCTTTATGCACAGGACGTGGTTAACCCGGAGCCGACTAATAGTGAAATCCCGATGCTGCAGTTCAGTGGCTACTGTGCTGTCTGCGACAAGGGCACGGTTTCATCACAAACAGTCGGTGTGCTGGAACGTTCCTTCGACAGCGAAACATCGGGCAGCTGGGCCCTGGATTACATGTTCGGGGCGCCGTTGAGCGGGTCGGTCGAACGCACAGATTCGATTATCAAGCTGACCGACGAGATGGAGTGCCAGTAAGGCCTGCCCAGTCCGAGATGGTCTGAAGCAGCGCAGCGCAGTCTGCGAACCGGTTGTATAGAGGAACGGGAGCCACGCGAATCACGTCGGGCTCCCGCCAGTCTGTTAAAACGCCGTGTTCTTCCAGGTACAAGAATAAGTGGCGGCCGCGCTCGCGGCCGCTGCGCACCCGCATTGACAGTTGGCAGCCCCGCCGCTCCGGGTCTGCAGGTGTCAGAATCTCAATCACGCCATCCAGGTGATTTTCTATCCCTTCCTGCAGGTAGGCTGTCAGCGCCCGCGATTTATTGCGCAGATGCTCCATGCCGGCTTTCTGGAATAAGGCCAGCGAGGCCTGCAACGGGGCCATCGACAGGATGGGAGGGGTGGACAGTTGCCAGGCTGCTGCTCCGGCAGACGGCGTAAAAGCCTGCTCCATTCTGAAACGGCTTCCGCGATCATTTCCCCACCAGCCGTTTAAACGGGGCAGGTCGCCAGCCTGGTGGTGGCGCTCATGCACGAAGCAGCCGGCGATCGCGCCCGGGCCTGCATTGAGGTATTTGTAATGGCACCACGCGGCAAAGTCACAGCCACTGGCGTGCAGTGACAAGGGCAGGTTGCCGATAAAATGTGCCAGGTCAAAGCCGATTTTCGCCCCGGCCTGGTGGGCGGCTGTTGCTATCCGCTCCAGGTCGAATGCCTGGCCGCTGATGTACTGCACACCGGGCCAGAGCACCAGTGCAATGTCCTCGCCATGATCTTCCAGATACGTCTCTATCGCGCTTTCTTCAAGCAGGTGTTCGCCGCTTGATGGCTCCAGTTCTACCAGGTTTTCCGCCGGTTCCAGGCCATGAAAACGCAGCTGGGATTCCACCGCATAACGATCGGAAGGAAACGCATGTTTCTCGATCAGGATTTTTCGGCGCCTGCCGCGTGGCTGGAAAAAACTCACCATCATTAGATGGAGGTTGACGCTCAGCGTGTTCATCACCACCAGCTCCGACGGGCTGGCCCCGACTATTTCTGCCAGCGCGCTGCACAGACGATTGTTGCAATCCATCCATGGCCGGTCACCTTCAAAATGGCCACGCACAGCCAGTTCCCGCCACGCGAGCAATTCCTGCTGCACAACCGGCTCGACGGAGCTTGCCTGCAGCCCCAGTGAGTGGCCGCAGAAATAGTGTTGTGCACTGCCGTCATCCTGGCGTGGGATAAAGAATTGATCGCGAAAGCCGCCGAGCCTGTCTTCCTGGTCCAGCTGCCTGGCTCTGTCTAAAAGTTTTTCCATGAAACTCGTACCCTGGCTAGTGGATCATTATAATGCCGCGCAACCCCCGCAGAGATTTTGTTTTGAAACGCAGTGACTTCCATTTTGATTTGCCGCAGGAACTGATTGCCCAGCAGCCGCTGGTGCGGCGAACCGACAGCCGACTGCTCCATTTGCCCAGGGCAGGCGGGCAGGTCTGTGACCGCAACTTCCGGGACTTACCCGGTTTGCTGAACGAGGGGGACCTGCTTGTATTCAACAATACCCGCGTGATTCCCGCACGGCTGTTCGGGCGCAAGGAAACCGGGGGGCGGGTCGAGGTGATGCTGGAACGCCTGATCGACGATAGCGAGTGCCTGGCCCAGATACGTTCCAGTAAAACTCCCCGCGCCGGTGCCTCAATCGAGCTTGAAGACGGTTCGAAAATCGAAGTGACCGGACGCGAGGGTTCATTTTTCAAGCTGCGCCTGGCAGGCGGCGGCCTGGGTGAGAAACTGGAACAGCTGGGCCATATGCCGCTGCCGCCTTATATTGAACGCGCAGACACAGAAGCAGACCGCGAGCGCTACCAGACGGTCTATGCCCGCCATCCCGGTGCGGTGGCTGCGCCCACTGCCGGTTTGCACTTCGATGATGAATTGCTGGCTGAATTGGCAGAACGCGGCGTGAGCCGGGCCGAAGTGACTTTGCATGTCGGTGCTGGAACGTTTCAGCCGGTGCGCTGTGATGACATTGCCGATCACCGCATGCACGCCGAACGCCTGGAGGTATCGGGCGAGGTATGCGAAGCCGTCAGGCGTACGCGGGAGCAGGGCGGGCGCGTGATCGCGGTTGGTACGACGGCTGTTCGCAGCCTGGAGACGGCTGCCGCCGGCGGAGAACTGGAGCCCTACAGTGGTGACAGCCGGATATTCATCTATCCGGGCTATCAGTTCAGGGCAATTGATGGCCTGGTCACAAATTTCCATCTGCCCGAATCCACGCTGTTGATGCTGGTCTGTGCGATGGCCGGTATGGAAGAGACGCTGTCGGCCTATCGGCACGCGGTTTCAGCACGCTATCGATTCTTCAGTTATGGCGATGCGATGCTGGTTCTATGAGCCGTCAGTTGTCATACTTGTACGCTTAACCAACGCGGAGTTTTTAATGTCCACTTTGATCGAACAGGCGCATTCCAGGGAGTGGTTTTACTCATACGAATTACCCGATGGAAGCACCACGCCTACCTACCACGGCAGCGACATCAAGGCGATCCATGACACCCGTCTGCAGATGCTGGATTCCTGCCTGGAGGAAAGCCTGGGGCCGGATCGCAGTGGCCTGTCGGCGCTGGACCTTGCCTCTCACCAGGGCTGGTTCGCCTACAACATGGCGCGTTCCGGTTTCTCGCCGGTGCTGGGGGTTGATGCACGGCAATCACACGTTGATGACAGCAGTCTGATTGCACAGATCTACGAGATGGAAAACCTGTCTTTCCAGCAAGGCGATATACATGCCCAAAACCCGGCGCAGCTGGGCCAGTTCGACGTGGTGCTGATGCTGGGCCTGCTCTACCACCTGGAAAATCCGGTGGGTGCTTTGCGCATCTGCCGCAGCCTGTGCCGGAAGCTCTGTGTTATCGAGACCCAGATCGTTCCCGGTATGACCGGTTACGTGGATTACGGCAGTTACCAGTACGTTCGTCCGTTGAAGGGCAGTTTCGGAATCATCGATGAAACCGGCGATACGCATGGCCCGGAGGCCAGTGTTACCGGGATTTGCCTGGTACCCAGCCTGGAGGCGTTGATGTGGCTGCTCGAGAAGGTTGGTTTTTCCAGCGCACGGGTGCTGGAGCCACCGGAAGGTGCATATGAACAACTGCGTCACCACAAGCGCGTGATGGTCGCAGCAGAGGTTTGAAGTTCTCGATTCACACTACGGACGGCAAGGCGCGTACCGGTTTGCTGCAGATGGAACGGGGTGATATCCGCACACCGGCTTTCATGCCTGTGGGTACCTACGGCACCGTCAAGGCCATGACACCCGGGGAGGTGCGCGAGACCGGTGCAGATATCATCCTGGGCAATACCTTCCACCTGATGTTGCGCCCGGGCACCGGTGTCATCGAAAAACATGGCGGTTTGCATGAGTTCATGCAGTGGAAGCGACCGATCCTGACCGATTCGGGTGGTTTCCAGGTCTGGAGCCTGGCCGAACGACGCAAGATTACGGAGCAGGGCGTGACTTTCGCGTCTCCGATTGATGGTTCGAAGGTCTTCATGGGCCCGGAAGAGTCGATGGCGGTCCAGAAATCCCTGGGCTCCGATATCGTCATGATTTTCGACGAATGCACACCGTATCCTGCAACCAAACAGCAAGCCCGCGAGTCGATGGAGTTGTCGTTACGCTGGGCGGAACGCTCCAAACGAGCCCACGAGGGCAATGCCTCCGCGCTGTTCGGTATCGTCCAGGGGGGTATGTACGAGGATCTGCGGGTCCAGTCGGCGCGGGGATTGATCGACATCGGTTTTGACGGCTACGCCATTGGCGGTCTTTCGGTGGGCGAGCCCCACGACGAGCGTGACCGGGTACTGGATTGCACGGTGCCGGAGTTGCCGGCGGACCATCCGCGCTACCTGATGGGGGTTGGCCGGCCACAGGACATCATTGCCGGCGTACTGCGCGGCATCGACATGTTTGATTGCGTCATGCCAACCCGAAACGCCCGCAACGGCTACCTGTTTACCAGTCGGGGAGTGCTTAAGATACGTAACGCCCGTTACGAACAGGATACGTCGCCAATCGATCCGGACTGTGATTGCGAAACCTGTTCGAATTACTCGCGGGCGTACGTCAAACACCTCGCGCGCTGTAACGAAATCCTTGGGGCGCGCCTGATGACGGTGCATAATCTGCGCTTTTACCAGAAACTGATGCAGGGCCTGCGTGACGCCATCTCAGCCGGTCAACTGGAGGCGTTTGCAGAGGCCTATCTGGAAAAACTGGTATCCGGCCCTATATAAATGACCGGTAAGTAAAAGAAAAACCCTAAACCCATAGGATGACGCAGGCCTTTCAACTATAATAGCGGGCTGCACATTCAATTTATTTACGAGGATTCTCATGGAACTCTTGGACTTTTTCATCGCCAGCGCATACGCGCAGGACGTCGCTCAGCCTGGTGGACTTATGTCCTTCCTGCCGCTGATCATCATTTTCGTCATTTTTTACTTTCTGCTGATCCGTCCGCAGATGAAACGCGCCAAGGAGCACAAGAAATTGGTCTCCGAGCTGGGTAATGGGGACGAAGTCGTGACCAACGGTGGGCTGCTGGGCCGCATCACCAAGGTCGGAGAGTCGTTTGTTACTGTTGAGCTGGCCGACAACGTCCAGATCCAGGTACAACGGCACGCGATTGCCAGCATCATGCCAAAGGGCACCATCAAGTCCGCTTAACAGGGGCTTTATAACAAATCATAAAATTCCTTTCGAGGCTGAATAATGAATCAATATCCTGCCTGGAAATACCTGCTTATTCTGCTGGTTCTGTTAATGGGCGTTACCTATGCCCTGCCAAACTTGTTTGGCGAAGACCCGGCGTTGCAGGTGACTTCCTCACGTGGCTTTGCCATTCCTCTCGATCTTGAAGCCAATATCGAGAACGCGCTGATAAGCGAGAACATCGGTTTCAAGAACAAGGAGCAGGCGGGTAACCGCATGCTGTACCGGTTCAATTCAACCGATGACCAGCTGCGTGCTGCGGATGCCATGAAGTCCGCACTGGGCGACCAGTACGTTGTTGCGCTGAACCTGGCGCACGCAACGCCTACCTGGTTACGCTCCCTTGGCGGCAAGCCGATGACGCTGGGTCTCGATCTGCAGGGTGGTGTCCACTTCCTGATGCAGGTTGATATGGATACCGCGCGCAGCCAGCAACTCGATCGATATGTCGATGATCTGCGGGTTACCCTGCGTGATGAACGCATTCGTTACGTTTCGGTCCGCCGGGAAGGCAACGGGCTGCTGGCCCTTCTGCGCAGCGTCGAAGATCGTGACAACGCACTGGCCTTGATCCGAAAAAACCAGAACCTGGCCGGATTGATCACCAGAGAAACGGATACGGAAGAGTATTTCGGTATTTCTGCGACGGTTCAGGAGCAGCAGTTACTGGAATTGCAGCAGACCGCACTGAAGCAGAACATCACCACGTTGCGTAACCGCGTCAATGAAATTGGTGTCGCGGAGCCGGTAATCCAGCAGCAGGGCGCTGATCGTGTCGTGGTGCAGTTGCCGGGCGTCCAGGACACGGTTCAGGCGAAGAAAATCATTGGCGCCACGGCTACCCTGGAGTACCGGGCCGTCGATGAATCCAACGATGCATTTACCGCGGCCCAGACGGGCCGGATTCCTCCGGAATCGCGTATGTACACCGACAAAACCGGGCAGCCGGTGTTGTTGAAGAAACGACTGATCGTCTCCGGTGACCAGTTGATTGGCGCCTCCAGTGGCTTTGACCAGCAGACCGGTCAGCCGCAGGTCAGCGTGACGCTGGATGGTGTGGGCGCCAAACGCATGCTGGACTTCACGCGTGACAATGTGGGCAACCGCATGGCGGTCGTCTATATCGAGCAAAAACCCGGCGGACGTCTGGTCGAAGAAGTGATCAGTGTCGCCGTGGTTCGTGAACCCTTTGGTAAACGCTTTCAGACCACCGGGCTCGATTCCATGTCGGAAGCCAGCCAGTTGGCCTTGCTGTTAAGAGCCGGCGCCCTGGCCGCACCGATGGAAATTGTTGAAGAGCGCACCGTGGGCCCGAGCCTTGGTGCAGATAATGTTGCGCAGGGCTTCAAGTCGGTCCTGATCGGTTTTATCCTGGTGTTGATCTTCATGGCGGCTTATTACCGGGTCTTCGGCCTGGTGGCTGATCTGGCCCTGTTTGCCAACCTCGTGCTGCTGATCGCACTGCTGTCGATGCTGGGCGCCACGCTGACGATGCCGGGTATCGCGGGTATCGTGCTGACAGTCGGCATGGCGGTGGATGCAAACGTTCTGATTTTCGAGCGTATCCGCGAGGAACTGCGCAATGGCAACACGCCACAGGCGAGTATCCGGGCCGGTTACGACAAAGCTTTCTCAACCATCGCTGATGCCAACATCACGACGCTGATTGCAGCCTTCGTACTGTTCCTGTTCGGCACCGGGCCGATCAAGGGCTTCGCCGTGACGCTGTCGCTGGGTATCCTGACCTCCATGTTCACGGCGATCATGGGTACACGGGCGGTCGTTAACCTGATTTATGGTGGGCAGAAACGCGTCCGCAAGCTGTCCATCTGAGGTGTTGACATGAAATTTCTGAACAAAAAAACCAACATCGACTTTATGGGCAAACGCAAGATCGCGTTTGTCGTTTCGCTCATTCTCATCATTGGTAGCATCGTCACGCTGGTCACCAGGGACCTGAACTTCGGACTCGATTTCACCGGTGGTACGCTGATCGAAGTCAGCTACCCGGCGGCGCCTGAAGTCTCAGATGTGCGCAGCAACCTGACCGACGCCGGGATGCCGGACGCCGTGGTGCAGACCTTTGGTACGGCAACGGACATCGTGGTGCGCATTCCTCCGCGGGAGTCAGAAGACGAGAGCAATGCAGAAATCTCGACCATTGTTCTGGCTGCGTTGCAGGAGGGTGTCGAAGGCGAAATCACCATGCGCCGGGTTGAGTTTGTCGGCCCGCAGGTGGGTGATGAGCTGACCGAGCAGGGCATTCTGGCGGTCGTGTACTCATTGATCGGTATTTTCCTATACGTCATGATCCGCTTTCAGTGGCGGTTCTCCGTTGGCGCGGTGACCGCGCTGGTGCATGACATCATCGTCACACTGGGCGTGCTGGCCCTGTTACACGTTGAGTTTGATCTGACGGTTGTGGCCGCGTTGCTGGCGGTGATTGGTTACTCGCTTAACGATACCATCGTGCTATTTGACCGCATCCGCGAGAACTTCCCTCGCCTGCGCAAGGCCTCACCGCTTGAAGTGGTCAACACGTCGGTCAATGAAACCCTTTCGCGCACCTTGATGACGTCTATCACTACCTTGCTGGTGTTGACTGCACTGTTTATCTTCGGCGGCGAGATCATTCACGCCTTTGCGTTTACGCTGATTGTCGGCGTGCTGGTCGGTACCTATTCGTCAATTTACGTGGCGAGCACGACACTGCTGGAACTGGGTGTCAGTAAGTTCGACCTGTTGGCGGTAGAAAAAGAGGGTGTGGCGATCGATGAAAACCCCTGAGCTAAGGGGTTTTCCACTTCGCGCCGATTAACTGCCTGAGCGGTGTCATCACCTTGTATGGCGCCGCGATAATGCTTCCTGACTCTTCGACGGTATCGTTGCCGTCGAAGTCCATTACGACTCCGCCGGCTTCGCGCACAATGAGCGCTCCTGCCGCTACATCCCAGGGCTTGATCCCGACTTCAAAGTAACCATCCATCCGGCCCGCTGCCACCCAGGCAAGGTCCAGGCTGGCAGTACCTGCACGCCTGATATCTTCTATTTTGGCGAAAACCGACTGGAACACGCGTGCGTATGCCTGCAGCTTGCTTCGGTCCCTGAACGGAAAGGCGGTGGCCAGTATGGCGCCTTCCAGTCCGTTTTTTGCGGGAGATACCCGGACGCGCTTGTTATTCAGAAATGCGCCGGAACCCTTGCTGGCTGTGAAAAGCTCTTCACGGATGGGATCGTATACCACGGCATGAACGGTCTTGCCACGGAACTGCTGTGCAATGGAGACCGCAAAGTGGGGGATGCCATGGAGATAATTGCTGGTGCCGTCCAGCGGATCGATGATCCATACGTGCTCATCGTCGCCTGTTTTCCCGCCTTCTTCACACAGGAAAGCATGATCAGGGTAAAAGCGCTTAATTTCCCGTACAATTTCTTCTTCGCAAGCCTTGTCGACTTCGCTCACGTAATCGTGCCGGGCCTTGCGTTCAACCGGAATGGCGTCTACATGCTGCATTTGGCGGCGCATGATTTTGCCGGCGGCGTAGGCGGCTTCGATAGCAACATTGAGAACAGGATGGGTCATGGCAGATAGTCCCGAAAAGGCGGCACAGGATACCAGAAGCGGAGCAGCTTTGGCAGACCCTGATGCAGACCGGATTGATTCGCTCCTGGCGAAGATTCGAATTGTATTGATAAACACCACCCATCCCGGAAACATCGGCGCTACGGCCCGGGCCATGAAAGTGATGGGCCTGTCTTCCCTGCATTTGGTAACCCCTAAAATTTATCCCAGCGCTGATGCAACTGCAATGGCTTCCGGTGCAGACGATGTGTTGCAACGAGCGGTGGTTCACGACTCGCTGGATTCCGCGTTAGAGGGCTGCTCGCTGGTTTTGGGAACCAGTGCCCGATTACGCAGCCTGCCGATGCCGATGGTGGATGCAAGACGTGCGGCCAAGCAGGCGCTGGCAGAGGCGGGCAAGCATGAAGTTGCCGTCCTGTTTGGCCGTGAACGCTATGGCCTGGTGAACGAAGAAATGCAACGCTGCCAGTTCCTGGTGAACATCCCGTCTAACCCGGCATATTCTTCACTGAACCTTTCCCAGGCCGTACAGATTCTGGCCTATGAATTGAGAGTGGCCGCCCAGGGGTTTTCTGATATATCAGTCGAACCCCCCGACTGGGATCCGGTAGATGATCAGCAGATGGAAGGCTTGTTTGAGCACCTGGAACAGACTTTGCTGGACATCCGTTTCCTGAACCCGAAACAGCCGAAGCGACTGATGATGAGGTTGCGGAGATTGTTCAATAGGGCGCGGCCAGATCAAAATGAAATCAATATCTTACGTGGGGTATTGAAAGCGTCACAGGAAGCAACGAAAACAGACAAACAGCGTTGATGAGCGAACTGACCGCCGAGCTCCAGAGTTGGATGGCCGGGGGGCGTTTCGCAACGCTGGACGGGGTCGAAATGTTCTACCGCACCTGCGGTAAACGAAACAGTGACCTGCCATGGATGGTCTGCTTCCACGGTTTCCCGACCAGTAGCTGGGACTGGCACCTTTTACTGCCCGCCCTGGAGAAAACCCACCGCGTGCTGGTCTTTGACTTCCCCGGCTATGGGCTTTCCGGCAAGCCCACAGACCGGAACTACTCACTCAAGCGCCAGCTGGATGCAAGCGAAGCGCTACTCCAATTCCTGAATATAAGTTCGTTCGATTTGCTGTCGCACGACATGGGTAACAGTGTGGCCTGCGAGTTATTGCGTCGTCGTGAGCAGGGTGACTATCCCTTTGATCTGCGGTCGTTGACGTTATTGAATGGCGGCATCTACATGGAGTTGCATCAGCCCCTGTTTACCCAGCGACTGTTAAGGACCCCGGTGGTCGGCGCCCTGGCGGCGCGTTTCACCAGTTGGCGCCTGTTCCGCTTACAGTATCCCCGTGTCTACGCCCAACCGGATCAATTCAATGAGCAGCACTACCAATCCCAATGGGCCTTGTTGCTGAACAATAACGGCCGCAAAACGCTACACAAGGTCGCAGGCTATATGCGTGAACGTACCGCCATGGGTGAGCAGTGGACCGGTCCACTGCACCGGCTGGAACTACCGCTGAAGGTTATCTGGGGGAGGGAAGACCCGATTGCTGTTTACGCTATTGCATTGAAATTGTGTGACCACAATTCGTTGGCTCAATTGGTAACGCTGGAGGGCATCGGGCACTACCCCCAGCTTGAAACTCCGGAGCAAGTTGCCGTTCACTTCAATTTTGTTCCGCATTCAACTGCGGTTTCATGAGAGTCAAGATTCCCGGTCCGCCCGTGATGTGACCTCGATGGGATTATATAAGTGGTAGTCGAGTTAAACTAAGACAGATGTACTGCCTTATAAAAATCTTATTGGTTACAGCTTTTGCTGGGTTTTGGATGCCGGCAGCCTTTGCACAAGAGCAGTCGGGCCGCGTCTGGGTGTTGCCGTTTGAAGTCGATTCCGACTTTGGAGCCGACAACGGTAATGCACTCATTACCCGCGCTATTCCCGTCAACTCCCTACTGGTTCGCGAAAACTGGAAGCTGATCAATCTTGCCATGATTACCATCGCGGATGCACCGGGCGGCGTGCCCGGCTCACCCGGCAACCCGGACCCCGTTCCCGGGCCCAAGGTCTTCGGGCTAGGGGACCTCACCGACGCAGTGCTCTTTACCTGGAACACGAAAGGAAAACTCATGTTGGGCGCTGGTGCGGCATTCAACATACCCATCGCGACCGATGAAACTCTCGGCAGCGGCAAGTGGCAGGCTGGACCGGCTATACGCCTCGGCTACCAGGCGCTTAACTGGCGAATGGGGCTGCTCGCCACAAACCGATGGTCGTTCGCCGGTGATAGCGACCGTGCCGACGTCAATCAGCTTCTGCTTCGGACAATGATCCGAAGGCAACTGGGTAACAGGTGGTTCTTTATCTCCGATCCCATCATCACGGCTAACTGGAACGCAGCTTCAGGCCAGAAGTGGCTGGTACCGCTCGGTGGCGGCTTTGGCCGGGCTGTTTCCAGGGATCCCGTGCCTGTCAATGTCTCGTTACAATTTTACTGGAATGCCATAAAACCGGACGGTGCGCCCGATTGGCTCTTACGTGTCGGTGTGACGTTTCCGTTTCAATTCCCGGGATAGAACAGAGGCGTCCTAGTTGTTACTGAACGTGTATGAGGCCGAAATCCGAATTATGTTTTTGGCTGCGGCGCCCGGCCAGTTTTTGTAAACCACGTTAGTGCGGTACTCACCGTACATATTCCAGGTACCGCCTTTTTTATCCTTGATGGTTTTTCCAAGACGAATTCCAAGGGGTACCAGCCACTTATTTTTCTGCCAATTATATGCGATGGCCGATTCACCATTGCTGAGATACCAGCCATCACTGAGTTGATAGACGGCAATAGGCTGCAAGGCAAACGGAGAAGCCAGTGCCTTATTGCTGTTCGGATCTGTCTTACCCCATACCTGGCGGACCAGAACACCCCACATCAATCGACCTTCCAGGCTGTTCTCAAGAACGACCCCGGCCAAACCATAGCGCCAGACGTTTGCGCCAAATTGCTTATCGTCAGCCGGGAGGTTTAATGCGGGCCCGATGCCAATCTTGCCGGTTGCCCAGGTTTTAGGGATAAACAGGGAAATGAATTCTGCATTGCCGGATCCACTGGTGCCACCGGCTGCCTCAACATTGGCAAAGGAGAATCGGTTAATGATGGGCCATGGAGAACCGAGTGTGCCTGCGGCCATTGGTATTACGATTCTCGAGTTGAAGCTATTGTCATTACCGGCCGGCCGGGTTTGCCCCGGTTCGATTTCATCCTCATGCCAATCAAAAAATTCCCAGCCAAAGGATACCGAGATAGCTGCCGCCGTCGGGTCGTTGGTATTGACTTCGTCGGTCGTCTCGGCCATTTCCTCCGTATAATCTGTTTCCTGGCTGCTTGTTGCTTCCCTCGTCTGATCCTCAGTGTCAGTTTGCGCGGCCATTGCGCTGCCTGTTGCCGACAATAGCAGAAGCAAGCAGAAAGTAATCAAAAAGCGGCTAAGTGGACTGACCGGCTTAAACAATCGCTTTGGATTCAAATTATTCCTCACTTAACACCCCGGAAAAATCATTGATTGGATTCCTATCCATTGTAGTGCTTTTTTTTTAGTATGGTGAAGAGAGTGATTTACCTGTTTCAATTAATTTGGTAGCTCGTATTTTTTAAGCAGGGGGTGGCGGCGTCATACGCGCCCGTTCCGGCGCCCAGAACGCTTTAGTAACCCGGGTGCAGCGAGCGACGCGGGAGTATTGCCGCAATTCTTTCTCGTAGTCGATCGAGGCCCAGATTTCACCCTTCAGATGATCACCCTTGATCATCGCCAGGGCGATGTTAGCCTTGGCGGCCGGTGACCACATGGCCGAAGTGACATAGCCAATTTCACGTTTGCAGCGTTTGTCGGCGTACAGCCATGAGTGCTCTGCCGGTTTATTACCTTCGATGTTCAGCTTGGTCAATACGTATTTCGGGCCGCGCTGCTTTTCTTCCCAGAGTGCCCTGCGCCCGTTGAAGTGCGGTTTTTTAAAATCCACCAGCCAACCCAGGCCCAGTTCAAAAGGAGTCTGGTCATGGTGGTAATGTACCGTTTTGAGGGCTTCGTTGAATTCCATGTAGGGCATGATGAATCCGGCTTCCAGTCGCGCCATATTGGTTGCTTCCTCACCATAGGGCTGGATACCATAATCCTCGCCGACGGCGTAAAGCGCATCCCACAGGTCCAGCGCATGGTCTGGGTCGATCCACAGTTCATAGCCGAGTTCGCCGGTAAAACCGGTGCGCGAAATCATCAGCTCTGTGTCGCCAAAGGGAAAGTAACCGATATCAAACGGTTTGAGGTTTTCCACGCCTTTCAGGCCCATGGCTTTGAGGACCGCACAAGTCGTTGGCCCCTGGAAAGACAGGGCGGCAATCTCGTCGCTGACATCGCGGATTTCGACGTTTTGGAAGCCATAGGCAGCCTGTTTCAGCCAGGCCAGGCAGGAACTGCCGCAGGTCAGCATGAAGCGGTCATCCGCCTGTTTGAAAACCGTACCATCATCGATCATGCGGCCATCGTCATCGCACCAGACCACGTAGCTGACGCGGTTGAGTCCCAGCTTGCTGATATCGCGGGTGACCATTCGATTGAGCATCCGCTCGGCATCCGCCCCGCTGATGGCATACTTTTGCATCGGGCAGATATCGTAGGTACCACAAGCATTGCGGATGCAAAAATATTCGAACTCCGCGTCGTAGTAGTGCTCGGCAAATCGATAACCGTTCCAGGCCGACCAGGACTCCCTGAGGTTCAGTGCTGCCTGCCGTGGATGGAACGGGGAGAGTTTCAGCCTTTCGCCGGCAAAAGGATCGACAGAGTTCATACTTATTCGTCCTGGAAATCGTCAGTGGGAACGGTATTGGGCTTTTTCAGGTCCCGCAGAATTTCACGTGCGGCGTTGGCCCCGCAAGTGGCAGATACTCCGCCGCCGGGGTGGGTTGAAGATCCGCACATGTACATGTTTTTCACCGGCATCCGGTATTGCGCATAACCCGGGAAAGGCCGGTTGAAAAACAACTGGTCGATGGTTAACTCGCCCTGGAAGATATTGCCCTCGGTGAGGCCGATATCGTCCTCGATATCATGCGGTGTGCGCACTTCCATGTGAACGATCAGGTCCTTGAAGCCGGGGCTGTGGCGTTCGATTTTATCGACCACGGTCTGCCCGAATTGGTCACGCTTTTCCGGAGTCCATGGGCCATCCGCCAGTTCGGGCGGGCAATACTGGATGAAGTTGGACATCCAGTGTTTGCCGGGTGGCGCCACGGTTGGATCCCATGCCGATGGTATGACGGATTCGACAAAGGGGTCGTCCGACCAGCGGCCGCGCTTCCAGCAATCGTAAGCCCGCTCGAGTGTTTCCATCGAGCCGGTGAAAGCCTGTCCGCCACGTGCGATGTAACGGTTATCGGGTACCCCGGTGAACTTCGGCATTCCGGAAAGCGCAATATTGACCTTGCCCGAGGAGCCCCTGATCTTGTAGTTTTTAGCCTTTTGATAAATCCCATCCGGCAGGTCGGCAGGATCCATGATTTTCGTGAACGTGCGTTTTGCATCGAGGTTGGAAACAACGATGCCGGCCATCAACTCATCACCATTTTCGAGGACAACGCCGCAGGCCTCGCCGTCGCGAACCAGTATGCGATCCACCCCCGCGCCGGTTTGAATGACGCCACCATGCTCCTGTAACGCTCCGGCGATCGCCTGCGATATGGCGCCCATTCCGCCCCTGGCCAGCCCCCAGGCGCCGATGCTGCCATCTACATCACCCATTACGTGGTGCAGCAGGATGTAGGCCGAGCCAGGTGACTGGACGCCCAGGGCAGTGCCGATGATTCCGGGCGTGGCCATTGATGCCTTGATCAGGTCGTTCTCGAAATAATCCTCCAGGAACTCCGCTGCACTCATGGTGAAAAATCGCATGTACTCATAGATCTCGCGTTCACCCAGCGACCACATCTGGCGGCCCAGGTAAAACAGTTCGCCCAGGTCGCGCGGGTGTAGCGAGGTCGGGTCAGGCGGGGTGCGCATCAGCGTCTTGCGAATGAATTGGGAATAGCGCGTCAGGTCGGCCTGGAAACGGTGCATGGCATCTGCATCGTGCGGCGAGTGGCGCCTGAGTTCCAGGTTCTCGGTTTCCTCGTCGTTGTACGACACCAGTGTGCGGCCGTCATTGGCGAAGCTGACCGTACCCAGGTAGGGCACCAGCATCAGACCGTGGCGGCTCAGGTCCAGGTCGCGATGGATAGCCTGGCGCATCATGCTGCATACGTAAGAACAGCTGGAATAGATCCAGCCTTCCTTCAGTTCCCGGGATACCGCGGCACCACCGATGTAATCGTTTTTCTCGACCACCAGCACGTCCAGGCCCGCCTTGGCCAGGTAGGCTGCATTGGTCAGGCCGTTATGGCCTGCGCCGATGATGATGGCATCATGTTTTTTCATCGCAGGATCTCCTGCGCTGCGTTATGGCCGGGCGCACCCGTCAGGTCTCCGCCGGGGTGACAACCGGCTCCGCACAGGAACAGGCCGGGGACGGGTGTGTGGTACTGGGCCGCTTCATAGGTCGGGCGCATCATCAGCACCTGGTCCAGCGCGAACTCCGTTTGATGCCAGTGCCCGCCCTTCACCCCGAATTCCTGTTCAAGGTCAGCCGGTGTCAGTAATTCACGTTGAAGAACCAGCGAGCTTAGTCCCGGTGCATAGTTTTCGATCAGGCTGACGACCCGGTCACACAAAGCCTCACGGGCTGCATCGTCCCAGTCATTCTTCATGCGGTAAGGCACATACATGATGTGAACGGACAGGACGTGCTGTCCGGCCGGAGCGAGAGAATTATCTTCCAGGCTGGGAACGGCGATTTCCAACACCGGGTGTTCCGAACATTCACCATACTTGGAGTCGTCAAACGCGAACTCGATGGCATCCAGGTCGGGGGCGATAATCAGGCGGCCCGAGGCGGCGGCCAGACCGGTAAATTCCGGCAGCTCGCTGAGCGCCAGGTGGAGCTTGGCCACGAGGCCATCGCAGCGCAATCGCCGGATGCGGTTGGTAAAGCCGATCTCCAGGTTTTCCACGCCGAGTAAGTCAACAAAGGTGTTTTGTGGGTTAATCGAGGAAATCACGCGTTCAGAGTGAAAAACAGTTCCGTCGCTGAGTTGGACCCCGTTAGCAGACAGGCCGGACTCACTACCATTGACCAGTATGCGTGTGACTCGTGTATCCGTTCGTATATCGACGCCGGCGTCCTGCGCGGCCGCCAGCAAGGAGGCAATGAGTTGCGTGACGCCTCCGGAGAGCTGTTTTGCTGCGTCATTCCGGTGGCCCCGCATGCGGTATAGCATGGCAAGGACCGCATTGTTGGGCGAGCGTGGCGCCATTCTCGAGCCGATCAGTCCGTCCCAGCTCAGTAACGCTTTCAGGACCGGGTTTTCGAAGAACTCGTCCATCAGGTCACGGGTTGGCAGAGATACAATCCGCAGAAATTCGCGCATGTCCTCTTTGCCAAGGCGTTTCATATTGAGGCCGACCTGGCCGAATGTGAGCAGGTCGCGGAAGCCGGTAAAAGCGATACGGGGCATGGTCTTGAGCCAGAAAGGCTCCAGTGCTGCTGCGAACTTCTGCATCAGCCTGAGATATTCCGGCCAGGCTTGAAGGTCCTGGTCACCTGCGCCGGTCAGCGTGGCGCCCTCGATGCGCACGTGCTTGCCATCAGTCGACAGGCCGGTGAGCGGCATTGCTTCGGATTGCAGTTCCAGGCCATGCCGGTCCAGCCCCAGGTCTTTGAATATTTTTTCAGGGAAGTGATTGACCGAATGCGCGACCGGTGCTCTGAACCCGGCGTGAAACTCCCGGCTCCTGGCAAGCCCTCCGGCTTCAGGTCCAGATTCGAGCAGCAAAACTTTTTGTCCTGCCCTGGCCAGGTAGGCGGCACAGACCAGGCCATTGTGCCCGGCGCCAATGATGATCGAGTCGTACTGCGGGGTGGGTTGGTTATTTATCGTTCTCTCCCTCGAGGTAAGCGGGCAAGGCGATTCCATCTTTTAAATCCGGTGCTGCTTGCGGTCTGCCGGCTTTTATTTCCAGCGGTATCACGCCGGCCCATACCGTTGCGTCCATGTCGGCCCTGGCGTCGTCCGGAGGGCCGTCACCAACCTTGATGCTAAAGGTCTCCAGCGGCAATGACAATAAGGTCGTTGCATTGATTTCCTTGCGGGTCGAGTCACGCAGTTCGGCCAGTCGTCCGGGTAACAGGTGCTCCACCAGGATATCGAAACCGCGCTTTTTTTCTGCCGGATCAGAGACGACACGCGCCGTGCCAAACACCATTAAGGAGCGATAATTCATCGAGGAATTGAACGCAGAACGGGCCATCACCAGGCCATCCAGGTGGGTGATCGTAAGGCAGCAGGGCAGGCCTTCTCCCAGGTTCTTCATCAGGCGGCTGGCCACCGAGCCATGCAGCAGGATGTTGTCCTTGTCCCGTCCCAGGGACATCGGGATCACGTAAGGCTGTTGCTCAACGGTGAAACCTACATGGCAGATCAGCGCTTCGTCGATGATATCGCGGGCCAGTTGCAAGTCGTAACTGCCTTTTTCTTTCAGTCGGCGAAAGCGTGTGTCGGCTTTGGCGGTCATGTGGGGTATACCTCGTGTAAAATTCCGACATACAGTTTGCACCGAAATTGGCTAAACGTGAATCAGCAGAACAATACAGGGACTCTCACAACGAAATCGGACTTTGACTCCTGGGTCAAATCCGTGTGGCAGGTAGTGCAGGACATTCCCCGTGGCCATGTGCTGACCTATGGCGAAGTGGCGCGACTGGCCGGAATGCCACGGGCAGCGCGCCGGGTCAGCCAGGCGATGAGGCGGGCGCCGCGCGGCATGGAGTTGCCCTGGCACCGCGTCGTAAATTCCCAGGGTAAAATTTCAATTCCCGCCGACAGCCCCGGATACCAGGAACAGAAAGAACGCCTGGAGCGTGAAGGCGTTGTGTTTATCAAGGGCAAAATCGACCTGGACCGCTTCGGCTACCAGGGAGCCCTGGATAACCTGCTTTGGAGCGACCCGCTCTGAAACAGTTAATAAGCCATTGGCAGAAATTTCGAAAGCACTTCTGGCTGTCGCTCGCCTTCGACGTCGTGCTGATCAGCGCCGTATTTTTTGCCGTCCACTCCTGGCAAACCCGCAACCTCCCCGTCGATGAGCCGGCTCCTGAAACCATTCTCGCCTTGCTGGATGGCTCGGGTATCCACCCGGCAGTGATCACCGGGGAAGCAGGTATCGTTTACTTTTTCGCACCCTGGTGTTTCTACTGCCGGACCAGTATCGATAACCTCGATGAGCTGGTAGCGGAAGGCAAAGTGGCCTGGGCAACGGTGGTGGCGCTGGATTACCAGGACGCAGCAGAGGTACAGGAATTCATCGACGAAACCGGCGTGTCCCTGCCGGTACTGATGGGTAATCCGGCGACCGCTTCGGACTGGTCAGTCAGGGCCTTCCCCACCTACTACGTAATCGACGCTGACGGGCGAATCACCAGCCGCGCAGTAGGCTACTCAACCAGGGCGGGCATGCGGTTTCGCCACTGGCGGGCCCGAAAGTAGCACCCCGGACCCGGAATGAAGTTGGGGGCGCCTAGCTAGCATCCCGGACCCGGCATGAAGTTGGGGGCCGGGG
>Ga0316189_10001108_pt1 | contig 26755 bp, 24 predicted proteins | sample LowCovwburrow_MG_FD_204930 | JGI IMG/M metagenome (GOLD analysis project Ga0316189, IMG submission 204930) | Coastal sediment microbial communities from Maine, United States - Lowes Cove worm burrow | ecosystem: Environmental > Aquatic > Marine > Coastal > Sediment | place: USA: Maine...
TCAGAAAACTCCTGATACGATTTGTAAATTTTCACAAAGGGAAAAATTTATGTTTTTTGGAAATTGATAATTATATAATAATGGCGTCAAAATTAGCGATTCTATTTAGAATTCTTCAATTAGCGATAAGCTATTTTTCACAATTTACAATAGAATTTATTATGCATGCATTATAAAATATAAAAAAAGTTGTATTTTGCGGCATTGTTAACCATTTAAATGAACATTATGAATAAAATTTTTACTATTGTTTTTGCGCTTCTATTTAGTGTCTCAATGTTGGCTCAAACAGTTGTGACGGGAACAGTTATCGATTCAAAAAGCACCCAACCTATACCCGGAGTTAATATTAGACTTGAAGGGAAATATATTGGGACTTCTACAGATTTTGATGGTAACTATACATTAGAAGTAACACTAGCCCCACCATTTAAAGTTGTCTTCACTGTTGTAGGGTATGAAAGCCAAATAATTGAGATAACTGAAAATAATCAAAAAGTAGATGTTTCCCTGGTAGAAGGTACTCAGTTGGATGAGGTTGTAATTTCTGCTTCTAGAACACCAGAGAGTGTTCGTGAATCTCCCGTAACAATTGAGACTTTCGGTGTAAGAGATATAAGGAATGCAGCTGCAGCTAATTTTTATCAAAGTTTAGAGAATCTAAAAGGAGTTGATGTAAATACAAGTAGTTTAACCTTTAATTCTGTAAATACAAGAGGTTTTGCAACTTTTGCAAACACTCGATTTGTTCAATTAGTTGACGGAATGGATAATGCTTCTCCGGCATTGAACTTTGTTATTGGTAATCTAATTGGTGTAAATGAATTAGATTTAAAAGGTGTTGAATTGCTTCCGGGTGCTTCATCTGCACTTTATGGAGCGAATGCCTTTAATGGTATATTATTTATGACAAGTAAAAATCCATTTGAATATCAAGGTATAAGTGCTTATTATAAAACGGGACTAACTATTCAGGATGCAGCAGGTGATAATAATTATTACGATGTAGGTATTCGTGCAGCTCATGCCTTTAGTGAAAAATTTGCGGCAAAAGCTTCTTTTTCTTTTATGAAAGGTACTGATTGGTATGCAAATGATACGAATCAATATAGCGATGTTGGCACAGAGGTTGGAGATCCTGATTTTGTTATTCCTGCGGACCCATCTCGATATGCTCATGATGGCTTGAATATATATGGTGATGAGATTACCACAGCTGCCGCTGGGACAACGCTAAGAGGAGTAGGTCAAAGTTTAGAAGCAATTGGTTTATTTCCTGCCGGAGCAAGTGCTTTATTACCTGCAGTAAATGTTGGTCGAACAGGATATTTAGAGCAAGATTTGACTGACTATGAAGCAAAGAGTGTAAAAGCTGATTTCTCTTTAAATTTTAGACCTTTTGAAAATGATCTTGAGATTATTTGGAATTCTAGATTTGGCTTCGGAGGTACTATTTACCAAGGGGCAAATAGATATCAATTGAAGAATTTCTTTATCCAACAACATAAACTAGAAATTAGGAATGATGATTTCTTTATTCGAGGGTATTCTACAGCTGAAACAGCAGGCGATTCTTACGATATGCGTTTTACGGGTATTAATATGAATCGAATAAATGCACAAGAATGGTTTGGTACTTACGCAGGAGGATATTTACAAACTGTATTAGCTGGTGGTACAGATGCTCAAGGGCATGCAAATGGTAGAATAGCTGCAGATGCTGCTTATAGACCAGAACCAGGAACGGCTGCATTTAAAGAATTGTTTGAGCAAGTTACTAATGACCCAGATATTTCAACAGGGTCTAAGTTTTTAGATGATACAAAAATGTATGTTGGTGAAGGAAATTATAATTTCTCTCGTTTACTAGACGATAAAGCTGATGTTCAAATAGGAGGTTCATATAGACAATACTCATTAAACTCTTCTGGTACTATCTTTACTGATTATGACGGCCCGATTGAATATAATGAATACGGCGCTTATGTACAGGCAAGTAAGAAATTTGCTGATGAAAGATTAAAATTAACAGCATCTTTCCGTTATGACAAGAATGAATTTTTTGATGGAAATATTTCGCCGAGAGCATCTTTAGTATATTCAGCTGGTGAAAACAGAAATCATAACTTTAGAGCATCATTTCAAACAGGTTTTAGAAACCCTGATACACAGTCATTATTTATAGGTTTTAACGTTGGTAGAGCAATTTTAGTAGGTTCTTCACCAGAGAACTTAGATAGAATTCTACCTGGTACTGATTTGGTTGCTAGAGATGTTTATTTTGATTCATATACAAGAACTTCGGTAGATGCATTTGCTGCTTCTGGTGGTGATCCTAGTGTTTTGATTCAGGCTCCTACAGATTTAGTAGCGCCAGAAAAAGTAACAGCATATGATGTAGGTTATAGAGGTAGAATTTCAAAAATAGATGTTGATTTGAATGTTTATTATAACTCTTATGAAGGATTTATTAGCCAAGAGATAGTTGTAACACCCAATACTGGTAGTACAAGTGATTTATCAGGTGTTCAAGATTTAGCAACAGGTAATGTCACAGTATTTCAAACCTATACTAATTCATCTGCAGATGTTTCATCTTATGGAGCAAATGTTGGTTTGAATACGAAGGTTGCAGGTTTTGATCTAGGAGCTAGTTATACGTATGCTAAACTAGATTTTGATCAGTCTAAAGACCCAGATTTCTCTGCAGGTTTTAATACACCTGAACATAAGGTAAAATTATCATTGGGGCACACGAATCTATTCGAAAACTTTGGTTTTAATGTAAATGCCAGATACAGTACTGAGTATTTATGGCAAGCTAGTATTGCAAATGCATTTGTTCCTGAAAGATATGTCTTTGATGCACAGATAAACTATTCTGTTCCAAAAATAAAATCAGTATTTAAAATTGGTGGTTCTAATATTGGAGGAGACGAATATCAAAGTGCTGTTGGAGCGGGTAATGTAGGTTCTCAGTTTTATGTTTCTTGGGTAATTAATAATTAAAAATCAGAAAATAAATACAATGAAAAATATATATAAATATTTGTGGCTATTACTAATCTCAATAGGATTTGTAGCCTGTGAAGTTGACGAAATAGAGACAAGTTTACCACCTGAAGCAGAATTCCCGGCTTTAAATGCGGGGAGTCTAGATTTTTCTAAATATGTATCAGTAGGAGCATCTTTTACTGCCGGTTTTACCGATAACGCCTTGTTTATTGCTGCACAAGAAAACTCGTTTCCAAATATTTTAGCTCAGCAATTTGCTCAGGCAAATGGGGGAAGCTTTTCACAACCTTTGATGAATGACAATGTTGGGGGTTTATTATTTGGAGGTAGCCCTATGGCAGATGGTAGTTTTGGACCTAGGTTATTTTTTAATGGTGCAGGTCCTGCAACATTACCTGGTACACCTACTACGGATGCTGCGACAGTTTTATCTGGCCCGTTTAATAATGTCGGTGTTCCCGGAGCAAAAAGCTTTCATGTTACATTTGACGGTTATGGTACTCTTAACCCTTACTTTGGTCGTATGGCCAGTTCAGCAGGTGCATCAATGTTAGGTGATGCTCTCGCGCAAAGTCCAACATTTTTTACATTATCTGAAATAGGAGGCAATGATGTATTGGGATATGCAACGTCCGGAGGTACAGGAGTTGATCAAACAGGAAATTTTGATCCAACACAATATGGTAATAATGATATTACTGATCCAAATGTTTTTGCTCAAGTATTTAGTGGTATGGTAACAGCTTTGACGGGGAGCGGTGCTAAAGGTATCGTCACAAATGTTCCTTATATTACAGATTTGGCTCATTTTACAACGGTCCCATATGCTCCGTTAGATCCTTCAAATGAAACTTTTGGCCCATTAATTCCAACATTGAACACTGTTTATGGTGCTTTAAACAATGTTTATGCGTTTTTACAATTTCAAGGCGCAATTACTGATGCGGCAGCGCGAACAATTACTTTCTCTACTTCAGCAGCAAGTGCTGTGGTTATTAAAGATGAAGACTTGGCTGATTTATCTGCACAAATAGCAGGCGTGTTGAGTGCAAGTCCTGATTTTGCCGGATTATTAGCTTCATTTGGTTTACCTACAGATGCAGGTACCGTAGGAGCAGTTGCGGCTTTATTTGGTGCTACTTTTGGTCAAACACGACAAGCTACAGCGGAGGATTTATTAGTCTTACCAAGTAGTTCAATTATAGGAACAGTAAATGCTGATGTTTTTGCGTTCTTACAATCTCAGGGGTTACCGGCGGCTGTAGCGGGTCAATTTTCGGTTGAAGGAATTACCCTTCCCTTAGAAGATAAATGGGTATTAATACCTAGTGAACAGACGGCTATTAAAAATGCAACAGACGCTTACAATACAACAATTGAGGGTGTGGCATCTGCTAATCCAAATGTGGCATTAGCTGATTTCAAAGGCCTTTTGGCAGAAGCGTCAACTTCAGGAATTTCTTTTCAGGAATTTACGATGACTACTGACCTTGTTTTTGGAGGCTTGATAAGCCTAGATGGTGTTCATTTAACGGCTAGAGGATATGCGTTTATGGCGGCTGTATTTTTAGACGTATTAGATGAAAACTTTGGTTCAAATTTTATTGATGCTAATGTTTTTCCGAAGGCATTGGATTATAATACAATTTATTCACCTTCTTTACCATAAATATAATTGAATTTAATATAGTGAAAACCCAGAATCAATTTCTGGGTTTTTTATTTTCTGATTTTTAAAAATGAATAAAAATAAATATTGATGAAAGGGTCATTTTTTGATACTTTTTATATTCTATATTTAAAGAATTATATATATATTTGCAGCGCAAAAATCAAGCTATTTTTGCACTAAAATTTTTAGCAAAACAATAAACAGTTAATAATGTCAAAAGTTACAGGTAAAGTTGCACAAATTATTGGTCCGGTTATAGATGTTGAATTTTCATCAGATGGTGACCTTCCAAAGATTTATGATTCATTAGAGATCACTAAAACAGATGGAACTTTGTTAGTTTTAGAGGTAGAGCAGCATATTGGTCAAGATACGGTAAGATGTATTGCGATGGATTCTACTGATGGTTTAAGTAGAGGTTATGAAGTTAAAGCGACAGGTAATCCTATAAAAATGCCTGTTGGTGATGATATTTACGGACGTTTATTTAATGTTACCGGTGATGCTATTGACGGTTTAGGTAATTTACCCAAAACTGGAAAAGATGGTTTGTCTATTCATAGAGACGCTCCTAGATTTGAGGATTTATCAACTTCTACAGAAGTTTTATTTACAGGTATCAAAGTAATTGATTTAATTGAGCCTTATGCTAAAGGTGGTAAGATTGGATTATTTGGTGGAGCTGGTGTAGGTAAAACGGTATTGATTCAAGAATTAATTAACAATATTGCTAAAGGACATGGTGGTTTATCAGTATTTGCAGGAGTAGGAGAAAGAACTCGTGAAGGAAACGATTTACTACGTGAAATGTTAGAATCTGGAATTATCAAATATGGAGATGATTTTATGCATTCTATGGAAGAAGGAGGATGGGATCTAGAAAAAGTAGATATAAAAGGGATGAAAGATTCGAAAGCTACTTTTGTATTTGGTCAGATGAACGAACCTCCAGGGGCTCGTGCTCGTGTGGCATTATCAGGTTTGACAATTGCAGAATATTTCCGTGATGGAGCAGGAGATGGGCAGGGAAAAGATGTATTATTTTTCGTAGACAATATATTTAGATTTACACAAGCTGGTTCTGAGGTATCGGCATTATTAGGTCGTATGCCATCTGCGGTAGGTTACCAACCTACATTAGCAACAGAAATGGGTGCAATGCAAGAGCGTATTACATCTACAAAAACAGGTTCTATTACATCTGTACAAGCAGTATATGTTCCTGCAGATGATTTAACAGATCCTGCACCGGCAACAACATTTGCTCACTTAGATGCAACCACGGTATTATCTCGTAAAATTGCTGAGTTAGGTATTTATCCTGCGGTTGACCCATTAGATTCAACTTCAAGAATTCTATCAGCCGATATTTTAGGTGATGAACATTATAACTGTGCACAAAGAGTAAAAGAATTATTACAACGTTATAAAGAATTACAAGATATTATAGCAATTCTTGGTATGGAAGAATTAAGTGAAGAAGACAAATTAGTTGTTTATAGAGCTCGTAGAGCGCAGCGTTTCTTATCACAACCTTTCCATGTTGCTGAACAATTTACTGGCATACCAGGTGTATTGGTTGATATTAAAGACACCATTAAAGGATTTAATATGATTATGGACGGTGAGTTAGATAAATATCCTGAAGCAGCATTTAACTTAAGAGGTTCTATTCAGGATGCCATTGATGCAGGTGAGAAAATGTTAGCTGAAGCTTAATCAAGTAAAGCTTGATAAACTTCAACAATCAAGAACCAAAACCCAATATGATTAATAGTTGGAATTTGTGATTTGAAAATTGAAATTTTAAAAGAATATGTTTTTAGAAATTGTAACACCCGAAGCGGTTATATTTAATTCAGATGTCGATGCTGTCACTGTACCCGGAGTAGATGGTGAGTTTCAGATGTTAAATAATCACGCTCCCATTGTTTCTCTTTTAAAGCAGGGTAATGTGAAGATTCGCATGAGTTCTCAGGAAGAAATTGAACTACCAGATAGTTTGACACGTAGCGACGATGATAAGAGTGTATTGCTTTTTCCAATTAGTTCAGGAACTATAGAATTAAATGAAAATAAAATAATTATCCTGGCCGATTAGGTCTAAATTAATGTAATAAAAAAAAGAGCTTCAATTATGAAGCTCTTTTTTTTTACCTAGATAACCACCTATAAATATCATTACCATTTGCAAATAAGAGTAAGGCCATCAAAATCACAAAGCCTGTAACTTGGGCATATTCCAAAAATTTATCGCTTGGTTTACGACCAGATATCATCTCATACAAAGTAAATACTACATGACCTCCATCTAAGGCAGGAATTGGTAACAAATTCATAAAAGCTAACATAATTGATAAAAAAGCCGTAATGCTTAAAAATGATTGCCAATCCCATGTTGCGGGGAAGATACTCCCGATAGTAATAAAGCCTCCCAAACCTTTGTAAGCCCCAGTTTTAGGATTAAATATTTTTTTGAATTGTTTAACGTAACTAGCAAGTGTATTATAAGCTTTCTTTATCCCTCCAGGGATTGCTTCAGCAAAAGTATAAGTTTTAGTTTCTAATGTTAAATAGCCTAGTTTACTCATATCAACTATAGATAATCCACCAGTTATAACTCCAAGCGTAGCTTTGTCACTAACCTTAAGAACGATATTTTTAGTTTCTTCTCCTCTTTTTACAGAAAGAGTAACATTTTGATTCGTATACTTTTCTAAAATGGGTTTGACTTGGTCAAAGTATTTAACAGGTTCACCATTAATTGAAGTAACAATATCCTTGGGTTTTAATTCACTATTTACATTCATTGAACTATCCGGAACTTTTGCAATGACAAATGGCACTCTAAAAGTTATAAAACTTCCATCTTCTCTCTTACGTTCAATTAATTTTGAAATAAAATCTATTGGAATATCTTTTTCAATAATTTCACCATTTCTTTCAATGGTATATCTATTACCATTAACAAATTCAGGAATCAAACTGCCAAATTTTTCTATTTTTTGGCCATCAATTGTTAAGATCTTATCTCCTGTTTGTAAACCAATATCTTCACCTAATTGATCTTGAACCCAAATACCATCTGTTAAACTATCATTTGGTAAGAATTTTTCTCCCCAAATATTTAAAATTAGAATATATATAAAAATACCAAGTAGAAAATTTACAGTAACTCCACCTAACATAATAATTAAGCGCTGCCAGGCTGGTTTAGATCTGAATTCCCAAGGTTTAGGCTCTTCTTTCATCTGATCAGTGTCCATACTTTCATCGATCATTCCTGCAATTTTCACATATCCGCCTAGAGGAATCCACCCTATACCATATACGGTGTCACCAATCTTCTTTTTGAAAATTGAAAATTTATAATCAAAAAATAAATAGAACTTTTCAACTTTTGTTTTAAATATTTTGGCTGGGATAAAATGCCCTAACTCATGCAAAACAATAAGGATTGATAAACTAAGTATAAATTGAGATATTTTTATGAATGTTTCCATTAAACTTTAAATTCTTGTATTGTTAAAAACGCACAAATGTACGATTTTATACCTAATACTTACTTTAATATTGGCTCAAAGAGTGGTTAAATTTTACTTAAATTTGCTTTATTAAGTGAATCAAATTAAATTATAAATAGTGTTTAAATTTTTGAAAAAATCATATGCATCAATAATCATAACGGGTCTTATATTTTTATTTGCCGTCGTTGTTGGTTTTTATTTGTTATCACCAAAAGAACAATTACCGGTTTATAATCCTACAGACGTGAATCCTAGATTAGTTGATTATTCTATTCAACATATAAAAAAGGATCATACAATTGCTAATTTTATGTTGATCAATCAGAATGGTGATACCATAACTAATGAATCTTACAAAAATAAAATCTATATAGCCGATTTCTTTTTCACACGCTGTGCAACTATTTGCCCGATCATGACTAATAATATGGTTGAGTTGCAAAAAATATATAAAGATGATCCTGAAGTATTATTTTTATCACATTCAGTTACGCCGGTTATAGACAGTATCTCGGTTTTAAAACAATATGCTATAGATAGGGGAGTTCTTGATGAAAAATGGAATTTAACAACTGGCAGTAAAAAACATATTTATGAGTTAGCTCGTAAATCTTATTTTGCTGTATTAGATGAAGGTGATGGAGGAGAACAAGATTTCATTCATACTGAGCAATTTGTATTAGTTGATGCCAAAAGACAAATAAGAGGTTTTTATGACGGAACTGATAAAAATGAAATTGAACGAATTTCAAAAGATATTGAAATCTTGAAGAAAGAAATGGTAAATTAATTATTCTTTTTGCTTAGAATCTATAATAATAGTTACGGGTCCATCATTTAATAAACTTAACTTCATATCAGCCCCAAAAATACCGGTTCCTACTTTTTTACCTAGATCATTTTCTAAATGCTGAACAAAATCGTTATAAATAGGTATAGCAATTTCGGGTTTTGCAGCTTTTATATACGATGGCCGATTTCCTTTTTTGGTACTTGCCATTAAGGTGAACTGACTTACCACGATAATTTCACCTTCATTGTCTGATATTGATTCATTCATAATACCTTCTTTATCATTAAAAATACGAAGATTGACTATTTTATTCGATAGCCATTTAATATCTTCAATAGTATCTTCATTTGTAATGCCCAATAAAATTAAAAGTCCATTTTTGATAGAACTTACAATTTTATGATCTACAGTAACCGAAGCATTAGAAACTCTTTGAATAACAGCTTTCATCTGTTTAAAATTTTATTTTAAATAAGTTAAAAATATAGGCTCATTCGGGAATTCACATAATAAACATTCATTATTTTTAGGAGTCAAATGTTTAATTTAATTATCGTTTATTTCATAGTTTAAATATAGTCATCAACTCTATAGTTTTCATCTTCACCTGCAAGTAATTGTAAGTAGCTATTATATCTGGAATGGGCAATTTTCCCTTCTTCAACAGCATGTTTTATAGCACAGTTTGGTTCATTAGCGTGCAGGCAATTATTAAATTTACATTTGTGTTTTAAGGCGAACATTTCCGGAAAGAAGTCACCAATTTCTTCCTCAGTAAAATCAACAACACCAAAACCTTTTATACCCGGCGTGTCAATAATATATCCTCCAAAAGGCAGTTTAAACATTTCAGCAAAAGTAGTTGTGTGCTGACCTTGTTTGTGTTGAGTAGATATTTCGGCAGTTTTTAAATTTAGCTCTGGTGAGATCTTATTAATAAGAGTTGATTTACCAACCCCGGAATGCCCTGAAAACATATTAACCCTATCCTTCATTAAAGTCTTTAGTTTATTAATATTAATATTTTCTTTAGCAGAAATATCAAGACATTCATAACCAATACTTTTATATACTTTTTCAAGATGTTGTTTTTGAGCTAATAACTCTTTATCGTAAATATCAATTTTATTAAAAAGGATAATTGCGGTTATTGAATAGGCCTCTGCGGTTGCAAGAAAACGATCAATAAAACTAGTAAATGTTTGCGGGTCCTTTAGGGTAACCAACAAAAATGCCTGATCAATGTTTGCCGCAATAATATGTGTCTGTTTTGATAATTTTACCGATTTTCTAATTATATAATTCTTTCTTTCATGAATATTAAAAATGATACCATTTTCATTACTCTCTTCAATTTCAATATCAACCAAATCACCTACAGTAACCGGATTGGTACTTTTAATTCCGCTTAAGCGGAATTTACCCTTGATACGACAATTTATTAATTGATCATTTTCTGTTCTTACTGTATACCAACTACCAGTGGATTTTACAACTACTCCGGTCATTCAATCAAATTTTAACAATATTAGTCATATTTATTTTTTTCGTGTTATATTCGAAGCAGAATTTAATTAATAATAAAAAAATCATCAAATGAAAAAAATTATGTTACTAGGTCTGCTTGCATTAGCGACAACGTTTACAGTAAATGCCCAATCTGTAGAATATACTGTAATCACGAGTGTTGAATCTATTGTATCAAGTGGATTGGGTCGTTCAAGATTGTTATCCTCAAATGCTGAGAGAAATTATCAAGACTTTACTTCGTCGCAAACATCAGAAGACAATACAAGAAATAAATCGAAACGATCTGAAGTGAGGGTCAAAGATTTTGAAGAAACAAAACTCTTGAATTTTTTTAACCTTGGCGGAATTAGATTTCAAAATATTGTTGCTAACGATGCACTAATTACTTCAAAGATAAATACTATGGTTAGCGAAGGTTGGGATTTAGCTTTTGTAACAAGCGGTGTAGAGAGCGATGGAGGTAAAGGAGATAACAGTGGTATTTATATTACACGATATATTTTTAAGAGAAATAAATAATATACCCAGACTTACCATTATAAAACCGTTTCTCTATTGGAAACGGTTTTATTTAGTAATTTATGATCAAGAATGGTATAACCCGCTTCATCAATAGAAGAGGATTGAACAAACTTGTGACCAGCTTTTATTTGATCAAAGTGGTATGAAAACATCTGGTAAACTTTTTGAGAAAAGGATTGCTCATGATATTGTGCTAAAATATACAGTTCTGCATCGAGTTTAACAATTTCTTTATCCTCATATAAAAACAAAGGACTCTCACTATCTATTTCATGTACAATTGTCCATATCGTGGGTAAATAAGTTATGTTTCTTCTCTCCAAATCTAAATTGTAAAAAGTCCTCTTATAATTACCGTTATTATCTTTTTGCGAAATAGAAAGTGTAACTGTTACCTCAGGCTCTATCATGATATTTTTTCTATTATTCATCAATCTGAACATTAAAGCTCGACCATTTTTAAATTGCGTTAAAACCATATTATCACTAAAATGAATCGAAGCTCGAGGTTTAGAAAATCTTCCATAAAGCAATCCCGTAATAAAAGAAAAACTCAATAGACCCATAAGTGCTTCAAAAGTGGAAATTACACTTGCAGAAATTCCTTCGGGTGCTATTCCCCCATAACCTACTGTAGTAATCGTCTGAGCGCTAAAGAAAAATCCATGTAGGAAATCTGTCATAAAATTTCCAGTTTCGGGAGTGATCTGATCAATCCCGATAAGGGTATAAAGTAATCCGAAAGCAACATTTATTAAGATATAACCAAGGAGTATAAATGCGAAAAATTTTGTCCAGGAAATAGAGATTAAATAGGTGTATAAATCATTTACATTTGATTTTCTGTTGATATGGACAATATTTGAAGATCCATCAGTATTGATAATACGTTTAGCCCCTAGTTTTGAACCATGACCAAATCCTGGATCTTTAGATGTTTTTGCCATTTTGCTAAAATAATATATTTTCAGATTATCAGAATAAAAGCCATTTTATCTAGATGAAACGGCTTTGATAACTTTAGGGACTTTTTTAATTTTCTTCTGTTAAATAACTATATTGTTTAGAATATTCTAACATTTGCCCAACAAAAGAATCCGGCTGGGTAACTTTTATAGCGGTAATTTTACCATCATCATTTGTTTCAGGTACTAAAACAGGATTAACAAATCCACTATAAGGTGCAGACGTAAATTGTTTATTTCGCTCTAATACTTCAGCATGAATTATTTGATCCACTTTTACTCCGTAACCTTCTACCAAGTCTTCAACTGCAGCAAAATCGCCCTCAGATTTGATGCGTTGTGTTTCACGTAATAATTGTCCGAAAAGATCATGTAACTTTTCATAATCGTTTATGTTGAAATAAGTTTTACCATTGCGTGTTACTTTTTCAATAACATTATCAGCTTCCCCTTTTTCAAAGGCCCATGCAGAAACCCATTGTCTATTGCGCATATGTGATTCTTCAACGTCATCACCTAAGTTTAAACGAATTAATTGAGTCATTAATCCATTACGGATATAACCATCGTATGCAGCTTTACCAACGGCTTTCCAATCGTCAACTAAACCTAATTCTTGTAGTTTAGGGTTGTATAAATAGTAAAGACCTACCAAATCGGCACGGCCTTCTTCTAAAGTAGAGGCATAATTTTTAAGAGTTTCTTTAGTTTCTCCAACACCCGGGTTTAATTGACCAGAAGCATGACCAATTACTTCATGCAAGGCAGTATGTAATTTATCTCCTAGTTGCCCGTATTTTTCTTCTAATTCTAATTCCTCAATATCATGAACAAATTCTTTTAAACGACCCGAACTCGCGGCATTGTTATATGCGTGAATAATATTTCCTAGAGAAACAGATTTGCTACCAACTGCGGCGCGAATCCAATTAGCATTTGGCAAGTTTACCCCAATTGGTGTACTCGGAGAAGCATCACCGGCTTCACCAGCAACATTCACTACTTTATAAGTTACACCTACAACACTGTCTTTTTTATGAGCATCCATTAAAGGAGAATTATCTTCAAACCATTGTGCATTTTTAGATAATACAGCCATTTTTTGTGACATATCAAAGTCTTTTACTTGTACTATGGTTTCATAAGAACCTCTATAACCTAAAGGGTCATTATAAACTTCGATAAAACTATTGATATAGTCAATGTTTCCATCAGTAGCAGCTGTCCAGGCTTCATTATAATCATCCCAAGTTTGTAAATCACCTGTATTGTAATATTTAATTAATAAACCCAGAGCATCTCCCTGTGCATCATTTTCAGCAACACCTTGTGCGAGCGTTAACCATTTAACTATCTCATCAATAGCACTACCATATAGTCCACCAGATTTATAAACGCGCTCTTTTAAAACACCGTTTTCTTTTATCAGTTGAGAATTCAATCCATAAGACAAAGGCTTTTTTGGATTTGGAGATTTCTTTTGTGCGTAAAATGATTCGACATCGGCGTTAGTAACATCAGGGCCGTAAAAATTTACGGCTGATAATAATACATTATCAACTCCTTTTGCCTGATTCACTTTTTTGGAATCTTTATCATTAAAAATTACTTCAAAGGCTTGCCCTGTTAGTGAAGTATTAGATTCTTTTAATAATGCAGCTAAATATTCCTTAGTAAAATCAGGTTTAATTTTATCATTTGAATAATGATGGTGAATTCCATTAGAAAACCAGAGTCTTTTTAAATACATTTCAAAATTTTTCCAATCGTCAGATTCTTTATCCCCGGTGTAAGATGTATATACATTTTCCAAAGCCTTTCTAATCTTTAAATTATGACGGTAATTTTGATCCCACATAATATCTCTACCCGCTAATCCCGCTTGCGTTAAATAATAAACAAGTTTCTGTTCTTTAAGAGTTAATTCTTCAAAACCAGGTATTTGATAGCGTAATATTTTTAAATCAGCAAATTGCTCAACATTGTGGTCAAACACTTTTTCTTGTTTTGGAACTACTTCTTGAGGTTCTTTATCTTTACAAGACCATAAGACACTTAAGGTCAGTAGTATAATTAAAATATTTTTTATTTTCATTTTAGTAATAATTATAATTTATAAGAAGATCAAATTTAGTTAAAAATTGGTTTAAATTCTTACATTTGTGTTGATTAATAACTCTAAATTTTACAGTAATGAAAATTCTAAAGTATGTTTTCCTGCTGATTTTAATATTTGTAATCGGTGGGGCTATTTATGTTGCAACTTTGAAAAATTCTTATGACGTTAACAGGACTGCAATTATAAAGGCTCCTGTTGAAGTAGTTTTTGATAATGTAAATGATTATAAAAATTGGCCAAGCTGGTCTCCTTGGTTAGAAAAAGATACATTGGCTCAATTAACTTTTAGCGATATAACTTTTGGAAAAGATGCTAATTACTCATGGAAAAGTGATAATAAAGAGGTGGGTGAAGGCAGTATGACAACGATTGATAGTAAATCATTTGAATCGATAAATCAACATATAAAATTTGTAGCTCCTTGGGAGTCTGAGTCTGATGTTTATTGGACATTTAAGCCTGTAGCCGAAGGTACTGAGGTTACCTGGGGTATGAAAGGTGAAATGGGATTTGGAGAAAAAGCCTTTATGGCATTTAATGGAGGAATGGATAAAATGATTGGTCCTGATTATGAAAAAGGCTTGACTAAATTAGAAAACGTTATTCAGGCTGATATGAAAAGATTTACTGTGAATGCTACCGGTGTAACAACGCATAGTGGTGGCTATTATATTTATAATACCGGATCTTGTAAAATGGATGAATTTCAATCTAAAATGAATGAAATGATGCCTCAAATTGATATGTATGTTGAAAAGAATAAAATTACACCTGCCGGTTCACATTTTTCATTATACCATAAAGTAGATACAGAAAACAATGCAATTATTTTTTCTTGTGCAGTACCGGTATCTGAAAAAGTAATAACCGAAGCAGCCAGTGGATTACAAACAGGTATGCTTAAGCCATTTAAAGCTGTTAAAGTTATTTTAAACGGAAATTATACTAATTTAGAAGCAGCTTGGGCAGAAGGAATGAAATATATCAAAGAAAATAATCTTGAGGAAGCTGTAGGCATTGCGTCATTAGAAGCTTATCTTACAAATCCGGTGCTGGTACCAAATCCGGCAGATTGGATTACTGAGATTTATATTCCAGTAAAGTAATAAAATAAGTTTGTCCTCTGAGTGCCCGCCCGAGCGGAACGGGTAGGAAACGAAGAATCAAGTTTTTATCAAATAGTTTGTAGGTAGCATTACTCGTAGCCATCAGGCCCAATCTTACTGCCCTATGTAAATTTTAAGGCTATCACTTTTACACTTCATTATATTTAAAACAATCTGTTGTATGATCGTTTACCATACCAGTAGCTTGCATATGTGCATAGATTACTGTTGAGCCAACAAATTTAAAACCCCGTTTCTTTAAATCTTTAGACAATTGATCTGAAAGTTCTGTTGTGGCAGGAATTTCAGACATATGTTTAAATTTATTTTTAATTGGTTTGCCTTTCGTAAAACTCCATATATATTTAGAAAATGACCCAAATTCTTTTTGAACATCCATAAATAATTGAGCATTTGTAATAGTTGCTTTTATTTTGAGTTTGTTTCTAATAATTCCTGCATCCTGCAACAGCTGTTCATACTTATCTTCGGAGTAGCTGGCTATTTTTTTATAGTCAAAATCATCGAAAGCTTTTCTAAAATTTTCACGCTTGCGCAGAATTGTAATCCAGCTCAATCCAGCCTGGAAGGTTTCCAATATTAAAAATTCAAATATTGTGGCATCGTCATAAACGGGTTTACCCCATTCTTTGTCATGGTATTCAACATATAAGGGGTCTGTGCCGCACCACGTGCATCTTGTCTTTGCCATTCAATAAATTTTGTACTAAAATAACAATTTACGCAAATTATTTTGATGTTTATTTGGTTATTTACCTAAAAAATTAGAATTATCTTTAGAACATGAATTTGAGTTATTGGGAAATTAAATCATGGTTTTCAAATGTAGATTTTACTATTGTTGGGAGTGGTATTGTCGGGTTGAATTGTGCGCTTGCTTTAAAAGAGAAATTTCCAGAAGCAGCAATTTTAATATTAGAAAAGGGCGTTTTGCCACAAGGAGGAAGTACAAAAAATGCTGGATTTGCATGTTTTGGTAGTCTATCTGAAATAATAGACGATTTAAAAGATCATTCAGAAGAAGAGGTTGTAGAACTCATTCATAAACGTCGAAATGGATTAGATGACTTACGCAAGAATCTTGGAGATGCGTCGATTGATTACCAAGGACATGGTGGTTATGAATTATTTTTAGAAAAGGATCGTTTATGGGAAGAGTGTTTGGAAAATATAGACGGTATAAATAAATTGTTAAGACCACTTTTTAAAAGCGATTTATTTTCAGTTTGTGAAAATAAATTTAAGTTTTCAAATATTAGGGATAATTATATTTTTAATCGGTTTGAAGGCCAAATAGATACAGGTAAAATGATGCTCGCTTTATTACAAAAAGTACAGTCATTGGGAGTGAAAATAGTCAATAATTGCGAAGTTGATAGTTTTATTGAAAATCAAGATTCTGTTTCGATAAAAACAAACCTTCACGAATTTGATACTTCTAAATTGCTCATTGCAACGAATGGTTTTTCGAAGCAATTAATACAAGAAAAAGTGAAACCTGCAAGAGCACAAGTATTGATTACAAAACCAATTAAGAATTTACATATCAAAGGAACGTTTCACATGGATAGAGGATATTATTATTTTAGAAATATTGATGAAAGAATCCTTTTTGGAGGAGCGAGAAATATGGATTTTAAAACTGAAGAGACCTCAGAATTCGGATTGACACATAGTATTCAAAACAAGTTAGAAGAAATTTTACGAACAACTATTTTACCAGATACAAGTTTCGAAGTTGAGCATAGATGGAGTGGTATTATGGGGACGGGACCTCAAAAGAAAGCTATTGTTAAGCAAATAGGTAATAATGTTGCTTGTGGTGTTCGCTTAGGCGGAATGGGAGTTGCTATAGGTAGTACGATCGGAAATGAATTAGCAACAATTATAAATCAATAAAATTTGGTAGTAAACAAACAAGTTGATGTGCTAATAGTAGGTGGTGGCTTGGCAGGTTTGGTAAGTGCCATACATCTGTCAAAGCACCATGTTCAAGTATTGCTAATTGAAAAAAACAGCTATCCGAAACATAAGGTTTGTGGTGAATATATTTCAAATGAAGTTTTACCGTATTTTGAGTATTTAGAAATAAACCCTTTTGATCTAGGGGCTCAAAAAATAAAAAAATTTCTATTAAGTACTCCAAAAAATAGAACAATTAAAGCCGCTCTACCCTTAGGTGGTTTTGGAATTAGTCGTTTTACCTTAGATTCTGCTTTAGCGAATAAAGCGAAAGAACAAGGAGTTATTATTGTTCAAGATTCAGTGTCTGATATACAATTTATAAATGATGAGTTTGTTGTTGTTACAAAAAATAATGGATTTTATAATGCAAATATTGTTATTGGTGCCTACGGAAAACGTTCTGCATTGGATATCAAATTTGAACGTAATTTTATTCAAAAAAAAGCACCTTTTTTGGCTGTAAAAACACATGTCAAAGGTGAGTTTCCAAATGATTTAGTTGCACTACATAATTTCGAAGGTGGTTACTGTGGAGTTTCAAAAGTTGAAAATGATAGCATAAATTTATGTTATATAGCAGATTTTGAAACTTTTAAAAAATATAAGAATATTGATGATTTCCAAGAAAAAGTTGTCTTTAAAAATACTTTTTTAAAGTCAGTTTTTAAAAGCTCTAGCCCTGTTTTTAAAGTTCCCTTAACAATTAGTCAAGTCTCTTTTGCAAGTAAAAACCCAGTAGAAAGGCATATACTCATGTGCGGAGATACTGCTGGTATGATTCATCCTTTATGTGGTAACGGAATGAGTATGGCCATTCGGAGTGCTCAAATAGCTTCGCAATTAATAATCGACTATAAAAGCAAGAAAATTAAATCGAGAGAATTATTAGAAAAGGCATATATTAGAGACTGGAATAAGGAGTTTAAAAGTCGCTTAAAAACAGGCCATCTTGTGGCTTCTCTTTTTAGAATGAATTATTTTTCAGAGGTTTTAATACATACTTTAAAAATGGCTCCGGGTTTGTTGCCCAAAATTATCAAAAGAACACATGGTAAATCTATGATCATAAAATGAGCTTTTTAGTTAATACAACATATAGATCAGATGCAGTTGAGCTCATGGACGATTTCTCGATAGGTGGTGATCTATTACGTGATACACTTGATAAGTTAGATAATATTAATAAATGGTTAGGCGGTAATCAAGTAACACTTAATGGAATCAAAAAGGTCATAAAAGCATACCCAAAAGACAAACCAATTTCTATTCTTGACTTGGGTTGTGGCAGTGGAGATATGTTACGACGGGTAGCCGCTTTTGGTATAAAAGAAGGCTATACTTTTAAACTTATTGGTATTGACGCTAATGCGGAAGCAATTAAGTACGCCAAAGAATTATCAGTAGATTATCAACAGATTAGTTTTCTAAAACTGGATATTTTTTCTGATGAATTTAAGGAATTAGAGTACGATGTGGTTTTGACCACCTTGTTCTTGCATCACTTCAAGGAAGATCAATTAGTTGAATTACTGAAGCAAGTTTTTGACATCTCTAGTATTGGTATTGTTGTGAATGATTTACATCGGCATTCATTAGCATATTATTTATTTAAATTATTGGGCTTGGTCATCAAAAATGATATGGTTAAGCAAGATGGATTAACCTCAATACTAAGAGGATTTAAAAGAAGGGACCTGCAAGAAATTTCAAAACGATTAAAAGTAGAAAGTCAAATACAATGGAAATGGGCTTTTCGGTATCAATGGATAATTAAAAAATAAATGAGTGTAAAGATATTATCAGTTGCAAAACAACTTCCTAAATATACCAGAACAACTGAAGAGATATTACCATATCTAAAAGTTTGGTTATCTGGTAAAGAAGAGCGATTTCAACGTAAAGTGATGAAAATTTTTGAAAATGCTGCGGTAGATAGGCGCTATTCTATTATGGACGCACATGAAGTTTTTCTAAATACTTCCTTTGAAGAAAAAAATGATATTTACGTTAGAGAAGCCATAAAATTGGCTGAAAGTGCTTTGAAAAAATCACTTGAGAAAGCAAAGATTCAAGCTCAGGACATAGACTATATTATTACAGTGAGTTGTACAGGAATTATGATTCCCTCATTAGACGCATATTTGATCAATAGTCTTAATATGAAACAAGATATTGTGAGATTACCTGTAACTGAAATGGGTTGTGCTGCTGGTGTATCGGGAATGATATATGCAAAGAATTTTTTAAAAGCTAATCCAAATAAACGAGCAGCGGTTATTGCTGTTGAGTCACCTACAGCAACCTTTCAATTAGATGATTTTTCAATGGTAAATATTGTGAGTGCTGCTATTTTTGGTGATGGAGCGGCAAGTGTAATTTTATCTTCTTATGAACAAGAGCAAGGTCCTGAAATAGTAGATGAAGCTATGTATCATTTTTATAATGCTGAGAACATGATGGGTTTTAAATTGGTAAATACTGGTCTTCAAATGATCTTAGATCAGTCTGTACCAGAAAAAATTGCCAATCATTTTCCTATGATTGTCCATCCATTTTTAGAACGAAATCATATGACAATTGAAGAAGTTGATCATTTAATTTTTCATCCGGGAGGTAGAAAAATTGTTGAAACCGTTGAGCAATTATTTGGAGCATTAGGGAAGAATATAGATGATACAAAAGAAGTTTTAAAGTTGTATGGCAATATGTCAAGTGCTACGGTATTATACGTATTAGAACGCTTTATGGATAAAAAATTACCTGAGGGAGATACTGGTCTAATGCTAAGTTTTGGTCCTGGATTTTCTGCACAACGAATTTTATTAAAATGGTAAACGTAGTAAAGAATAATAGACAAATGACCTCCAAAGAAATAATATTAAAATTACCTTATCAAAATCCTTTTTTGTTTGTTGATGAATTGACTCATATCTCTGAAAACGGCATAACAGGTAATTATACGTTAAAGAAAGATGAGTATTTTTATAAAGGTCACTTTAAAGAAAATCCTGTAACGCCAGGTGTAATATTAACAGAAGTAATGGCACAGATTGGCTTGGTTTGTTTCGGAGTATATTTAATGAATGAAAAAAAATTAAACTCGAGGCCTCAAGTAGCACTAACCTCAAATGCCATAGAATTCTATTTACCGGTATTTCCGGAAGAGAAAGTAACTGTTATTTCTACTAAAGAATATTTTCGATTCAATAAATTAAAATGTCAGGTTGAAATGTTCAATACTGCCAACGAATTAGTATGTAGAGGTCATATTTCAGGAATGGTAAAAACATGAAAAATAGAGTTGTCATAACAGGGCTGGGAGTTGTTGCCCCAAATGGTGTTGGTCTTGCCAATTTTACCAAAGCTATTAAAAATGGTGATTCTGGAATTCAATTTTACCAAAAACTTGAAGACTTAAATTTTTCATGTTGTATTGGTGGTGTACCTCGATTGTCGGATGAATTAATTGCGCAATATTTCACAGAACTACAATTGCGAAATTTTAATAGTTCTGGTATTTTATATGGATGTATTGCTGGCATGGATGCCTGGAAAGATGCAGGACTAGAAATAGATAAAGATAAACTAGATTTTGATAGTGGTACCATTTTTGGCACAGGCACTTCTGGAGTTGAAAAATTTAGAGAAGCTATCTATAAGCTTGATGAGAAGAAAGTAAAACGATTAGGTAGTACTGTGGTGGTTCAAACTATGGCCAGTGGAATTAGCGCTTACCTAGGCGGGATATTAGGACTGGGCAATCAGGTTACAACAAATTCTTCAGCTTGTTCAACCGGTACTGAAGCCATTTTATTGGGATATGGAAGAATCGAATCTGGTAAAGCTAGAAGAATGTTAGTAGGTAGTTGCAGCGATCATGGCGCCTATCTTTGGGGTGGCTTTGATGCTATGCGCGTGATGACCTATAAGCATAATGATTCCCCTAACATGGGGTCACGACCAATGAGTAACACAGCATCAGGATTTGTACCTGGAAGCGGAGCGGGAGCATTGATGTTAGAATCATTGGAAAGCGCACTTGAAAGAGGAGCGACAATTTATGCCGAAGTTTTGGGTGGAAATATAAATTCGGGCGGACAACGTAATGGTGGAACAATGACAGCACCAAATTCAGAAGCCGTACAACGTTGTATTACTGAAGCAATTAAAGATTCAGGAATTGAAGCGAATGATATTGATATAATTAATGGACACTTAACGGCCACCATTAAGGATCCTGTTGAAATTGAAAATTGGGCAATTGCCTTAGGCAGAAAAGGAGATAATTTTCCGTATGTAAATTCTCTAAAATCTATGGTTGGACATTGTTTGGCTGCCGCCGGATCAATAGAAAGTGTAGCCGCAGTTTTACAGTTAAAAGAAAATTTTATTTTCCCTTCCATAAATTGTGAAGATGTACATCCAGAAATTGCTAAGCTTATAGGTATAAATAAAATTCCAAGAAAAACAATTCATCAAGAAGTGAATATCGTTGTAAAAGCAAGTTTTGGATTTGGTGATGTAAATGCTTGTGTTATCTTTAAAAAATATTAATTAATATAAATGTCATTCCTGCATTGGTAGGAATCCAGAAAACTAATCCAGAGATTAATGAACAACGAAGAATTAATAATATCCCTTAAAAAAATTGTAAAACCATACATTCAAGATGAAACTGCTTTCGAAAATTTATCAGAGGAAACAGATTTCGTAAATGACCTAAAAATCAATTCTGCAAATTTAGTCGATGTGATTCTTGATGTTGAAGATGAGTTTGATATCGAAATCGATAATGATTCAATGGAAAAAATGCTTTCGGTGAAAACAGCAATGGAAGTTATTAATACCAAACTCGATAAAAAATGATAGGGAATGATATTGTCGATTTAAACTTGGCTTCGGTTGAAAGTAATTGGCAACGAAAAGGGTTTTTAGATAAAATATTTACTGAAGTAGAGCAGGACCTAATTTTAAATACGAATGACCCTTTTAAAATGGTTTGGCTATTATGGTCTATGAAAGAAAGTGCTTATAAAGTACATGTCCAGCAATTTAATAAACGGTTTTTTGCCCCTCAAAAGTTTCAATGTACTTTAATATCCGACACTTCAGGAGTTGTTAAAATTGTTGATAATCAATACAACACAGAATCAATTATAACACATAATTATATTGTTACAACCACCACATCGAATGGTGATGGACTTGTTTTAGTCGATAATTTTAAATTGATAAATAGTTCATCCAGATCCCAACAAAAAAAATGCTATACCAATCTAAAAAGAGCGATATCAAAAGAGATGAATTTTTCAATTGATGAAATAAGTATAAAAAAAAATAATGTTGGTGTTCCTAAGATATTTTATAAGGAAAAAGAACAACAAATTTCTTTTTCAATTTCACATCATGGACATTATGGGGGATATGCAATATTAAATAACTGAGGTGAAAGAGATTAAAAATAAATTATTCAGTGCTTGTGCTAAATTTGTGCAAGACCGTGCAGATACAATTCAGAATATTATTAATTCTAATCAACAGGCATTAAACTCAGAAACTAAGAGTAGTGCTGGAGATAAACATGAAACTGGTAGAGCAATGTTACAGCTTGAAATGGAAAAAGCCAGTCAACAGTTGTCTTCAATTAATGAGATGAAATCGGTACTTTCAAAAATTAGCCTTGAGAATTCAGATATTATTAAGCTTGGGAGTTTGGTAAAAACCAATCATATCAATTATTTTTTAGCAGTAAGTGCTGGGGAAATAAAAATAGAAAATCAAGTGTACTATGCAATTTCCCCAAGTTCTCCAATTGGTAGATTATTACTAGGAAAAAGGGTAGGCAATTCGTTTATTTTCAATTTGGAGTTTACAATCAAAACTATTTATTAGAATTTTTTCTTATTCTTTTTTCCATTACATCAGCAGAAATATTAAAATTGATTATACTACCCTCCTTAATGCTAGTATCATTTTTAATATAGATATTTCTATCCTTAAAAGTTACCTGAATTAAATAATGATCACCTCTAAAAAAGGATTGTTTAACAGTTGCTTTGTAACTAGATTTTTCTACGATACTTATTTCATTCGGATAAATAATTAGAACGCCAAATTTTTTTGAATCAGAAATTTCCGAATATTTGAATTCATTAAATTCATCAAAAAAAGATGCTATTAAGTTGTTTTGAGGATGATTATATAAATGTTCAGGAGTGTTATAAGCAATTGATTTGCCTTGATACAAAAAAAGCATAGTATTTGCATATGAAATGATATCATCTCTGTCGTGTGTAGCAACAATACAAGTTATTTGTTGTTTTTTTAAGTATTTGAATAAGCTTCTTCGCAATGACTGTTTTTTTAAATTGTCAATATGGCTAAAAGGTTCGTCCAGTAATAAGATTTCTGGTTCTTTCGCTAAGGCTCTGGCTAGAGCAACTCGTTGTTTTTGTCCACCACTTAAATATTTTACTTTGGTTTTAGCAACTTCCTGCAGTTCAACAACTTCAACTAATTCAGTTATTCGTTGTTGTTTTTCTTCCAGATAAAAATTAGATAAAAATTTTCCGATATTATTTTCAACAGAAGTAAAAGGCATTAAGTCAAATTCCTGAGAAACGTATTTCATATAATCTGGTCCTGTAATTAAATTGTATTTTGGACCTAAGACCTCTTGATCATTCCAAAAGATAGTGCCTTTATTCAAATCGTATTCACCATAAATTAATTTAAGTAAAGTGCTTTTTCCGGAGCCACTTTCTCCCGCAATGGCAAGACAATGCCCTTTTTCAATTGAAAAGTCAATTTGATGTAAAATGGTTTCCTTTTTATAGGCAAAAGAGATGTTATTTACTTTTAGCATAATCAGAAACAAAAATAGCGTAAAAAAACCGCTTGTCCTGTTAGTCGGGACAAGCGGTTTGTACTAAGAAGAGTATTTAACTAACAGAAGATAAAAAATGTCAATCTTTATATTCCGATTTCAATTCCTTAATACCCATATTGTATAAAGTAAAACCAAAGATATCAGCATATTGTTCAATGGTCTTACTTACCGGTGTGCCGGCACCATGACCAGCTTTAGTTTCAATTCTTATTAAAGTCGGATTATTACCAGATTGTTTTGCCTGTAATTCAGCGGCAAATTTAAAACTGTGTGCTGGTACCACTCTGTCATCATGATCTCCTGTGGTGACTAAAGTAGCTGGATATTGAACACCTTTTTTTACATTATGTACAGGTGAATATCCTTTTATATATTCAAACATTTCTTTACTATCTTCTGAAGTTCCATAGTCATATGCCCATCCCGCACCTGCAGTAAATGTATGGTAGCGTAGCATATCCATAACTCCAACAGCAGGCAATGCTACTTTCATTAGATCTGGTCTTTGAGTCATTGTAGCTCCAACTAATAAGCCACCATTTGAACCACCTCTAATTGCTAAAAAATCTGATGAAGTGTACTTGTTTTCAATTAAGTATTCCGCTGCAGCAATAAAATCATCAAACACGTTTTGCTTTTGCATTTTAGTGCCCGCTTTGTGCCAGGCTTTTCCATATTCTCCACCCCCACGTAAATTAGGAACTGCAAAAATACCACCTTGTTCCATCCAGACTGAATTGGCAATATTAAAACGAGGTGTTAGGCTAATGTTGAATCCACCATAACCATATAAAATAGTTGGGTTTTCTCCGTTCAATTCTATCCCTTTTTTATGGGTAATAATCATTGGTATTTTTGTACCATCTTTCGAATTGTAAAATACTTGTTTTGATTCGTAGTCGTCTGAATTGAAATCAATTTCGGGTTTCCAAAAGACATTATAGTCTCCTGAATCGACATTGAATTCATAGATAGAACCAGGAGTTTTATAATTGGTAAATGTAAAATACATTTCTTTATCTTCTTTTTTGCCACCAAAACTTCCAACGCTTCCTATTCCTGGCAATTCTATTTCTCTAATTTGCTTACCATTCATATTGTATTGAAACACTTTAGAAATTGCATCAACCATATACTCAGCAAAGAAATAGCCGCCACCCGTACTGGGGCTAAGGACATTTTTTGTTTGAGGAATAAAATCTTTCCAATTTTCTGGTTGAGGATTTGCAGCATCTACAGTAACTATTTTTTTGTTAGGAGCATCTAGGTTTGTAACTAAATATAATTTACTCTCAACATTATCAATAATACTGGTGTCGCTATTAAAATTATCTAAAACTGTTATCAAAGAGCTATTTGGTTTGGTTAAGTCTTTTATAAACAAGTCATTACCAGAAGTTGATTTGGCTCCAGAAATTATTAAATACCTATCATCTTCAGTAACACCGCCAAATACATATCTCCGTTTTTGCTCTTCTGTTCCACCAAAAACGAGCTCATCATCTTTCTGTTTAGTGCCTAACTTATGATAGTATAGCTTATGTTGATCTGTTTTAGCTGAAAGTTCACTTCCTTTTGGTTTGTCATAACTTGAATAGTAAAAACCTTCATTACCTTTCCATGAAAGCCCGCTAAATTTAACATCGATTAAAGTGTCTTTTTTAATTTCTTTTGTAAGTGCATCCATAATGATGACTTTTCGCCAATCTGATCCACCTTCTGAAATAGAATAGGCAGCCAGATTTCCATTTTTAGAAAAAGATAATCCTGCTAAAGAGGTGGTGCCATCTTCTGAAAATGTATTTGGATCTAAGAAAATTTCTGGTTCTTCATCGCCTTTTTGACGATAGACTACATATTGATTTTGGAGCCCGTTATTTTTGTAGAAATAGGTATAATCACCTTCTTTAAAAGGTCGACTTACTTTTTCGTAATTCCATTGTTTTTCTAGTCTTTTTTTTAGTTCTTCTCGATAAGGAATCTGATCTAAATATCCAAAAGTGACCTTGTTTTGTGACTCTACCCATGCTCCGGTTTCATCAGACATATCATCCTCTAACCATCTATAAGGGTCTTTTACATCGGTACCAAAATAATTAGTTATAGTATCAACTTGTTTGGTTTCTGGATAGATTATTGCCATTATAGATTCAGCTTTTGGATCAGTTTTACAAGAGATAAAAAATAGGGTTGCGAAAAATAATAAAAGTAGTTGTTTCATTAGATATGTTTTTTATTTATGAACGACGACAAAGCTAATAAAAAAGGCACACTTATTAAGCATGCCTTTATATTAAAATATTTTTTGTTATTAACTATGTAAAGGTCTGTTGTCTGTAGCAGCTAATGCTGCTTCTTTCACAGCTTCGGCATAGGTAGGATGCGCATGACTCATACGAGCAATATCTTCGGCCGAAGCCCTGAATTCCATAGCCGTAACAGCTTCAGCAATAAGGTCTGCAACACGAGCACCAACCATATGTACACCTAGTACTTCATCCGTTTTTGCATCTGCCAGTATTTTTACAAATCCATCAATGTCACCACTTGCTCTTGAACGTCCTAAGGCACGCATAGAAAATTGACCAGATTTGTAATTTACACCTGCTTCTTTTAGCTCTTCTTCTGTTT
>Ga0316189_10001109_pt1 | contig 26740 bp, 24 predicted proteins | sample LowCovwburrow_MG_FD_204930 | JGI IMG/M metagenome (GOLD analysis project Ga0316189, IMG submission 204930) | Coastal sediment microbial communities from Maine, United States - Lowes Cove worm burrow | ecosystem: Environmental > Aquatic > Marine > Coastal > Sediment | place: USA: Maine...
ATTGTTACAGATCCTTACCCCATACGATGGCATAATGCAAAATCAATCGCTTTTGACAAAGATGACGGCTTGTACGTTACTTTCAGCGCCCCTACCAATGCATGTGAAGATCAAAATGCAACTAAAATGAATCCGAATGGAATTGTTTTGGGTGAAAATCCATGTTCGCAATTGGATATTTTAGGTGGCATATGGAAATTTGATGCAAACAAGCTTGGACAATCACAATTAGATGGGCAAAGATTTGCTACAGGTATTCGTAGCGTTGTTGCTCTTTCTTGGAATGACAAGGATAATAAACTATATGCCATTAACCATGGTCGGGATTATTTACATAATCATGCTCCACAATATTATAGCCAATATAAAAATGCCATATTGCCAGCCGAGCAATTCATGATAGTCAATGAAGGGGATGATTATGGGTGGCCGTATACCTATTACGACCATTTCAAGAACAAAAGAATACTGGCCCCAGAGTATGGAGGCGATGGTACTAAAGAGGCCAAAGGTTATGCGAATCCACTTATGGGTTTACCAGCGCATTGGGCCCCTAATGATATGTTGTTCTACAAAGGGGATTTATTCCCATCAAGATACAAGAACGGCGCTTTTGTGGCATTTCATGGATCAACCAATCGTACTCCCTACCCCCAAGCGGGATATATAGTTGCTTTCATTCCTTTTGAAAATGGAGAGCCCACTGGAAAATGGGAAGTATTTGCTGATGGTTTTGCCGGGGTTGATACCATCGTACAAATGAAAGATGCCAAATATAGACCTATGGGATTGGCTGAAGGTCCTGATGGTTCTTTGTACATTTCAGAATCTAAAAAAGGAAAAATTTGGCGCGTTCTTTTTAATGGGGAAAAAGAAAATTATGGTACTGCACAATTAGTCGAAATGGAACAACGAAAGTCTAGGTCCTATATTAAAAAACCTCATGAAATCAATGACAATCTTTCCAACAAATAAGTTTATTTACCTACCGACAGCCTATTAATAAGGGTGAGTAACTCAAAATTGACATCCTTTTCAGAAAGTGAAAACACTTTCACCTCGCTCCTTTCCATTGAGGTGCCATAATCATAATAAACAGTACCTTTCATATAGGTTGGGTTGTAGGCTTTGTTCCCTAAATATTTAATATTGATTTTCCATTCGCCAAGAAGACTTTTATCAATCAAGAAGTGTTCACAGGAATATCCTTTTATTTTTTCGTCAAAGATTCGTTCAGATTCATTTTCCACAGTATGGCTCCAATTGAAATAATGGTTATCGGGATTAACAAATTGCAGATCAAACTCTGCCTCGGTATTGTTCCATTCGAAAAGAACCCGAGTGCCTCCTATATCAGAATCACTGACATCAGCTTTTTCAATCTTTAGTTCTGCGCCTTTTCTCGCAAGCAAATTCGTGGATTCCAGCTCCAAAATGGCATCGATACCATCAAACGTCAATGCTATGGAATCCATTTTTCTTAATTGGTGATATCTAGCATGCAGACCTAATGCTTTTTTATACTCCTTATTAAGCACATACATATTGGCAAGATCCCTATATGATTGGGCATATCTAGGTCTAAGCTTGAATATGTCCTTATAAATCGTCAAAGCATCCGAATATCTTTCATCAGCTTCAAATACATAGGCCAATGCCTTTAATGCTTCCGCATTCTTAGCATATAAAGCCTTCATCTCAAACAATATAAAACCCGCTTTTTCCTGATTCTGATATTTGTTCTTTATCGATTTTGCGACGTCCAAGAAAAAGTATGGTGAATTGGAATAAAGTCTTTTTTGGCTTTCATAAACGTTCAAAGCGTTGTCAATGCTGGTTGTCCTTTCAATTTCCAATATGTAATTGGGGACTACAGGCTTTAATTTACGTAAGGCTGTTTTTTCATTGAACTTGTTGTTTCGCAATTTAGCTTGATCATAGGGCTTATTGGTTCCTTTCTCACGCATAACAAACGAACCCTTAGTATTGATAATAATCACACCACCTGCAGCAAGATTGCCATATTTTGCAGTCGCTCCAAGTCCTGGCAGGGTCGCTATCCGGTCAATGTTTTCAATGGATAAAAAGGTGGGTACCGATGTGAAAATTTGACCATCTACCTCAAAAATAGCAGGTCTAGGGTTGAGTGCTGAACTTCGGCCTCTAATAAAGGCCGCCAGTTCGGTGCCACCCCCAGGGCTGTTAATTGATTCAACAGTCAAACCAGGTATTTTGCCCCGCAAGGCAGACAAAATATCGATAGCGCCAGAGTTTAAGTCATCGCCATCTATGGTAGTCATTGCATATCCAGCATTTTCGGCATCTATAAAACCGTAGGTAGTCCGCACTATATTCTTATTTGTAGCATAGTCCAATTGCAAGCCTTGCTGCCCTTTCTTTTTCTGCTGTTTTACAATGACTTCATCAAGCTCTTCAACTCTGGGGACCATGCTAATATTTAGGATACTTGTCACATCTTCAACAACAATCACTACATCGTGCATGCCCAGGTAGCTAAAAACAAGCACATCCCTTGGTCTTGCCTCAATTTCGTATTTTCCATTCTTATCTGTCTGTATTCCATCGGAAGTACCTTTTATCGATATATTAACATTGACCAGTGGATAGCCCATATCTGATACTACACCACTGATTTTATTAGCTTTATCTTGGGAAAACCCTTGGAACGAACAAACAAGGAACAAAAGGGTGAAAAATACTTTCATAAAACAATTTGTGCTAAATGTATTACAAATTAAGGAGTTGTCAAGACAATTGACATAATATTAACCTGGAATTTTCTTCCGAAGTGGAGCAATAAAAAATTTCTTGAAACCAACTATCCCCGATGCGGACCCATCGGGGAATTATTTAGATTAAACCACTAGTTTGAGATGACACCAGCGGAATTCTTGATTTTAAAAAGTTCTTGGTTTACATTTTTAAGACCAAGCTTAAAAACCTTGGTCTCCTTGCTTTGAGTGGCACTGCCATAATTGTAATAAACCGTGGCCTTCAGATAAGTTGGGGTCAGGCTTTTGTTGCCTAGATATTTGGCATTCACCTGCCAAATACCCGGCAGCGACTCATCAATCAGAAATTCTTCGCAAGAATACCCAAGAAGTTTTTCATTGTGAATGCGTTCGGCATCAGCAATCAATGCATGTTTTGACATATAATATCGATTTTCAGGGTTTACGAACTGCAACTCGAACTCCGCCTCACTGTCGTTCCATTCGAAGACCATTCGCGTGCCATTGAAGTCTTCCTCAAAAACGGATTTTTCGATTTCAATTTTTGAAAGTATATCCCTTCCGTATAAAGCTATAAGGTTATTGAACTCGCGATCCATTATTTTAGCAAATGCTATGGTATCTTTCTTTAAAAAATCCTCGTTTACCAAATAATCATATCGCGCATAAAAAGAAGCTGCTTTTTTAGCATCCCCTAGTTCGCGATAACTGTTCGCGAGGTCCATATACGATTGTGCATAGTTGGGGCGTTGTATAAAAATTTCCTTGTAAAGTTCATTGGCTTTTTTGAACGCTCCATTGGCTTGATGGACATACGCCAATGCTTTGAGGGCAATGGGGTTTCCATTAAAGTATAAGAGTCCATCTTGCACTATTTTATTCTCAAAGGTATCGTCGTTCCATTTTTCAACGAAATAGCCCAGCACATCAACATAATAGCTATAACTGCCGCCATACCTCGGAGCATAGAATTCATGGATTTTTTTGGCTTCTTCCAGAGATTTGGCCTCATGCAATTCTTGAAGATAGGTCGGTTCACTACTTGAAAGTGATTTTGAAGTTAAGGCATCCCCGAGATATTTATTATTCCGGAGCCTTGCCTTATCCGCAAGTTCTTTTGATTTTGGATAGGTGCTTCCCGAATTTGTATTTATAATAACTACTCCGCCTGAAGCAATGGACCCATACTTAGTCGTTGCCGCAAAGCTTGACAACACAGCAACCCTCTTCATATTACTGGGCAATATCCATAAAGGAGTATCCGTTAGGACTTGTCCATCCACATCAAAAATAGCGAATTGATCATTGAATAAGGAGTTGGAACCCCTTACGTTAACGCGCCCCCCATTAATACAATCGCCGGCAAGGATTAGTCCGGGGAACTCATTGCGCAATACATCTAAAATACATAAGTTCACACTACCTATATATTCTTCGGAGAGAATGCGGATTTGATAAGCCGCAGTTTCTGGATCAATTATTCCATAGGCTGTTTTTATAAGATTTGGATTCGAATTATAGTTCAATTCCAATTCCTGTTTAGACTTTCTTCGGCTTTTCGTCACCACTACTTCGTCCAACTCTTCTATATCTGGAAAAAGTTCAACATTCAAAATCCGGGTTACGTCCTCTACCCTAATTTCTATTGGTTTCATGCCCGTGTACGAATAACTGATAATACCTCCTACAGTTGCCACTATTTGATATCGACCTTGTACATCTGTAAATACTTGGGATGTGCTATTATCCTTAATTGAAATCTTAACATTCACTAAAGGCGTCCGACCATCGGTTACCGTACCCGAAATCACTTTTGATTTCTCTTGTGATACGACAAAGTTCAAGGTCAGGAATAAAATAAAAACAATCTTTTTCATACTGAAGTTTTTTTGTTGTAGTATACCACAAAAATCGAACCAAATCTTAATTTCCCTGATGTAGCTTCACTCTTGGAATCAGCAACAGTTCTGTTTGTCTTCCGTTGACATATCTAAATCCATCTTCGCCATAAAAACCAGCTTCTTCGAGCATAATACGAATATCACGTTTCCATTCGGGGATGGTCACCGTAGTATTGAGTTCAATGGCATAAACCGTATTCGGGTTTAGCGGATAATGCTCCCCATCATCTTTCATAACCCCACCTTGGGCATCCCACATTCCTATAGTAGTACCCGCTGAATGCCCGTAAAGGCCCAATGGGTGGGAGTAAATTGCAGGGCGGAGTCCGGCAGCTTTTGCATCTTGTAGTGCTTGGGCCAAAATCTGATTTCCCGTTCGCCCTTTAATCATATTGGTCGTTAAGAAATCCTGAACTTTATTTCCTGCTTTTAACCCATTGACAAGAAATTTCGGAGCTTCATTTTCTTCTGGTTTTAAAACATATGCCAATTCTTGGCAATCGGTATTCAAGCGTAAATAGGTGATCCCGAAATCGCAATGTAATAAATCGCCTGGTCGTATAACCAAATCATCCGGGCGTCCGGAAAATGAATACAAGTGACTCACCAACTCCTCACTGGTGCGCTGCACATCAACTGTTGGATGAAACCAAGTCTCCAATCCCAAATCAGTTACTTTTTGACGCATCCACCACTCTACTTCAGTTGTAGTGGTGACTCCAGGTGTTATTATTTTTTCAGAAAATGCTTCGGCAATAATATCATGGGTAATATCAACCAGTTGATTGAATATTATCATTTCCCGTTCGGTACGGGTCTCAATCCAGCGAACGGCCAATTGCTCTGCTGAAACTACTTTTTTATGATGCTTCTTTGGCAAGTGCTGCATAAATTCGTCATAATCGGTTTTGTCCAATCCGTCTGCAATATTATGGTCCTTGGAAAAGTTCAATCCAATTTTAGATGGATTTCTTTCTTCAATCAATTGCATTAATCGTTTCCATTGGTCAGGTTCTTTGTCCTTATCCCAGGCCGAAACAATATTCTCACCAACATTGTATCGGGCTACAGCCAACTTCTCGATGGTATTTTTTTCTTTATTTCGATGGAAAAGCAAAATAGTACGCCTTCTGGCATTTAACCAGGTTGATGGCAACATGGTCCTAAGCACGGGATCTTCGTTATATTCCCGAGAAATGAGAATCCACATGTCAATATCCGTTTTATCCATAAGTTCTGGCAATAGGATATTGAATCTATCAGCCAGAATTTCATCCACTACCCCAGCGCGTTCATTTTCGGGAAGAACCTGTTGGGCATATAAGGCAATTGAAAAGCTGGTAAAGAAGAAGAAGGCAAGTTTTTTCATAGGTTTTAATTATTCCATGAAAATACTAATTTATAGCACAAGGAAAAACCTTACAAGTTCAAAATTTGTTGAAGCGTATTCTTTCTGGAAATCTTACCATTTACGGTCTCAACAAACCGCTCTACGAATAGTATATCTTTCGGAATTTGAAATTTTTCGAGAGCTTCCAGAGATTTTACTTTGTTGAAAAGCGCAAGGTCTTCGTCTTTTTTTTCGACCAGTAGAATTAATTTTTGTCCTAATTCTTCATCTGGAATTCCGGCAACGAAAAATCTGCTTTGGATGATGGAGGCTAGTTTGAGTTCAATCTGTTCTGGAAATAATTTAACACCACCAGAATTGATGACATTATCATACCTCCCCAGCCATTTAAATTCTTTATCCGAAACAAGTTCTACTATATCATTTGTGGCTAATTGCCCGTTATTTAAGTCTGGCGCATTAATTACAAGACAATTTCTTTTATCTTTTTCTATGGAAATATTCGGCAAGGTTTCAAAACAGTCCTTAGCTCCGTTATTGATTTTCTTTACGGCAACATGGGTTATGGTCTCCGTCATTCCGTAGGTTTCGAATATTTCAGTGGTCTTATCCTGAACCTTTGCTTTTAGGTCTACTGAAACTGGAGCACCACCGACGATCAAAGTTTTGATATGGTTAATTTCATCCAAGGAATTTTCCAATTGCATGGGAACCATGGCACAGAAGTGATAACAACGATTTGAATTTTTTAAGGGAGTCGAGGAAGGTGGCACCCAATCCATTTCCAAACCAAGGACCATTGCCCTTACAAACATCATTTTACCTGCAATATAATCTCCTGGAAGACAAAGTAAGGCGGACTGTCCAGGCCATAAATCAAAATAAGCACCTGTGGTTTTGGCCGAATTGACCATGTGTTCTTTTTTTAAGAATATCTCTTTTGGTGTTCCTGTTGAACCCGAAGTTTTAACTGGGATAAAATCTTTCTTATCGATCCAATCCAATAAAAACTCGCCCATAGCCTTTTGATATGGCTCACCTTCTTTAATCAAGCTATAGCTTATTTCTCCTAAATCATCATACTCAATGGATTCACCATTCCATTTGAACTTATAATGAATATCCCTATACATTTGCTTCTTCTGTGTTTTGAGCTAGATAAACATCTTTGGACATTACTTTTCCGGCTAGGCGATCTTTCCAATTGGTCCAACCATATTTTTTTGAAAACACCCATAAAAGAATAGGATATATGACCAGAACTGGAATTAAGATATCCCAACCAAATGTTGGCTCAGAAACATCTTTATAGATTGAATTGGTTTGAAAAGCAGTCCAGTCAGCAGTTACCAATAAGGCTGCAGTAAGATTATTGGCGGCATGAAAACCAAGGGCAAGTTCAAGGCCTTCATCCATAAGTGTTAGAATCCCTAAAAAGAAACCAGTGCCAATATAGAAAATCATAATGCCGTATCCCAATTTACCTACTTCAGGATTTGCCGCATGCATAATCCCAAAAAGAATGGAGGTAATAATTAAAGGCACCCATCTATTCTTGGCCATAATTCCCAGGCCTTGCATTAAATGCCCGCGAAACATATATTCCTCGAAACTTGTCTGCAGCGGGACTAAAATCACAGCCATTACCACTAAAATCAAAAACGGAACAGGTTTGAAATTAAATACATAATCTTCAGGTGACATTATAATATCCCCAAATATCATTAAGGCAGTAATACCACTCCAAAGTAAAAACGCAAACAATACGCGTTTCCAATCTACTTTCTTACGTGAAGTGGTCAATGAAGTAAGTGATTGACCATGAACCAAATACACCCATCCAAGGATAATAAAAAACCCAGCCACTAATGGACCGATAGCCAAAATAAAAAATACATTAAGCCCTACTGCATCAATAAAATTTTTCATCATCACATCCACATCGACCGGCGAATTTATGGTCATTATGTAATTCACAACCATCAAAGCTGAGAAACCCAAAATTGGAATCCAATATTTCCATAATCCAATATTGCCCTTATATCCTTGTTCTATAAACATAAATCCTGTATTAAGTTTGCTTTCCAGCTTTGGTTGTTATCATTATAAATATATCCTTTTTTTACAGATAAAGGAGAGTTGAAATTATTGGTAAAAAGCCCACCCGTACCCAAGCCTTGTGGCATTGGGTTATCTAAGGTAAATGTCCATTGAGCTATGGCGTTTAAGCCGATATTACTTTCAAGTGCACTGGTAACCCACCAACCAATACCGAGACTATCTGCAATTTTTATCCATTCCTCACTTCCCTTGAAACCTCCCACTAAAGTCGGCTTTAATATGATGAACTGCGGTTGAATGGTTTGTAGCAATGCTGCCTTTTTCGTTACATTGGTTATACCAATCAACTCTTCATCAAGTGCAATTGGCAAGGGAGAGGTTGCACATAGGCTTTTCATTTTCAACACATTACCCTGCTTAATAGGTTGTTCAATCGAATGTAAATCAAAACCTGCCAAAACACGAAGTTTATCCAATGCCTCTTTAGGATTGAAGGCTCCGTTGGCATCAACACGAAGTTCAATTTGATCTCGTGAATATTTTTTTCTAATCGATTCCAAAAGGGAAATCTCAGCCATAAAATCAATTGCGCCTATCTTCATTTTTATGCAATTGAAACCTTCTTCCAATTTTTGTTGTATTTGTTCAAGCATAAAACCTTCATCACCCATCCAAATGAGTCCATTTATGGGAATTCGCGCTTCATTCTTAGTGAATTTAGAAGGAAACAAATCAAATGGGTCTTTTGATTGTAGTGATAAAAAGGCTTGCTCCAGTCCAAATTGGATGCTTGGAAATGACCTTAATTCATTCCATAAAATATCTTTTCCTACCTCAATATGCCTGCATACCCAGCTCAGCTTCGCTTCAAATTCTGGCACATCGTCAAAACTCAACCCTTTGAACATCCCGCATTCGCCAATACCAAAGTGGCCATCGTTTTCTAAAATCAAGAACCAAGTTTCCTTTTTGGTGAGTATACCCCTTGAAGTACCACTAGGTCTTTTAAAGTCTAAGTTGTATTTTTTAATTGTGGCCTTCATTCGTTGCTGCCAAATTTAACTATATTTTAGGTCTAAAAACTAAAGAAATGCAAAGGATAGCAGGTAAAGTAGTATGGATCACGGGTGCTTCATCAGGAATTGGCGAAGCATTAGCGTATGCCTTGGATAAAAAAAACTGCAAGTTGATTCTATCGTCAAGGGATGAAGCTGCCCTTGAAAAGGTAAAGGACAATTGCACCCATAAGAATAATATAGAGGTATTACCATTGGATTTACAGGATTTCAACAATATGAACCAAAAAGTAGAAGAAGCCTTAGCTTTTAATGATGGTTTGGATGTTCTAATCAATAATGCTGGTGTTAGCCAACGTTCCTTGATTGTTGACACCGAATTTGAGGTCTATAAAAAGTTAATGGACATCAATTATTTAGGGACTGTGGCATTGACCAAGGCGCTCCTACCCTATTTCATTAAGAATAAAGAAGGCCATTTTGTCACCGTTACCAGTCTAATGGGAAAATTTGGTTCGCCATTTCGTTCTGGGTATTGTGGGGCAAAACATGCCTTGCATGGATTTTTTGATGTTTTACGAATGGAACACGTAAAAGACGGTATAGCTGTTACCCTTATCTGTCCTGGATTCGTTCAGACCAATGTGGCAAAAAATGCTTTGACTGCAGATGGAAGTCTTCAGGATAAGGATGATGTAGCCACGCAGAATGGCCTACCCGTAAGTGTTTTCTCTGATAAAATGATACGGGCCATTGAACGAAATAAATTCGAAGCCTATATAGGAGGCGGTGAAATAAAAGGAATTTATCTAAAACGGTTTTTTCCAAAGCTCCTTCACAAAGTTGTTTTACGCAGTCAAGTTAGATAGACATTGAAGCACCTATATCCAACAGATGTAATTTTTTGCCCGCACTTTTGAACTTTTCAATGGCCAAATCATGGTCAATCTCAATATATCCAAAAGTATCATAATGGTAACCGAGAATGGTATCGCATTCAACAAAGTTTGCGGCAAGAACAGCATCGTCGATGCCCATGGTAAAATTATCCCCTATCGGTAAAACTGCAAGATTTAAACTGGTCGAAATGGGAATGAGTTTCATATCCATAGTCAAAGCTGTGTCCCCAGCGATGTAGATTTCTTTGCCTTCGGTTGAAAGAACAAACCCTCCCGGTTCACCCCCATATGTACCATCGGCAAATGATGACGTATGGATGGCATTCACATATTTTAGGTTTCCAAAATCGAATTTCCAATTACCCCCGTGGTTCATAGGGTGTGCTTTTAAGCCTTTAGCTTCATAATACATGGCTATTTCATAGTTACTGACAATAACGGCACCAGAAGACCGCGCTATAGCTTCTACATCCAAGACATGGTCTTGGTGTGCGTGTGTAACAAGAATGTAATCGGGATTTAAATCCTGGATTTTGATTTTCCCAGAGGCCTTTTCGTTTCCCGTAATAAATGGGTCAACTAAAATAGCTGCATTTTTGGTTTCTATTAAGAGTGAAGCGTGGCCAAGAAAAGTGATTTTCATTTTTGAAGTATTTAGTACTTCAAATTTACTGAACTCTACTTAAAATTAAACCAAAAACGTACACCTTCTGATGGTTTATCTACATTTAAATTTGTTTGTAGCTGATTTGCCAAACGGTTCATTAAGCGAATCCCCATGGAAGATTGGGCCCGCTCGTCCGTGTCTTCAGGTAAACCAATACCATTATCAGTATATTCAAAAAAGCCTTCCTGCCCGTTTTGTTTCCTAAGATGAATGTAGATCTTACCGTTTTCCTCGTCATGTGGGAATGCATATTTAAAGGAATTGGAAACCAATTCGTTCAATATTAACCCAAAGGGTATGGCGCGGTCAATATCAAGCTCAACACCTTCTGCATCAATAGTGATGTTGATACTATGTCCGCCTTTTTTATAAACGGATTGCACACTATTTATCAAACTTTCGATATATCCTTGCATTTCAATTACCGAAAGATCATCGTTTTGATATAATTTTTGATGGATCAGTGCCATGGCCTTTACCCTACTTTTACCTTCTTCCAAGGCCTGTATTGCTGCCTTGCTTCGTGTATTTTTGGTTTGCAGGCTCAATAAACTGGAAACCATCTGCAAGTTGTTTTTAACTCTATGGTGGATTTCTTTTAATAAGGAGTCTTTCTCAATTAGGGAATTCTCAATAATATGTTTTTGTTCGGCAATGAGTCGTTGATTCTTTATACTCTTAAGATAAGCGTAAACCAAACCTGCAAAACCCAATAGCGTAAAAACCAATGAGATGAAAACCAAGTTAATTTTCTCATCTTGGGCCGACATTTCTTGTCTTTGCTTCTCAAGATCCTTTTTACTTTCTTCAAGCATGGCATCTTTATTAGCCATATCCCTACCCATTACAGTTGCTAATTGTTGCCTTCTAAGTTCAGATTCATTGGTATCTAGAGAGTCCCTAATCCTCATATTTCGTTTAAGATAGGTAGCTGAATTCTTAAAATCGCCTGTTTTATCATAGTAGGATGATAACAATCTATTGCGCCTAAGCATGTGATCTGTTTTATTGGAACTTAAATCCGAACTTAAATATTCCACTGCTTTTTCATAATTCCCTATTTGCAAATAGCAATTGGCAATTTCCAAGGTGTTTTCTACAATTTCAGAAGAAAATTTTCCTTTGCTATTTTCGGCAATAGCAGTTATTCCAGACTCTAAATAAGGAATGGCAACCTCAAACTGCCCAAGTTGAGAATGACACTTTCCAATATTCCCATCAATAATGCCCATGAGATTATTGGCACTGATTAATTCATTTTCAGTTTTAACCAAAGTAATATTATTCAGGAATACCGTTAAATGACCTTTAGCTTCTTTGTACTTCTTAAGGGCTACAGCGGGTGAATTATCCAGGCGCAGATAATTGCCAATATTATTATGGTATTTTGCCAAACTATACTGATCATCATCGGCAAAGGTTTTTCGAACCTCGATAATGTAGTCTTTCATTGCTTTGTTATGTAGTCCTAAGTTGGAATAGATATCATAAAAGGCAATGTCTTCAGTTATCCCTAGTTCTTTCTTTTCATTACGTATTTCTATTTGCTTGGTATACAATCCTAACTGGGAAAAAGTACTATCCATTAAGCCCAATAACTTGGTTTTATAATCTAGATTAAACCTATCCTTGATGTCATATAGTTCACTTGAAATGGCCGAACTTCTGTCATAATCACCTAAATCATAATAAACTTGCGCTTGTATAATCATATAATGCCTGACAGCAACTGAATCCTTACTCTTAATGGCATCATTTAAATATTGATTCACAGAATCCAACCAATCATATGGTGAATTCAGATTATATCTATTTGGAGAATTAAAGAAGAATGAAAATCGCTTTACAGGTTCATCCTGATTCTGAAAAATCTGGTAAACATCCTCTATAAGAGGAACTGAATCCTGAGACAGCATGTTCACAGAAAAAAATAAGCATAGGATGCTAAAAATAAAAGATGTGCCAAGTAGTTTTTTCATACGTAAATCAAAACAAAACCAAACTTACTGGTAAATGATGGTTTCATTAAATTTTTGTTGTAAACCAAATCTAGGATTTGTCATGTTTTAATTGATTTAAAACGTTTGTTTACAATATTGATTGTTCTCGTTACTTTATCAAACACCATTTTTAATAGATGAACTCGTCGAAGTAAAAATTACAATCCACTTTTCATTTTCTAATAAAACATAGGTAATTGAGCTAAAAATAAGCTCCTAATTTGGGGTAAGTAAAAGGCAAGCTTTGGGGAAGCAATTTGCTCTTCAAAAGTAAAATATAGAAGTGTAGGTATTTGAATATTGTTGTGTAACCCTCATTATATGTTGTGAAATGAAATAATCATCATTTTCATTGCATTTCAACGGATTTTTATGCATTTCATGGAGATTTTATGATAAAAATTCATCCCTAGATATTAATGATGAATTTAAAGTAATAGGAGTCGAAACTGACCTAAACTAAAAAGAGCCTTGTTCGTTAAAACAAAGCTCTTTTACGAGAACACTATATGAAAATGAAAAAAATTATTTACTTTTTTATGCAATACCTCTTTCAGTATCACATTGCTAATGTACATTGAAAGTTGGGCAAGCAAAACTAAATGTTGTGAAATTGTAAATTCTTGTGGTGTGGTATTTACAAGTTATTATTCCCAATAAAAAGAGGCTCTAATTGCGCCTCTTTACTATAAATGATTTTTCTTCTCTATTAAGAATTCATTGCGGATATGATAAACTCCTTAAAATCTTTTGAAATAGGGATTAAGTTATTATTGATCATTACATCCTTTGAATTGATGGCATCAATATGATCAACGTTAACGATATACGATTTGTGTGCCCTATAGAATTTCTTCTTAGGTAACTTTTCCAAATAATCTTTCAATGGTGAGCGTACCAAGAACTTCTTGTCAACTGTGTTCACTTCCAGATAAACATTATCAGCTTTAATGAATTGGATATCCCCAAACTGAATTCTGTAATATAAATGCTGTTTCTTAACAAAGATAGAATCCTTTAGAACAGAATTGGACATTGGAACATCCTCATCGCCCATGTTCTCTTCAGAAGAAGATTTGGCCGTACCGTACGTAAAATTAGAAAGTGCTATTTCTATGGATGTGTATAAATCTTGCTGCTCAAATGGTTTTACCAAATAGCCGTTTGGCTTAACGGTTTTTGCATTTTCTACTGTAGCCTTATCCGAGTTTGAGGTTACAAAAATAAAAGGAATGTCATAATTCTCCCGAATATGCCTACCGAGATCAATTCCAGTTTTATCTGAGGCTAGGATAATATCAATTAAAACAAGATCTACTTGTTCTGCTTTCAATACTCTTTCGGCTTGCTCATAAACAATAACATTGTCAACAATCTCATAACCAATCTCCTCTAGCATGGATTGCATATCGTCGGCAATGATTACATTGTCCTCAACAATAAGTATTCTAATAGGTTGTTCCAAGGTGGTAGTAGTTTAGATTGTTATAGCCCAAAATTACAAAAAATATTATTACTGAGGTAAAATAGCAAGGCTAACAGAAATATACTGATGGCTAGCTTTTTAAGTTCCGGATCCAACAAGGACGGGTTTTCAGCTTTATATACTCGTTTTAAATGCAATAGTATCGGAATGAAAACCACAAGTGGTATGAGCTGTGTATAACATTGAAAATTCAAGATTATAAAAGCCAGAATGCTAAGTAAACCAACTATCAATAGAAGCGTGTGATATTTAATACCCTTGGCATATCCCATTTGAACCACAAGCGTATTTTTATTGGCATTTTTATCAGAATAATGATCCCTCAAATTATTCAAATTCAATACGGCTGTACTTAGTAAGCCCAAAGATATAGCTGGTAGCATTGACACAGCGGTAATGTTCTTAGTGTAAAGAAACATTGACCCTAATACCGCAACCAATCCAAAAAAAACAAAAACGAAGACATCGCCTAATCCCCTATATCCGTAGGCAGATGAACCAACCGTATATTTAATGGCTGCCCAAATACTTAGTCCACCCAGTGCCATAAACAATAAAATATAATCAATGTTATCTAAACCAAAAGAATAATAGACAACAGCAATAACCAAGATGATATTGACGAGGATTGAGAATATTATACCTTTTTTGAGGACCTTTCGGCTAAGCAAACCACTTTGCAAGGCTCTCTTTGGACCTATTCTCTCTTCATTATCAGTGCCCTTAACACCATCGCCATAATCATTGGCAAAGTTGGATGTGATCTGAAAACCGATAGCCGTCAATAGGGCCAAAATGAAAATGGCATTATTACTCTTCCCATAAAAATTGGCAAGTGCCGTACCGACTAATACTCCAGAAACAGATAGTGGAAGTGTTCTTAATCTAGCCGCGTGAATCCATGCAGATAATTTCGGCAATCTAGTAAGGGTCTTCTATTTGCAAACGTTTCCCTTCTTTGTAAGATGCAACGAAAGCATCATTGAAACCTAAATCGACCAATTGCTTGCGAAACTTTTGAGCTTCTTGCAAGGTTTCAAAATTTCCTAGCGAATACGAATAGAATGGATTTGTCTTTACAAAAAGGGTGTTGGTCAATGCCTCTGAAGCAAGTGTAACATTGTTATCAACAAAGGATTTTATCTGAACGGAATAAATCTTTTCCTTTTCCAAGAAGTTCTTGGCCAGATAAAATTCCTTTACCAAGCTCAATTCTTCGTTTTGCTGTCTTAAATTATCAATTCGTGCTTTATGGGCTTCTAAACTGTCTATAGAAACCAAAAGATTGTTGTTGTTTTCAAAGTTACTGGACTTGCTCAAACCAGCTGTGAATGACGTTATGGCTAAAGTCCCAATAAGGAATAGTCCAGTAATCCCAGCTAAGAAGTTACGCTGGATCTTACTTTTTTTAAGCTCTTTGTTCTTTATTTTTATTTGATCTAAAAGACGCTCGTTAATAATCTGCGCTTTGTCGATATCCTTATGCAATTCGAGTAAATCACTTTCTTCAATAAATGGCATGTGACGTTAGGTTTTTAGGGGTCTTATCGGCTAAAGGTAACCAAAATTGTTTAATGGTTTGATAAAATATTTGATTAAAGTTGTAAATATATAATTTTTTGTGGTGTACGCAAGAAGTATAGATGTATTTCATCGATATCAAGTTGATTCACAAACTTTTACAAACACCTATTTGAATCATTTTAACTATTTATGATTCAATTGCGTAAATCCCATCACCTTTAATCTCGATCTTTCTTGCTTTGTATAAAGTGCCAATACCTTTTTTGAATGTTTTTTTACTCATTTGAAGCTCTGCTTTAATCAGTTCTGGATCCGATTTGTCATGTAAACCCAAAAAACCACCATGCGCCAATAGTTGTTCGTAAATTTTATTTGCAGCAGGTTCCAATACCTTCTCACCCAGCGGTTGTAAAGAAACATCGACTTTATTGTCGGGTCGTATTTTTTTGATGACACCTTTGGTATTATCCCCTACTGATATTTTCTTGAATATCTCATTGGCATATACCAATCCTTTATGGCTGTTATTAATGATCACTTCGTAACCCAAATCTGTTTGTCTAGTAACCACCAATTCAACAATATCACCTTCTTGAACCGATAGCGTATCATTGTTCAAGAACTTATCGATTTTGTTTGAAGCTACCAATCGATTGCTTTGTGGATCTAGATAACAATAGACCACATACCAATGACCTTCTTGCATTTTATTCCGTTGTTCCCTAAAAGGCACCAATAGGTGTTTTTCTAAGCCCCAATCCATAAAAGCACCAAATTCATTGACCTCTACCACTTTTAATAATTGAAATTCGTTGACGAGGATTTCGGGTTCCAAATTAGTCGCCACTGGTCGTTCAGAATGATCCAAATAGCAAAATACGGTCAGCGAATCACCAAGTTCATAGGTTTCAGGAACATACTTGTTTGGCAGTAAAATATCATTGCCTTCACCATCTCCTAAAAAAAGTCCCACACTGGTATCTCTTAAAATTTCCAACGTATTATAAGTTCCTAATGCTATCATGTTGCAAAAGTAAGACTAAAAAGTGTTAGGCATAAAAAAAGCCGCTCTTTTTGAGAGCGGCTTTTTTTTTAGTTTATTCTATCTATTTATAAACAGATGCTTTCTTAAAATGGTTGCAAAGCATATAATATACTACTGCTCTATGCTTGTTTCTATTAGAAGAACCATACTTGTCCATAACCGTTTTAATGCCTTCCATTAGTTTTGGGCTATCGCTCATACCTAACTTTTTCATTAAATAGTTCTTTTTAACTGTTTCCATTTCCTTTTCATCAGAACCGGATACTTTGGATGCATCAATGTTATAGATAGATGGCCCTAAACCAATGGTAACTTTAGTTAAAAGATCCATGTTGGCTGATTCACCAAATTTATCTTTAATGTCATCGGCGTACTTTTTGATTAAATCGTCTCTTTTACTCATAATAGTCAGTGTGCTTATATAATATGGTTAATAATACCCGAAGATATAAAATCAAAGTAACCAATCAAAATTTTATTGTTCATTATTCTTGGGGTCTTAATCTCCAGAAGTTTGGACATACCCGTACCTGCAAAGAATTCTGCTAGCTCCCTTTTGAGAGAATTTTCCTCATTTACACATGAATATTCGATGCCGTACATTTTGCATAAATGAGCTGCATTTAAGTTATGGGTAGTCTCGAAGTAGGTTTCAAAATTGTCTGTTTCCTCTTGGCCAGGAAGAATCCTGAATATACCACCGCCATCATTATTGATCAGAATGATCCTAAAGTCAGGCTTTATATAATTATTCCAAAGCCCATTGCTGTCATAGAAAAAGCTAAGATCACCTGCAATAAGAATAGTCTGTTTTTCATTGATGACAGAGGCGCCAATAGCTGTGGACAGACTTCCATCTATTCCACTGGTTCCACGATTGCAAAAAACTTCAATCGATGGTTTTAGGTTAAATAACTGTGCGTACCGTATGGTAGAGCTATTAGCCATCTGTAATTGTACGTTCTCAGGAATACTTTCAAATATTTGACCGAAAACAATTAAATCTGAAAACGGAATGCGCTGTAAATATTTCTTGCGTTTTGCTTCATAACTTAATTTTATACCATTCCATAATGTAAAATACTCACTTTCAACATTTTGTACAGTTGTTAAAAATTGATCAAAAAAAGCATTCACTTGGATTTTAAAATGATGGGATAAAACAAAAAAAGTATCATATGCCTTATACTCATCAATATGCCAATGGTGTTTAGGTTTATATTTTCTTAGAAATGCCTTTACTTTCTTGGAAACTACCAATCCCCCGAAAGTAAGCAGTATTTCGGGCTGTAATGCTTCGAACAGCTGCTCTTTTGCTTCTGATTTTTCAATAGGCGCAAGAATACTGTCGATACTCGGGAAAAAATTAGGATGATGTATATTCGATGTGGTTTCCGTCAAAACTATCACAGATGGGTCATTGGCAAGTTGATCCAAGTACTTCTGATCAACCGAATTTGGGTAATTCACGCCTACCAAAACCATTTTCCGTTTGGCAGAATTCCAGTGGTCCAAAAATCCATCCAAATCCTCGGTCACAGCATCGTTTTTAATAATTTCATTGAAATAAGGCTTAACTGTTGCTTCAGGTATTTTTTCATATAATGGCTCCTCAAAAGGAACATTGATATGTACTGGCAATTTATGGTCAATTGCCAAATTCAAGGCTTTATTCAACTCTCCATCGTTATAACTCTGGATCTTGATTTGCTCAGCATCTACATTACCGGTAATACTTTGAGGAGCATATTTTTTCACTTTATCCGTGGCATGTATTATATCTTGCTTCATATTGGCAGAATAGCCTATATGCCTATCAAAAACAAGGTCTTGGCGAATAGTTTGACCGTCACCTACATCAATTTTATAAAAAGGCCGATCGGCTGAAAGCACTACCAAGGGAATATTACTATAAAAAGCCTCTGCAATTGCTGGATAATAATTCAGCAAAGCACTCCCTGAAGTACATAAGACCGCCACAGGTTTTTGTAATTGCTGAGCCATGCCCAATGCAAAAAAAGCTGCGCAACGCTCATCAACAATGCTATAACAGCTAAAAAAGGAGTCTTCGGTAAAGCCTATGGTCAAAGGTGCGTTTCTTGAGCCTGGGGATATTACAATATTTTGAATGCCTTTTGCTTTACAATGTTTGACCACGGTTTGGGCCGACGGAATGTTGGAATACTTCATTAAAGCAAAAATACAAAGCCCAATTTTCTTAACCCAATCTAACTCTAAATACTACTATTTAGTTAGATAATATACCCAAAATGGTGTTACTTTTTGCAACTGTTTCTTCCCATTCTTTCTCTGGAACGGAATCTTTGGTAATACCGCCTCCGACATAAATTATGGCCTTATCATCAACCATTTGCATGCAACGAAGATTCACAAAAAGTTCGGTTTTTGTTTTAATGGTACGATACGATTTGTTTTCCTGATTTCTACTGTTTGAGGTTCTTTCAATTTCTTGCTTAAGATTCAATTCCCCAAGAAAACCCGTATAGTATTCCCTATTGTAATTCTCATGTTCCTTAATAAATTTTCGGGCAGTTGGCAATGGTATGCCACAAATGGCAGGTGTTGGGTGCAAGGCATTAATTATGCTACTAAGATTATTCTGAAAAACACCTGTCAGTTTCGTTCTTAAATGCCAAAGATTTCCGGCCCTCACTGATTCAACCTCAGAAATCTCAATTTTTGTAACCTTATCTTTCAATGCGTTGGCTATATACTCTGTAACAATGAGTTGTTCATCAAGTTCTTTCCGGCCCCAAGTAGGGTTTTCGTTTTTTACATACGCTTGCGTACCCGCTAAGGACATAGTCGTTAACCTGTTGTTTTCTGTTCGTAATAATATCTCAGGTGTAGCTCCCAACCACATGCCAATTTTAGGGTGATACCATAAATAGCAGAATGCAGAAGTGTACGTAGAAATTAACCCCTCAAAGATTTTCAAAGGAGATTCCAAGCAATCAACCTCTAATTTCCTGGAAAGCACTACTTTATCAATACTTCCTTTCTTAATTTGTTTAACTCCTTTTTGAACCAGGTTTAGATGGAATCCCATTTCTTTGACATTGTCTTCCGAAATATCCTCAACTTCCTTAGCTGTTCTTTCTATTTCATTGCATTCAGTTTTGATTAATTCATCCAAAGGCATCAAGATAGCAGGACTTTCAGCATTGAAAGGGGCAAAAACAAATCCTTTTTCCGAATAATCCGGAGTATAATGCAATTGATTATCCTTTTGCAGAACACCAATGATTTCTTTCGAATTTGGCTTTCGATAAACCACAAATGGCAACTCCTTTGAAAGATGCACTCCTACCCTTTTCATAAATTCTGAAAACATACTACTTTTTTGGTAATGCTATGGTGGTAAGCTTGCAGATAGAAATCAAATTGCCTTCAGCATCTGTGAGCTTAATATCCCAAAGTTGTGTGGTCTTGCCTTTATGTAATACCGTTGCTTTTGCGAACACCTCTCCCTCTTTCATACTTTTGATATGGTTGGCAGATATTTCGATTCCGCGTACAAAAAACTTTTGTGCATCCATAAAAATGTAGGAAGCCATACTGCCAACACTTTCCGCCAAAGCTACCATAGCTCCACCGTGTAGTACACCATCAGGCTGATGAACTTTAGGCGTTACTGGCATTTTACCCACCAAAAAATTCTCACCGATATCTACATATTCAATATCCAAAGTTTGCATTAATGTATTCTTGGAAGACTCGTTGCAAACTTTTAGGATCTTATCTTTGTACTCATTCATCAAATAAATTTTTGTAAAATTAAGCATAACTGATGCAACATTTGCATCGCTCCAAAAATTGAATTTCTATGGCTCAACGGGAAAAACAAGTTACATATCAATCCACAAATTCCTATACAACCCTTAATACGCTCACTAACAAAACCAAAAACGTATGGATTGTTTTACACGGAATTGGATATTTGAGTAAGTATTTTTTGAAATATTTTGATGAACTGCCCTCAGAGGAAAATTATATTATTGCTCCACAAGCACCCTCTAAATACTATTTGAATAATCAATACCGCCATGTTGGCGCCAGTTGGTTAACCAAAGAGAATACAACAAATGAGACTCAAAATGTATTGAACTATTTAGATGCCGTTTTTTCTTCTGAAAATATTCCTGAACACTGTGAATTGGTGGTTTTTGGTTACTCCCAAGGGGTTTCAATAGCGACAAGATGGGTAGCTAAAAGAAAACTAAAGTGCAATCAATTGGTGCTATACGCAGGTGGCATTCCAAAAGAATTCACACCAAAGGATTTCAATTTCTTAATTGAAAAAAGCACAAAAATCACAAGTTTGGTCGGTGATAAAGATGAATATATCAACGATGATATACTACAAATAGAATCGAAGCGAATAGCATCACTTTTCTCAGGTAAAGCAAAACAAATTATTTTTGAGGGCAAACATGAAATTAAGAAAGAACTCCTAAATCAATTTCTTTAATATGGAACAGTTTCCAAGACTTCAAACAAAACGTCTGCTATTAGATCAAATAAAGCCATCAGATATTTCCAATATTGTTGCATACGCTGGGAATATAAAGATCGTGGAGAATACGCGAAGCATGCCACACCCCTATCATGAAGAAGACGCCATTTCGTGGATGCACATGGCCAATACCGGTTTTAAAGCTAAAGACAACTACATGTTTGCCATTCGTTTTATTGATACTTTAGCGTTTATTGGAGGTATAGGCCTTACTATTGACACCGAAAACAACCGAGCGGAACTTGGGTATTGGGTAGCCGAAGATTTTTGGAATATGGGTATAACTACCGAAGCAGTAAAGGCTATACTTAAATTCGGATTCGAAGTGCTCAAGCTCAACAAGATACTTGCTGTTTATTTAACCTCCAACGATGCATCAGGAAAGGTGCTGATTAAAAACGGAATGGTTAAAGAAGCTGAATTCAAAGATCATGATGTAAAAAGAGGTCATAAGGTTGAGGACAACATCTATGTTTCGTTGATGCAATATCGTATGACTAAAAGTGAGTATGAATCCTTGTAATTAGTAGAATCGATGATTAATGACCATTCAATCATTTTGGAAAATGACTTTGTAAAACTTGAGCCTTTGACTATGGAGAATTATCAACATCTAATCCCCATTGCGTCGCAAGTAAAGCTGATACAATTCTCACCTTCCGATATTGAAACCCTCAAATCATTGAAAAAATATGTTGAAATAGCATTAAAACAGCAACAGTTAAACCAAAGTATTCCCTTTATCATATATGATAAAAAGACCAAAAGATATGCCGGTTGCACCTGATTTATGAATATTAATTGGCAACATAGGGTTCTTGAGATTGGTGCAACTTGGATTAGTCGGGAATATCACGGGAGTGGCCTCAATAGACAAATGAAAGATCTAATGTTGAATTACGCTTTTGATGGATTGGGATTTGAAAAGGTAGCTTTCAGAATAGATGAACGCAATATGCGTTCGCGAAAAGCTGTGGAAAAATTGGGTGGTATCCTTGAAGGCATTCTTAGAAAAAATGTATATCTCTTGGATGGTTTTAAACGGAATACCTGTTGTTATGGCCTTTTAAAAGAGGAATGGAAACATAAAGACCAAAACTAACTGAGATAAAACATGAATCAAAAAATAGCCAATGTTACCATTGTGGTCAAGGATTATGATGAGGCCATTCAATTTTATACTCAAAAGTTGGGATTTGAATTATTGCAAGACGTACGATTAGACACAGCCAAAAGATGGGTATTGGTGGCTCCACCCAATTCAAAAGGATCGGCACTCCTCTTGGCCAAGGCTGTTAATGAACAGCAACAAAAAAGTATGGGCAACCAAACTGGGGGTCGTGTATCTTTTTTTCTACATACTGATGATTTCTGGAGAGATTATAAGACTATGACAACTAAGGGCGTTGTCTTTAAGGAAAAGCCACGCGAAGAGGTTTACGGTACTGTCTCAGTATTTGAAGATCTTTATGGTAATCTATGGGATTTATTGGAACCAAAGGAGTAGTTACTCTTCCTTTACCTCGGTGATTTCCTCTTCGTAATACGTTATCTTTCGGGTAGTATATGTATTATCTGGGGTAATTATTTCTTTGATCCAGTTGCCCTCGTCGCCTTGGTCAAATTGGTAAATGAATTCCATTACATCGGTAACTTTTCCTGATTTTGATATGGATTTGATCAACATGCCCCTTTCATCGTATTCATAAGAAATGACTTCGTTTGGAGCAAACTGTTGCTTCTTGGGGTCTTGAAAAAACTTGGTCTCTGCAATCAGCTTTCCTTCACTATCAAAAATTTCTTCCGATGCTGTTTGCGGCTCCCCTTCTAGAAATTTTTTGGTCAACACAATGCGTTGTTCAGTTTTGTTTTTAGCTGTTTTGGTTGAATTACGAACCGATTTCAAAATTGTCCCATTCAAAGAATTGGTTTGCGTTTGCTCACCTTTATAGTCGGTATACTCAATCAAGGTCTCATCATTGCCATCATTATTGGTCCTAATTATTTTTACAAGAATTCCATCGGCATTATACAGGTATTCATAGCGATCTAAAAACTCTTTGTCATAGGTTATGATTTTTTCGGTGACCTTTCTAACAGGAATGGTATCGATTACATAAAAATTAGCATACGACGTACTACTATCAAAAATGTTGTTCCTATAATTTTCAAAACGCTTTTCAACTAGTTCACCATGTTGAAATTTGTAATAGGTAACATTATAATCTTCATCATTATAACGAGTTACTGATTTCGTCAGCATTCCTTCTTTATTAAAATCATACTCCTCTTTCCCGTATTTGGTACTCACTAAACATGATTTCACAGGACCCTTTAAATCAAAATCAGCAGTTGTGAATATTTTGATTTCTTGGGATTGGGCTAAAGAGAATATCCCGAAAATAGCCAGGACCAACAATGAACGTAATAATGTAATAGCGTAAATTTTAATCATATATCAAAAGTACTTTATAATACAACAACTATAAAACAAATTACGTACCGTAAATATTGTAGGACATTACGGAATTTCGTTGAAATGAATTCATTGTAAAATAGATCTGTCTTGTATATTTACCATACAAAGCCAAAAAATTCAAATAAACAGTATTCTATGTTCAATAAGGCCATATCTCTTTTCGCTATTTTTATCTTCCTTAGCTGCAACACTAAAAAAGAAAATAAAATATCCCGAATTTGAAATTGGTGTTGTTGCCGATTGTCAGTATTGTTATTGCGATGCTACAGCGATTCGTTTTTATAAAAAATCCCCTGATCGTTTACGGGAAGCAGTTGCCATTCTCAATAAACAACCTCTAGAGTACACTGTCCATTTGGGGGATTTTATTGATAAGGATTTTAGCAGTTTTGATACCGTTGCCCCAATTTGGAAAAGCTTAAAATCAGACAAATACCATGTTTTGGGTAATCATGATTTTAGTGTTGCTGATTCTTTGAAACATTTGGTATTTACTAAAATGGATATAAAAGACCGCTACTATAGTATTGTGAAGAACAAATGGCGTTTTATTGTTTTAGACGGGAATGACCTTAGTGTTCATGGAGCATTGACGGATACTAAAAAACAACAGACTGACTCCCTTTTTAATTTATTGGCTGATAAAAACATGCCCAATGTTGAACCGTGGAACGGTGGATTAAGCATGGAGCAATTACAATGGGTGGAGCGTGAGTTACTGCAAGTAACAGCAAATAAGGAGCGTGTTGGTTTCTACTGTCATTTCCCAGTTTTAGGGGTTTCTGACCGTCATAATCTTTGGAATAATAGTCAACTACTGTCCATAATAGATAAATATGATTGTGTTAAGTTTTATTTTAACGGACATAACCATGCAGGAGGTTATGTTCAAAAAGACGGCGTGCATTATTTGAATTTTAAAGGGATGGTTGACACCAAAGACACAACCTCATTTGCGACGGTTACTTTTCGGAAAGATTCACTTTTTGTGAAGGGCTATGGACGGGAACTTAACCGCGGTCTAAAAATTAGGTAATTCAAATATTCAGGAATAAAAAAAGCACCCTGACAATTCTGTCAGGGTGCTTTCTAATATTAATATATAGGGACTTTACTTCACTTCTTCAAAGTCTACGTCCTCAACATTATCACCTTCAGCTTCGGCACCAGCAGCTTCCTCACCGTTTGGTGAAGCTTCAGCTTGTTGTCCTTCGGCCTGTGCTTTGTACATTTCCTCAGAAGCAACTTTCCAAGCTTCGTTGATTTTCTCTAAAGCCGGCGTAATTACAGCAATATCTTTGCTTTCATGCGCTTTCTTCAGTTCCTCCAAAGCATCTTCAATTGGCTTTTTCTTATCGTCGGATAATTTATCACCGAACTCAGTCAATTGCTTTTCAGTCTGGAAAATCATTCCGTCTGCTTCATTCAATTTATCAGCAGTTTCTTTGGCTACTTTATCAGATTCAGCATTTGCCTCTGCTTCAGATTTCATTTTTTGGATTTCCTCTTCGGTCAATCCAGAAGAAGCCTCGATACGAATATCCTGGGTCTTGTTCGTTGCCTTATCAGTTGCAGAAACCTTGATGATACCATTGGCATCAATATCAAAGGTTACTTCAATCTGTGGCGTTCCTCTTTGCGCAGGTGGAATTCCGTCTAAATGGAAACGACCAATTGTTTTATTGTCCGTTGCCATTGGTCTTTCCCCTTGCAACACATGTATTTCAACAGAAGGCTGGTTATCAGCAGCTGTAGAGAAAACTTGTGATTTCTTGGTAGGAATCGTTGTATTGGCATCGATCAACTTGGTCATAACGCTACCCATAGTCTCAATTCCCAGAGAAAGTGGCGTAACATCCAATAACAATACGTCTTTAACATCGCCTGTCAAAACACCTCCTTGAATGGCTGCACCTACGGCAACAACCTCATCAGGATTCACCCCTTTCGATGGTTTCTTGCCAAAGAATTTTTCAACAGCTTCCTGTACCGCTGGGATTCTTGTAGAACCACCAACTAGAATGACCTCATCAATATCGCTTTTTGACAATCCTGCAGCTTTCAATGCAGTTTGGCAAGGCTCAATAGTTCTCTTTACCAAATCGGCAATCAATTGCTCAAATTTTGATCTAGACAATGTACGAACCAAATGTTTAGGTCCTGAAGCCGTTGCAGTAACGTAAGGTAAATTGATTTCAGTCTGTGCAGAAGAAGACAATTCTATCTTGGCTTTTTCAGCAGCCTCACGCAAACGCTGCAACGCCATGGCATCATCACGAAGATCTATGCTTTCATCTTTCTTAAACTCCTCAGCCAACCAATCGATTATTTTTTGATCAACATCATCACCACCTAAGTGCGTATCACCATCTGTTGACAATACTTCGAAAACACCATCTCCCAATTCCAATATGGAAACATCATGTGTACCACCACCAAAGTCAAAAACAACTATTTTTTGGTCAGTGTGTTTTTTGTCCATACCGTAGGCCAACGCAGCCGCAGTAGGCTCGTTGATGATACGTTCTACTTTAAGTCCGGCAATCTCACCTGCTTCTTTCGTTGCTTGTCTTTGGGCATCGTTAAAGTAAGCTGGTACGGTAATTACCGCACGGGTTACATCCTGACCTAAATAGTCCTCAGCGGTTTTCTTCATTTTCTGAAGGATCATCGCTGAAAGTTCCTGTGGTGTATACAAACGACCATCAATATCTACCCTTGGGGTATTGTTGTCACCCTTTACCACTTTGTAAGGAACACGGTCAGCCTCTTTTTTAGATTCTGAATACTTGTTCCCCATAAAACGTTTAATCGAATAAACCGTTTTTGTTGGGTTGGTCACCGCTTGTCTTTTGGCAGGATCACCAACCTTAATTTCACCACCCTCTACGAATGCGATAACCGATGGCGTGGTTCTCTTACCTTCGGCATTAGGGATTACAACAGGCTCGTTACCTTCCATCACGGAAACGCAGGAGTTGGTCGTACCCAAATCTATACCTATAATTTTGCTCATTATGT
>Ga0316189_10001110_pt1 | contig 26735 bp, 15 predicted proteins | sample LowCovwburrow_MG_FD_204930 | JGI IMG/M metagenome (GOLD analysis project Ga0316189, IMG submission 204930) | Coastal sediment microbial communities from Maine, United States - Lowes Cove worm burrow | ecosystem: Environmental > Aquatic > Marine > Coastal > Sediment | place: USA: Maine...
CTACGTAGTAGCGCGGATCTTCCAGCATGTTCACTTCCACCAGATCCCCGGCCTTCACCAGCAGATTCTGGCATTCTTGGCTCAGGTGCTTTATGTGCAGGCGTTTCTCGGCGCGGGTATAGCGGTCGGCGAGTGCGTCGATTGCCTCCAGGCCAGAGTGGTCGTAGACCCGCGCGTTGGCGAAATCCACCATCACTTCGTCCGGATCGTTCCTCGGGTCGAACAGATCGGCGAAGGTTTGCACCGAGCCGAAGAAGAGCGGGCCGCTCAGTTCGTAGTGCTTGATGCCGTATTTGTCGACGTGGGTTTTGGTATAAATGTGTTTGGCGTGCTTCCAGGCGAACACCAGGGCAGAGACGAGCACGCCGACAATGACCGCAATGGCCAGATCGGTAAGCACCGTCACCACCGCCACCAGGATGCCGACAAAGGTATCAGCGAGCGGGATTTTTCCGAGCAGGCGGAAGCTGGCCCACTCGAATGTGCCGAGCACGACGACGAACATCACGCCTACCAGCGCTGCCACCGGGATCATCTCGATCAGGCTGGAGCCGACCAGGATGAAGGCGAGCAGAAATAACGCGGCTGCGATGCCGGAAAGGCGGCCACGACCACCGGAGTTGATGTTGATCATACTCTGGCCGATCATCGCGCAACCGCCCATGCCGCCGAACAGACCGTTCACCGTGTTGGCCACACCCTGGCCTACACACTCCTTGTTTCCATGGCCTCGGGTCTCGGTGATTTCATCGATCAGGCTCATAGTCAGTAGTGACTCGATCAGTCCAACTGCGGCGAGGATTAAGGCATAGGGCACGATGATGTAGAGGGTCTCCAGGGTCAATGGCACCATCGGCAGGTGGAAGGAGGGCAGGCCGCCGGCGATGGTCGCCTGGGGATCGCCGCTCATGTCTGCCAGTACGCCCTGTACGGTGCGTGTATCCATGTTCAGATAGAAGGCCAGCAGGGTGACGCTGACGATTGCCACCAGCGAGGCGGGTACCGCAGTGGTCAGTTTTGGTAGAAAGTGGATGATCGCCATGGTCAGCAACGCCAACCCCAGCATGACGATCAGCGGTTCACCGGTCATCCATACCAGATTGCCGGTCGCGTCCGGCACCTGAAACTGCTGAAGCTGGGCGAGGAAGATAACGATCGCCAGGCCGTTGACGAAACCGAGCATTACCGGGTGCGGTACCATGCGGATGAATTTACCGAGCCGAAACACCCCGGCGAGGATCTGGAACAGACCGGCCAACAGCACCGCAGCAAAGAGATATTCCACGCCGTGCTCGGCGACCAGCGAGACCATCACCACTGCCATTGCGCCGGTGGCCCCGGAGATCATGCCGGGACGACCACCGATGGTGGCGGTGATGATACCCATCATGAAGGCGGCATAGAGGCCGACCAGCGGCTCCACACCGGCTACAAAGGCAAAGGCAACCGCTTCCGGCACCAGGGCCAGGGAGACGGTGAGGCCGGACAGCAGGTCGTTTTTGACGCACTGTCGGCTTGGACAGGTCAGTTGAAACATTGATTACCTTGGTTTTTTAAGCGGAAAACGAAAACTATATCAGAAAATGATTATATATGTATATAAAGAGTCGCGGACTCAACGGCGGTGGGGAAAAGTTGCCCAAGATGTGGGTGTTCCCTTGTGAATCTGCATGACTGCCAGCGCAGCAGCCAGAAAGGTTCCGTTCAGGCATCAGAGGGTAGCTGGTTTGACAAAAGGCTGCTTCCGCCGGGATACTTTTCGGAACCAGCAGGGCGACACTCGATGCAGGCGCGCATAGAAAATGAGCAAGCATAACTACCCATACATCGCATTCGGATTAGGTTTGTTTCTGATGCTGGTTGTAATGAAAGGCAGTGAGATGCGTGCTGGTGGTGTAACAGCTATTCCGTTGTTTACCTTGCTCGCTATTAGTGAATTCGCATTTTTTGTGACCGCAATCGGGGCGTATGTCGGCATAAAACAGATTCTGACTGCCGGTATAACACCTTTTTACACAATAGTTGCGATAGGCTGTATTCCACTGTCTATTGGATTTGTACTGCTAGGGATAGAACTCTGGCCGCAGTAGCAGAGGATAAACTATCGGGCTCCCGGACCGATCAATGCCTGCGAAAAAATGCCAATGTTTTTTAGGCGTCGATTAGACTAATCCGTGGGAACCGGATAACGCCCACAGAATACGCCTTGTCTTGGATGCTCGCATTTGCACACCTTATTCGGGTCTTTCCAGCACATTTTCTCATTCTTGGTTTCATCGCCCGATTGCGATTCTGTTCTCACTCGTTGGTTTCCCCCGCTGTCGTACGCGTTGGCTCCGGTCACATCCTTCTCCTCCTCGTTGTTTTAGCACCCCCGCGGCCGGCATTCTTCTTCGGTACTGCTGGATACAACTCGGCTCGGCTCGGCTTGCCTGGTCGGTGCAAGTTATTGGTACCTAAGCGATACTCTTTTCAGGGTACTTGCACCTCCAATTTTTCGAGGTGCCCTTCAAACAATAGTTCAATAATTAGTGATTTGTTAAGCCTCTATGTCTGCGGGTGAAACAGCCCCACCTGGATTCATTCCCTGTCTTCCGGAGTCGCCGGTGTGTGCCTGCAGGAGCCGCAACCGGTGCACGAATCCGCCGATTTGTCGGCCGTTGGGTCCACCTGCCTCAGCCACTGCTGGAACAGCACCCAGCCCGCGCATAAGGCGGCCAGTCCCAGGATGGCGAATAGATGGGTCCACATAACTCAAGCAGTGCTGAACAGACCGGCGAAACCCATGAAGGCCATGGACAAAATACCGGCAATGATTAGATTCAAGGCAGTGCCTCTGATCAAACGGGGTACTTCCGCCAACTCGGTCTCCTCCCGCAAGCCCGCCATCAGCACCAGAGCTAGAGTGAAACCCAGACCGGCACCAAGGGCGTAGCTCATACCCTCAACGAAGTCATAACCCTTGTTGGTGGCAAAAATAGCGAGTCCAAGGATGGCGCAGTTAGTGGTGATCAAAGGTAGAAAGATGCCCAACGCCTTGAACAGGGGGGGGCTCAGTTTTTTGATCACCATTTCGATGAACTGGACCGTACTCGCGATGACTACGATAAAACTGATCAGCCGTAGATAAGGCGCGTGAATCAAAATATAGGTATTGAGAAACCAGGCGCACAGGGCGGTGATCAGCATGACGAAAATGGTGGCCAGCCCGAGGCGGAAGGCGGTATCCAGTCGTTGCGATACACCCAGGAAGGGGCACAACCCGAGAAAATAGGCCAGAACAAAATTATTGATCAGCAGTGCGCTGACAAATATCCACACGACATCGTTCATCGTGCTTTGACCTCCATATCGTCCAGCCGTTGGATGAGATTATCCTTGCGCTCCTTCAGCCAATTGAAAAACAACAACAGCAGGCCGAGGGTAAGGAAGCCGCCGGGCGGCAGAATCATGATCACCCAGGGCTCGAAATTCTCGCCGAACAGTTTGAAACCAAACAGGGCTCCTTCTCCCAGTATTTCGCGCACGGCACCCAGGGAGAAGAGGGCAAACATGAAACCGCTGGCCATGCCCAAGGCATCCACCACGGCCAGGCGCACTGAATGGCGGGAGGCAAAGGCCTCTTGCCGTCCCAGGATCATGCAGTTGGCCACGATCAGCGGGATGAAGGCTCCCAGCTCCTTGTGGATCCCGGGCACCAGGGCCTCCAGGGTGAAGTCGGTGACGGTGACGAAGGTGGCGATGATGATGATATAGGTGGAAATGCGCACTTGCTTTGGAATCCATCGTTTCAGGGACGAAACCAGAAAGCTCGAGGTCACCAGCACGAAAAAGGTCGCTCCACCCATGGCCAGGGCATTCACCGCCGAATTGGTGACCGCCAGCATGGGGCACATACCCAGCACCTGGACAAACACCGGGTTGTCCCGCCACAGGCCTTTGATGAATTCGTGATAGGCGTCCTGTTTTTTCTGAGTCATAGGTTAAACCCTATTTGACTGAGTCAATATCATTTGACAGATTCAGGCGTGGATACCACCGCTCATTCGTTTGATTGATAATCCGCACCACTGCCTTGGAGGAGATGGTCGCTCCTGTGATGGCATCGATCTCGTTCGCGGCGGATTTGCTGCCCTTTTTCACCGCTACTATCTCCGGATCAATGGGTAAATCGTCGAAGCTGGCGACGAATGCGGCGTCCTTGTATATCTTGTCTCCCAGCCCCGGGGTTTCACGGCTCTCGAGAATCTCCATGCCGATCACCTTGCGCTCTTTCGGCAGGTAACCGTACAGCAAACGGATAGTGTCCTGGAACCCGGGTCCCGAGCCAGGGATGGCGTAGCCCACAAGATTACCGTCTGCGCCATAGCCGCCAAAGATAGACTCCTCGCCCTTTTCTATCTTCTTCACCGTCGTCAGCCGGCCCTCGCGGTAGACCAGCCGCTGCAGACTGGTGGTGCCCGGAAGCACTCTGAACACGGCCTCCTGCAGTACTTTGGCCTTGTAGGCAGCGATAGTGGGCAGGGTTGCCTCGTAGACCGAGACGATAATCAGGCCGGACAGCAAACCGGCGAAGCTGAGGGTGGCCACCAACCGTGTGGAGCCGGGTTCAGCGGTCTTAATGGAAGTCTGAGTCCGGTTGTTCATCTGCTCATCATTTCCTGCCGAACACCCGGGGTTGAATAAACCGGTTGATCAACGGCGTTGCCGCATTCATCAGCAGAATGGCGTACATCACACCTTCCGGAAAACCTCCAAAGAGCCGGATCACCACCACCAGAAATCCCACCCCGATGGCGAAGACCCAGACGCCACCTGGGGTCAGGGGCGAGGTGACAGGGTCGGTGGCCATGTAGAAGGCACCCAGCAGCAAGCCGCCGGAGAAGACTGCGAACAGGGGGTCTGGAAAACGGGTTGTGTCAAACGCATAAATGACAGCGGAGAACAGGGCCACCGACAGCAGTATGCCGGCGGGCATGCGCCAGTCGATATCCCGCCGCAGCAGCAGAAATATCCCGCCGACCAGCAGCAATAGGCCGCTGGTCTCGCCCAGGGAGCCGGCGGTATTCCCCAGCATCAAGTCCAGCAGGGAAGTGGGTTGCTGCTCGAATTTCATCAGCCCCAGGGGTGTGGCCGCAGAGACCGCATCGTACTGGGGTTGCATAAAGGGCAGCGCCAGGTTGGATGGGTACCATAGGAAAAATCCCTCGCCATTCGTCTGGGCACTCCAGGTGGTCATGGCAATGGGAAAGGTGGCGAGCAGAAAAGCCCGGCCGACGAGGGCCGGGTTGAACAGGTTTTGCCCAAGCCCCCCCCAGATCAGCTTGCCCAGGCCGATAGAGACCACCCCGCCCAGGAAGGCCATCCACAGCGGCAGTGCGGGCGGCAGGGTGAGACCCAGCAGCAGGCCGGTCAGTGCCGCGCTGGCGTCCTGCAGCCTGGTCGATCGCTGCTCCCTGGGTGAGAAGAACCACTCGGTCAACACTGCCCCCAGGATGGTCGCCACCAGTACCAGCAGGGCACCCAGACCGAACAGCCAGATGGCGGCCAGGGTGGCGGGCAGCAAGGCGTAGACCACGTCCCGCATGGTCTGGGCGGTGGTCATCTCCTGCTTCAGCAGGGGCGATGGCTGCACCAGCAGTCTGGGGTCCTTAGCCTTCATTAGGCCTTGCCCTTCTTACTGCGAATGTCGCTCTTGGCGGCACGGATCAACTGCACGATGGGGATGCCTGAGGGGCAGGAGTAGGTGCAGGAACCGCACTCCACACACTCCATAACGTTGGCCTTCTTGATCTGGTCGAACAGTCGAGCCCGGGCAAGACGGGCAAGCTTGGAGGGATTGAGGAAATAGGGGCAGGCCTCCACGCAACGGCCGCAGCGGATGCAGGGGTATTCTTTGGGGCGGGCCGTCTCCTCCTGCGTAAAGGCCAGCACCCCGGAGCTTGCCTTGATGATCGGGGCGTCCAGGCTGGCGATGGGGGTGCCCATCATGGGGCCGCCCATGACCACCTCCTTGGTTCCTTTCCTAAGGCCGCCGCAGAAGCGCAGCACCTCTCGCACCGGCGTACCTAAGGGTACGATCAGATTGGCGGGGTATTCGATGCCGGGGCCTGATACCGTTACCATGCGGTCGATATAGGGCAGGCCGGTGTCGAAGTAGTCGGCTATGGCAACAATGGTGCTCACATTGTTCATGATGATACCTATGTCTGCCGCATGCAGGCCGGCGGGGACCTCCATGTTCAACAGAGATTTGATCATCATTTTGGAATCACCCTGCGGATACTTGACCCGCAGGGGAGCCACCCGGTAGGGCCGATCCGGTGGGATGTGCCTGCGCAGGGCCTCGATGGCATCAGGCTTGTTGAGCTCAATGCCAATGATAGATTCCTCGGCCCCCAGTAGGTTGTGCAGGATTTCGATGCCCCGCATCAGGGCGTCGGGACGCTCCGCCATCACCCGGTGGTCATTGGTAAGGTAGGGTTCGCACTCTGCGCCATTGGCGATTAAGTACTTAATCTTCACCCCTTCGCGCAGGGAGTATTTAACGTGGGCGGGAAGTGATGCTCCACCCAGGCCCACGATCCCTGTCTGCTGCATGACGGAAACGAAATCGTCCAAGGACAGGCCACGCCAGTCTGGCGGTCGGTCGACATCCAGGCGTTGGGTGGCATAGGGGTCTGCTTCTATCTCTATGGCTTGTTCATAGCGTCCACCGGGCGCGCGTCGCCGGCCGATGGCGCGCACCCAGCCGGTCACCGGGCTATGCAGACTGGCGGATACGAATGCGCCTGGTTCCGCGATTAAATGGCCACGCCTCACGCGCTGGCCCACATTTACCACCGGCTTCGAAGGCGCGCCCAGGTGCTGGTGTAGGGGAAGTATGTAGCGGTCCACAAAGGGCATGCGCTGGCTATGCAGCCGGGCAGTTCCATCCTTGTATTCGTCCGGGTGGATTCCGTGGGAGAAGCTGCGTTTGAACAATGTAGACAGGGCTAGCATAGCGTTCTTTGTCTGGTTGTATCACATACGGCTATTCGGATTTTCGCATCGGCGCATTCTGGTAGCCGGCGAGTTGCATCAGGCGTTCACGCATCTCCTGGCGAGTTTCTTCCTGAAACGCGTTGCGCAGATCACGTATCTGCATTTCATAATCTGCTGCCTGTGTATTCAGTTCAGCCTCGCGCTCCGCCGCTACCCGCGCTTCGGCCTCTCGTTGCACACGTGCGGTAAAGGGTGTGACCAGCCCTGCCAGCTCCTGGAGCATGCGCCAGACCTGATAGCGTTCCGCACTGACGGCTACCAGTCGTTCATCGACCTGGAGCCGCTGAGCCTCCCCGCCAGCGTCAACCAGGTCGACAAATGGGGTCCGCTGGCTGCGTTCCTTGTTGGACAGTTTGAGATATTCGGTCAATGTTACCGGCTCGGCGGTTCCCTCTTTCAATGGCAGGAAATAGTCTGAGAAGCGGCGCTCGTCCAATGCCCACAGGGCGGGGCTGACAGGGGTTCCCTCGGGCGTCATCACCCAGGGGTCGCGAGGGGCCGGGTTGTCATCCAGACTGATGCGTGAACCGAATACGCCTTCAGCCTGAGGATGATAGCGGAACAAGGGAAAGACTCTGGCAGCTACTGCAGCCTGGGCCCGGCGCAGGGTCTGGTCCGGAGCGAAGCCATGGCGCGCCGGGCTCGGGGCATGCACGTGCAGCAGGGCGGGTCCAGGGAAGTCAAAGGCCGATTGGATGCTGCCGGAAAAATGTGGAGTAGAACCAATCGACGTCTGAGCAATGCAGGCACGGCGCTGGGCGAACGCCAGCAGGCCTAAATCGATGGTTACATCATCCACTTTGGAAAGCGGCGCTTCCAGGTCTGCCTGCCTGCTGAGCCCCAGGTCCAGGTCGGCCAGCAGCAGTATTTTGATCGGCAGGTCGTTTCCGAGGATCCAGGCAACCTGACCCAGGCCGCGGCCGCCCAGTAGACTGCTGTCACCCACCAGCAGCAGAGAGGGGCACAAGGCGCGCTCATCATCATCAAGGTCACGCCAGGTAAGGGCTTCGAGGTTCGACCAGGCTCGGGTTGCGTCTGCTGCGCGTTCCAGCTCCACCCGCGCTTTGCGCATCAGTACAAAACCTTCTGTCGCCTGGCGCAGTTGACCTTCCAGTAAGCCCGCGGCGAGCTGAGCACCGTCACCGGTGGAGTCAAGGGTGACGGGCCCTGAAAAAGGGTTGTGCGGGAAGCTGCTGGCCCAGCCCACCATGGAGTCAGGCGAGAGCACGAGACTCAATCGGGCGCGCCCCATGCCCTGACGCCCGGTGGACAGTCGCCAGGCCAGGTCGCCCAAATCGCGCGCCAAGTCGACCAGTCGGCGCAGCCGGGCGGCGTCAATCGCGTTGTCGATCGCTTGTTCTTCGGCCTCGCCGATGAGTGTCGTCATGTCTGCCTGTCGGCTATCGATGTTTTGCAGGCCCCGCGCCAGCGCATCCAGGTCGTCAGCAGGCAGGGCGTCCGCCAGGATATTGCGGATCAATCCAGTGATTTTCTCCCGGGTGGTGTTAACCTGTCTTAGAAAATCCTCAAACCGCGGGGCCTGCCGGGCCTCCACTACTGCGAGGGTTAAGCGCAGTGCCAGCTTGGCCCCCGATCCAGGTTCGGCACCGTCACCACCCACAACGGCTAATCCAGCACCGGGGGCAAGGGCCGCTGCTGCCGCCATGCCGACTTCGGGTTGCTGCCCTAACCTTTGGATTGTTGCCAGTTCGGTATCAGGCAGCTGGTGCCAGGCCTTTTGGATTCGCCGTGCCTGGGACAGGGAGTGGGAGCTTTGGCGGGCGATCTGCAGCGCGCCTGGCTCGCAGCACTGAATACAGATCCCACATCCCTTGCATCCTTCGGTGTCCACTGCCAGCATCAGGAGTTCACCGCTGCCCCTGTCCCGGTTCTCGGGGTCGACGAACATAGGCGCTGTCACCGCAACCGGCAGACAGCCGAGATCCGTCAGCAACTGCTCCAGACTGCTCTCTATCGCTGATTTGCGATCTTCCGGAAAAGGCGATTTCCCCTTGATTTTGTCGTAGGCCCTGGTGATCAGGTCCTCCACTGTCGAAGCCGCGGTATCCGGGCTTCGACACAGCTCCGCGATGCCTGTGGCCAGCTTGGAAGCAATAGGCCTGAGCGCGTCGGCACCCGTCTTGCGGATACCCGCATCGAGCAGGCGGGACGGCGAAATGACCAGCGCGTTGATGGCCGCATCCGGGCAGGCGCTCCAACAGGCACCGCATCCGGTGCACAAGCCAGGTTCAAAAACTGGCAGTTCCTTCCGTAGCGGGCTCAGGTCGCGAAAACTGGCGGACAGAGGGGGCACTGCCCCTATTGCCAGATAGGGGTCGGGCGCCAGCTCAGCCGTATTGCCTTGGCTGTAGAGCACCCCGACCTGGTCCCAGAAACGGGGGAGGCTGTCGTAGGCATCGTCAATGTTGCCAAGCTGCCGAACCAGGGCGGGAGCCTCGTCGTCAGCGGCCCTGGTAACCCGCGCCGGTTCCAGTGGGAGACGAGATATATCGATGGCCTGGACCTGTTTCACGCCCGCTTCGAATTCTGCCAGGTGCTGTGCCGCCTCAGTTACAGTCTGGCGCAGCAACTCCTCTCGCGCACCGAGCAGGCGGCGCCGGGTAATCTCCAGCAGGCCGGTTTCCATTAGCACCGCAAAGGCCGCGCCCAGCAGATACTCGTCACTGGCGGAGGCGGGGTCCTTCGGTGGGGGTATTCTGTACAGTCGGACGTCAGCTTCCTTCAGCGCAGTCCGAGTGGCGCCGGGCAGTCTTATCCAGAGCCTTTCATGGGGAAGGGCGCTTTGCACAAGCAGGGCAGCCCCCCTGCCGAGCCCCCGGTGGGGACAGAGCCCTTGCAGGCCGGAGTCGGTGGCTAGCAGCGCCAGATCTACCGGTGTTTCGTCTCCCGGGTCCCGCAAGCCTGCGGTCGCAAAGGTGAGCCGATCAATACCGTATTCACCCCAGGAATCGGTGAACAGCGCCGGTCTGCCGCGCAGTTCGCCACCCGAGAGCCGGTGCAGGAAGGCCGCCATGTCCGGCATAAATCCCTCGCCGGCTCCTCCAGACAGCCGGTGTACTGCGAGGGTTAAGGCATCGTCTGGCCGCAGATCGGGTGACGCCGATGCATTGTACAGTCCGAGGTCTACGATGCCCGGATAACTGCGGCGCAATCGGTCGAGTAACACCTGCCGCTTGGGGTAGACACTGGATGTCTGGGCAAAGTTGATACCCAAATAGACCTGGGGTCGCTTGATCCTTTCCAGGCCCAGGCACAGGGTAACGAGGTCGGCGCCGCGTAAAGGAAAACCACCCAGGCCGTAAGCAACTGATAGGAACCTGGGCCGCTGTTTTTCCTTTACCGCTGAATAGCCGGGGTAAGTGTCTGCGCCGAATCGGTCGTTTTCCAAGGCGTGATCAACGGCGGCGCGCACCTCCCGCAACAATGGTGGATCAGTGGCCAGGGGGGCATCCAGGCGCTCCAGCACGCAAACTCTGGCACCGTTTCCGAGAAGCCGCGCTATCTCCGCTCCGGGGAAGGGACGCAGGCAGCGGATGCCCAACACGCCGACTTTCATCCGGTGTTTACTGCGCAGGTGATCCGCCAAGGCCTCCAAGGTCTCGATCGCGGCTCCCTGTGCCACCAGGATCAGTTTGGCAGCTTCCACTCGGTAAGCAGAGAGCCGTCGATGTAGTCGGCCGGTCTGTTCCGCGAACTGCTCAAAGGCGTCATCGACGCATTGGGCCAGGTCGTCGTCAAAAAAAGCGCGCCCGGCAGCCTTGGCAGATCCCCAAACCTCGGGCGCTTGCAGGCCACTTAACATGACCGGTCGATCAGGATTATGCCAACGGGGTACCCGTCTACGCTGTTCGCCCAAGAGGAGTTTCTGCGCCGGCGTGGGGGCCGGTATCTGGTCGCCGGGCCATCCGAGAAAGTCATCTATCAGGCCAGAAGGTGGCAGGCGGACCTCCTGCACCGAAAGGGCTGTCTGTTCTCCGTCCATGGCAACCAGTCCGGGAATCAGGGCCTGCTCGGCAACACGTCTGGCGATCAGAGTGAAGTCCACCGCTTCCTGAACGTTGGCTGCGGTAAACAGGAAAGGACCTGAATCGCCAGCCAGGTGAATGGCCTGGTGGCCACTCCCCAAGGTGGGAGCATGACCGGCAAGGGCACGCATGCTGAGGTGAATGACCAGGGGAAGGCGGCGGCCGGCGGCTGCTGTCAACAGGGTTCCGGCATCGCTCAAGTCGGGGCCCGACAAAAAGCTGGTAGCCCGAACTCCGGCCATCGCCAGGCCCATAGCAGCAGCCAGCGCACCTCGGGGACCTTCCGTCGTCTGCGTGCCGAGCGGGCTGCCCGCCAGGTTGGTACCGTGGCGCCATTGCTCTGCGCACCACGCTAGGTCCGCGGCTTGCGCAGGAAAAGATGCCCCCAGTCCTGCCACCTCGCTGATCCCCGCTTCCGTCACTACCACTGCCGTATTGCCATCCAGGACAGTCGGGTTTCCAGCATAGGGACCTTCCGTGCGGGACGCAGTACCAAGCATGCGTTTCAACAACCGCAAAGCGGTATTAGCGAAGCCGGGCATAACGGGCCTCACTCTGATATCTGGTTGTTTCCTGGTCAGCGAACTGGGTGCCTTCCAACCATTGGATAGCGCCGGTGGGACAGCGATAGGTCGCCTCTGGCCGGGCCGGCCCACCCGCGGAATAGTCCACGACCGGCAGGTTGTCTTCCATTCGGATAAGGCCCGGCGCCGCATCCGCCACACAGCGCTCACAGGCATCACACGCCGTAATGCACAGAGCGACGGCCAGGTCTCCGGCAAGGGGTGCTTTACACTGGACAAACAAATGCTGTGTCAAAGGCACCAGTTCGAATAGGTCGCGGGGGCAGACGTCTACGCAGTCGCCACAAGCGGTGCACTTGGCCGGGTCAACTACCGGAAGGCCATTGAAGTTCGTTGTTATCGCGTCGAAAGTGCAGACTTTCTGGCAGTCGCCCAAACCAAAGCAGCCCCAGGGACAGCCTTTGCCGCCGCCCGATACCACTGATGCTGCCAAACAGCTGTCGAACCCCTGATACTCGGCAATCTGATAGGCCTGTCCTTTGCCGCCGGCGCAATGAAGCCTGGCCACGCGCTTTTCCTGCTGCCCCGGGTCAACATCCAGCAGTTCAGCCACCGAATCGACGACTTCCTGGCTGGCGACGGTGCACTTGCTGGGCGGTTCGATGCCTTGCACCAGTTGTTCTGCGAAGGCATGGCAACCTGGCTGGCCACAGGCCCCACAATTGGAACCAGGCAGCAGGTCTTCGGTTTCCTCTATTCGAGGGTCTTCCTGCACCTTCAGAAACCGGTAGGCTACCGCCAGGATGACTGCAAAGAAAAGGCCGATCCCGGTCATGATGGCCGGTGCGATGACAAAGCTGCTCATTGGTTGAACGGGGCAGCCCGGTCGATCAGTTCATCCAGACCGGGTTCGTCGGGGTCCAGGGGTTTGCCCGGGTGGATGCACTTGGCGGGACAGAGCTCGGCGGCCTGCACCAACTGTGCATAGGTGGCAACACTCAGGTCTCCCAGCAGCGCCTGCTTTTCTTCGTTATAGATAAACAGCAGCGGATTTATCGGGAGGCAGTCATTACAGCTGGTGCACAAGGGGGTATCTATCCAGGGCTCGTCGAATGAAAATTCTTCCTCTTCAGCCGCTGCCTCGGAAATCGCCGCTTCTTCAGGCACCGGTTCGACAGAAATTCCAGCTTTTTCCATCGCAGAGGGCGTTGATTGGGAGAAAATTCCCGGCGCTCCCCCTCCCGAGTCCAGCCCCAACAAGACATCGGTGAGCCGCTGCATGGCCTCGCCTGCGGCCTCGCTGCGCACGCGCTTTATTTCCTCGGCATGTTCCGACTGCAGGTGTTCACGTTCCTCAGCAGCGAGCCTGCGTTCCTCCGCCCGGGTTTTTTCCACCGCGATATCGACGTAACGGTTACGCACGCCGGCCATCTCCTGCAAAAGATGCCAGTAGTTGAGGCGGTCACGGCAGGCCATGGCAAGTTCTCTTGAAATCACCAGTCGGTGCAGAATGGCGTTACCGTCTATTGCCCAGACAAACGGCACCCGTTGATAAGCTGCCTCCGGTTTCATCGCCAGATAGTCCTGCACTGAAATCAGGCCATCAGAGTCGCATCCAGCAGGAATCAGGCGGAAGTGATCGCGCAGACGCTCGATCAAAAGGGCATAGTCGGCAAAGGTAAACGCCAGCTCGGTGCCAACCCTGTTGCCGTTGTCGTCCAGGTATCGGAATGGATGCACCGGCCAATCTATATCCGACTGGGGATTACCGTGAAAATCCATGCGTGCGGCGGCAGAATCACCTGCTTCCGGATTGATTCGGAAAAAGGGGTGAGCGCGACTTTCGATGGCGGCGCCGGCCACCAGCCAGGCGTTGAGCGGAAGCAGTTTTCCTGGAGGGCGCTGGCCGGTGTTAATGATATGCAGGCTGGTTCGTGTGGCATCCAGGGCAGATAGAAAGCATTGCAGCATATGTTGGTGGCGGGCGGCGGAAGACTGGTCGACAGCGGCCTGGCGGTGGCTTATGCCCAGATAACCCAGCTCGGTCCGGAAACTCTGGAAAGGATCCCCGTCAAGCCCGGCTCCCGGATTGTCGTGGGCCAAGACCCGGATCAGGATCTGCACGGGTCGTCCTGAACTTAGCAGACGCGAGAAGGTACGAAGGCCATCTCCTGCCACCTGATCAGCCGACCCCAATGCAATGACCGAGGGCACCAGCCTCAGCTCCTCCTGAGAGAAGGCCTCCCAATTGAAATTAGAAAACCAGGGATTGTGGATTGCAGCATCATAGATGCCTTCAATCTCCAGCTGTGCGATGCGTACGGCGCCGAAAATCGGGGTGAGTCTTTCCGCTTCGCGATCGAAAATATCCATGGTCCTGGCGCAGGGGTCGCTGTCCGTTATCTCCTGGCAGAAATCGACATCCTGAACCCAGGGATCGGTCAGGGTGCCGATATGCAGGAAGCGAACCAGTATGGGATCGGGTTCCCAGGTTTCCAGAATCTCCAGTGCCTGCTCTATACGGCCGCGTCGCTCGGCAGACATTATCTGGGTGCCCCGCGAATGATCCATCACCGCTGACAGGCTGGCCGGATCAAAACGTTCGCTGCCGAGGCCGACGCTGTTGCGGGCCATTTTAGGTTCGATGGATTCGTCTGATTTCGACCACTCGACCTCCAGCAGTTCCCTCAGGCCGCGGATACACCGATTGATCCGTTCCTGAAAACCGCGCCGTCGAAGTGAAATCTGGCTTCGCACCGCATGGATCAGGAGATGAAGGGCGGGATACCGGCCATAGCTGAGAAGCTGTGCGCCTTCCGGAATCGCTTTCAAAAGCAGGTCAACGTCATTTTCCAATCGGGCCTGATCCTGATCGGCCAGGTCAAGGTGGTTTTGCAGGGCACGGCAGGATTCCGCCAATGTCGCTTCGGCGTCTACCGGTCCTTCCCGCTGCTGTGATAACTCCCGGATGTGCTGTTCCAGCCAGTGCAGATGATCCTTAAGGACGCGAGCCTCGGTCTCGCCGGCGAATGAGGTCACCGCTTCCTCAAACCATTGCGCCAGTGGACAGGCAAGCTCCTCGACTGTCTGATACTCCTCTGTGGTGTTGGGGGGGAAGAGGAACAGGGGATATTCGTAGCGCAGCCTTGAAGCATCCCGGAAGGCGTCAAGTAGAGCGGGAAGATAGTCATCGCCTACAGATTCCAGCTGATCCCGGGCAGCAGGGTCACCAAGATGAAAATGCCGTAGAACGAACATCAGTTCGCGGGTAGCCTTCGCGTCCTTGACCGCTGTCGGAAGCGATGGGATGTGCTCCGGCTTACTGCTTGGCAGCTGGGTTGAAGGTTTCTCGCTGGCCGGTTGTGATGTTGTCATTTCAGAGAAACTCTCGTTGTCTGGTGAATCTTCCAAGCTTTTCCCGACAAATTATCAAACACAGAGGATCAGATCGTAATGCGGTCCAGCACCTTGTTAAAACCGGCCAGTCGCTCATCGGGTGTCATCTCGACACCCTGGCTCGACAGGTCCTCATAGCAGGCGGCATCCGGGTTGTGATACAGCAGTCCGACCGGGAGTCGAGATTCGTCGGCGGCGATCTGGAAGGCCCGATTGAGATCGGACGGATCGTGCTCCACCCGGTTGGGAAACTGGCGGCCTGCACTCTTGTCAATCGATATCCCCTGCGGATGCTCCAGTAAGACAAACCGGTCGGGGTTGTCCTGCATTTCTTTAGATACGCTCTCCGCATAGACCGGACAGCGCTGAATGATGCGAACGAATCCGGTGCCTTTGTGTCTGTACGCGGCCTTGAGCGTCTCGTAGAGCAGCGGGGGGTTCCAATCCACCACTTGAGCCACAAAAGAGGCGTTAGTGACCCCCAGGGTTACCGTCAATGGATTGTGGGCGGGGAGTATTGCGCCCTGTGGATGAGTATTGGTCTTGAAGCCCTCGGGGCTGGTAGGGGAGGTCTGGGCCTTGGTCAATCCGTAGATGGCGTTGTCGAATACCATCAAAGTCATATTCATGTTGTAGCGGATGGCATGAATCCAGTGGGCGGTGCCGATGGAGAAACAGTCCCCGTCGCCGGTAGCCACCCAGACGTCCAACTCGGGACGCCTGGCCTTGATGCCACAGGCAACGGGCAGGGCGCGTCCATGCAGGCCGTGAAAGCCGAAAGTGCCCAGATAATGGGGCATGCGGCTGGAGCAGCCGATACCGGAGACACAGACAGACATTTCCGGGCGTTGCTGTTCATCCCGCAATAACCTCTGGGCGGCGCTGAGTACAGCGTGATCACCGCAGCCAGGGCACCAGCGTGCCTCGCCCCCCGCGTAGTCACCCATGGTGAAATAGCGCTCGAAGACTTCAAGTGACCAGTCTGCTTTTAGTCCGAACATCAGGCCTCTCCTTTCAATGCTTCGAGCCGCTTGATCAGAACGTTATGAATTATGCCCGGCTGCAGCGGGTGGCCGAATACCACCGACCAGCAGTCGATGTCTATCAGCGTGTGCGCACGGAGCAGCATGGCAAGCTGGGCGTAGCGGCGGGTGTCTTCAGTGATGAATGGCGCGCCGGGTTCATCACTGTAGTTGATCTCCACTGTCATCACCTTGCGAAAACGCTGGAAGATCTTTTTCAAGCCGGGTTCCATGGGTAAGATAAAACGCAGGTGCACGGAAGAGACCTTGTGGCCGCCCGCGCGCGCGCGGTCCACCGCTTCCTCGATGGCGCCCAGGGTTGAACCCCAACCCACTACCAAGAGATCACCCTCGTCATCACCATGCACCAAGGGTGGCTTCAGGGTGCTGGCCAACGCCGCGAATTTGCGGCTGCGCATGTTGCAGCCGTGTTGGTTTGAGTCCGAATCGTAAGCCACCTTGCTGTGTTTGGTATGGGCCAGCCCGGTGAGAATGTATTGGCCACCGGGCATGCCGGGAATCGGCCGCGGGGACAAACCACTCTCAGGGTCCCAGTTGTAGGGCGGGATATTCTCATCCCACTCCGACTGGTCGACAGGAGGGGCCAGCCAGTCCAGGCTCGCCTCTGGACGTTGGTAGGGTTGTACCCCGGTAGCCAGATTGGCGTCCGTCAACAATATCACCGGGGTGCGGAAGGTCTCGGCAATGCGTCGCGCCATGATCACGAAATGTAGGCACTCCTCGATGGTGGCGGCGGCAATTACTACCTTCGGGGCATCTCCCGGCTCGCCAAACAGTGTGGCCAGCAGATCTCCCTGCTCCACTTTGGTCGGCAGACCGGTGGAGGGCCCGCCGCGCTGCACCAAACACACCACCAGGGGCACTTCCGCCATTACCGCCAGGGCCAGCATCTCGGTCTTGAGCGCCAATCCGGGACCGGAGGTAATGGTGCAGGCGGTCTTGCCGGCAAAAGATGATCCAATAGCGAAGCCGGCGGCGGCGATTTCGTCCTCGGCCTGATGCACAAACCCCCCGACTTCGTGATAGACATCGGCCAGGTAGTGCGAGGCCGATGTAGCGGGGGTGATTGGGTACATGGAGACCAGTTCCATACCCGAGGCCATGACACCCAGACCCAACGCCGTGTTGCCATTGGTGACAATGAAGCGTTTGCCTTCTGTTTCCTCCGCTGGTTGAGGTGGAACCTCGTAACCAAGCGCCAGTTTCTCTTGCGCAAACTGGTAGCCGGCGTCGAACAATCGATGGTTAATCTCAATGACTTTGTCACCCTTGCGGCTGAAGGTGACGGCGATTTCGCTCTTGGCAAGTTCCACATCGCGAGAATAAATACGGCACAGCATACCCAGCACGAACATGTTCTTACCGCGACGAGGATTCTGCGTGATCTCCAGGCAGGCCTTTTCAATGGGCAATTCATGGACGATCAGGCCATTTTTCCTGAACTCCGCTACCGCCTTCGCGTACTGCTCCCTGATCTCGGGGACGGCATCGTCACGCCACTTGTTTTCCAACAGGACCTGAGTGCCCTTTTTATAGGCGCCGTTGACGATGCGTGAGTAAAGCACCTGCTCGTTGAAGGCCACGACGATATCCGCCTCGTCCCCCATGTTGGTAACATAGCGGGAGGCGAGACGGATACGGATACCACTGGCGCCGGCAGGGGAGCGGGCGGGAGGTTGGATTTCTGCCGGAATGATCTCTACCGTCCAGACGCCATTGCCCATTCTGGCACATACCGTACCGAAGGTCTGGCCTGCTTTCTGAGCACCTTCGCCGGAGTCGCTGACAATCTCCACGATATGCTCTCGTATTGTCTTTGGCCGCAAAGCAGTGCCTGCGGCAGCTGTTGTATCCACCACGTCAATGGCCCTCGTTAACTTAAGGGCACCTCGAAAAATTCGATGTGCACCCTTTGGTGCAGGGATCCACCGCATCGAAACATTCCGTAAAAGGGAATTCCCGAAGTACCCATAAGCGAAACTGTTCCCACCAACCCTGTTTAATTCTGTTTTTCAGGGCTTGGTTATGAATAAGACTTAAATCGGCGACGTTTTACATAGACACATTAAACGGAGCGGGAATGACAAGTCAATCAGTGCCGGGGGCACCGTATCTTACAGAGGAATGGGTCTTGACCGGTCAGGCTTCCTCGTCCTCTTGTACCGGCACCGGTTGCATTTCCACGCGAAGGAAGGAGAGCAGCAGGGGATCCTTAGTGTCTCTTTGCATGCGTCGGCACAAAAAATCATCCAACGGGGCCAAGGCAAACATAGGCACCAGAAACCAGGTGGCCAACTGAATTACGACGTCGATATTGAGCATTTCCGCCAATATTATCATCAGAAATATATTGGGATAGCCCATGGATATATAGTCATCTATGGCATAGAGGCTATCCCGTCTGGCGAGAAAATAAGCGGTCAGTCGTATCAGCAGGCCGATGCCGAAGGCATAGACTCCGTATGGCCAGAAGGAGGCCAGTTCGATGCTTTGAAATGACACTACTACAAATACAGTGAGAAACACTACAGCGGTGGAAGCATTCCTTTCCGCGATTTTAGCCGTACAGATCGGGTATCGCTTTCTCAACCAGCGGGCGATGACCAAGGGCACGAAGAGACTCAGCATGGAGATGGCGACATAGACGAATGCCTTGACTGATAAAGTCGTCATGTCGTAGAAAGTCAGCAACGGGTACATAATCATCGCGCTGACCAGTGTAGACAGAAGAATCATGTATACGCTGGGTTGGACCATTCCGCCGGCACTGCGACTGATAGTCAATGCGGTAATGGCGGTGGGCGCGACCAGCAGGAGGGCAACGGCCAGCAGCCACAGGTTGCCGCTATCAGGTGAAAGGTTGCCCAGAGCCGCGATCAGCAACGGCAGCAGGGCAAACCGAAACAACAATCTATCCCCCGGGAATATGCGTTCATCCAAAGCGACCTTAATATCCAGTGGTGGTACACGAAGCAGACTGATCACGGTAGCCAGGATAATCAATACAAAAGCGAAAACAGGGGACAGGGTGTTTTCGCCGGTCCAGGTGCGCAACAGCAGTCCAAGCAAGACCCCACTGAGAATCACACCCGAGTGATATATCACGATCCAGTCGTGAATCCGATTAAGCAGTCGTGACTCTTTATGCAGGTATGATTGCAGGGCGTTACCGCAGAGGATGGTGGCGTTAGGCAGGCGTATGTCATAACCCGAATCAGGGTTAAGGCGGAGTATCAATCGGGACAGTAGTTCGATGACATACTTGTGCGCGACCACCAGTACACGCTTACCGCTGACGAGAAGGGGGTGCAGTTCATTCTTCAGAAAATCCAGTACCCGATCGTGGAATAACTGAAAGTCTTCGCCATCCGACATAGATGCGTGGTGACCATAGAGGGCCGCCTCGTAGGATCGCAAGCCTACCTGGCGTTGTATGAGGGTCTTGTTTCTCAGCGTAAAATTACCGAAATGGCGTTCGCTGAGCCGCGGGTCCTCTCGCAGTTGGGGCCTGCTTCCGTCGGCGTTGGAAACTGCATTCAGGAGAATTTCAGCGGTTTGACAGGCACGGGTAAGGGGCGATACGTAGGTCCGGTCCACCGTCGGACCACGCCAGTCTCCCGCTGCCTTGCCGGCCTGCGCTCGACCCAGATCGGTAAGCGGGGTATCCACTGCTCCGGCAAAACGATTCACCTCGTTCGCCGTGGATTCTCCATGGCGAACAAGAAACAGGTTACTCCACTTTTTCTTAATTCGTCTTTCTGACTGCACTTTAATTCTTAGTGTGATAGTACAGTTAAGGAAACTCTGAACAATCCGTCTTTGGTTCTCCCGGGTCTCCGCTAGACTGCATCCGGAATGACAAATTAATCAGAGGTTTCCTTAAAAAAAGAACTCCCCAGTTTAGGTTTGAACTGCGAAGTTCCATCCCTCCAGGATACCGACATTAGGAATTATACTCCTATCTCCTGGATCTTTATTGACGAGGATCAACTCATCGTTTAGTCCTGTTTTACCTGATGGTCTTGGTTCAGATGGTTTCCTGAGAAACGGGGGGATAGCTTTCCCCATGGTCTGAGGAGTTCGATGTCGATGCGTGGTGGGTAAATGCACTTACCACCGCTGTCGGGAGTATCGACTTGATATCTTCGCCCTCCTGCAATGGACGGGGCGGGGAGATCCCGTAACCCTGTGCGTAGTCAACACCGAGTATGCGGAGTTCACGTAGGATATCTTCGTTCTCAACGAATTCCGCGACGGTTTTCAGCCCCATGGTGTGGCCGATATCGTTGATCGCCTTCACCATGGCAAGGTCGATGGGGTCTTCGAGGATGTCCTTGACGAACAGGCCGTCGATTTTCAGGTAGTCCACCGGGAGCTTCTTCAAGTATCCGAATGAGGACATGCCGCTGCCGAAGTCGTCGAGTAAGAAGCGGCAGCCCATCGCCTTCAAATCTTGTATAAACTGGGTAGCTCGGTCCAGGTGGGTGATGGCAACTGTTTCGGTGATTTCGAAGCAGACCAGTTGTGGCGGGATGTCGTGATCTCGCATCTGTTGTTTCACGAATTCCAGGAAACTGGCCTCGATGAGTGACGCGCCCGACAGGTTGATCGTGTAGAGGCAGGTTGGGGCCGAATTTCCCCGCTTCAAGTTCTGCCACAAGCTCTGATAGCGCAGCTTTTCCCGACTGAACAGTTCCTGCACGATCCAGCGATCGATATCCGGCATCAGCCCGTAGCGTTCGGCAGCCGGGATAAAGACTCCGGGCGGGATCAGGCTGCCATCCTCGCCCACCATCCGGACCAGGATTTCACCGTGATTGGGTAGGTTTTTTATCAACTCGTCCTTAACCGGCACAATGGGTTGGTAATACAATCGGAAACGATCTGTTTTCAAGGCGTCTTTGATGCGTGTCGCCCACTGCATCTCTTGCAGGCGCTGGTCTGATACCTCGCGATTCAACTCGGCGAAGTGGATGCGGTTACGACCAAGTTCCTTGGCCGCATAGCAGGCCGCGTCCACCAGACTCATCAGATCTTCGACGTCACGGCTTTGGTCGTTGATCATGGCCACGCCGATACTGGCACCTATGTCGAATACCTTGTCAGCGTGAGAAAAACGATATTCGCTGATGGTGTCGCGGATCGCTTCGGCGATGAGCATGGCCTTTTCCGGAGGGCACCCCTCCAGCAGGATCCCGAATTCGTCACCACCTAGACGGGCCAGGGTATCCGAGGCGCGCAGGTGAACTTTGAGCAGGGCACTCAGGTTCTTCAACAACTGATCGCCCACGCGATGGCCGCAGCTGTCGTTGACTACCTTGAACTGGTCCAGGTCCAGATAGAGAAGGCCGTGCTCCAGCTTTCGTTCCTGCGCATTTTCGATAGCCTGTTTAAGGCGGTGGCGAAACTCAGGGCGATTGAACAGCCCGGTGAGATCGTCTCGGCTGGCCTTCCAGGCGAGTTTGCGTTGGAGATGACGTTCCTGATTGACATTTCGCAGGACCAGCACCACCCCGTCGGCGTGGTTGTCCCTGTCGCCGATAGGGGCCGCTGAGTAGTGCACAGCAGTTTCGCGGCCATTGGGTTGCACCAGAACCGAGCTGGAGGGTGCCACTATCTTTTCTCCCGATTTCAGGCTCTCCTTGATCGGGTTCGGTACCGGGATCCCTGTTTCCTCGTTTTTAATTTCGAACCACTCTTCCCAGGGGCGTCCCCGGAGTGCCTCGATGGTGTGCCCTGTCAGATTCTCGGCGGCTGAGTTGAGGTAGATGATGCGTCCTGCCATGTCGGTGGTCAGTACCGCGTCACCGATGGAGGAGAGCGTGACCAGTGCCCGTTCCTGTTCCAGGGCCAGGCGTCGCTGGGCCTTGCGTTGCAACGACAGGTAGCGCAACGCTAGCAAAACGATTATCGCGATCAGAGAGAAGGCCAGCAAGATAGATAGGATGGCCTGCTCGAAGCCCTGCTCCAGTGCCTCCAGGGCGATCAGGATACCGATGGTAAGCGGTTGTCCCCCGATCTCGATGTGCTCCAGCATCCCCTTGAAATGTCCGGAAGGGGTGCGGTACTCGAACATCTGGCTCGACTGATGCGAGGAACTGACTTGCTGCTGCTCGAAGAGCGGGGAGGGAACCGGATTGTTATTGCGCCACATGCTGGGCAGTGCGCCCAGGGTGGCCTTGAGTTGGCTCAGATAGGCATGGTCGTTGAGCAGCACGGCTCCGCAAACGAAACCAAGCACCCGCTGGTTGTGCACCACCGGATGCGAGCGTGACAGAACCAACGATGTATCGGACAGGACCAGATTGTCCACCGGGCCGTCCCGCGAGTAGTTGCAGTGACGACCGTTCATATCCAGCTTGGTGTCGGTGGTCGTTTCGGTGAAGAAGGGTGCCTGGTCGGATTTGATCACGGTCAGGGAGTCAATGCTGGAGACCTCATTTTGCGACCGCAGGTAACGGCGCAACTGGGGCAGGATTTCCAGTTCCATGGTGATACGCATGGTATTGTCCGCCGCCGTGCGGGACACGGTATCCTGCAGAGTCCGGTAGGAGCCATCCAGGATCAGTTCGAAGGTCTGCAGACCGGTCGCCAGACGCTTTTCGTAGCTGGCGTAGATCTGTTTGGTAAGTGTGTGCCAGAGTATCTGGCTGGCTACAAGGGCGGGGAGCAAAACAGCGATTACAAGCAGCAGGGGAATTCCACCCCGTTTCACCGGGGTGGTCCATCGCATCTTTCCGACAGAATTTGAGAATACACCCACCAGTGGAAAGCGTCCGGACTATTTCTTGTAGACGTGGTCTGCGGCGGTCAGGAGAGCGTCGGGGATGACGATGCCCAGCGCATTGGCACGATCGGTATTGAAGACGATAGCATAGTCTCTAGCGTCCTCGATGGGCAGATCGCCGGCCTTTTTTCCATGAAGAATCAGGGCGGCTTTCTCTCCGGCCAGATACCCCATAGCCCCGAAGTCCACCGCGGCACCCCCGAACAATCCGATTTTGGCGAAGTGATAATTTAGCGCCATCTCCGGCTTTTTACTGTTTGCGATAGTCCAGTTGAAGATCTCCCTGGCGGTATAGGTTGATCCGTCCACGGTTTTCAATGACAGTGCGGCGGGGTAGATGGCCACTACCTCGATGTTGGTATTCAATTCCTCGATGAGCTGGGTGTATTCAGAGAAATCTTTGACCCGACGGAGTTTCCATGCGACCGGCAGATCCTCACGCGCGAGTTCGAGTTCGAACTGGCGGCTGATAGCGTTGCCTGTGGGTGAGTAGTCGGTAATACCGACCACCTGACTCGATTTGTCATAGTTTTGCAGCGCTGAGTTCATGACCAACAGGGATTTGCTGACCCAGAGTTTTTCGTAGACGCCGGTCACGTTGGATCCCGGTCGCTGCTTGTCGCGCATAAAGGGTTTCTTTTCACTGTAAGCCTCCGGTTGACCGTTCATGCCGCTGAAGACAAGCGAGATATCCTTTCGGCCTACCAATGGCAGCATGACCTCCCGGATCGCGTTGTCATCCAGAAGCATCACTATGTCCGGGGCGAAGTCTTCTACCTGCTTGAGTGCGATGCTGGCCTGTTCCCGAATCGCCTCGGGTGTGGTGTGGGTCTTTTTCGTATCCATATAATAGGAGCGAATCTCAAGGTTTTTCCCTTGGCTCCAGCCAGCCTTTTTTAATGCGGCAACGATACCGGCCGCCTGAGGCGCGCCGCAGACGTGGTCACGCTCGTAACTGTGGACGATCATGACCCGGGCAGAGCCGGTAGTCGTTTCTGCATAGACACTCGAGACCAGAGGGAGCGTGATTGCCAGAAAAAGGAACAGAAGTCTCCACATAGACTGTCTCCTAAGGCGACTGAGAATTATTGGGTGATTCACCACAATCCAGCAGTGGTATTCAACTTAGTCGGCTGGCCCGAGCGGAGCTTTAACGCAGCGGGTCCAGGGTCTGGAGGACCCCAAGTCGAGACGCAGGTGAGTGCTACGAGCCTGATTCGAGCACAACCTCAGATAGGTGTGGAGTGCATTCTTCCTCCCACTGCCTGGAATCTGGACCCCGGCATTTTGCCATCCTGCTCGGCCAGGAAGTGGCTCAGAAATCCGAGTCGGAAAAACAAGCGAGTGCAGCTGGCGGGGCGACAGATTAAAGTCAGGGGTTCTCTTTAAAAAGCGCTGGTCACTGCTTGGCACCATCGGCCGTTGGCCGATGAGGATGGTACCTGCTCTTTCTAGTGGGCCAGCCCACAAGTCACGTTGACCGCGTTACACTCGCTGGAATTGGCGACGGCCAGTCCTGCGCTCGAGTGCCTTGCCAACCCGGCTTGTGGACTGGCTGTGGGTTACCGAACTTCCCGCATGGCCCGCTAGTGTACCCCGCCACAAGCGCGGTCAAGGGACAGCGAAATCGATTTGGGCTATAGTCAACCGTGCGGTAATTTCACTCCCACATATCCATGATGCACGAAACACAGATGGCTCTGCGCATTGCCTTTACTTCTCATACCACGGGACAGCCGGTGATCGGTCTCTATCGATTTGTATTCTGCACCCTGCTGTTCGCGGGATTCCTATTTCTTCCAGCAACGTCGGCGGCGCCGGGAGGGATTCAGGAGATAGCCGCTGACAACGCCGTCATCAGCAGCCCGCAAGCCACGCTGGCAAGCCTGTTGCGTCTGACTGATGCGTTTCATGAACTGGTCCAAGAGGAGGGCTTTACCCGCGAGAATCAGGGGCGGGTAAGAAATATCTACCAGCAGGTCGAAAAACTTTTCGATCTGCGAGAGGTTCCACCAAAGTACCAGCGACATGTGGCAGTCGAGACCGCCGTATATCTGCGCGAGGCGCTTGCACGTTTTCCTGTACCATCCCTGGACCAGGTGCCCGACGAAGATCGGATGCTGGCATGGATCAAGGATGGCAAGGCTGCACTCTACCGGTTGCCAGACACGCCGGTGGTTATCGCTAAGACCAATGAGGGGATTTACCAGGGCCGCTATCAGATCACCTCGGCAACGGTGGCCGAGGCGAGGAACTGGTATGAGGTGGCCGAAGCCTATCCTTATCAGGAAGGACAGAATTACATCGCGGGTCTGTATGATGAATACTTCCTGACGCCAGGTCCGCTGATCCCTGTCGAGTTGATTCGCGCGCTGCCCGACTGGATGCAGAACCAGTATCTGGACCAGACCGTATGGCAATGGGTGCTGTTGATCGCGACTGTTCTGATCCTGGTCGGCGTGGTTCTGCTGCTGCATGCGCTGGTTAAGCGTTTGACCAGGGCCATGAACCGATGGTGGACAAACTTGATGTATGTGCTGTGGTCGGTCGCCGTGATCTACCTCATTGTCGGGGCACGTTTCTTGCTGGACAAGCAGGTCATACTTTCCGGTGAGGTGCTTCAGGACGTCCTGTTTGTTGCAAAGCTCCTTATCCTGGCAGCCGTCGTCTCTCTTATCGTGCGTCTCGGTGGTGTACTGACCGAAACCATACTGACTGTCCGGCACTTTGAAAAGCGGCAGATCGACCAGCAACTGGTTAGGTTGGGTATCCGTATGCTCATTGTCCTGGTCGCCATTATTGTTGTTATCGAGGGCATGCAGCAGATCGGGTTCTCTCTGGCCACTTTGGTGGCGGGGGCGGGGGTCACAGGCCTGGCAATCGCCCTGGCGGCACAGGATACCCTGAAGAACGTCTTCGGCGGCCTGCTGCTGGCAATGGACCGGCCGTTCGAGGTTGGCCAGCGGGTACGGATGAAGGGTTACGAAGGCTTCATCAAGGAGGTTGGGCTGCGCTCAACCAAGGTTCGCACGATCATGGGCCACGAAATCATCATTCCAAACGATGAGGCCGCCAGGATAGAAGTCGAAAATATCGGCCGCCGTCCCAACATCCGCCGAGACATGAACGTCACCATCACTTACGACACACCACCGGATAAGATAGCACGTGCTGTGGAGATCCTGCGGGAGATCCTCGCTTTGCCAGAAGTGTCATCGGAAGAAGCGGCTGCCCTGGCAGGAGATGCCAATACACCGCACCCTAATGAGGCTATCAACCGCCCCGGTTTTCTGCCCCGAGTCATTTTTAATGAGCTCAACGCGGACTCATTGAACCTGCTGGTCGTTTACTGGTTTCATCCGCCGGATCTTTGGAAAAGCAGGGAGTTTGCCCATCGAGTCAACATGCAGATCATGGAGCGTTTCAACGCCGAGGGTATAGATTTTGCGTTTCCCTCCCAGACCATGTACCTGGCCGGCGACAGAAAGCGGCGTGCGCCGTGCAAAGGCGGCGTTTTCCCAGTGGGTGAAAATCCCACCCGGCAATTTCGCTCCAGCCGGAAGCAATCGGAGCAGTTATGGAGGTAACGAGATAACTGAAGCTTCTGATGTAACGGATCACCTTGGGTGATCCAGCGAGTGTGCAGGCCGTAACGCGAGTGAACACTGAGCAAGCCTCGAAAATGTCGATGCACAGGCCGACCCGACCGCCGTTTCGGGGAAGGTTGATATGACTGGGGTAATGAGCGAAGTAGTACCCTCAGTCACTGTGCCGGGGTAGTGGTGACAGCATGTACACAAAGGGAGACGCGCGCAACACGGGAAGCCCCTTGGCGTGGTGCAGGCATAACCAACCGGAGGCCCGTGAGGGACAGGCCGGGCGCCTTGGGGTGGCG